>Ga0335085_10003051_pt1 | contig 29851 bp, 31 predicted proteins | sample Lox_Sample_45_FD_206712 | JGI IMG/M metagenome (GOLD analysis project Ga0335085, IMG submission 206712) | Soil microbial communities from Loxahatchee National Wildlife Refuge, Florida, United States - Lox_Sample_4.5 | ecosystem: Environmental > Terrestrial > Soil > Wetlands | place: USA... | reverse complement strand
AAAGTCGAGTGGAGACGCCGATGGCAGCCCAGGTGCGCGAGCATTACGCCAGCCTCTGGGGCGTGAGCACCAACCAGGCACACGAGCGCATCACCGCGCGCGTGCCCATGGGGCGTTACGTGGAGCCGGCCGAGGTGGCCGCGATGGTCGACTACCTCACCACTGATGCGGCCGCCGCGGTGACCGCGCAGGCGCTGAATGTCTGCGGCGGCCTCGGTAACTACTGACCAGGTGCCGGAGTCGCGCCCTGATCACACGACGCATGAGGACTGTAGGGGTGGGCCGATGAGGAACCCGGATGGGGGTCAGCCTGGGCACCGCGGTAGCCGCCGCGAGCAGCCTGGGGCGAGAGTACCTCTGCTATCTGACCGCGGCCACCGGTGGCTGATGGACGACGGCTACCTCTCCCCGCACATGTTCGACTACATGGTCCCGAGCGTGATGCCAGCCGAGATCGCCTGGACGGTGGCCGCCGAAGGCCCCGTGACGATGGTCTCCACCGGGTGCACGTCCGGGCTCGACGCGGTTGGGCACGCCCGGGAACTGATCGCAGAAGGTTCCGCGGACGTCATGATCACGGGGGCCGTGGACAGCCCGATCACCCCCATCGTGGTGGCGTGCTTCGATGCGATCAAGGCGACCACGACACGGAACGACGACCCGGCGCACGCCTCGCGGCCATTCGATGGTTCCCGTGACGGCTTCGTGCTCGCCGAGGGCGGCGCGATGTTCGTGCTCGAGAGCCATGAAAGCGCGCGCCGCCGCGGTGCCCCGATCTATGCGGAAGTGACCGGCTTTGGGACCGGTGCAATGCCTACCACATGACCGGCCTGAAGCGAGACGGCCGGGAGTTGGCCGAGGCAATCCTCGCTGCGCTTGCGGAGTCGAGAACTGATCCCGCCGATATTCATTACATAAACGCCCACGGCTCCGGTACCAGCCAGAACGACCGGCATGAAACGGCCGCGTTCAAACGCAGCCTCGGTCACCACGCACGGCGACTGCCCATCAGCTCGATCAAGTCCATGGTGGGGCACTCACTCGGCGCGATCGGCTCCATCGAGATCGCGGCCTCTGTGCTCGCCATCCAGAACGGGGTTATCCCGCCGACGGCCAACCTGCACACCCGCGACCCGGAGTGCGACCTCGACTACGTTCCGTTGACGGCGCGTGCCCAGCGGGTCGACACCGTTCTGAGCGTGGGCAGCGGCTTCGGCGGGTTCCAGAGCGCCATCGTGCTCCGCCGCCCGGATGTCGCCTGAACCGGCCGGCGATCGTGACCGGAATGGGGATTATCGCTCCCACCGGCATCGGGACTGAGGCGTACTGGCAGGCAACCCTGGCCGGGCACACAGGTATCCGCCTGGTCACCCGTTTCGACTCCGCCGCATACCCGGTGCGGTTGGCGGGCCAGGTCGAGGGCTTCGACGCGGCTCGGTACCTGTCCAGCCGGCTGCTGCCACAGACCGACATCTCCACCCAGTTCGCGCTGACCGCGGCGGCCTTCGCGCTGGCGGACGCCGGCGCGAACACCGCGGCGATGGACGAGTACCAGATGGCGGTGGTCACCGCGAACGCTTCCGGCGGGTTCGAGTTCACCCACCGGGAATTCAGGAAGCTCTGGTCCGAGGGCCCCGAATACGTGAGTGTCTATGAGTCCTTTGCGTGGTTCTATGCGGTTAACACCGGCCAGATATCGATCAGGCATGGCGCGCGCGGGCCCAGCCGGGTGCTCGTGGCCGAGCAGGCGGGCGGCTTGGACGCACTCGGCCACGCACGCCGCACCATCCGGCGCGATACGGCCCTGGTGATCGCGGGCGGAACTGATCGGAGAACTCGCCTCACGGTGCCCGCGTCGGCCTCGGTCAGCTGCCGACGTAGGCCGCGAGGTGCTCGCCGGTGAGGGTGGAGCGGGCGGCGACGAGGTCAGCGGGTGTGCCCGCGAAGACGATCCGGCCGCCGTCGTGGCCGGCGCCGGGGCCGAGGTCGATGATCCAGTCGGCGTGTGCCATGACCGCCTGGTGGTGCTCGATGACGATGACCGACTTGCCGGACTCGACGAGCCGGTCGAGCAGGCCGAGCAGCTGCTCGACGTCGGCGAGGTGGAGGCCGCTGGTCGGCTCGTCGAGGACGTAGACGCCGCCGTTGGCCGCCATGTGGGTGGCCAGCTTGAGCCGCTGCCGCTCGCCGCCGGACAGCGTAGTGAGCGGCTGGCCGAGGCTGAGGTAGCCGAGCCCGACGTCGGCGAGCCGGCCGAGGATGGCGTGCGCGGCCGGCGTGCGCGCCTCGCCGGCGCCGAAGAACTCCTCGGCCTCGGTCACCGACATCGCGAGCACCTCGCTGATGTCGCGGCCGCCGAGGTGGTAGTCCAGCACCGACGCCTGGAACCGCTTCCCCTCGCAGTCCTCGCAGATAGAGGTGACGCCGGCCATCATCGCCAGGTCGGTGTAGATCACCCCGGCGCCGTTGCAAGTCGGGCAGGCGCCCTCGGAGTTGGCGCTGAACAGGGCGGGTTTCACGCCGTTGGCCTTCGCGAACGCCTTGCGGATCGGGTCGAGCAGTCCGGTGTACGTCGCCGGGTTGCTGCGCCGCGAGCCCTTGATCGCTGCCTGGCCGACCGACACCACCCCGTCCCGGCCCGACACCGAGCCGTGGATCAGTGAGCTCTTTCCCGACCCGGCCACGCCGGTCACCACCACCAGCACGCCGAGCGGTATGTCGACATCGACGTCCTGCAGGTTGTGGGCGCTGGCGCCGCGTACCTCCAGCACTCCTCGCGGCGTCCGCGCCGACGGCTTCAATGAGGCGCGGTCGTCCAGGTGCCGCCCGGTGAGCGTGTCGCTGGCCCGCAGCCCCTCGACGGTGCCCTCGAATACCACCTCGCCACCCTGGCTGCCGGCGCCCGGGCCGAGGTCGACGACGTGCTCGGCGATCGCGATCGCCTCCGGCTTGTGCTCCACGACCAGCACGGTGTTGCCCTTGTCGCGCAACTGCAGCAGCAGGTCGTTCATCCGCTGGATGTCGTGGGGGTGCAGCCCGATCGTCGGCTCGTCGAAGACATAGGTGACGTCGGTGAGCGAGGACCCGAGGTGACGGATCATCTTGGTGCGCTGCGCCTCGCCGCCCGACAGCGTGCCCGACGAGCGGTCGAGGCTGAGGTAGCCGAGCCCGATCTCGACGAACGAGCCGAGACTGTGCTGCAGCGACGCCAGCAGCGGCCCGACGGACGGGTCGTCCAGACCCCGCACCCATTCAGCGAGGTCGCTGATCTGCATCGCGCAGGCGTCGCCGATGTTGATCCCCTTGATCTTCGACGACCGAGCCGCCTCGCTGAGCCGGGTGCCACCGCAGTCGGGGCAGGCGGTGAACGTCACCGCCCGCTCCACGAAGGCGCGGACGTGCGGCTGCAGCGCGTCGACGTCCTTGGACAGGAACGACTTCTGGATTCTCGGGATCAGGCCCTCGTACGTCAGGTTGATGTTGTCGACCTTGATCTTGGTCGGCTCCTTGTGGAGCAAGTCGTGGAGTTCGGTCTTGGTGTACTTACGGATCGGCTTGTCCGGGTCGAGGAAGCCGGAGCCGCCGAAGATGCGGCCGTACCAGCCGTCGACGCTGTAGCCGGGGATCGTGAGCGCACCCTCGTTGAGCGACTTGCTGTCGTCATACAGCTGAGACAGGTCGAAGTCGGTGACCGAGCCCCGCCCCTCGCATCGCGGACACATGCCGCCGGTGCGGGTGAAGGTCTGTCTCACGGTCTTGCCGGCACCGCGTTCGATCGTGATCGCACCGCTCGCCCGGACCGAGGGAACGTTGAAGGAGAACGCGTTGGGCGAGCCGATGTGCGGCTGCCCGAGTCGGCTGAAGAGGATGCGCAGCATCGCGTTGGCGTCGGTGGCGGTGCCGACCGTGGAGCGGGCGTCGGCACCCATCCGCTCCTGGTCGACGACGATCGCGGTTGTCAGCCCCTCGAGTACGTCGACCTCGGGCCGCGCCAGCGTCGGCATGAAGCCCTGCACGAAGGCGCTGTACGTCTCGTTGATCATTCGCTGCGACTCCGCGGCGATCGTGCCGAACACCAGCGAGCTCTTGCCCGAGCCGGAGACGCCGGTGAACACCGTCAGCCGGCGCTTCGGGATCTCGATGCTGACGTCCTTGAGGTTGTTCACGCGCGCGCCGTGCACGCGGATCAAATCGTGGCTGTCGGCAACGTGCAGCGCAGGCGACTGCATGTCCGTCCTCGTGGCCATGCTCATCGTGTCTCCATCTGTTAGACGGGGCCGCCTTCGCGGTCTCCGTCGGCCTCGCCCGGCTCGATCTGACCAGCTCGAGCAGTACGTCCCCCGGCCAGGTCACTCCTGAAGTCGCGGGTCACACCGACCCGGTGGGATTGTCGGGCTGAAGACCAACGCGAAGCCCGGAAATTGTCCTTGGCCATCATCTCGGTGATGGTGCGGCGCTCGTCGTCGGTGACGCCGGGGTCGGCGGCCGGCGGCGCCAGGACGATGGACGTGCCGGGCTGGCCGGCGGGGCCGACCGTGATCCGGCGCATCCCGCCGTATCCGACGTCGTTGCGGACCTCGAAGCCGAGCGTGCCGCGATAGAAGGCCAGGGAGGCGTCCGGGTCCTCATGCGGGAGGAAGGTCGCGTGAATCGTGATGTCCATGACGGTCACGCTAGCTGCGGCTCGGTGACCGGCGCTTCTCGGTTCCTGACGGGGGCTGGTCACCTGTTTCGCTGACGGCCGGCCACCGGGAGCTGGCCTGGCGCGGCTACGGTGCTTGCTGCTGCGGCTGGCCGGGGCTGTCCTGCGGCTGCCCGGGCGCCGGCTGCGGGCCTGTGCGCAGGTCGGCAATGACATGGCCGGCGGAAACGTTGTCGCCTACGGCGACCCGGACGGCGGCGATGGTCCCGGCCACGGGCGCCGGGATGTCCAACGTGGCCTTGTCAGACTCCAGGGTGATCAGCGGGTCCTTGCTACCGACCACGTCACCGGCGGCCACATGTACCTCGATCACTGGCACGTCGATGAAATGGCCGATATCGGGGACCGTGACCTTGATGACCTCGTGAATCCCGCTAGGCGAGCCGTCACCCGGTGGCTCGGTCGGCGCGGCGGCCGCGTCCTCGGTGACGCGCTCCTTTACCGGCGCGGCGGCCGGGCCGCCAGACGCCGGCGCGACGTCGAGCCGTAGGATGAGGTCCCCGGCGGATACCCGGTCACCGATCTGGGTGGCGACTTCGCCGACCGGTCCCGCGACCGGCGCGGGAACGTCCAGCGTGGCCTTGTCGGACTCCAGCGTGATGAGGGGATCCTCGGCGGCTACGACATCGCCGGCGGTCACATGCACCTCGATGACCAGCACGTCGACGAAGTGGCCAATGTCGGGAACTGTGATATCCACGTGAGGCTCCAGGGAAGAAGAGAAGGCGCCGGGAATGGCCTGGGCGGCGATCAGAGCACGAGCCCGGCGCATTGAGGTTTTCTCATCAAGGTCGATCCGATCATCCGGGACATGACAGGGACGGCCAGGCAGACACGCAGACCTTACGGTATATCGCCGGGCAGACGCGGAGCCCCCGGGGTAGAAGAGGTCCCGCTGAAGATCCACTGCCTACCCGGAAAGGCTCCGCGTGCTGTCCCATCGTGTCATGCTCGACATCCCCTATCCAACTGGCCTTGTTCGTGGCGAAGTTGCTGGCTGCGCACGCCGCCAGATCGGCACCCGCCGCGGAACCCGGGCGCTGGGTACCTGGCGGCAGGCGGTGATCGACCTCCTCGACCGCGTTCGGCATGCGGCGCACCGCAGTGCCTGGCTCTCCCGTCTCGCAGGCCTCGCCTAGCGTCGTGCCTCGCGGGTCGCACGCCGTTATGAGCGCAGCCTGGTTACCCGCCGCACCCACGCCAGGATGGCCCTCAGGTCACCGTCGTCGAGGAGGTACGCGACGACGCCGAACGCGATGATCGCGCAGCCGGCCGCAGGCACCGCTAGGGCGAAGGCCTCCAGCTTGTGATGTACCGGCACCGCCATGCTGACGGCCACGCCAACCGCGGCACCCGCCGCGCCGGCGGCCAGCCCGGCCAGCGCCGCGTGGCTGACCCCCTGAACAGCGGCCTTGCCGCAGATCCTCCGGGTGAGGATCACCAGCGGGATCGCCACGACGGTCTGACCGATGGTGTTACCCAGGGCGAGCGCGGCGACAACCAGGCGGGACGGGACAAGCTCGGCCAGCACCACGTCGGCCACCATTACGAGCAGCCAGCTTCCGGCCAGCGCCACCGCTGCGACCTTGAGCCGCCCGATGACGAACATCACCCGCGACAGGTTCGTGATCACCGCGGTTCCCGCGATGCCGGGAGCGAACAGGGCAAAGGCCAGTATCAGCTGTGATACCTGATCGGGCTGCTTGGCCAGGACGTGAGCGGCGGGAATGGCGATCGCCGCGATCACGGCCGTGCCGAGCCACGACATGAGCAAGACCGCACGTGTCGATCCGGCGCTGGTCCGGTCGAATGTCGGCCCCTCACGCGCGGACAGGACGGGGAACGCGCTGATGACGATGGACAGGGCCAGAACCGCGGATACGGAGGTGAACACCTGCGAGGCGTAGTTGAACAGGACGATCGCGCCGGTCTCCCCGCGCCCGTTGGCCAGGGCGATGGCCACGACGCTGGTCAGCTCGATGACGACGAGCTCGCCGAAGCCGACGAGCGCCAGGCCGCCCGCCTGGCGCGCCACCCCGGGCGGGAACCGCAGGACAGGCCGGAACCGCAGGTGCAGCCGCCACGTCGGCGGCACGGCCACGAGGACCAAGACGGCGATGCCGAGCGTGGTTCCCACCGATAGGACAAGCTCTGCCGTCATAGGCAGCTCGGCCAGCGGACGCCCGTTGTTCAAGGGCACGAAGGCGAGGTAGCAGGAAATGAGCACCAGGCTGGAGATCCCCGGGCCAATGGACGGCGCGGCGAACCGGCGATACGACTGCAGCAGTCCGTAGAAAACGACCGAGAGCCCGTACAGCAGGGCCTGGGGGGCGAACACCACCAGCATGTTGCCGGTGGTAGCGACCACGTCGGCCCGGACGCAGTGCGCGTTCGGGTTGGCGGGGTTGAGCAGCGAGGCGATCGGCCCGGCGGCCGCCGCGATGACCACGACGAGCGGCACCAGGATGATAACGGACCAGGTCAGCAGCGCTGAGGTGATATCGCCGACCCGCGCCTTCTCCGCCGGGTCACTGCTTGCCCGCTCGGCTGAGCGGGCCAGGACCGGGACCATCGCGCTCGTCAGTGCACCACCCAGGACCAGCTCATAGAGCAGATTGGGGACCTGGTTCGCGGTGATGTACGCCGTGCCCAGGCAACTCGCGCCGACGGTCTGCGAGAACACCAACGTGCGGACCAGGCCCAGCAGCCGGGACAGTACCGTGAGGCCGGCGATGACGGCCGCGCCGCGGGCGATGCCCGCACCGAGTCCCGGCGCCAGACCTGGGTCCGTCGGCTCCGCCAGGCCAGTACTTTCACTTTCGTTGGTCTGCACATGCAACTCCCGATCCCCCCGCATGCGAGGCCACCGTCCTGTCACAGCGCCGCTGGCAGGCAGAACCCGGAATCAGCAGTAAACCGGACAGTACGCAGGCTAGAAAGGCTGTCCCGGTCATAAGGAGTAAATAGCCGCGAAAAAGATACGCGTTACCGCTAGTGCCCGGCGGCATAGCAGCGACAGTGCCATAGCCGGCGACCCTGTATAGCATGTGACGGGCTGCCGGGCGTGCCCCCCAGGCGGGCTGGCGGGAGGCGATGAGACCGCCCGCGATCGAAGGTACCGGCTGGCTGCGTTGGTGCCAGCGTCACATTGCGGCAGCCCGAGCCCCTGGATGACCTCCAGCGCGATAAGCGCCTCGCCGAGGTAGTCATTGGTCTCGGAGAGGGCGGATCATGTACCGATTCGGCAAGGAGCTGACCTGCCCGCAGTCAGCCCCCGGTGGCATGGGCAAGCGCCCTCAAGGAGGCGATCTGCTCGGTGTTGCCGATGACTACCAGGACGTCCCCGCCCTTGATCTGCTCCTCCGGCGCCGGGTTGGTGCGGAAATCCTGGCTCGGGTGGCGTACGGCGAGGACCAGCACACCGGTGTGGGCGTGGACCCGGGCGCTACGCAGCGTCTGGCCCACGAGCGGCGAGCCGGAGGGGACGTCGATCTCCTGGAGGCGGAACTCGAGGCTGCCGTCGTGCATGACGACGTCGAGGAACTCGGCCACGTGCGGCTGTACGGCCAGCGCCGCCATGCGGGCGCCGCCGAGGTCTTGGGGGTTGACGACCCGGTCGGCGCCGGCCTGGAGCAGCTTGGGGACGGCGGCGTCGGACGCCGTCCTGGCGACGATGAACAGGTCGCGGCGCATGGAACGGCCTGTCAGGGCCACGTACAGGTTCTCGGCGTCGCCGTTGAGAGCGGTGATGAGCACGCGGGCCCGCTCGATGCCCGCCGCCCGCAGGACCTCCTCGTCCGTGGCGTCCCCGCACACCGAGGGACCGTCCACGGTGGCGATCCGCTCGACCGATGAGTCGACAACCACGACCTCGGCATGGCTGGTGCGCAGGGAGCGGGTGATGGCCCGCCCGACCCGCCCCCAGCCGCACACCACGACGTGACCGTTCATCCCGCTGATCTGCCGTTGCATCCTTCGCCTCCCGAACTCGTCGGCGAGGTAGCCCTCGACGAGCATCTCGACCAGCATGCTGAAGGTATAGGCCGCGGTCCCCACCCCGGTCAGGATGAGGACGATAGTGAACACCATCTGGCCGGCGCTGAACTTATGCACCTCGCCGAAGCCGACGGTAGACACCGTGATCACCGTCTGGAAGACGGCGTCGAGCAGCCCGTAGCCAAAGGCCACGTAGCCGATGGTGCCGCCTACGAGGACCAGGAGCAGGCCGATGAGCCCCAGCCGGAGGTTTCTCGCGGCCCGGTTCCATCGGGTTGACACACCCATCGCCATGGCGTCATTGTGCCCGCGCCGATCAGGGCCGTTGCGCCCGCGGCCGGCGGCACAGCGAGGGCTGGCTTGCCGTTCCGTCCCTGCCCTGTGATCTCTTCGGCCAGCAGGTGATCCCGTGCTGCGGGCACGGCTATGGCCAGATAGAAAGCCACGACAGTCCCGAGGCGTACCGGCGGGCCGGACATGGTGATCACCCCGGTCCACCCGGCGCTCAGTTGTTGCTTCTGGAGAAGATCCGCAGGAAGAACAGGAACACGTTCAGCGCGTCGAGGAAGATCGATGCGGCGATCAGTGGCGCGGAGTCGAGATCGCTCGAGCGGCGCAGCCGCTGAAAATCGAACATGGTCAGGCCCGCGAAGATCACCAGGCCAAGAACCGAGTAGATAAGCGAGCCATGCGGGATACGAACGAAGATCATCACGATGCCGAACACGATGAGGGCGAGGAGCGCCCAGAAGGACAGCCGGGCGATCCCGGAGAGATCCCGGCGGGTAGCGTAGCCGGCCGCCCCGAAGCCGGCGATGAACAGCGCCGTGGCGCCGCCGGCCTGCCAGAGCGCCTGCGGGTTCGCGTTCGCGTAGTAGGCGAGTGTCGGCGCCATCGCCAGCCCGAGCAGCACACCGAACGCGACCAGCAGGCCTGCCGCCAGCGGTCCGGACCGCCGTACCGCGAAATTCATGCCGATCAGGCAGGCAAAGGCCGCGATGAACCAGACGAAGGCCCAGCCGTAGGAGAGGTTGCGTCCGAGGTAGGAACCGAGCGCGAAAAAGCCGGCCGTGACCGCTACGTACCCCATCGTCTGGCCGAACAGGGTGTGAGCGCGATCGCGGGTTACCATGCCGATTCCGGTGGGGCTAAGAGACTCGCTCATGACACCCTCTTCCTTCCATCCGCCTTCGGCCGTTCAGCCCCGGTGGGCCATCGGCTCTCTTCGTGCAATCCTGCGACCGTGCGCTTTCGGGTTCCCCCCGCACAGCGACCCGCAGGACGCGGCCACGGATGGTGAGCGTTCTCACGCGCTCGCCCAGGTCGGCGCGCGGTCGCTGGCCGGATACCACCCGGCGCAGCCCGCTCTGGCGGTTGGCCGCGGCGGTTCGGGTGCGGGCGGTTCGGGCTCGGGCGCGGGCGGCCCGGGCGCGGGCGGGTCAATGATCATGGACATACGTTCCGGGCGCATCAGTGAGCAGGTCCAAGGGCGCGGCAACGGCATCCGCGGCAGCTGACTTGCTGGTATCGGTGCTGGTACTCATGGCGGCGTTCATCGGCGTACCCTCCATTCTCCAGCCGAGCCTAAGCCGCGGCCCGCGCTCTGCCACTGGTCGCTCGTCACGAACGCGTCGGCCCGCGCGGTTCCCCCGGCGCAGCTGCCGGCCTGGCCGCATGAGCGAGCCCGGTGCTGGTCCGCATGGCGGGGATGGTCTCGCTGGTGACGAGCCCGCGTTCGCTGGTGAGCTCGTCGACGACGGTGAACGCCGCGCGGATTCGCTCGGGGATGTCGATCACGATCGTGACGGCGGGAACGTGTCGGCCCAGCTGCAGGAGGCGATCGCCGTGCGGGGCGTGGTCGCCGTGGAAGCCCCAGATGCCGCGCACGGTGGTCGCGCCGCTGATCCCGGCGGAGCGCAGCCGCCGGATGATGGCGCGGTGGATTGGCTGGCCGCCGTGCTGGGCCGCCTCGGAGGTATAGATCATGAGCTTCTGCCACAGCGCCATGCCATGCTCGTCGGCACCTGGGAGGGCGCGGGGCCTGCCGAGGAGTTGCCCGTCGCGCTTGCAGACGCGGACCCGTTCGAGGGTGACGAGCGGGCGGTGCAGCAGCGCGCCCAGTTCGGGAAGGACCCGTCCGATCCGTTCCCCGGAGCCGACCGCGATGACCACCATCGGGACCTCGGCGTTACGGCTGAAGAAGGCGGCCCGTTCGCGGCGGCCGTGGGCGGTGCCGTCGACGCCGAGCAGCGCGGTGGCGCCCGCGATGCCGCGGCGGTGCAACAGGTCGCAGACGGCTACGAACGCGGGTACCCGGTGGGCCCGTTCCTGGCGGCCGAGGTAGACGGTCAGCTTGGTCGCTTCGTGCAGGTCCTCGGGGAGCGAGATGGGACCGGCCGCACCGGCCAGCAGCCGGGCGCGTTCGAGGGTGACGAGGCCGGTGCGGTTGAGATGCAGGGTCTGGTCGAGGACCGCTTCGATGCGCGTGCGGCTGTCGACCGCGATCGCGATGAGCGGCAGGTCCTCCGAAAGGCTCAGGCTGCGGTCGGTGCGCAGGTGATGCTTGAGCCCGAACCCCTCCGTGCCGCGCAGCAGGATGCTGGCGGCGAGTTCGTGCCGTCCGTACAGGTCGAGCAGGGCATCGGCGACGAAGGCGTCGCCGATGCGGTGCCGTTCGCCGAAATAGCTGGTCAGCTTGATGCAGTCGGCGTTCACAGCTGCGCTCCGATCAGGCGGCCGAGCGCCGCGCCGGCGACACCGAGCGCGAGGCTGGCGATCACGTTGACCGCGGCCTGGCGGTGCTGGCGCTCCTCGGCCAGCCGCTGGGTTTCGAGCATCCAGGTCGAGAACGTGGTGTAGGAGCCGACCGCGGCGGTTCCGGCCAGCAGCGCCTCGTCCCGGCCGAGGGCCAGCCCGGTCAGCAGGCCCAGGATCACCGCACCGGAAACGTTGACCACGAGGGTGCCGAAGGGGAAGTCACGGCCGGTGCCGGCGGCCACCACGCCGTCGGCCAGGAAGCGGACCACCGAGCCCGTCCCGCCGATCATGACGACGCCAGCCCAGATGAGCACGTTCATGGCTGCCCCTCAGGGAACGCACGGCCCCGCGGGTCCTGTCCACGCCGGCCGGGCCGGCCGCGGCCGCTCACCGCGGTACCCGCACGCGCCGCACCATCGAGGTGGCCAGGTGGATCGCGGCGTAGCCGACGGCGATGCTGGCCGCAGCATAGCCGGCCGCCAGGCCCCAGGCGTGCGCGCCGAGCATCTTGAGGATCTCCACCTGCATCGTGGAGAACGTGGACAGCCCCCCGCACAGCCCGGTGCCCAGCAGTGGCCGCCGGTAGCTGGACAGCGGCAGCCGCTCCTGCAGGCGGGTGACGAAGTAGCCGAGCAGGAATGCGGCCACGACATTGACCGCGAATGTGGGCCACGGCCACGATGCCGCCGGCCGGGGGAACGCCTCGGCCAGCGCGGCCCGCAGCAGCGTCCCGAGCGCGCCGCCGGCGAAGATGGCGGCGATTTCGCTGCGGTCGACCCGGGGCAGCATCCGCTGGGCCCGCGGTCCGGGCCGCAAAACGCGGGTCCTGACGCCGGTGACGGCGACGGCGGAAGAAGGCGACCCGCCACGGTCGGGAGAAGGCTCGGGCATGCTGAGAGGCTCCCATCGCATCAGGGTCTGCGGAAAGAAGCCATCAGCCACGGCCTGTGGCGGTTCGGAAGGACGGCCTTCACGTCAGGGCATCATCTGACCGCGGTAATTTTACCGGTGCCGGTCACGGTGGCCCGGCGCCGGCCGGTCCGCACCCTGCGACAGCAGAACCAGGGCCGCGTCGCGGCGGGGGATTACCGAATCGGCCAGGGTGCTCGCCGATTCGGCCGCCGGCCGCAAGGGTACCGGCCTGGCTCCCGCAGGGGACCTTCGTCACCGTTTCGGTGCGCCTTCGGGCCTGGTGTTTCCCGTTGCGGCGAGTAACCCTCTGCGGACAAGAGGGGCGGTGAGCAGCATGACCGAGGAGGCCAGTAAGCAGACGGTTCCTATCCCGGCTGACCAGGTGAACTACCTGATCGCTACCGCGGCCCGCGCGCCATCGGTGCACAATACCCAGCCCTGGCGGTTCCGCGCCAGCGACCATGCGATCGACCTGTACGCCGATCCGCGCCGCAAACTGCAGGTCGACCGCGACGGCCGGGAGATGGTCATCAGCTGCGGTGCCGCCCTGTTCGGGCTGCGGCTCGCGGTCCGGTCGCTGGGATACCTTCCCATCGTCGAGCCGTTCCCCGACCCGCCCAAGCTGCGCCTGCTCGCCCGGGTGCGGATCGGCGAGGCCGCGCCGATGACCCCGCTGGAACGCCAGATGCTGGAGGCGCTGCCGCACCGGCACACCCACCGCGGCGCGTTCGCCCCCGGGCCGCTGCCCGCCGGGCTGCTGTCCAGGCTCCAGCACGATGCGCTGGCCGAGGGAGCCACCCTCGCGCTCATCGACCGGGGGCTCGCCTACCAGCGGCTGGCCGACATCACCAGCGCCGCCGACCGCCGGCAGCACCGCGACCTGGACGTGCGGGAGGAGATACAGCACTGGAGCCGGGACGCCGACGATCCTGCCCGGGACGGCGTCCCCGCGGTCGCCTTTACCTCGGGGAGCGGCCGCGAGCCGGGACGCCTGCCGCAGCGCGACTTTGACCTGGGCCGCAGCTTCGGGCTGCTGTCCGCGGAAGGGCCGCCGCCCGCCGCCACCGCGGTGCTGCTCACCACCGGTGACCGCCGCGCCGACTGGCTCCGGGCCGGCCAGGCCCTGCAGCGGGTACTGGCCCACGCGGCCGCCAAGTGGGTGTTCGCAAGCCTGCACACCCAACCGCTGGAGACCGCCTCGGTCCGCGCCCTGATCCGTGACCGCCTGTCCCTGCCCGGTGCTCCGCAGATGGTGATGCAGCTTGGTGTCTCGCACAGCGCCCGTTCCACCGCCCGCCGGGCCCCGGACGACCTGATCGAGCCCTGACGCGGGCGGGTCGCCCGGCTGAGCCGGGTCAGCGGTGGTGTGCCGCCCGGTGTGCCGCCAGCACGTCGTAGCCGAAGTCGCTCGCCGGGTCGCGCCAGACCGAATGCGCGTGGTTCGCCCGGCGCTGAACGTTGTCATACTCGATGAGCAGGCCCGGGCCCTGCAGCCGGTAGTAGTGCGGCTGGCCCGGGGCGAGGGGGCCGGCCCAGGCCAGGTGCACGGCGTCCAGGGTGGCCTCGTCGTCATAGGCCGGCCGGGGCGACAGGCCGTCGGGGACCCGCCCGAGGTAGGTGCCCAGCAGGGCACGCAGCAGCTCCCGCTGCCCGGCGTCAAGCTCCCGGCCGGGCAGCCCCTTCGGGAAGCCGGTCAGCGCGAGCCGCCGATGATCGCCGGCATCGTACCCCGTGGCGGTCTCGTTCCCGGCGTCCATCCGGGCGATGTCCTGGGCCAGCCGCGGCTCGGTGAACGGCCGCTCCCACAGGTCGGGGAGGCGGATCATCTCGTCGCCGTCGGCCAGGCGCGCCCGGTTGCCGCCGATGATGTCCGACGGGGCGCGGTTCAGCAGCGTCGCCTGGGCGGCGGGCTCGGGGCCGAGGGAGCGCATGAGCTCGCGGGCCAGGTCTTCGGCCCCGCCCAGCGGGCGCAGCGGCGCGGGCCCCAGCAGCGGGGACACCGCCGGGTCGGCGCCCAGGAAGCAGGGGGTCACCGAGCGGACCCGGCCGCCGGCGATGAGATTGTTCAGCGAGACATGGTGCCCGCCGAAGCGCCAGCCCCACGGCGCGGTACCGCCCGGCTCGCCGAAGACCCGCAGGTAGTACAGGCCGGGGTCGCGGCCTCGTTCACGGCCCCAGTCGACGCTCCACCCCTCGGCGTGGTCGAGGACGTTCTCCAGCCCGATGATCGTGGCCACGGTGACGTAGCCGGCGGTGGACAGCCCGGTGGCCACGAGCCGGAGCGCACGCTGCTGCTGAGCCGGCCGCTGCGCGCCGAGGATCAGGCCGCCGTGGTCGGTCGGGGTGTAGAACCAGCGGCGGCGCCCGGCTTCGGCCGGGCCCCCGGGGGCCTCCCCGGTCGCGATGGCCCGCTGCGCGGGATCGAGCGCGTCGAGCCAGGCGGCCGCGGTCGCGGCCATCCGGTCCGCGACATCCGCGGCGGCGGTGCCCGGGGCGCCCGCCGGGACCTCCGCATTAGCCGATGAGGGCGACTGCGCGGGTGGGGCCACCGTGCGCTCCTACGAGCTTGAGGGGAATCCGGCGAACGTGAACCCAGTATTGACCACCTGGTCCAGGTTGGCGAGGTTCTCGCAATGCGTGATGTGTTCCCGGCGGAACTCGAATCCGACCAGCTCACACGCCTGTACCGCCACCCGGGTGAGGACCTTCTCGGGTGGCTCGGCGGTGTGGAAGGTCGCGGACCCGCTGCTGCGGGGCCTGTTCGGCTCAGCCGGGCGGCCCGCCGTCGGCGGCCGCCCCGGCCTTGGCGTCCGACCAGGTGCGGACGACGCTGGTGTCCGAGATGAAACGGACGGAGCTGGCGGGCGCCCAGCGGCGAGCCGCCTCGTGCAGGCACTCGTCCACGAGCCGGGACGTGGCCGCGGCCTGGGCCGCCGGCGTATGCACGAGCAGTTCGTCGTGCAGGCACAGCACGATGCGGGCGCCCAGCGGCGCGCCGCGCGCCCGGACCGTCACCGCCCACATCTTGAACAGCTCCGCGGCGGCGCCCTGGATGAGGGCATTCCGGCCGTAACGCCCGCGGGCGGCCACCCGTGCCGCCGTGTCCCCGCCGTCGGCCGTCATCCGGATACGCCGGCCGCCGTAGGTGCGCAGGTCGCGCCCGGCCCGCCCGGCGCGGTCGCCCTCATCCAGATAGGCCATGGCGACCGGGTAGGCCGCCGTGAGACGGCGCAGCACCTCGGCGCCGTGACCGGTGGTCTGCCCGTACATGGCGCCCAGGACCGCGACCTTGGCGGTGGGCCGGTCCACCCCGAGCTGCTCAGCCACCGGGGCGTAGAGGTCGTCGGCCATGGTCGCGGCGGCCAGGGTCCGGTCCCCCGACACCGCGGCGAGCACCCGCGGCTCGATCTGGCCCAGGTCGGCCCGGACGAAGACGTGCCCGGCCCCGGCCACGACCGCCCGGCGCATCACGGCCGGCATGTTGTGCAGGCCCCCCGAGGCGGTCATCCGGCCAGCCGCCCCGTCCGAGCCGGTCCAGGCCCCGCGGAGCCGGCCGTCGGCCCCGAGATGGGCATCCAGCCACCCGTAGCCGTACGTGGTCGCGATCCGTTCCGCCTTGCGCCACTCCAGCAGCGCGGCGACCAGCGGATGAGCGTCACGGAACGCGCGCAGCCGCCACGCCCGGGTGTCGGGAACGTCCACGCCGGCGTGGGCCAGGAGGAGGCGTACCTGGGCGGGGCTGCGCAGGTCGGTGGTGACGCCCGGCGGTGCGTGCCGCAGCACCTCGGCGTCGCGCGCCGCCCGGTTCCTGGCCGCCTCGGCCCCGGTACGCGGCCGGGGGCCGACGAACGCCGCGATGACCTGCTCGGCCACGGCCCGGTCCATCGGCAGCCCGTCCGCGGACAGTTCCGCGCACAGCAGTTCGGCCGTGGACTCCGATCGCGCCATGGCCAGGGCCATTGGCCGGTCCGGCAGCCGGGCCAGCGCCGCCTGCTGGAGCCCGGCCGCGGTGGCGGCCAGCTCCGCCCACCGGGTGAGGCGCCCGGGGCCGGCCGCCCAGCCACCGCTCACCCACTCAGGCCGCAGGTGGCCAGACGGCTCGACCGGGTCCGCCGGGTCATCTGCTCCGCCCTGGGCGAACAGGTCGGGCTGGCCGGCCGCCGGGATCGTCGCCGGGGCCAGGTCACGCAGGTGAGCCCACACCCAGCCAGGATCGGCCCGCCACCCGCCGTACAGCAGCCGGTGGACCGCGCTGATGTCCCAGCAGGTAGCCAGCCGCACGTCCCTGGCCGCCAGCGCCGCGGCCGTTTCGCTGGACCAGACCACCCACCGGGGCCGCAGCTCCGCGTCGATGAGCCGGACGGCATCCTCGCCGCGGCCGGGCGGCACCGGCCAGCGGCCGCCCGCTGCCGACAGCCCGAGTCCCGTGCCCGGGCCGACGGCCAGCCCGATCCGGTCCCCGCGCGCCACGCCCGCCCGGCGGAGCTGCGCTAGCACGTCCACGGTCGCCCCACGGACCCACCTTGCCATACCAGCCCGTCCATATCTGGGCAGGTCAGGCGCGGCACTAGTGACCTTCGTCCCTGGCCGGCCGCCCCGGCCGATGGCAGGCTACTGCGATGTTCGTCGCCCACGACGTCGACCTTGGCGTCCCCTTCGGCACGGCACGCCCGCGGATGATGGACCTGTTCGACAGCGGTGTGCTCGCTGATGCGTCGCAGGCGGCCTACGACGAGGGCCTGGCCAGCCTGGTCCGGGCGGGGCCACCCGATGACCTGCCCGCCCCCGCCCGGCTGATACAGGTCCGCTCGCTGCGGCCCGCGCTCGGCGCGGACCGGGTGACGGCGGGACTGCGCTGGGAGGCGACGGGCGCGTCGGCCGGCCTTTTTGCGGTCCTCGACGCCGACCTCACGCTAGCGGCCGTCGGCCCGCAGGCCTCCCGGCTGTCGCTGGCCGGTGTGTACCGGCCGCCGTACGGCTATCTGAACGGCGATCTCCATCCGGCGACCACCGGCCGGGTGGCCGACGCGACGGTCCGCGCCCTGCTCCGCGCGACGGCCGGCTACCTGGCCGCGGCCGGCCGCCGGGCGGCCAACTTCCCGCGGCCCGCTGACGCCCCGTTACCGGGCGTGCCGGTCCCGTACCCGCCCCCTAGTCCCGCCTGACCTGCCGCGCCTCGTCATCGGCCGCCTGGTCGTGCGCGGGGTACCAGGCCGCCGCGGGCGGCGCAGGGAGGTGCCGCGGCTGGTGGCGGCGCCATGACACGGCCATCCGGGCACCCCCGAGCAACGCCGAGTCGCCGACGTGCCAGCGGCCCCCCGTGGACCGCACGATCGCGTCCGCGATGGCCAGCCCGAGCCCGGCGCCCTGGCCATCATCAGCCGCCCGGTGGAAGCGGTCGAACAGCCGGGCCCGTTCCGTCTGCGGAATGCCCGGGCCGCTGTCCTCGACGGCCAGGCTGACCCGGCCGGCCGCCGCGACGACGCTGATGCTTACGGAGCCGCCCGGGCCCGCGTAGCGGCACGCGTTGTCCATCAGCACCCCCGCGAGCCGGTCGATCCATTCCGGCGGCGCGCTGATCAGCGCGGGCGCGGGCGTCTCGGTGTCCGCCGTGATGGTGATCGAACGCGCCCCGGCGACCACGCGGAACCGGCCCGCGCACGTGTCGGCGATCGTCGCGACATCGAGCGGTTCGTCGCCCGGTGGTGGTGGCTGGGAGTCGGACCGGGCCAGCCACAGCAGGTCCTCGACGATCCGCCGCAGCCGCTTGCCCTCGGCCTGGATCCGGATCAGCGACCCCTGATACTCTGCCGCGCTGCGCGGGCTGGCGAGCGCGACGTCGGCCTCCGCGCTGATCACGCTCAGCGGGGTCCGCAGCTCATGTGACGCGTCGGCGGTGAATTCCAGCTGGCGGCGGCGGGACTGCTCGACCGGGCCGAGCGCCTTCAGGCCGACGGCAAGGGAACCGAGGAACATCGCCACCAGCAGCAGCGGGGCCGCCGCGATCTCGCTGTCCAGCAGGACGGACTGGGTATGCCGGTTCTGCGCCAGGCTCTGGCCCGCCACGATCCACTGGCGCCCGGTGCGGCGGGCGACGAGCCGGAAGAATCTGCCCCCGATGGCCGTGGTCACCGGCCAGCCCGGGCCGGGCCGCAGTTCCCCGCTGGGGAGGGCGGGAGCATCCACGCTCAGCCGGGTGACGTGCCCGCCGGGACTGATCAGCCAGAGGAAGACCGGCGCGTCGTCGACGTCACCGTCGTCGTCGCCGTCCTTCGGCAGGATGGTCACGCCGTACCGGCTGGCCTCGGTCAGGCGGTCACGGAGCCTCGCGTCGGTCTGGCCGGTCAGCCGGGTCGCCTCCCTGAGGTTCAGCACCGTGACGCAGCCGGTGTAGACGATCGCGATGATGAGCGTGGCGGCGCCCGCGACCCGGGCGGCGTGCGCGAACTGGGGCGGCAGCAGCCGGTGCCGGGCAGTTCGGTGCCCGGTTCTCATCGAGCGGGAATCCGTCTCATCGAGCGGTCATCCGGTAGCCGATGCCGCGAACGGTCTCGATCCGCACCCGCCCGCCGGCCAGCTTCGACCGCAGCCGGGCCAGGTGAACATCGATGGTGTTCGAGCCGAATGCGTCGGCCTCGTTGTCCCACACGTGCTGCGCGATCGACCGCCGGTCCACGACTGCCGGCGAGCGGCGCATCAGCATTTCCAGGATGCCCAGCTCGGTGGCGGTCAGCGACGGGCTGTCCGGCCCGATCCGCGCGCTGCGGGACGCGGGATCGAACTCCAGGTCCCCCACCACCAGCAGGGGCGGCTGGACCTGAGGCGGCCTGCGCTGGAGCGCGCGGAGCCGGGCCAGCAGCTCGGTGAAGTCGAACGGCTTGACGAGATAGTCGTCGGCGCCGGCGTCCAGCCCCGCGACCCGGTCGGCTGGGGTGTCGCGCGCCGTCAGCATCAGCACGGGCGTGGCGGACCGGGCCCGCCGCATCCGCTGGACGACTTCGAGGCCCGTGATGCCCGGCATCCGCCAGTCCAGCACCGCGACGGAGTACTCATACGTGCGCAGGAACCGCAGCGCCGCGTCCCCGTCCGGCACCACGTCCACGACGTAGCCCTTTTCCCGCAGGCCCCGCCCGATGACTTCGCCCAGCCCCCGGTCGTCCTCGGCGACAAGCACCCTCATAGTGATCGAACCTACCTGGGCGGCGTCGCGTGGATGGCCGTCATGCGTGTGCATGTCCTCCCCGCTGACTGGGGCGGCTATCTGGCCATCCGGCGCCAGGCCGGCCGGGGCACGAGCCGCATGGCGCCCGCCAGGCCCGCCAGCGTCCGCGGCACCCACACGGTCTGGCTGCCCCCGGCGGGGTCACGGGCGAGGGCGGCCGCGACGGCCGCGCCGACGGCGGCCGGTGTCGTGGCCAGAGGTGCGGGATCCATGCCCGCGGTCATCCGCCCGGTGACGAACCCCGGCCGGACGAGCAGCACCCGCACGCCGCTGCCGTGCAGGGAGTCGGTCAGGCCGCGCGCGAAGGCGTCCAGGCCGGCCTTGGCGGCTCCGTACACCATGTTGGCCTTGCGCGGCCGGACCGCGGCCACGGAGGACAGGACGACGATCGTGCCGGACCCCCGGGCGCGCATCCGCGCCGCCGAAGCCAGCAGCGTCGTGACGTGGCTGGTGAAGTTGGTGTCAACGAGCAGGGCCGCCTGCAGCGGATCCTGGTCCAGGGTGGGCTGGGGGATGAGCACCCCGGCGGCCGAGATCACCACGTCCACCGGGCCGTCGGCGAAGACGCCGCGGATGAAGTCATCGTGGCCGGCCGTCTCCGTGGCGTCGTAGCGGTAGGTGCGCACCTGGTAGGGCAGCGTTTTGCCGGCCGCCTCCAGCGCCGCCCGGTCGCGGCCGGCCAGCAGGATCTCGGTCTCCGGCGGCGCGGCGAGCGCGGCCAGGATGGCCAGCCCGATCTCGCTCGTCCCGCCGAGCAGCAGGATCCTGGCCGGCGCACCCGGGGTTCTGGCTGGGGTCATTGCACGAGCTCCCACAGGCCGGTCACGAATGTGAGCAGCCAGACGATTTCCAGCAGGACCATCGGTGTGTCCCGCGCCAGGAGGTCCTCCACCGGCTTGGGAGTGGCCCGCGCGGTGAGGTGGTCGAAGCGGATGAGGGTTGCCGCGAGCGGCAGGGCACTGGCCAGGTGCCAGGCCCTGATCCAGCCCCTGTGCTCGCCGAGCGCCCACAGCACGTAGGCCGTGATCATCGCGATCGCGGTGATCCGCTGGGCCAGCCGCAGGGCAGCCGGCCGGTACCAGCGCATCGAGGGCCGGTGCCGGACCGCGTCCGAGCCGAGCACGGCCATTTCGGTGTAACGCTTGGCCGTGGCCACCAGGAGAGCGCCGAGGCTGCAGACGAGCAGGAACCAGCCGGACGGCGGCACATGGGTCGCCGCGGCCCCGCCGAGCGCGCGGAGCACGAACCCGGACGCGACGAAGATCAGCTCGATCACGGGAATGTGCTTGAGCACGAGGCTGTAGAGCAGCGACGAGGCGGCGTACCCGCCGATGATCGCGGACAGCAGCGGCGTGCGGATCGCGAACCCCGCGGACAGCGCGCCGGTGACGCAGACGGCCGCCACCGTCAGCGCTTGTGCCTTCGCCAGTTCCCCGGCCGCGACCGGGCGGCGCCGTTTGACCGGATGGCGCCGGTCGCGGTCCGCGTCGACGACGTCGTTGACCATGTACACAGCGACCGACGCCGCGCAGAACGCGACCGCCGCCACCAGTGCGTAGGCCAGCCCGTCGCGGCGCCCGAGCGACGCGCCCGCGAGCGGTGCCGCGAACACCAGCAGGTTCTTTGGCCACTGACGCGGGCGCGCGGTGCGCAGGACTGCGAGCGGCCAGCGGATCCAGCCCGGATACGGTGCCGCGTCGGAGGGGGCCGCCGCGCTGGCGACGGCCTCGGGGAGTGGGCGCGTCACCGTGCGAATACCGCCGTGAAGTCGCGGCTGTTGACGGAGTAATACCGGTTAGTCGGCTCCGGCTGGTTCGGCAGCAGGTTCACCGGCGTCGGGTCGGACGTACTCGGTGTCGGCTTGTAGTACATGTACGACATCCACGCCGGGTTGATGTCCATCTGCATGCCTTCGACGGCCCCGGCCCGCTGGAGCAGGTTGGCCAGCGTCCGGACGGACAAGGCCGGCCCGTAGACGAAGATCACGCGACCGTCGCGGGTGATGCCGATCCCCGAGCGCCACACGTAGTAGCCGCCGCCCAGGGTGGCGCCCCACTGGCCTTGCACGTTCTGGTCCACCGAGGACGGGACGGCGCCGTGGTCGACGATGAGCTTGAGGTTCTGCCGGACCCCGAGCACCTCGGAACTCATGCCCACGCCGTGTCCCCAGTCGCCGATGGTCATCCGGCCGTTCCGGTAGTAGACCAGCGACGCGGCGCCGCTCGTCAGGACGCCCTTGGTGTGGCCGTTGAGGTAGAAACCGCCTCCGGCTGAATCCATCTTGAATCCGCCGTTGAACGTGGCCAGCAGCCCGGTGCGGGAATTCGGCGGGAGCCACGACGCATATCCCCAGTTGCCCCGCCCGGGATCTTCAGCGCCCGGGCGGAGCTGGAACGACAGCAGCCGCTGGTCCATCGATGCGATGCCGGCCACATACGAGGTGTGGACGCTGTCCGGCCGGAGGTAGGTGCCGTAGATGGCGGGAACACCGTTCACGCTGGCCAGCACCCGCCACTGCCCCTCACCGGCCAGGGGCGTCCCGGCGGGCGACGTGAGCTGCGCCGGAACGTCCGGCGTGAGCGCGCCACCGGTCCTGGGCGCGGCCTGGCCGGCCCCGGCCGTGGGGGCCGCCAGCGAGAACTGCGGCTTCCCCCCGACCTTCGGCGCCTGATAGGTGAGCCATTCACCCAGCGTGACAACGGGCCCCAGGTAGTGGTCCCGCGCCCATTCGGCGAGCCGGGTTGAGGTGCTGCCGTTGCCCGGCGCCGTCAGGGCCTGGCCGACGGACCAGCCGACCCAGCCGAAGAAGATGACGAGGGCCACCAGCATGACCTGCACGCTGCGGTGCGACAGCAGGCGGCGCAGCAGCCGCGGCCGGCGCGGCCGGCCGGCCTGGCCACGCTTAGTGTGCCGGTGCAAGGCGCGCTGGTTGGCGCCAACGCGGTTCTGCCGGCTCGGCGGCTCCTGGCCGAAGTCGCCGGGACCGCCGCCCCGGTACCGGGGGTCCTGGCCGTGGCCGGCGGGACCGCCCTGGTAGGGGGTCTCGGGGCCGCCAGGGCCCGCCGGGCCCGTGGGAACGCGCCGATCAAGCTCGCCGCGCTCCGGGCTGCCTGGGGCGTGGCCATGCTCCAGCAGCCTGTCGTCGTACCAGTGCCTCGGTGGTACCGATCGCGGCACGCGCATACCTCCTGCCGAGCGCCTTTATTGACTGCTCCCACCGAGCCGTAGGTCTACCCCCGCAACATGAAGGCTCGATGACAGAGAACGTACCCGGAGAAAATCTGAAACTTCTCTTAGAAATCCCTGGACAGATAGAAGTTAAACGAATCATATGACTCCGGCACAAGGCGTTTGGCGCATTCCGGGCATGCCAGGCACGGACGGTTACCGGCGGCGCGAGCCGCGTTCCCGTCAGGCCCGGTCGCTGTGGCCCAGTACCAGCGTCCCCGGTGCTCTGTGATCAGCAGCACACTAGGTAAACGGCGCACGGAACGCGCTGATTCCTGACGCGGTGGTTCTGCCGGGCCTTTCGGCTGGCGGCACGGCGGGCATCGCGGTCTGAGGCGCTGGCGGTTGGCTGTCGATCTGGGCGTTCCGGGTTCGTGTAGGGGATGAGAGGCCGGCGGCGAGCCGGCCGGCGAAGAAGGAGCACGGGAATGAAGCAGTATCTGCTCAGCATGTATCAGCCGCACGGGGACCCGCCGCCGCCGGAGATCCTCGAACCGATCATGCAGCGGCTCGGAGTTATCCGCCAGGAGCTCGTGGACGCTGGCGAGTGGGTGTTCGGCGATGGGCTGTGCTCTCCGGACACAGCGACCGTCCTGCGCCCCGGCGACGGGGATGTGCTCGTGACCGACGGGCCGTTCACCGAGGGCAAGGAATACCTGGGCGGATTCATGATCATCAAGGCCCCCGACCTGGACGCGGCGCTCGCCTGGGGCCGGAGGTACGCCGAGACGACCGGCCTGCCGATGGAGGTGCGGCCGTTCCAGAGTGATTCCGGGGACTGAGTCCCGGCATGCCCCGCCGCGCGGACACCGGAAAGCCCGCCGCCCCCCGCCGGGCCCGGGACGCTGAGATGCCTGCCCACCCGGGGATGCCCGCCGACCCGGGCCCGGCTCCGGACATCGAGCGGGTGTTCCGGGAGGAGTACGGACGCGCGGTCGCCGTCCTGATCCGCGTCTTCGGCGACATCGATGTTGCCGAGGAGGCGGTTCAGGAGGCGTTCACGGCCGCGGTGCAACGGTGGCCGTCCAGCGGGCTGCCGCCGAGCCCGGCGGGGTGGATCATCACCACGGCCCGCAACCGGGCCATCGACCGCCTCCGCCGGGACTCCTCCCGTGCGGACCGGCACGCACAGGCCGCCGTGCTGCACGCGGGACGCGAACCAGCCGAGGAGGGACCCGTGCGCGACGACCGGCTGCGTCTCATCTTCACCTGCTGCCACCCGTCGCTCGCCAGCGCGGCCCAGGTCGCACTGACGCTCCGGCTGCTGGGCGGCCTCACCACCGCCGAGATCGCCCGTGCCTTCCTGGTCCCCGAGGCCACGGCGGCGCAGCGGCTGGTCCGCGCCAAGGCCAAGATCCGCGACGCGGGAATCCCGTACCGGATCCCGCGCGAGGCGGATCTCCCGGACCGGCTGCGGGCCGCGCTGGCGGTGGTCTACCTCATCTTCAACGAGGGTTACACCGCGAGTTCGGGTGACCGGCTCGTTCGCGGCGAGCTCTGCCAGGAGGCGATCCGCCTCGGGCGGCTGCTGGCTGCACTCATGCCCGACGAACCTGAGGTCACCGGCCTGCTCGCGCTCATGCTGCTGATCGATTCCCGCCGCGACGCCCGGACCAACGCCGACGGCGCCCTTGTGCCGCTCGCCGAACAAGACCGCCAGCTATGGCACCGCGACCGTATCGCCGAAGGGCAGGCCCTCGTGCGTGCCTGCCTGCGGCGCAACCAGCCGGGCCCCTACCAGCTCCAGGCGGCGATCAACGCCGTGCACAGCGACGCGCCGGAGGGTGCCGCCACCAGCTGGCCGCAGATCCTGCGCCTGTATGACCAGCTCATGACGCAGGTCCCGAGCCCGGTGGTGGCGCTGCACCGTGCGGTCGCGGTGGCGGAGGTCGACGGCCCGGGCGCGGCGCTCCGGCTGATCGACGGCCTCGACCTGGGCAGCTACCACCTTTTCCATGCCGTCCGCGCTGACCTGCTGCGGCGGCTGGGCCGGCCAGACGAGGCGGAGCAGTCGTACCAGGCGGCGATCGCGGGCGCCCGGAACGCGGCCGAGCGCGAATTCCTGGAACGCAAGCGCCGGGCGCTTGGGAAGCCGGAAGGCTGACCGCCGCCCCGGAAGGCCCCGTAGCGGTGGTCCAGTTCGGCGTAGCGCTCCCCGCCGATGCGGAAGAGCCCCAGGTCGATCAGCCGCACCGGGCCGGCTCGACCCGGTCCCGGTCGAGCCGGCGGCTGAGGTCATCCACGGTGGCCGTCCGCGGCACGGGCAGCACCTTCCGGTACGGCGGCCGGGCGGAGCCAGACCCAGTCGGCGACGATCGCGCCGGTCAGCGTCGCCAGCGGGACGGCGGGGACGGCGGCCTGGGCGGTCGCGAGCAGGAGCCCGGACAGGCCCGCACCGGCGGCCAGCGCACCGAGGGCGGCGCCGCGGCGCGCATTGGACCCCTGCCGCGGCGGCCCGCTGGCCAGTGAGTCGATCAGCATCGTCAGCGTCCCGGTCAGGTAGGTGGTGGAGACCCCGGCGATCCCCATCACGGCGACCACGGCGCTCTGCATGCCCATGGCCACCGCCGCGACCGCGAGGAGGAACAACTGCGCCCCGCCCGCGGGCTTCGCCCCGGTGATCTGCCATCCGGCGGTGAAGACGGCCAGCACGGCCAGCTCGATGACCAGCGTGGCGGTGATCCAGCGCGACCACGTCGTCCCGCCGGGCCCGCCGGGGCGGCCGGCGCGGCCGGGGCGGCCGGGGGTGCCGGGGGTGCCGGGTAGTTGGCTCGCTGGCCCGTGCGGGCCAGCCGCGAGGCGGCCGCCACGCCGATCACGTAGGCGGCCACGGCGATGCTGGCGCGTTCGGCCAGCAGGCCCGAGTGCTCGGCAGCCGAAAGCCCGAGGAAGACGATGTTGGACGTCATCACGCTGGCGAACACGCTGCCGAGCCGGGTGAAGCAGGCGACATCGGTGGCGGCGGTGCCGATCGTCAGCAGCATCGCGATCACGGTGAGCACACGCGGTGCCCGGCTGTCCACGCCTTCCACCGTCTCACCAACGCCACCCGGCGGCGGCCCGATAAAAGCGGGGGAACATGCGGGGGCCGGGCCGGCGAGGATGGGATTCGCCTGGCCCGGCCCGCTTGCCACCGGCACACCTATGACGCATCTCACAGCGCTGGCGGTTCCCTCGTTGCCGGATCCTTTTGCGGACTGCCGCTGTCCGGGCCCGCCGGGCCGGACGTAGGGCCGTCGTCGACGGTGTCCGCCCACGTGCCGGGGAGCGGGAGTTCCAGGTCTTCCAGCCGGGGCGGCGGCGGTCGGCGGGTGCCGTCCGCGTTCCAGGCCGACGAGGGATGGCCGGGCGGGAGTTTCTCCAGCGCCGCCCGCATCCCGGCATCGCCGGGCCCGCTGGGCGTTCCGGCCCGGCCGCGCCCGCCAGGCCAGCCGGGTCCGCCGGGCCGTCCGCGCTCGCCGTCATCCCCGGGGCCGCCGCGCCCCCCGGCCGAGCCCTCCGGGTGAAACGCCATGTCCCCCCTGCCCGCGACCGTGTGGTCACTTTCCGTGAACTGTCATGCGGGAGAGTGCGAATATATCCCCCGGGCGGACGACAAACCGCGGAAACGCCATGATCGCTCCCGTTTACCGCGCGGCAGCCGCGCACAATTACAGTTCTCGGCTAAAGCATATTAAGCGCGGCGGTCGTTGCGGACGGTAAAGCGCTCACCGCGAAAGGGCTTCCGGAAACCGGATCGGGCGGCGGGCCGCCGACCTCACCCGGCCGGCGTCACCGTGGCGCGCCGGCCACTTTCTGGCCGGTCGGCTTCTGCTCGCTGGCCGTCGCCACCCGCGGGCGCACGGTGGACCCCGACCAGCACCGGACGATGTCCCGCATCGACAGCAGCCCGGTCACCTCGGCTCCCTCGACCACCACCAGGTGCCGGAAACCGCCGCGGACCATCGCGGCCGCGGCCTTTTCCAGCGTCCAGGCCGGCGCGGCGAACACCAGGTCCGACGTGCAGTGGTGCGCGGCCAGTTCGGCGTCCGGGTCCTGCCCGCCGCCTACGGAGTCGAGGATGTCGCGTTCGGTGAGGATCCCGACGCCCGCATGATCCGGGTCGATCACCACCGCCGCACCCACATGCCGTGCCGACATCATCCTGGCCGCCTCGCGCAGTGTGTGCGTGGGCCCGATCGTCAGGACCAGATTCGACATGCCGTCTCGTACGTTCATCGTCGCTCACCCCGGGTGCTTGCGGTACGGCGGTAGTTTGTGAACTTGTGATCGCCGTTTTGAACAGCATCGGTGAAAAGCCCCGTGAGGGCAAGACCTGAGCCCAGGACATCCGCAGTTGTCGCCGCCTCGGCCGTTTGTCCTGTTCGGAAGCCCCCTCTTAGCCTTTCAGCCGGGTCAGCACCGCATCGTGCAGGTGGCCGTTGGTGCAGACGACGCTGCCACCGTCCGGCGTCCGCGCGCCGCTGACGTCGGTGAAACGGCCGCCCGCTTCCTCCACGATGACCTGCAGGGCGGCCATGTCCCACAGCGAGACGTCCGGCTCGAGGGACACGTCGACCGCGCCCTCCGCCACCAGGACGTGCGACCAGAAGTCCCCGTACGCCCGGGTCCGCCACACCGCGCGGGTCAGGCCGAGGAAGCCGCCGAGCTCCCCGCGGTCCTCCCAGCCGCCCAGGCTCGAATACGACATCGACGCGTCGGCGAGACTGGTGACGCCCGACACCGTGCAGCGGGTCGCCTTGGTAAGGCCGCGTCCCGTCCACGCGCCACCGCCGGCGGCCGCCCACCAGCGCCGGCTGAGCGCCGGGGCGGAAACGACGCCGACCACGACCTCGTCCCCGTCCATCAGGCCGATCAGCGTCGCCCAGACCGGGACCCCGCGCACGTAGTTCTTGGTGCCGTCGATGGGGTCGATCACCCAGCAGCGCGGGCCGGACCCGGTCCGGCCGAATTCCTCGCCGAGTACCGCGTCGCGGGGACGCGCCCGGCGCAGCACGTTCCGCAGCGATTCCTCGGCCGCGCGGTCGGCATCCGTCACCGGGGTCAGGTCGGGCTTCGTCTCGACCTCGAGATTGAGCGCACGGAAACGCCGGCTGGTGATGTCATCGGCCGCGTCGGCGAGGACATGCGCGAAACGCAGGTCATCGTCATAACGTGCCACCCGCGAAACGGTACCGCGTCAACGCGTCCGGTGACGAGTCCGGCGACCAGGTGAGCGCCGGCGCGACGTGGCAGGCACACTAGCAGCATGGCCGATATCAGCCTCAGCAAGCCGGAGGACTCGGCGAGCCGGGTCGTGGCGGGGCGGCTGGAGCGCGAGGAGCAGCTCAGGCCGTTCGTCCGCGACGGCCGGATCACGGCGATGCCGGGCCGCCCCGCCAAGCGGCGGCTCCTGCTCGACTGCGTCGCGCAGGCGTTCGAGCCGGGGCTCCGCTTCCCCGAAGCCGCGGTGGACGATGTCCTCAAGGTGCTCTGCGACGACCACGCCGCCCTGCGCAGGTACCTCGTGGATGAGGGCTTCCTGTCCCGGCAGGCGGGCGTGTACTGGCGCAGCGGCGGGACGGTCGACGTCCGGCCGGAGCGGTAGGGCGCCGGGCCGTCAGGGCGATTCCGCGCCCTCGCGGCTGCGCAGCAGGCGGCGCAGCGAATCGAGCCGCGCCTGCGCTCCATGCTCGCGCGCCCATTCGTCCAGCCCGCAATCGTCACCGAGATGATCACAGCCGCGCGGGCAGTTGGCCGTGCCGGCGGCCAGATCGGGAAAGGCCTCCACGACCCGCTGCGGGCTCACATGACCCAGGCCGAAGCCGCGCACGCCCGGGGTGTCGATGATCCACCCGCCACCTGGCAGCGCGAGGGCCACCGCCGACGACGACGTGTGCCGGCCCCGGCCCGTCACTGGGTTCACCGTCCCGACCACCCGGCCTGCGTCCGGGACCAGCGCGTTCACCAGGGTGGACTTGCCCACCCCGGACTGGCCGATGAGCACGCTGATCCGGCCGGACAGCCCCGCGCGCAGCCCGGCGGTCTGCTCGTCGGTGAACGGGCGCCGGGTGACCAGGCAGTCCACGCCCAGCGGCTGGTAGACGTCGAGCACCTCGCGCGGCGAGGCGAGGTCGGCCTTGGTCAGGCACAGCAGCGGGCTGATGCCGGCATCGTACGCGGCAACCAGGCACCGGTCGATGAACCTGAGCCGGGGTGGCGGCTGCGCCAGGGCGCAGACGATCACCAGCTGCTCGGCGTTGGCGACGATGACGCGCTCCACCGGATCGGTATCGTCGGCCGACCGGCGCAGGGCCGAGGTGCGGGGCTGGACCCGGACGATGCGCGCGAGCGTCCCCTCCTCGCCGGAGGTGTCGCCGGCCAGCACGACCCGGTCGCCGACGACCACGCTCCGGTGCCCCAGTTCGCGCGCCTTCATCGCGATGACCGCCCGGCCTTCGGTGAGGGCACCGTACCGGCCACGGTCGATGCTGAAGACGAACCCTTCCGGGGCATCCTCGTGGGCCGGCCGGCGCCGCGTGCGCGGCCGGGTTCCCCGGCCGGGGCGCACCCGCACATCATCCTCGTCGAGGGCCGCGTGGCCAGGGCGTCGGCTCAGGATTCCGGCTCCCGCCGTGCCGTCTCGCATCGCATACCGTGAGCGTAACGGCTGAACGGCGGCCGGCCTCCGCAGGACCGCCGGGGCCGGGTTCCGCCCCCCGGCCGGGAAGGCCGCCCGCCGGGCGTCCGGGCCGACCTGCTTTCCTGGCGGCATTTCCGCACCGAAACGGGGTTTGCGGCCCCGATTGCGGTCACAAAAACTGGCTCGTGGTTTGGCAGCCGACCATTGTGGTTATGAAATGGCTCATTCAAGCTCGTGGCGGTTACTTCTTACGTATCGGGATTTGGGGCATGTGCGGTCGGTTCGTTTCTGCGCGACAGCGCCAGGAGCTCATTGACGAGTTCGGAGTGGAACGCGACCAGGTGACCAGGGACGTCGCCGCTGATTACAACGTCGCCCCGACCGATCCCATCTACGCGGTATTGACCCGGGT
>Ga0335085_10003050_pt1 | contig 29857 bp, 26 predicted proteins | sample Lox_Sample_45_FD_206712 | JGI IMG/M metagenome (GOLD analysis project Ga0335085, IMG submission 206712) | Soil microbial communities from Loxahatchee National Wildlife Refuge, Florida, United States - Lox_Sample_4.5 | ecosystem: Environmental > Terrestrial > Soil > Wetlands | place: USA... | reverse complement strand
CGAGCGCTTCACGCACGCAGGGAAGCCCTGGCGCTGGAAGCCGGCCGGCGAGTTGGTCGAGCTGCTGCGGGTGCGCAAAGGGCCGGAGGAGATTGCGGCCATTCGCCACGCCGCCGTGTTGGCCGGCGAAGCATTGGCCAGCACGCTCGGCACCGTGCGCGTGGGGATGTCGGAGCTCGAAGTCACCGGGATGCTCGAGGGGCACCTGCGCCGGCTGGGGAGTGAAGCGCACCCGTTCCCGACGATCGTGGCATCGGGGCCGCGCACCGCGCTGCCGCACGCGCGATCGTCACGCCGCACCATAGCGGCGGGAGAGTGGCTGCTGCTAGACTTCGGCGCGCAAGTCGACGGGTATTGCGCGGATATCACGCGAACGGTGGTCGTGGGGGCGCGCGCGGACGAGCGGCAGCGCGCGATGTACGAGCTGGTGCGGGGAGCGCAGGTCAAGGCACGGACGGAGGTCCGCGCCGGGATGCTCGGGGCCGATGCCGACGCGCTGGCGCGCGAACCGATCGAGGCCCGCGGGTATGGCAGCGCCTTCGGACACTCGCTGGGTCACGGGTTGGGTCTGGAAGTGCACGAGGCTCCGCGACTCTCGAAAACCAATGCCGAGCCGCTGCCCGAAAACGCCGTGGTGACGATCGAGCCGGGGGTGTATGTGCCGGGGCAGGGCGGAGTGCGCATCGAAGACGACGTGCATCTCTCGAGCAGCGGTCCCGTGCTCTTGAGCGACGGACGGACCGAACTCCTGGAGCTCGTCTGACATTGACGACCCGCGACTGTCCGCTACTCTTGTGGCGGCTGGTATGAACCTCGATATCATCGCGCGCCTGGTCCAGATTCTCCGCGAAGCCCCCGAGCTCGGGGCGATCGAAGTGCACCGCGGCTTTTTCGGGGCGTGGACGGCCGTACGCGTGTCGAGGGCGGGCCACGCGCTGGGAGGATCGGATGTGCGCTCCGAGCGCGCCTTTGTCGCGGAGCGAGCCCCCGCCGCCGCGCCGAGCGGTCCGAGCACCCTGCCCCCAGAGCCCGCGGGCGGCAGACGGGACGCGGCAGCGCCCGCGGCGCCTCACGCAGCGGCCCCGGCGGCGGCCTCGCCGTTCGTGGATATCAAATCCCCAATGGTCGGGACGTTCTATTCGTCTCCCGAGCCCGGCGCCGAGCCCTACGTCAAGGTGGGGAGCCGCATTGCGACGGGGCAGATGGTCTGCATTATCGAAGCCATGAAGATCATGAACGAGATCGAATCCGAAGTAGCGGGCGTGGTTCGGGAGATCGCGGTGGAAAACGGACATCCCGTGGAGTTTGGCCAGACCCTTTTCCGAGTGGATCCAAATGCCTGAAGCCCCCCAAGCGAGCGGCGGCGCGCCATTCAATTTCAAGCAGGCCATTACCCACATGGTCCAGCGCAACGGCTCGGACCTGCTGCTCAAGGTGGGACGGCCCGCGACCATCCGGGTGAACGGCGAGCTGGTCGCGCTCGAAACGCAGCCGCTCAAACCAGAAGAGCTCAAATCGCTTGCCGAGCAAATCATGACCCCCCGGCAGGTGAAGGAATTTGCGGAGCATAAGGAGGCGGATTTCGCGATCGGCGTGCCGGGGGTGGGGCGGTTCCGGACCAACGTCTACCAGCAACGCGGGACCGTGGCGTTCGCGTTCCGGTCAATTCCCTACGAGGTGAAGACCATCGCGGACCTGAATCTCCCCGCCGTGCTCGAGGAGATCTCGGCACGGCCCCGCGGCCTCGTGCTCGTGACCGGGGTTACGGGCTCGGGCAAGTCCACCGCGCTCGCGTCGATGATCAATCACGTGAACACCACGCGGCGGGTGAACATCATCACCATCGAGGACCCGATCGAGTTCCTGCACCGCGACAATCTCTCGAACATCTCGCAGCGCGAGGTCGGCAACGACACACTCTCGTTCAACGCCGCCCTGCGGCACGTCCTGCGGCAGGACCCTGACGTGATTCTCATTGGCGAAATCCGCGACATGGAGACCCTGGACACGGCGCTCAAGGCCGCGGACACGGGACACCTGGTGTTCTCGACGCTGCACACCACGGACGCGACGCAGACGATCAACCGCGTGATCTCGTTCTTTCCGCCGCACCAGCACGAGGAGGTGCGCCACCTGCTCTCGACGGCCCTGCAGGCGGTGGTCTCGCTGCGGCTCGTGCCGCGCAAGGATGGGCGGGGCCGCGTCCCCGCCGCGGAGGTCTTGATCAACACGGCGGCGGTCTCGGACAAGATTCGCGATCTGTCCCAGCAGCTCAGCATTCCCGATCTCATCGCCGAGGGATCGATCCAGTACGGGATGCAGAGCTTCGACCAGTCGCTGTTTTACTGGTTCCAGCAGGGAGTGATCAGCTATGAGAGCGCGGTGTTCTATGCGACGAATCCGAGTGAATTCGCGCTCAAGGTCTCCGGGGTCGATTCCACCGCCAGCAAGGCCTTCGGGGGTTCGGCGGGCGCGCGTACCGCCGGCAGCGTCCGGAACGATCTGACGCCCTGATGTTCAAGAAGGTGCTCATCGCGAACCGCGGGGAAATCGCCCTGCGGGTGATTCGCGCGTGCAAAGAACTCGGGCTCGAGACGGTCGCCGTCTATTCCGAGGCGGATCGCGAGTCCCTGCACGTCCGGTTTGCCGACGATGATGTGTGCATCGGCCGGCCGCCGGCGCGCGACAGCTATCTCAATATCCCCCGCCTCATCGCGGCGGCCGAAATCACCGGTGCCGACGCGATTCACCCGGGATACGGCTTCCTCGCCGAAAACAGCGAATTCGCCGATACCGTGCGCGCCTCGAACATCACCTTCATTGGTCCCACGGCCGAGCAGATCCGTCAGATGGGCGACAAGGCCGAGGCCCGGAAGCTGGCCCAGAAGCTCGAGATTCCCACGGTTCCGGGCTCGCCCGGACCGGTCGAGGATGCCGACACGGGGCGCAAGGTGGCGGAGGAGATCGGGTTTCCGGTGATCATCAAGGCCGCAGCGGGCGGCGGCGGCAAGGGCATGCGCGTCGCCACGGACGACGAGCAATTCACGCAGGCGTTCGGGCTCGCGAAGCAGGAGGCGCTGGCGGCGTTCGGCTCGGACGAGGTCTACATCGAGAAATACCTGAGCCGCCCCCGGCACGTCGAGATCCAGATCATGGGGGACTCCCACGGCCGGATCATGCACCTGTGTGAGCGCGATTGTTCGGTGCAGCGACGCCATCAGAAGCTGATCGAGGAGGCGCCGAGCCCCGCGGTGGATCAGACCCTGCGCGAAGACATGGGGGATTCGGCGCTGCGGCTGGTCGACGCCATGGGCTACGTGGGCGCGGGCACGATCGAGTTTTTGCTGGATGAGGACGGCTCGTTCTACTTCATGGAGATGAATACGCGGATCCAGGTGGAGCACCCCGTCACCGAGATGTGTACGAACTTCGATCTCGTGAAGGAGCAGATTCGCGTGGCAGCGGGCGAGCGGCTGTCGTTCACCATGAACGGCAACCGGCTGCGCGGGCACGCGATCGAGTGCCGGGTCAATGCCGAGGATCCGGCGCGCAATTTCCAGCCGTCCCCCGGCGTGATCACCGCCTATCACCCCGCCGGCGGACCCGGGGTACGGGTTGATACGCACATCTATGCCGGATACACGGTGCCCCCATACTACGACTCGCTGCTCGCGAAGCTCATTGTCCACGGGAATTCGCGCGCCGAGGCGCTGGCGCGAATGCGGCAGGCGCTCGACTCGTTTATCATTGAGGGTGTGACCACGACCATGCCGTTTTTGGGTCGGGTCATGCGCCATCCCGATTTCATCGCGGGCAAGGTGGATACGAAGTTCCTCGAACGGGAGCCGCAGCTCCTCGCCGGCAGCGCATGAAAATCGACGTGCATTTTACTCCCATCGGTCTCGTCCCCGGGGACGTCAGCGGGCGCGCCGTCATCGTGATCGATGCGCTGCGCGCGACGAGCACGGTCATCGCGGCGCTCGCGAACGGCGCGAAAGCCGTGATTCCCGCAGCCACATCCGACGAAGCGATTCGCGTGGCATCGAACCTCGAAAAGGACGGAGTGCTGCTGGCCGGCGAGCGCAAGAGCATCAAGATCGAGGGATTCGATCTCGGCAATTCCCCGCGCGAGATGACGCCCGAAGCGGTCGGCGGCAAGACGATTGTCCTCGCGACGACCAACGGCACGCCGGCGCTGGTCGCCGCGCAGGGCGGTGAGCCGGTGCTCGTCGGCGCCGCGGTGAATTTCTCGGCACTGCTCGAGCGGGTCCGGGGGCTCCTCGAGGAACGCGGGGACCTCGTGATCGTCTGCTCGGGGCGCGAACGGCAGTTCGCCCTGGAGGACGCGTATACGGCGGGCCGCCTGGTCAAGGCGCTGAAGGGGCGGAAGAAGGTCGATCTGAACGACGGCGGATTGGCCGCGCTCGCCCTGGTCGGGGCGTACCCCGATTGGGATGCGGCGTTTCAGTCGACGACGGCGGCCCGCCAGCTGGTCGAAGCGAACCTCGCGGAAGACGTCGGCTACTGCGCCAAGCCCGACCGGTTCGGCGTGGTCCCCCAGTACGCGGAGCGCCGCATCACGTGAACCCCCGGGTGCGCGAGGAGCTGATCGGTGTCGGGGCGCTCGTGATCGGCGTCTTCCTCGGCCTGACGCTCCTCGGCACCGAGCTGACGGGCAGCTGGGGCCGCGCCTTGGGAAGCGGGATGTGGGAGTTTTTCGGGGCGGGGTCGCTGCTCCTGCCGGTGCTGGGGCTCGGGTGGGCGCTGGCGGCCTTCGGCCGCCTCGGCGCGCTCACGTCGCTGCGCGCCGCCGCGCTCGGCGCTGGACTCGTGGTGCTCGTTCCCTACGGTATCGGCGTCGCGTCCAGCGTGCGGGTCGGCGATCTCGCGCGGGACCACAACTCGTGGACCACCGCGGAGCGGCTGGCCGGCCTGTTCGCCGGCTTCCTCGCGGGCGCGATTCACGGCGCCATCGGTACGGCCGGTGGCGTCCTCGTCGGAATGTTTGGACTGTCGGCGCTCGGCATCCTCACCGTGGGCTGGCATCCCCTGGTCGTGCTGAGACGGGGAGCGGGCCGCGAAAGCCGGGAAGCGGGAAGCGAGAACCGGGAAGCGGGAAGCGGGAAGCGGGACGCGCTGCAGGCCACGGATTTCGGCGACGACAACGAGGAAATATCTGAGACTCAGCGCTTCCCGCTTCCCGCTTCCCGCGTTCCGAAGACTCGCAAGCAAAAGACCCCGCCGCCCCCGAAGCCCGTGCCCATCCCTGAAGGCGCGCTCATTCCCCCCATCGATCTCCTGACGCAAGGCTCGAGCGACGCGGTCGATGGGACAGCGCAGATCGAGCAGATGGGCCAAAAGCTGATCTCGACGCTGCAAACCTTCCGGGTCGAGGGGTCGATCGCCGGGCGCACGGTTGGTCCCGTCGTGACGCAATACGAGGTTGCTCCCGGGCCGGGCGTGAAGGTGGGCCGCATCGCGGCGCTGGCCGACGATCTCGCGCTTGCCATGCGGGCGCAGAGCCTCCGGATCGTGGCGCCGATTCCCGGCAAGGCGGCAGTCGGCATCGAGGTCCCGAACCCGACGCCTCGCATCGTGACGATTCGTGAGTTGATCGAGAACGCCGAATATCGGCGAACCGCTCGGGCGCTTCCGGTAGCGCTGGGACGGAATCTCGAAGGCGATGCGGTCGTGGACGACCTCACCAAGATGCCGCATCTCCTCATCGCGGGAGCCACAGGGTCCGGCAAATCAGTATGCATCAACACCATCATCACGAGCCTGATCTTTACGCATCCGCCGGAGACACTGCGGCTGCTGATGATTGACCCGAAAATGGTGGAGCTGTCGATGTACGCGGCGCTGCCGCACCTCGGGCATCCGGTCGTCACGAACAACCACAAAGCGGCGACCGTGCTCAAGTGGGCCGTGGGAGAAATGGATCGCCGGTATCGTTTACTCCATGCGAACCACGCTCGGAATCTCTCGGATTTCAACCGGAAAGTTCGCGAGGAGAAGAAGCTCGAGGAGCCAGAGCTCGTGACCCGCGATGTCGGGGGTTCTGTGCTCACGAGTCCCGAACTCAAGCCCTACACGGGCGGGATCCTCCCATACATCGTGCTCGTGGTCGACGAGCTCGCGGACCTGATGCTGACCGTGCAGGGTGAGATCGAGACGCCGCTCGCGACGCTGGCGCAAAAGGCTCGAGCGATCGGGATTCATTTGATTCTGGCGACGCAACGTCCCTCCGTGAACGTGATCACCGGTCTCATCAAGGCCAACTTTCCCTGTCGGGTCGCCTTTCGCGTCTCGGCCAAGGTCGACAGCCGCACGATTCTCGATCAGAACGGCGCCGAAACGCTGCTCGGCAACGGCGACATGCTGTTCCTTCCGCCCGGAAAGAGTGAGCCGGTTCGCATCCAGGGAGCGTTCATCTCCACCGAGGAGACCGAGCGGCTCATGGAGTGGTACAAGGGCCACGCCATCGCGTCCGGGACGGAGGACGCGAAGCGCAAGATCGCCGAGCAGATCGCCACGATCGAGCAGGCCGAGGCGAAGGACGAAGGATTGGGAATGGAAGGGCTCGGCGAACGCGATCCGCTGTTCCGCCAGGCCGCGGAGGTCTGTATTCAGAACCAGCTCGGCTCGACGTCGCTGTTGCAACGGCGCATGAGCATCGGCTACGGCCGGGCCGCGCGGGTGATCGATCAGCTGGAGCAGGCGGGTATCCTCGGTCCGGCAAACGGTTCGAAGCCGCGAGACGTGCTTGTGGGGCTCGATGAACTGGATGAGATCTGTGGGCCCTCATAACGCGAGAACAGCGTTCCGCGTTTAAAGGCGCCCGTCGGCGCACTTTGGCTTACTGGCCACGCCACAGCTTTGTTAGGTTCCGCGCATGGATGGCGTTCGCACTGATCCCAGCGAGTGGACCGATGAGCGGCAGAAGCGTGGCTTGGCCGGGGAGGGGCAGGCGATTCGGTATCTGCTGTCTCGCGGCTGGTCGCTCGTGGCGCACCGGTTTCGAATGGGGCACACCGAAATCGATCTGATCGTGCGTCGTGGCCAGCTCGTTGCCTTCGTCGAAGTGAAGACGCGGCGTGGGACGGCGTTCGGAACGCCGTTCGAGGCGGTCACGGGTGCCAAGCGGCGCGACATTGTGAAGGCCGCCCGCGCCTGGGTTGACCGCCACGGGCGGCCGTCGGACATCTATCGCTTCGATTGCATCGGCGTGGCTGACGGAAAGCTGGACCATCTCGAGGACGCATTCCGGCCCGGTTGGCGCTAGACGGTGTTTCGGTTTATATTCGGGTCCTCTTTCACAGGGGGCTCCCCACCCAATGTCGAGGGCTCTTATGGCCGCTGAAAACCGCGAGACGCCAAGGCTTACGGACGAGCGGAAAAAGGCGCTCAATCTGGCGATCACGCAGATCGAAAAGACCTGTGGGAAGGGCGCCATCATGCGCATGGGAGCCGACTCGCCGCGGATTCGGGTCGAGGCCATTCCCACCGGGGCCATCAATCTCGATGCGGCCATTGGGGTGGGAGGCATCCCCCGGGGCCGAGTCACGGAAATCTTCGGTCCCGAGTCGAGCGGCAAGACCACGTTGGCGTTGCATGTCGTGGCCCACGCGCAGCGGCTCGGGGGCGCGGCCGCGTACATCGATGCGGAGCATGCGCTCGACGTCGAGTACGCCAAGAAACTCGGCGTGGATATCGACAACCTGCTCGTCTCGCAGCCCGATACCGGTGAGCAGGCGCTCGAAATCACCGAGATTCTGGTGCGCTCCGGCGCGGTCGACGTCATCGTCATCGACTCGGTCGCGGCGCTCGTGCCCAAGGCCGAAATCGAAGGCGAAATGGGCGACTCCCTCCCCGGTCTCCAGGCGCGCCTCATGAGCCAGGCGCTCCGGAAGCTGGCGGGCGCCATCAACCGGTCGCGCACGGCGGTCGTCTTCATCAACCAGCTGCGTGAAAAGATCGGCGTCATGTTCGGCAATCCCGAGACGACGTCCGGCGGACGCGCGCTCAAGTTCTATGCGTCGGTCCGGCTCGACATGCGGCGCATCGCGCCTGTCAAAGAGCGCGAAGTGGTTATCGGCAATCATGTGCGGGTGAAAGTGGTCAAGAACAAGGTGGCGCCGCCGTTCCGGCAAGCCGAGTTCGACATCATGTTCGACGAAGGGATCAGCCACGAATCGCTGCTGGTCGACATCGCCGCCGAAGTCGGCATCATCGAAAAGTCGGGCGCCTGGTACGCCTACGGCAAGGAACGTATCGGTCAGGGCCGCGAAAATGCCAAGCTCTTCCTCAAGGATCATCTCGAGCTGAGTCTCGAGATCGAGGCCAAGGTCAAGGAACACCTCGGCATGCGGGCAACCGTCGCCACCGATGAGGAGGCGGCGGCGCCGGAAGACTGATCGCGCGTGCCCATCGTTACCGCGATCGCGCCGGATCCCAGGCGGCCTGGCTACCACGTCATCGACGTGGATCGGGGGCGATTCGGGTCGCTCCCGGTGGAGGCCCTCGAGGCAGCGAGCCTCCAGGTCGGGCAAACGCTCGCTCCGCAGTTGCTCGAATTTCTTCATGAGCTGGCCGATGTCGAGGCGGCGTACCGCGCGGCGCTCAAGGCCCTGGCGGCCCGGGGCCGCGCGCGCGGCGATCTCGAACGACGACTGGTCCGAAAGCAGCATCCCCCGCATGCCGTTCAGCAGGCCCTGGACCGGCTCGTGCGTCAGGGTCTCCTGGACGATGCCCGGTTCGCTCGGGAGTATGTTGCCCGCCGGGCTACGACCGGCCGCGGGCCCGCGCGGCTGGTCGGCGAACTCATGGCTCAGGGGATCGAACGGAGAGCCGCCGAGGCGGCTGTGGAGGCCGGCCTCGCTTTCGAAGGCGTCGATCCGGCAGAAGTGCTGCGCGCGGTCGCCATGCGCCGTGCGGCTCAGCTCAAGAGCCTGCCACGGGTCACGCGCAAACGGCGGCTGTATGCCTTTCTCGCCCGTCGCGGGTACCCGGGAGCCGCCGTGCGCGAACTTGTCGAGGAACTGATGGGGGAAGCGGCAGAACCGGAATCAGGCTCAATGCATGACTGAGTTTTGAGCTGCTCCGTTCCGCGCGGCCAGCTGCGCGGCCACATACCCCGGCGATCGCGTTCAGCGTGCCGAGATTCTCCTCGGTCATATCTTCGTCCGCCACCACGATCACGAATTCCGTTTCGAGGAAGCCGAGCAACTCGGCAGCGCCCGCGCGCTATATTTTCCGCCATGAAGTCCGCCGATATCCGCCGCAAGTTCCTGGAGTACTTCAGGGCCGCGCCGCGCTCCCACACCAAGGTCGCGAGCTCGTCCCTCATCCCCGCGGATGATCCCACCCTCTTGTTCACCAACGCCGGGATGGTGCAGTTCAAGCGCGTGTTCCAAGGGTTGGAACGGCGCGACTACACCCGGGCGGTGACCTGTCAGAAGTGCGTTCGCGCCGGCGGCAAGCATAACGATCTCGAAGAGGTAGGGCATACCGCGCGGCATCACACGTTTTTCGAAATGCTGGGCAACTTCTCGTTCGGAGACTACTTCAAGCGTGACGCAATCGACTACGCGTGGGAGTGGGTGACCGACAAGGCATGGCTCGGACTCCCTCTCGAGCGGTTGTACGTGACAGTCCATCACACGGACGATGAAGCCCGCCGTTTGTGGCAGCGATGCGTGCCCGACAAGCGGATTTACGGTCTGGGCGACAAGGACAACTTCTGGCAAATGGCGGACACGGGGCCGGCGGGTCCCAACACGGAGATCTACGTCGATCTGCGGGGGAAGGGGGACGAGGGCAGGGGGAAGGGAAACGATCTCACACTCGATGAGTTCGTGGCGCTCCAGGAGCAGGGCATTCTGCTCGAGATCTGGAATCTCGTCTTCATGCAGTATGACCTCCAGAAAGACGGCTCGCGCCTGCCATTGCCCGCTCCGTCGGTGGACACCGGCGCCGGGCTCGAGCGGATTACCGCGGTCATGCAGGGCGTCACGTCGAATTTCGACACCGATCTGTTCGTGCCGATCATCGAGCGAGCGGTGGAAATCGTGGGACAGCGCTACGACCGTGGGCCGGCGGGCGCGTCCTACCGCGTGCTCGCGGACCATGCGCGTGCGGTCACCTTCCTGCTCGCCGATGGCCTCTACCCGTCGAACGACGGACGCGGCTACGTGCTGCGCCGGATTCTCCGGCGCGCGGTGCGGCACGCGTGGCTGCTCGGCCGGCGCGAGCCAACCCTCGTGCAGCTGGTCCCGACGGTGATCGGTCTCATGGGCGGGGTGTATCCCGAGCTCGAGCAGAAGCGCGCCACCATCGAGGATTGGACGCGCAAGGAAGAGGAACGCTTCTTCGATACCATCGAAGGCGGCCTGGCGCGGCTCGAGGAGTTGCGGCGCCTGAAGACGATTTCGGGTGAAGATGCGTTCAAGCTGTACGACACGTTCGGCTTTCCGATCGATCTCACCCAGCTCATTGCCGCCGAGCGCGGGCAGCGCGTCGATCTCGCGGGCTTCGAACGGCAGCTCGACGCGCAGCGCACGCGGTCGCAGGAGGCCGCCAAAGGCCGTGGCGGTCCCGCGGTGCATGTCTCGCGTACGGGGGAATGGCGCACCGTCAAGCCCACCGGGAAGCAGGTCTGGGTGGGATACGACACCACGCAGGCCGAGACGGATGTGCTCAAGTTCCGTCAGCAGGGCGACCGGGTCGAAGTGGTGCTCGAGTCGAATCCGTTCTACGTGGAATCGGGCGGCCAGGTAAGCGACACCGGCGAGATCAGAGGCAGTGACTGGGTGCTCGAGGTGACCGACGTCGAGAAAGCCGACGGAGGATCGGCCGTGGTGGGCCGGTTCGAGCAGGCGTTCGAGCCGTCGCCGGTGGTGGCCCGGGTTGATGAGCTGCGACGGCACAACATCGAGCGCAATCACACGGCGACTCACCTGGTACACGCCGCGCTGCGGAAGATTCTGGGTCCGCACGTCCGCCAGCAGGGCTCGGTGGTTGCGCCGGAGCGGTTACGGTTCGATTTCGCCCATCATGGTCCGCTCGACGAAGCAACCCTCGCGCGCGTGGAAGAAGAAGTGAACGCCCATATCTGGGAAAATCTCCCCGTGACCACGCAGGAGATGCATTACCGTGATGCGCTGGCCCGCGGCGCGATGGCGTTTTTCACCGAGAAATACGGCGACATCGTGCGTGTGGTGGACGTCCCCGGCGTGTCGCTCGAGTTGTGCGGGGGCACGCATGTGCCCTCCACCGGGCAAATCGCGTTGTTCCGCTTCACGCACGAGACCGGCGCCGCGGCGGGGGTGCGCCGGATCGAAGCCGTGACCGGCCCGGTGGCGTATGAGCTGATCCGCAAGCTCGAGGAGCAGCTGGATCAAGCGTCCGCCACCTTGAAGACTCAGCCGGACCATCTGGTCAAACGCATCGAGCAATTAGTGGAAGAGAATCGCAAGCTCGAGAAGCGGATCGAAGAGCTGCTCAAGACGGGAAGCGGGAAGCGGGAAACGGGAAGCGGTGAGAAGATTGGCGACATCGAGCTGCACGTAGCGGAGTCGGATCTGGAGGATCGCGGGCAGATCGCGCTGATGATGGACGCGTTCCGGAATGGCCACCGCCGGGCGATCTCCGTGCTGTTCACGAACGGCGAGCGGGGCGGAATTCACGTGGCGGTGACGGACGACCTCGTGCGCGAGGGCGTGAAAGCGGGCGAGCTCGCGAACGCCATTGCGGCGGTGAGCGGAGGGAAGGGGGGCGGACGTCCGCAGTTCGCGTCCGCCGGCGCCGGGGACGTGAGCCGGCTTCCCGAAGCGCGCGCGCAGGCCGCAGCCATCGTTCGCCGGGTGATCGGCAAATGACTCGTGGCGAGATCGAGGCCTGGCTCGATGAGCGGACGCCCGACGCTCCCGCCGCCTTGCGTCAACATCTTGATACCTGCATCGATGACAGTGGTGAGCCGCTGCCCGAGCATCTGGCCCGCCTGGGGCGTGCCGCGCTCGAGCGGGTCGTGGCGCGCGGCCAGGGCGGCCGCGAGCTGGCGCTCGACCTGCTCGCTGCCGATGCGTTCGTCACGTACGCGTTCGAAGCGCAGGCGATCCTCGACGTGGCCGGACTCACCCAGCTCGCGACTCAGCTTGCGGACGCGGAGGCGCGCGCAGCGCGGTGAGCGCCGTCCTGCGGGCGCGCGAGGGCCTGAGCCGGCTCAGCGACCTGGCGCGCCAGGTGGCGAGCGATCAGGCGGAAGCGGTCGCGCACCTGTCCGAGCTCTACGTCCGGACGCTCCGCGGTGGCGGCACCCTGTTCTTTGCGGGGAACGGAGGCAGCGCCGCCGATGCGCAGCATGTCGCGACGGAATACGTCGTGCGCTACCGCCGGAACCGGCGCGCATTCCCCGCCATCGCTCTCACCACGGATACCTCCCTGTTGACCGCGTGCGGAAACGATTTGGGGTTCGACGAGGTATTCGCGCGCCAGGTCGAAGCGCTGGTCGGACCCGGCGACCTGCTCATGCTCCATTCCACGAGTGGGGAGAGCCCGAACGTGCTGCGGGCGGCGCAGGCCGCGCGCGCACGCGGGGCGATGGTAGTGGCACTACTCGGCAAGGGCGGTGGGCCGCTGCGCGACGCGGTCGATCAGGCGCTCGTGATTCCCTCCGACGACACGGCCAGAGTCCAGGAGATGCACCTGGCCATCGAGCATCTGGTGTGCGAGATCGTGGAGGAGGAGATGAATCGGTAATGGGGTGGTGGGGTGATTAGGCTCGAGGGTAAGCGCGCATTCGTGACGGGTGGCGGCCGGGGCATCGGCCGCGCGACCGCACTGATGCTGGCCCGGGCGGGCGCGAGCGTCGCGGTGGGGTTTCGCACGAGAAAGGCGGAGGCGGAAGAGCTCACTCGGGCGGTCGCGAGCGGTCCAGGGCGGTCGCAGGCGATCGCGATCGCGGCGGATTTGGGCGATCCCGGGGAGGCCGCCCGTGCGGTGCACGAGGCGGCGCACGTCCTCGGCGGACTCGACATTCTGGTCGTCAATCACGGCATCTGGCCTCCGGACGACGCGCCGCTCGCCGAACTGCCGCTCGAGCAGTGGAGCGCCACGTGCCGCACCAATCTCGATGCGGCGTTCTACGTGTGCCGGGCCGCGCTTCCGCGGTTGAACGCGGGTGGCCGGATCGTGCTCGTCGCGTCGACGGCGGGCCAGCGCGGCGAGCCGTTTCACGCCGACTATGCGGCCAGCAAAGGCGGCATTATCGCCTTCACCAAGTCACTCGCCGTCGAATGCGCGCCGAGGATCGCGGTCAACTGCGTGGCCCCGGGCTGGGTGGACACGGAGATGTGTGAGGTCCCGTTCGAGCGGGATGCGGGCAGCGGGAAGCGAGACATCGAAGCGCGAATCCCGCTCGGCAGAGTGGCCACGGCCGAGGAGATCGCCGGACCGATCGTGTTCCTGTGCTCTGATCTTGCCACGCACATCACGGGCGAGGTGCTGAACGTGAACGGCGGCTCGGTGCTGTGCGGGTGAAGCGACCTCGGTAGCGTGTCGTTTCCGTCCTCTCTTCCCATCCCCCGCGAAGTTCTCGCGATCGCCGAGAAGCTCGAAGAGCGCGGCTACGAGACCTGGTGTGTGGGCGGGGCGATTCGGGACAACCTGCTGGGCGCCGAGAATCATGATTTCGATCTCGCGACCGCCGCGACCCCCGATGCGACCCGAAAGCTGTTCCCGCGCTCGATCCCGGTTGGGATCGAGCACGGGACGGTCGCTGTGCTCGATGCGGCGAACCGCCCGCACGAGGTCACCACCTTCCGCCGCGATGTGAAGACGGATGGACGGCACGCCGTCGTCGAGTTCGGCGTGTCATTGAACGACGATTTGGCGCGCCGGGATTTCACGATCAACGCGATCGCGTATCACCCACTGCGCCATGAATGGCGCGATCCGTTCAAGGGCGCGGCGGACCTCGAGGCGGGCGTCATTCGAGCGGTCGGGGACCCGAACTGGCGCTTCCAGGAAGATTATTTGCGCATTCTGCGGGCACTGCGGTTCAGCGCCCGGTTCGACTTTCGCATCCACCCCGCCACCTTCGAAGCGGCCAAAGCGCACGCCTCCGGGCTGGCGCAGTTGTCGGCGGAACGGGTCCGAGACGAATGGGTGAAGGGAATCCTGACGGCCCGGCGAGTCTCCAAGCTCGTCAGATTGTGGGAGGACGTTGGCGCGACGCGCATCTGGTTGCCCGAGATCCGCCAGCGCCTGGATGGTATTCGCGACGTGGATCGGCTCCCCCGCGACCCCGTGCTGATCGCGTCGCATCTCGCGTCGGACCCCGCCGCGCTCCTCGTGCGTCTGAAGTTCTCGAACCGCGAGGTCGAGCGGGGACGCGCGATCGGGGCGTGGCGGGACAAGTACCCCGATCCCAAACACCTCGCGGGCGTGCGACGCTGGTTGTCGAGTCTCGGCGAGCACGCGGACGACCTGTTGCGGCTTCCCATGGCGCCTCCAGCCCTTCGCAAGATCGTGGAGTCGATCAAGGCGGCGCGGGATCCACTGACGTTGGGAGATCTCGCGGTGAAGGGAAACGACCTGCTCGCCGCCGGCGTGAGGCCCGGTCCGGAGATCGGCGCGACGCTCCAGACTCTGCTCGATCAGGTCCTGGAGGACCCTCGCCGCAATACGAGGGAGTACCTGCTCCGGCGGGCCGTAGCGGCCGGTGATGAGTGACTAGGGTGAACGAACCGACTCTGTTCTCGCGTTCGGCGGAGCCACTGGCGGCTCGCATGCGACCGCGGACGCTCGAGGAGTTTCTCGGCCAGGAGCACCTCCTCGGTCCCGGCAAGGCGTTGGGCGACCTCATTCGCCGTGGCGAGATCAGCTCGTGCATCTTCTGGGGGCCGCCCGGATCCGGCAAAACGACGCTGGCCCGCATCATCGCGCACTACACGGCGCGCCACTTCGAGCCGTTCTCCGCGGTCACCGAAGGGGTGGGGCGGGTGCGGGAAATCATCAAGGCCGCCGAACAGCGGCTCAAGTTCGAAGGCCGCGGAACGATTCTGTTCTGCGATGAGATACACCGATTCAACCGGGCACAGCAGGACGCCTTTCTCCCCTGGGTGGAGAACGGGATCGTCACGCTGATCGGGGCCACGACGGAAAACCCGAGCTTCGAGCTGACGGGCGCGCTGCTGTCGCGCTGCCGGGTGTTCGTGCTCGAGCCACTGCGGGAAGAGCACATTCGGCTGCTCTCGGAGCGGGCGCTCGCGGATCGGGAGCGCGGCCTTGGCACACTGGATCTCTCGATTGATGACGATGCGCTCGCGGTTCTCGCGCGCGAGGTGGATGGCGACGCGAGACGGGCGTTACAGGCGCTCGAGGCGGCCGCAGAATACTTGGTCGGGAAGCGAGAAAGCAGCAGCCAAAAGGAAACGCTTCCCGCTTCCCGCATCACGCTTCCCGTTATCATCGATGCACTCCAGAAGCGTTTCGCGAAATCCGACAAGAGCGGCGAGGAGCACTACAACCTTATCTCGGCCCTGCACAAAGCGGTGCGGGGAAGCGACGTCGAAGGTGCGCTGTACTGGCTCGCACGGATGCTCGTCGGTGGGCAGGACCCGCTCTACATCGCCCGGCGCCTCGTGCGAATGGCCGCGGAAGAGGTCGGTCTCGCCGACCCGCGCGCGATCTCGATGGCGTTGGCCGCGAAAGATGCCTACCATTTTCTCGGAACCCCCGAAGGAGAATTGGCGCTGGCCGAGGCGACGATCTATCTCGCGACCGCCCCGAAATCCAACAAGGTGTACGCGGCCTTCACTCAGGCCATGAACGCGGCGCGCGAGCATCCCGCTGAAGGCGTGCCGCTCCACATCCGGAACGCGCCGACGCCGCTCATGAAGGAACTGGGTTACGGTGAGGGCTACAAGTACGCCCACGCATATGAGAACGCGTACGTGCCGCAGGAGTACCTGCCCGACGCGTTGCGCGGAAGCACGTGGTACGAGCCAGGCGAATCCGGTTACGAGAAGACCGTGCGCGAAAGGATGGATTTGTGGAGGGAATTGAAGCAGCGAGCCCTGAACGGGAGCGCAGGCTGCTGAGGATCCATCGCCCTCTCCTCCTGGCCATCTACATTGGAGAAGCGGCGGCCGGCGCGCTCGGATTCGCGTGGAATCGCTACCATCTCATCCTCGGCACTGTCACATCGAGACAGCGTGCCTATCTCGCCGTGCCGGCGGCGATTCTGGCAACTTCATTGGTCTACATTGCACGAAGCGTGTTCCGCGAGTGGCGCGTTGACGCGCGAAGGCTCGCTGTCACCGTGGCTTTGAATGCTGTCCCGATGATCGTCGCCCTTTCCGGTGGAGAGCTCTGCGCGCGCCTGCTCACCTCGGGTACCGCGCTCGGGCCCGCGATAAACGGGGTCGTGCTCCTGCCGAAGAGCTGGACCGCGGTGCGGGCGCGAAACCTCGCCTTACTCGAGAAGGCTCCGGCGAAGATTTCGTACTTCGTCGCCGACACGCTGTTGGGATGGACTGTGGGCCCAGACCGGCGAAGCACCGACGGCATCTACACCAGCAGCGCGGAGGGAATTCGGACCGCCGAGCCGGGAACAAGGTACGCGAGTCAGCACGTCCGGACCACGATCGCGGTGATCGGGGACTCGTACGCCTTCGGGCTCGAAGTCCCATTTGCCGATACGTGGGGAGCCCGGCTGCAACAGTCGCTCGGCCCGGAGTTCCGTGTTCTGAACTTTGGTGTGGATGGGTACGGCGTGGATCAGGCGTACCTGCGCTACCAGCGCGACGTTCGCCCGTGGCACCCGGCCCTGACCATTTTTAGCTTCATCGAGCACGACCTCTACCGCTCAATGTCGGTCTACAATTTCCTCACGTTTCCGGAATGGGGTTTTCCCTTTTCCAAGCCTCGCTTCGCGCTCGCGAGTGGGACACTCGAACTCTTGAACGTGCCGCTCGCGAGCTTCGTATCGCTCGCTCGCGAACGGGCCGTGGGCGATTTGCCGTACCTCGACTTCGAACCCGCCTTCCACACCTCCGAATGGGTGTGGCGATGGTACGACCATTCTCAGCTCGTGCGCTTCGTTGCGTCACGGTTCCCTCCGTACTATCCCGATAACCCCCGTGCCGATCGGAAGACCGAGCTGCGGGTGAACCTTGCCCTGTTCGCCGGGTTCGCTCACGCTGCGCCGGGTGAGGGGACGGTTCCGCTTATCGTCTACCTTCCCTCGCGCGGCGATTACAGCGGACAGGACCGATCGGAAAAGGACAGCCTGCTCGCGGGGCTCGAACGGAGCGGCGTCCACTACGAGAACTTGACCGATTGCCTTCGGGCTGCCGGTGGTGAACGGCTGTTCATTCCTGGACATCCGCATTATGCGCCGAGCGGGAACGCCGTTGTGTCGAGTTGTCTCGTCCCGGTAGTCCGCTCATTGCTGCGGGCGGCCGCGAACTAGCCTGTAGCGGCCCCGCAACAGCGCTCTGGTTCGCCATTGGCCAAAGCATCTCCAATTTACTCAGTCATATGGACATAGCCCGGCTGCCATCGCGCGCGGACGCATAGCCCGCCTCTTGCGCGGGGCGATCGTGAACATGGCCACTACCGCCCTGTCGCCCGCTCCGGTGCCCCGACGTTCAGAACCGGCGCGTCGCACTTGCGATGCGCTCATCCTGAATGCGCGGCTCAGGCAATCCCTCGTGGCCGTCCGTTCGCTGGGCCGGCGTGGCTTCCACATCGCCGCCGTAGATACCGAGGATCGAGTTCCCACATTCGCGTCGCGCTGGTGCGGCGAGGCGCTGGTCGTCCCCGCGTCCGAGGGGACTGAAGCGTACCTCGTGCATCTCGAAGAAGTGCTGCGTTCGACCGAACGGCCCGTGGTGATCAGCTCGCACGATGGAACGATCGCGCTAATGCGGCGGCATCGCGCGAGGCTCGAGGCGCTGGCGGCCCTGGCGCTCGCCCCGGAGCCCGCGCTCGCCATCGCCGTGAGTAAGGAGCGGACACTGGCGGTCGCGCGGCAACTGGGCATCCCGGTACCCCGCGCGGCCATGCTTCGGGGACCCGGAGACGTTGTCACAGCGCTCCGTCAAATCGGTCTTCCGGCGGTGATCAAGCCCGACGAGTCGTGGGTTCCGTCGGCGGCGGGGGGGGCAAGTGGCACGTGGATGGGGCCGCGGCTCGTGACCACCGCCGATGAGGCGCACCGCATCGCCGCCAGCATGACTGACGGTGGCGGCACGGCACTGTATCAGCAGTTCCTGACCGGCCGGCGCGAAGCGGTGAGCTTCCTCCTAGCCAAAGGCGTGATTCACGCGCGGTTTGCGCAGTGGGCCCGTCGCACGCGACCGCCACTGGGCGGCGAGTCTATCATCCGTCAGAGCATCGCGATTCCGGACGACATCGGGGGGTTTGCCGAATCGCTCGTGCAGGCGATCGGATTGGATGGATACTCCGAGGTCGAGTTCCGCCGCGATGCGCTGGGCGTGCCACATCTCATGGAAATCAATCCGCGGCTTTCGGCATCAGTCGAGATCGCCGTGCGCTCCGGGGTCGATTTCCCGTATCTGCTCTATCAATGGGCCGCGGGCGCCCCGCTTCCGAGCGCCGCCGGTTACAGGGAGGGGCGATGGATGCGGCATCTCGGCGGCGATATCATGACGACGATCGAGACCATCGGCGAGCGCGGCCGTCCCGGCATCACGCCGCCGCTGCGCGCGCTGCTCGATTTCGGCGCCAGTTTTCTCACTCCGATGAGTTATGACTACGCGGACCGGCACGATCCACGGCCGGCAATCCGCGCGAGCGCGAACTTCACCCGGTACGCGTTCGATCGCCTGGTCACCAGGGTAAGGAAGAGCTTCGCATGAGCCAGATGTTCGATGCCATCGTCGTGGGCGCGGGACCGTATGGGCTATCCTCCGCCGCGCACCTGCGCGGGCGCGGCCTTTCTGTGGCCATTCTTGGAAAGCCGCTCGATTCCTGGCGCAGCCACATGCCCAAAGGCATGCTGCTGCGCTCGCACTGGTGGGCGACTAACCTATCCGACCCGGCGAGCCGATTCAGCTTCGCGCGGTTCTTCGAGGTGTCCCCGTACAAGGCGGGGTATCCCATGCCGCTTCAGGGATTCGTCGACTACGGGCTCTGGTTCCAGCGCAACGTCGTGCCGGATGTGGACGAAACGCTCGTCGCCCGCATCGAGCGCCGCGCCGCCAGTTTCCATCTCACGCTCGAGGACGGCCGCGAGCTCGGAGCATCGAGCGTCGTGATGGCGACCGGGCTGAACCGGTACGCCCATCGACCCGAGGAGTTTGCCGATCTTCCGGCGGACGTGGTGTCGCATTCGAGCGAGCACGCTGGATTCGAGCGGTTTCACGGCAAGCGCGTCGTGGTCGTGGGCGGCGGCCAGAGCGCCCTCGAGTACGCCGCATTGCTGAACGAGGCCGGCGCGCACACGCACGTCGTGGCTCGGCGGCCCATTGCCTGGCTCGACCCCGATCGTGTGCTCGAGCGAAGCCCCTGGGAGCGAATGCGTGCTCCAAGGGCCGGGATCGCTCCGGGATGGATCAACTGGGGCCTCGACCACTTCCCCTATCTGTTCTACCGGCTGCCCCAGGCGGGCAAGGACCGCTACAACGCCAGGTATTTCTCAGGCGCGAGTGATTGGCTCCGCCATCGCGTCATCGGGCACGTCACCCTGCACGAAGCGTGTACGGCGGTCCGCTTCGAGCCTCTGGGGTTCGGTGCGGTCCGCGCGACGCTCTCGAACGGCGACGTGATCGACGTCGATCACGTGCTGCTAGCCACCGGATTCCGGCCCGACGTCAACCGGCTCGGCTGGCTTGCGTCCTCGCTGCGCAGCGCGATCCAGACCTACCGCGGCAGTCCGGTGCTTTCGCCCTGGTTCGAGAGCACGGTGCCCGGTCTCTATTTCATCGGATTCAGCTCGATCCGTACGTTCGGTCCCCTATACCGCTTCGTGGCCGGCTGTCCGGCCGCGGCGCGGCGGCTGGCCGCTGGAGTCGATCGGCAGCTTGCCGGGCGGCGCGTCGTCGCCGCGCGACCGGCGCTGCGGCATACCGTGGTCACCCAGGGCAACGTGTGAGCAGTGGCGGCCCAGGATGACACGGCGCCTCTCGGTCGTCGTGTCGATCGACACGGAAGAGGATAACTGGGACCCTGCCCGGTCTGGCATTACCGTCGAGAACATCCGCGAGCTACCGCGGCTCGACCGGTTCTTCGAGCGGCTTGGCATTCGTGGCACGTACCTGACCACCTACCAGGTCGTGACGACGCCGTGGGCCCGTGACCTTCTCGCAGGCCTTGCCGCGTCGGATCGCGCCGAAGTCGGCGGGCATCTCCACCCCTGGAACACTCCGCCGCTTCGAGAGCCGCTCATTCCTCGCAACACGATGACGAAGAATCTTCCGGCCACGCTGCAGCTGGAGAAACTTGCGACCCTTACTGACGCGTTGACGGCGAATCTGGGGGCTGCGCCCGTGAGCTTCCGCGCGGGCCGCTACGGGGTCGGGCCGGAGACGCTCGCGGCCCTCGTTCGGTGCGGGTACGAAGTTGACTCGAGCGTCACGCCCCATGTGAGCTGGGAGGAGTACGATGACGGGCCATCCTTCCTGGCCGCGCCGGACTCCGTTTACCGGCTCGATACTACAGATGTGCTGCGTCCATCTGCCGCGGGTCCGCTCGTCGAAGTGCCCATCTCGTGCGGATTCAGCCGCGGTCCGTGGTCCTTGTGGGCTCCGATTGACCGCGCCGTGCGGAGCCCGGTGCTGCGGGGTTTGCATATCACCGGAGCGCTGGCGCGACTGGGAGTGGTGCAGCGCATCATGCTCAGTCCCGAGCTGCAATCGGTGGCCGAAATGGTGGCCCTCGGTCGGCAGATCGTCGCGGAGGGTCTCGACCTGCTGCACGTGACATGGCATAGCCCGAGCCTCCGGCCCGGGTTGTCTCCCTTTTCACTGCGCGACGCGGACGTCGAAGCGCTCTACGCCAAAGTGGAGACGTTTCTCGATCAGATGAGTGCCGTCGCCGAGCTTGCATTTTGCACGGTCCATGAGGCGGCCAAGGCGCTTGCGCCGGCCTCCCCAGGTGACCACCCTCACCCGGTGATTGCTCACGTGCCTGCCTGAATCCGGGAAATCCCCAAGCCGCGACATGCCACAGTCTTGCCGGAAGTGTCCCCGGCGAATACCGTACGTAAGGCAGGGGGGGGATTTATGCCAAACAACATTGCGGCCGCGGACCCAATGGCCGATCAAGAAACCGGTCGGCTGCGGATACTGCTGGCGGATGATCATCTGGCGGTCCGTGAGGGCCTGAAGGCGCTGCTCGAGCGCGAAGGGATCGACGTCGTGGCCGAGGCTGCGGACGGGAAAGACGCCGTCCGTGCTGCCCTCGAGCTATCCCTCGACGTCGTGGTGCTCGACTTCGCGATGCCCGGGCTGAACGGGGTCGAAGCGGCCGCGAAGATCACCGCCGCCGCTCCCGGAACCGCAATCATTCTCCTCAGCGGGCTGACCGACACGCGGTTTGCGATCCAGGCGCTGCGCGCCGGAGTGCGTGGCTTTGTCATGAAGATGCAGCGCTACGAAGAGCTGCTCGAGGCGATCCGCGCGGTTTCCCGTGGCGGATTGTACCTGACACCGACCGCCTCCAAGGCGATGGTGGAAGCCTGCGTGACCGAGGATACCGAGAGCCGCAAATCCCTCTCACCGCGTGAGCGGGAGGTGGTGCAGCTCGTGGCCGAGGGACGATCGAACAAGGAAATCGCGGAACAGCTGGGCATCAGCGTAAAGACGGCCGAGTTCCACCGCGGGCGTGTGATGGAGAAGCTGCAGATTCACAACACCGCGGGGTTGGTGCGATATGCAATTCGGGAGGGCCTGATCTCGGCGTAGGTTCTCCCCGGGTGATCCCGGGAGTGGCGCCCGGGGTTATGCCCAGTATCGCCCCAGCCGGTTTCGCGCTCCATTCTTGTCGCATCCTGGCAGCACGTTGTGACGAACGTCGCCCTTATCCCGGAACGGGTTTCCGGGGGAGACCAGGTGCTCCGCGGCGCTGACCCAACTGTTGCCCCTCGACCCGAGGCATCACTGAGCGCACCGACGCAAGAACGGCTTGCATTGGTGGCGTGTGCCGATCACTGGCCCGCGATGGCGTTGCATAGCGTGCTCCAGCCCGCCGGGTACCAGGTGGTGTTGGTGCACACCGGCGCGGCGGCGGTAATGGCGGCGCGCCGGCTCGCGCCCGACGTGTGCTGGATCTGGTCCAAACTTCCCGATGGATCTCCCGCCGATGTCTGTCGTCAGCTGCTCGATTCCCGCGCCGTCTCGCGCAGCACCCCGATCCTCGTCATGGGCGCGGCGCCGCTGTTACGGGCCGAGCGGCTCGACGCGCTGCGGGCTGGGGCGTGGGATGTCGTTCCGTTCCCGTTCGACGCGGAAGAGCTGCTCCTCAAGCTCGAGTCCTTCGTCCTATCGAAGCGTGAATTCGACCAGGCGCGTGACGATGCGCTGCTCGACCCGAAAAGCGGTCTCTACAGCCGCCGCGGGATCGAACGCCGCATCGAGGAGCTGCTTGCGGATGCGGTGCGGCGGCGCGCTCCTCTCACGTGCGTCGTGCTGGCCGCGGATCCGCAGCTGGAAGACGCAGGGAGTGGCACATCGGACGCACGCACTCCGGGGGTGGGCGATCACGTGGCGGGATTGCTGCACAGCCGCGGACGACTCTCCGATTCGATCGGCCGGTTTGGCGAGAACGAGTTCGCGGTGCTCGCTCCGGCGACCAATGCCGAGGGGGCGGTCAAGCTGTTCGAGCGGCTGACCGGGGTCGTAGAAACCACACCGCTCCTCACCTCCGTTCCACTGCCGCGCGTCTCGATCCACGCGGGATTCGAAGTGCTCGATCAATTCGCCACTCCTCCCAAGCCCGCCGACCTCCTCAGGCACGCGAGCGCGGCGCTCGAGAAGGCACGTGCCGCACGCAATGCGAGCCGTATCGAACGCTATGGGAACGGCAACGGGGCCCGCCACACCTAGGAAATGCACCTAATCAGGGCCTAGTAAGACACCTAGCGGAATGCCGTGGCAGGGATACATTCCCTTGCCCTTTTCCCCTGAATGATGGCACAGGAGCGCGCGGCCTTCCGAGGAACGAACACTGCTGTTGTGGCTCAGTCGGGATACGCGGGGCCGAAGACCGGATCGCCGGTCGTGGCTCAGCGGATTCTGCGAGCGGCTGCCGAGCGCGTGGCACTGGACGCTGAGCAGCGGGGGCTCGCATCTCCGGAGGAGCTGGCCGAGCTGACGCGAGCGCTCGCGGCGAGCGTGCACTGGGTTCGCACGGCGCCGGGCGCCCGCCTCGACCGCCGCCTGCGTGCTCCGCTCGCCCGTGAGCTACTCGACGCGCTGCGAGACGACGTCATTCACACCGGAGCGCGGGACCGCGCGAACGCCGGTGAGGTGCTGGGCGTGCTGGCCGACATCGATCGGCTACGCCGCGTCATCGAGCCGCTGGAGTCGCGCTCACCACTCAATGCTCAGGCCGGATCCGGGAGCCTCGATCTGTTTCTGGCGATCGCGCAGAACGCCAGGTCTCCGCTCAACTCTATTCTCTTCCTTGCCGAGACGCTCGAACGGGAGCTGAGCGGACCGGTCAACGAGACGCAGCGCAAGCAGCTGGGACTGATCTACGGAGCGGCGCTCGCGTTGCGATCGGTGATGAGCGATGCCGTGGATCTCGCCCGTCGCGGCGCCGATCGAGCGGAAGACGATCCCGTACCATTCTCGGTCACCGGTCTCCTCGAATCCGTTCGCGACCACCTGCAGCCGATCACCGGAGCCACGCCCCTCACGTTGCGCTTCGCGCTGCCGTCGTCGACCCGCGTGGGCCATCCCGTGTGCCTGACGCGCGTTCTGCTGAATCTGACCGCGCACGCGGTGCAGACGAGCGACGACCGGGGGGCGCTGCTCGCCGCCGAGGACGTGGGGGTGGACCGGATTCGCTTCACGATTGGGCAGCATGGCGACGCGACGGGAACGGAGCGTGCGTGGCACAGTTACCGCCCCGCGCCGCGCGGGCATCGCGAGCTGTGGCTTACGCTCTGCGCCGATTTGATCGACGGGATGGGGTCTGAGCTGAAGCTGGACGGTCAGCGGTACGCGTTCGAGCTGGACCTTCCCGTCTGGCGGGGAGAGCCTCGCGAGGTCTAGTGCGTCGCGGTTCTGGCGCGGACTACCGCGACGGACACGCTGGCATCCGCGATCTTCAGAGTAGCCTTTCCGATTCCCGCCGGGAAGAACGTCAACGTGGCCGCGGTGGCGCTCGAGTCGACGCGCACGATCCGCAGCAGGCGCGGATCGACATTGAATTGCTGGCGCATCTGCTCGAGCCCGCGCACCAGGCTCCCCAGCGTGAGCGGGTTGCCGTACGCGTCGCGGGCCGATACTCGCAACGCGAATGGCGTGTCCACGGGTACCACGATGTTCCCGCCGTCCACTCGAATCCCGTTCTGCTCGATCATCACTACGGCGTCCGCGCTCGGCTCCACGCGCAGCGAGACACTCTTCCGCACGGAATCGACGATGCCGGTCACGCTCGCCGTTCCGGCCAGCATTCCCAGGGTCACGGTCACACGGGCGCGTCCCGCGGAATCCGTGAGCGCGCTATCGGGCGTGACGTCGGCGTTGTCGCCCCGAAACGCCACCAGTCGGCCGGAGAGCGGCCGCCCAGTCATGCTGCGAACCTCGAAGACCAACGGCTCGCTCAACCGTTTGCGCACGATGCCGTCGAGCACAGTGCTGTTCTGAAAACCGGAGCGGGTGTCGGATACTTCATCGGAGTAGATCACGGGAAGCTGCGCCAGCCGGTCGCCGCGAATCACCACCGCGAGCGTGCCGGCCCGTCGGATCGCCGAGCGCGGAATCGAGAAGACGACGGCGCCGGATGAATCGGTCGCCTGGGAGATGGGATGCGAGCCCAGTGGGTCGCCGCGTAATTGCACCGCTTCACGAGCAAAGGTGTTCCCGAACGTGTCCGCCACGACGGCCGTGACGGTCAGCGGACCGTCGCTCGGCGAAGTGATGAGATCGAGTTGCACGGGCTGAACCGTCGCGACCGCCGGAGGCCCGGGATGAACCACGAGCGTGATGGGTCGCGCATTGGTGATCGCTGCTCCCGCGGGAAGCGCGGCACTCAAGGTGAACGTGCCGGCGCGGCGGCCCACCAGGAAATGGAACCGGGCGATGCCGTTTTCGTCGGTCGTCGCGCCGGATTCGAATCCCTGGCCTCGGAGCAACACGTCGATGCCGGCACGCACCAGCCCGGCGCGCTTGAAGAGAATCGCGACGTTGGCTTCGCCACCTGCTGGCGCGTCCACTTGCGTTGTGAGTGCGGACGCGACGAGCGGCGCGGTCGCGGCGGCGGCAGGCGGCGCATGGCGTTCCTTGCACCCGCCGATGCTCGCCAGCACGTCGGCGGACGCACCCAGCGCGCGCAGATCGGCCCAGTCACGCTCGCTCGGCTGGAACGCGAGGCAATTGCGCCGGATCAGATCGGCGACTTCCGTTTTCGGAATCACCGGATTCGAGAGCAGGCGGACCACGTCGGTCTTGCGGAGCGGCTCGGCTCCCTGGGCTGCGAGCACCCGAGGCACGAGTGTCAAGCTGAACAGTACGAGTGAGCGCGGGATCATGGGCGTGGGCATGCCGAATGCTCGAAGTCCTTCTCGATGTCGTCGACCTTGCTGTACAGGGCGCGGTCACGAGCCTCGCGAGCGGAATCGAGCTCGCCGCTCGCTGCCGCGGTGGTCGTATACGCGGTCCAGCGCTCCTCGACCAGCACCAGGCCAAAGGCGAGGTCAGGGCACTGCATCTGATGGCCGTTGAACATCCGATCTCGTAATTCGAAGGCTCCGATGGCGAGCTGCAACGTGTCGGCGAGTGCGTTGAGCCCGGGCCGAGCGGGCGTGGTCGTCACGGGAGCGGCGGGTGCGGTGTGTCGGGTCGAGCCCCGAAGCAAGGGGTATCCGTAGAACCCCGCTCCAAGGAGCGCGCCGGCCAGGAGCGTACCACCCACGACCTTCCCCGCGGCCTTCGCTCGAAACACGCGCGGCGCGGTGCCGGCGGAAGCCGCCGGGAAGTCACTGGTTGCATCGTCGGGAATGACGAGCAGGCGCGGGGGAGGCAGCTCGCTGCTCGTGCTTGCATCGGCATTCTGGACTCCGTCGGTAGCCCGATTTGCCATGAGTTCCCGCCGTCCGAGGAGAGACGCCGTGCGAGGGGGGCAAGTTCCAGACTCAATCGGGCGGCGTCAGGCCACGCAGGGCGCGAAGCTCCGTCAGGGCAATGCCTTGAGCCGCCGGAGACCCCGATCGCTCGGCATCCCGCAGTACTGCCTGTTGCGTTGACGCAGCAGGTTGACTAGAAGCCTGTTCTTTGGTCTAACTCCCAGAGTGACACGGATTTTGTTAACGTGAGTAGAGCGTTTCGTGCGAGGTGCGGCCTATCCGTCAGCTAATCGACATCCATCCCCCGCTCGAGCGGGCATTCCTGATCGGCGCCCCCCGTAAGGGGTCGGGCGAGGCAGTGCAGGTCGACGAACATCTGGACGAGCTGGCACGGCTCGCGGATACCGCGGGCGCCGCGGTCGTCGGCCGTACGGTGCAGCGCATCGAAGCACCGACTCCCAACTACTACATCGGACAGGGCAAGGTCGAGGAGCTGCGGACCGCCATGAAGGAACGCGCGGCGACGCTCTTGCTCGTGGACGAACCACTCTCGCCCGTGCAAGGCGTGAATCTCGAGAAGGCACTGAACGTTCGGGTCATGGATCGGACCGAGGTGATTCTCGACATCTTCGTGACCCGCGCCCGGAGCCACGAGGCCAAGATGCAGGTAGAGCTGGCGCAGCTCGAGTATCTCCTGCCACGCCTGACGCGCATGTGGACGCATCTTTCACGGATCCGCGGCGGTATCGGACTGCGAGGCCCAGGCGAGACGCAGCTCGAGACAGACCGCCGCGTCATTCGGCGCAAGATCGGCACATTGCGCCGCCGGCTCGAAGGCGTGGCCGATCATCGTGCCAACCAGCGGATGGGCCGGCGCGCGCTTCCTTCAGCGGCGCTGATCGGCTATACCAACGCCGGTAAGTCGAGCCTGCTGAAGTCCCTGACTGGCGCCGACGTGCTGGTCGAGGATCGTCTGTTCGCGACGCTCGACACCGTCACGCGTGAGCTTGATGTTGGCGAAGGCTATCGGTTTCGTCTGAGCGACACGGTCGGGTTCATCCGCAAGCTCCCGCATCACCTCGTCGCCTCGTTTCGCGCCACGCTGGAAGAGGCCCGCGACGCCGATCTCCTCCTGCACGTGATCGACGCGTCGCATCCCGCGTGGGAAGAGCAAGTGGGAGTGGTGGAGGCGGTTCTGGGGGAGATGGAGCTGGGAGGCTCCGCGTTGGCTCCCGCGCGCCAACGAGTCGTCTATGTGTTCAACAAGGCCGACCTGCTCCCCGACCCTCAGGCGTTTCTCGCGGGCGTGCGGGAGCGCTATCCGCACGCCGTTCTCACGTCCGCCGTGGCCAACGGCGGCTCGGGCATCGGTGTCGCGCAGCTCCTGATGGTACTCCGCAATTCCGCCCGGGCCCTGCGGCCGCTGGCGCGCGTCCGCGTACCGCTCGGCCAGGGAAAGGTGCTCGCCGCCGTGCATCGGGAAGGGGAGGTGATGAGCGAGCTCGAGGAGGACGGCGTGGTGGTGGTCACGGCGCGGGTCGAGGCGGCGCTGCTCGGACGGTTGCGGCGGCAGGGCATCGAGGTGGAGATCGTCCCCTGAGGCTGTTCGAGGTACCGCGCCGATGAGTCTGGAACGCGCCGTCCGTACCGCGCTGCGCCCCCTAGTTCGGCTGGTGCGTGGCTCGAGCGCGTGGCTCCTGCACCCGTCTCGGCGCCAAAGCACCCGCGCGGCGATTACCGCCATGCCGCCGATTCGCCGCATTCTCTTCATTTGTCACGGAAACATCTGTCGCAGTCCTTACGCCGCGGCTTGGTTCAGGCGGCGTCTGGAAGAGACGGGCACCCGAGGACTTACGATCGAGTCGGCCGGTTTCGTGGGAGGAGGGCGATCGTCGCCGACGATTGCGCTCGAGGTGGCGCGGCAACGTGGCATCGATATGACCCGGCACGTTTCTCAGGTCGCGACCATTGCTCATTGGCAGCGAGCCGACCTCGTGGTCGTCATGGAACCGGCACAAAAGCGGAGTCTCGAGGCACTCCACGGTCGCACGGGCCGGACGGTGATCGTCCTGGGCGATCTCGACCCCAACCCTGTATTCAGCCGCAGCATCCCGGATCCGATCGAAAAACCCGCCGCGGTGTTCGAAGCCGGCTATCGCCGGATAGAGCGGTGCGTCGACGCCTTGGTTGCGTTGTGTTCGGTGGATCTTCGCATGCCGCCGCGCCCGGTGAGCCACACGCCCTGGCCTCGTTCTACCTGAGTTGTCGCAGTACGATGCGTCGGGCACCGAGACCCGCCAGCACCCCCACAGCCGCGGCGAACCACGTGTCCCACGGACTGGGCCGCAATTGATTGAGATGGGGCGCGATCCCCAACGCGACGAGGGCGACGCCGCATGACCAACCCCAGCGAGCAACGGATCCCGTCACCCAAAACCCGAGCGGCAGAAACAGCGTGAGAATCCACACGAAATCGATGGCACGCAGGGCCCACGGCGGAAACCATCCGGGATAGAGCAGGAGCGACCATCCGCGGCTCGCCCGCAGCCCGAACCCGCACCTCGTGGATCGTGCCCCGGTGCTCGGGATCATGACGGCAACACATTCGCCGGCGTCTTTCCGCCAGTGGAGCACGAGCACGGTATCACCTGCGCGAACGGCGTCAGTCACCCGCCGCAGCCGCAGCGTCGGCTGCTCGAGATGCCATGACGTCGCGCGCATCCGATACCAGTAGACGAGGTCGCTGCCTGTGGCCTCGAGCAGCAACAGTTGCCGCTGATGATCGTCGGTGATTCCGAAGACCGGAGAAAGCGAAGGCGGCTTCGCTCCCGCGAGGAACAGGATTCGCAGGGTATCGCCGCGCGCCAGCAAGGATCGGACCGAGTCGCCGTCGCGCAGCGGCGCATCCGGAATAGCGATAGCGCCGATCCGTGTGTCGATGATTCGACCCCCATACCGCGGCATCTCCCCGTATTCTGGAATCCATTGTCCGTACTCCCGCGCGACGGGAAAATCGGGCTGCAGCAGGAATCCGGTGCACAAGGCAACCGCAACCGGCATGGCCACCACGGCCAGGGTAACAAGTTTCGCATGCCGGACATGTCCGCCAGCTGCGATGCGCAGGGTCGTCTGTGCGAGCAGCCCCCCGATTACGGCGCCAAGCGAGTTCGATACGACGTCGCTCCAACTGCTGTCGCGACCGGGGATCAACAGCTGGGCGACTTCGATGGCCGTTGAGAGGACGAAGCCGGTGAGGAAGATGCGCCGGGGGCGCGAGCCTAGCAGACCAAGCGACAGGCCGAATGGCACGAACAGCAGGATGTTGCGAATGAAGTCGGCCACGCCGCGCGCGCCGCAGAACAGGCAGGTCAGAAGCGGCGGAAGTTTGGACTCGCTCGAGGGATACAACGTGAGTGCCGCGATGACGAGGAGCGAGGCGACGAGCGCGGCGTGCCGCCACCCGCTTTCGCGTTTCAACACGCTGACTTCACATCACGGGTAAATCGTTGCGATCCTCTGTGAGAGGCAGATACGCCCGATCCTTGTCCGAAAGATGGGGTTGGCCGACCGCCCACGCGATTGCCAGTGTGGGATCGT
>Ga0335085_10003049_pt1 | contig 29872 bp, 25 predicted proteins | sample Lox_Sample_45_FD_206712 | JGI IMG/M metagenome (GOLD analysis project Ga0335085, IMG submission 206712) | Soil microbial communities from Loxahatchee National Wildlife Refuge, Florida, United States - Lox_Sample_4.5 | ecosystem: Environmental > Terrestrial > Soil > Wetlands | place: USA... | reverse complement strand
TGTTGCCGCGCCTTGCGGGCAGCGGCAGAGAACTGTCCCGGCTCGGCGGCGGAATTGGAACGCGCGGCCCCGGCGAACAGAAACTCGAAACCGACCGTCGGCGCATCCGCGATCGCATCCGAAAAATCAGCGGCGCGATCGAAGCGATCCGGAAGCAGCGCTCGCTGCGGCGGGAGACGCGCCAAGCCGTGCCGCTCGGCACTGTGGCGCTGGTTGGCTATACGAATGCGGGGAAATCGACGCTCTTCAACGCGCTGAGTCGCGCAGGGGTGCTTGTTTCCTCGAAGATGTTCGCGACGCTCGACCCAACTGTGCGCGCCGTGCGTTTGCCGTCGAATCGCCGCGTGCTTCTCTCTGACACGGTCGGATTTATTCGCGACCTCCCGGCCGGATTAATCGCCGCGTTTCGCGCGACGTTCGAGGAGGTGCAGGAGGCGGCGCTGATCTTGCTTGTCACGGACATCTCGAATCCGCACCACAGCGATCAGGACGCGGAAGTGGGGAAAATTCTGAAGGAATTAGGCGTGGCCGACCGGCCACGTTTGCACGTGCTCAACAAAATTGACCGGTTGACTCCGGAGGAAGCCGCCGCGGTGAATGGCAACCACAATTCCGTGCGCGTATCGGGCCTGACGGGAGAAGGGCTCGAGGGGCTTCTCAGCCGCATTGATCAATCGATGCCCGTCGATCCCGTGCTCCGTTTGCGCTTCAAGCTTCCGCTGGCGAACGGGCGCGCGATCGCGCTCGTCCATGCCCTTGGTCGCGTGCTGCACTCCGAAGTGCAGGACTCGACATTGGCTCTCGAAGCGGAAATCCCCGAGTCGGTAGCTCGACGGCTCAGAATCGGTCCGGAGCCCGCCCTGGCGTGACACCCTTCGCCCGTCGGATGCACGGGCCGTCCTCGACGGGGTGCTGTGGCGGCAGTCGCAAAAAGGACCAGAAGTTTGAGAAGCCGCCCGGATCGTGGGCGCCGGTGCCGCTTTCACCGCAGCCGGTAAGGGTCACAAATTGTGGAAAATGCTGTGGAAATCAGATCCGCTGCGTTGTTCCATTCTTGAACAGATTTCTCGTACCTTCGGTATTATCAGCCCTGAGGTCCGTGTAAATGGCTTATTTTCAAATCATTGCAGATATATTTGCTGAATGATGCAGCATTTTCGGCCATTCTGAGTCGATTAATTGTAAAGCCATGATTTGCACAGCCTTGCGGGCCGGTGTGATGCATGAGTATAGATTCGAGCAGCACATATCCCGGATGAGAATGAGTGTTGACACGCGCCCAAGAACTCATTTTCAGCAATCGTTGACGGCCCGCAAGGGTGCGTCTATAGTGGGTGTCGCTTCACGACTGGGCGGGCATATGCAAAGGGAGCAGGAAGCCCCCCGGGTGCTTCATGAACCTGCCAAATAGCCTGACGATTCTTCGCATTTTCTTCATACCGGTGCTGGTCGTTGTCCTTTTGACCCGCGAGCCTAATATCGCTTTTTCGGGAGTGACCATTAATTTCGCCGAATGGGGAGTTATGATCCTTCTCGCGGCCGCGGCCACCGATTGGGCGGACGGCTACTATGCCCGCCGGCGCAGTGAAGTCACCACCCTCGGAATCTTGCTCGATCCCATTGCCGACAAGCTCCTGATGTCGGCGGCGTTTATTTCCCTTGTGGAAATGCACTTGGTTCCGGGCTGGATGGCGGTGATCATTATCGGACGGGAGATTGTGGTTCTCGGCCTGCGCAATATCGCTTCGGCGGAAGGCTTCACGATTCCGGCGTCGGCGCTGGGCAAAACGAAGATGGTGTTGCAAGTGCTCGCCGTTTGTACCGTCATCCTGGCGGCGAAACATGCGATTGTTCGGCCACTGGGCGTGATTTTGTTGTGGTTGGTTGTGGGGAGCGCCGTGGTCTCCGCGTTTCAGTATTTTCAAAAGTTCTGGGGCCGTGTCGACGGCAGCGTGAAGCAACGGCGTCACCTGAGAATTCTCGAACGGCGGAAGAATACTCAGGATGTCCCGACTGTCCAGTGACGATGGACTCGTTCTCGCGGAGATTGCACGCCGCGCAATTTCCGGTGCTATCCTCGAAAGACGCTTACCGGATTTTCCGCCGTATCCCGCTGCACTCTCCGAACGCAGAGGAGCGTTTGTAAGCCTGTATCGCGCTGGAAAGCTGCGCGGCTGCGTGGGACAAGTTGAAAATCCCGGACCGCTCGCGGAAGTCGTCGCGGTCGCGGCCATCAACGCCGCATTGCATGACACACGGTTCCCTCCAGTTGAGGCTCAGGAAATCGCAATACTGGACATCGAGATTTCCGTTCTGTCTTTGCTGGAGAGAATTCGGCCCGAAGCGATTGTGGCCGGCGAACACGGTTTGATGGTGGTGCGGGAGGCTTCCCGGGGAGTTCTGCTTCCACAAGTCGCTGCCGAACGACAGTGGTCCGGTCGGCGGCTGCTGGAGGAAACCTGCGTGAAGGCCGGACTGCCGCGCGACGCCTGGTCCGATCCTGCGACCGAAGTGTTTGCCTTCACGGCGGAGGTTTTTTCGGCAAAGAGCCAGCACACCACTTCCAAGCCATAGAGAAGATCGCGGCCCGGCAAGTCGCGATTCAGCAGGAGGCGTTGATTTTGACGTCCACAAACAGAAAGGACTCGACCCAAAAGTTCGGATCAAGTCCTTTTTTTCGCTACCGATGACCGGATGAAACTCGGGTCGTGATTACTCCACTTCCGCGTACTCGCCGGTGAAAACTTCCTCGCGCAAATTGGTCAGCAGCACGGTCGACGCATTGGGACCCGTGCGCAGAACAATTCCCTCTCCGACGACTTGGCGCGGAAGATCGTTCCACTGATAGGCAATGGGAGTGCTCCCAAAACCGTACATCTTGTAGGCGGTATGCTCGACTTGGTAGACGGTTTCGTTGCGGGTTCCCTGATACCGGAAAATGCGGAAGTAATCCCCCACTTGAACGCCTTGTGCGCTGCCCAGGTTAATGTAGATGATCCGATTGCCCGAGGAAACGTCCCCGAAATCTTTGGTATTTACGACCATCGCCATTTTCTTTCCCGAGGGCGGGGCGAACGGATCCAGCTTCACGTGGTGAAACTGAGGGATCGCACGCTCCACGAATGGGCGGACGATATCGCCACGCTGCATGAAGTCGCAGCTCAGTGATATTTCTGCGGTTGACGTCTTCGGGTCAACGTGTACGACGCGGAGCCGCCCAACGTCGGCCATGGTAGTGCCCATGGCGCGGCTGAGCATCGCTTGGTATTTGAACCAGGTCGTGGCCTGTTCCGGATCCCTCACGGCCCGGGTCACCTCGAACTCGTCCCCAACCTTCACTCCCTGAGCGGCCCCGCGATTGATGTAGACATAGTCGCCCGGGCCGAAGGTATTCTTGGCCTGGGAATCCTCGCCCGAGATCACATAGGTGTCGCGCGGCACCGGCTGATTGGTCACGACACCAGAGCAATACATATCGTCCTGCCCAGGCGTGTTCTGGTTCGCTTGCGCGTTGGCAATCCCGGCGGAGAGTCCCAAGCTTAGACCTGCCATAAGTCCTGTAATTAGAATGCGATAGCTAATCTCTTTATGCATGGAGACTGCTCCTTGCTCGAAAGGATAAAGATATCCCCACACCGGTTCACACTGCTGATTTAAGCTAGCATCCGCTCCATGAACGGTCAAGAAAACCCGGGGCGATGCTTTACACATTTGTCACCCACGTGGTAGAAGCCTAAGGCCTAACTTTTGAGATGAGGACGCTTGACCGGACCCTTTGGGAAAGATCGCATTTGCGGCGTGATCGCCGCAGAAACGGCGCGCGAGATGAGATCCCAGGTCCGCCTGGGTCTCCGTAAGACGCGGACGCTGGAGTTGCGCCTCGACTATCTGCGTGGTGCGCGGGAGCGGGCACGTTTCCTGACTTGGATCGGCCGCGCCAGGCCGCGCGCCGTACTCATTGCCACGTGCCGCCGCCGGCAAGGAGGCGGACTTTACAATGGCAGCCTGCAGGAACAAATCCAGATCCTAGCGCGAGCAGCCCGTTCCGGCTGCGGCTGGTGCGACGTCGAGATTGAGACGGCGAAGCGCATCGCCGGGGCCGATTTGCGGCTAGCGCTCTCCCCAGCGCGCATCATTGTGTCGCACCACGATTTTGGAGGGATGCCACGAAGTCCGGCCGGAATTATTCGCCGCTTGGAACGAATGGGTGGAGAGGTCGTTAAAATCGCCGCTCAGTGCCATTCCGTCTTGGACAGTGCGCGTGTTTGCGAACCCGCTGAAGGCCGCAGCGACGTCATCGCGATTCCAATGGGCGAGCTTGGACTTGCCGGGCGCGTGTTGTCGCTGCGGGCGGGCAGTGCTTTGGCGTATGGGGCGGTCGAGCAAACCACCGCGCCGGGCCAGCTTTCTCTCGATGCGATGACCGATTTGTACCGGGCCGCGCAAATTACGCGCCGAACGAGAGTATATGGCGTGATCGGCGATCCGATCGGCCACTCGTTCTCTCCACTTCTGCACAACACGGCATTTCGAGCGCGAAAATTCGATGCGGTGCTGGTTCCGTTCTTGGTCCGGAACCTTGGCGATTTTCTGGCGGCGGCGAGGGCCTTCCGCGTCGCAGGGTTCGCGGTCACGATTCCACACAAGGAAACAATTCTGCGCTATCTCGACGATTGCGATCCGCTGGCCGCGCGCATTGGGGCGGTGAACACGGTGGTCGGGCGTGGCGGCGGGAGGTGGTACGGGTACAATACGGATTACGTCGGAGTGCTACGCAGCCTCGAGCAGCGGATGAGCCTCGCGGGAAGCCGCGTGCTGCTGTTCGGGGCGGGCGGCGCCGCGCGAGCCGCCGCATTTGCGCTGGCGCAAGCGGGATCAATCGTATGCCTTGCCGCGCGCCGCCCGGAGCGCGCGCGGGCTCTGGCTCGCTCCGTCGGCGCGCAGGTTGTTGAGCGAGCGGATCTGCGGCGGGAATTTTTCGACGCGATCGTGAATTGCACGCCGGTCGGCATGCATCCAAGCGGCGGCTTGCCACTCCGTAGCGCGGAACTGAATTGCCGGATCGTTATGGACATGGTTTACCGTCCGCGCGAAACGGAATTGTTGCGTCTGGCGCGGCGGAAGGGGATCGAAGTCATTTCCGGCCTGGAAATGTTTGCCGCGCAGGGCTTCGCGCAATACGAAATTTGGACGGGCGAGCGCGCGCCGGAAAGTGCCATGCGCCGCGTCATTGTTCAGGCGCTTGACCGGGAAGAGAAATCCAAGGGACGCCGCCGATCGTGAAAAGCGGCGTCGGTGAATCAATGATCCAGCCTGACTTCAAAACGTTCCGCCGCCTGGCGCGGCAGGGAAATCTCGTGCCGGTGTACGACACCTTCACGGCGGATACGCTGACGCCCGTTTCCGCCTACCTGCGCCTCGCACAAAATGCACGCTATGCGTGCTTGCTCGAAAGCGTCGAAGGGGGAGAAAAGATTGCGCGGTATACGTTTGTGGGTGCAAATCCCAGCGAAGTGTTTCGCTACGTAAACGGCGCCTGCGTGGTCGAGAGCGACAGCCGCACGTCCTGGGTGCAGGAGAATCCGGTCGATTATTTGCGCAACCGCGTGGAGCGGTATCACCCCGTGCGCGTGCCGGGTCTGCCACCGCTCGTCGCCGGCGCGATCGGCTACTTCGGCTACGACATGGTGCGCCTCGTCGAACGCATTCCGGACACGACACGCGACGACGTCGGAATGGACGACGCGGTCATGATGTTCTACCTCGGCCTGGTGGTGTTCGATCACGTCCGGCACCGCGTGTGGATCGTGCGCAACGTGTTCACGGACGGCGAGGGCAGCCTGCGTGTGAAGTACAACCAGGCCGTGCGTGAAATCCAGGCCACGCGCCGCCGCCTGGATATACCCGTAGCCGCCGAACATCCAAAACGCCGCAAACCACGTCCGTTGAAGATTACGTCGAATTTTACGCGCGCGAAATTCATGGGAGCCGTAGTCAAGTCCAAGGAATATATTCGTGCGGGCGACATCTTTCAGGTGGCCGTGAGCCAACGGTTCGCCGCGAAGACCGACGCGGACCCGTTTGAGATTTATCGCTCCCTGCGCGTCGTGAACCCGTCGCCGTACATGTTTTTCCTGAAGTTGAACGATTTGTCCGTGGTGGGAAGCTCGCCCGAAATGCTGCTGAAGGTGCAGGGCCGGGAGGCGTTTTACCGGCCGATCGCAGGGACGCGTCCGCGTGGCGCCGACGAAACGGAAGATCTGGCTCTGGAAGCCGAACTCGCATCTGATCCCAAGGAGCAAGCCGAGCACATCATGTTGGTCGATCTTGGGCGCAACGACTTGGGCCGCGTTTCGGAATACGGCACGGTGCGCGTCGAAAAGCTCATGTTTGTCGAGCGCTATTCGCACGTGATGCACTTGGTTTCGAGTTTGCGCGGACATTTGCGCGAGGACGTGGACTGCTTCGATGCGCTTGCCGCCTGCTTTCCCGGAGGCACGCTTTCCGGGGCGCCGAAAGTCCGGGCGATGGAAATCATCGACGAGCTCGAGCCCACGCGCCGCGGCATCTATGGCGGAGCGATCCTCTACCTCGATTTCTCGGGAAACTTGGATTCCTGCATCGCGATTCGGACCATGGCCGTCAAGAAAGGCGTGGCGTACGTGCAGGCGGGCGCGGGTCTCGTTGCGGACTCGGTCCCGGAGCGGGAATACACGGAAACGGTCAATAAAGCGCGAGCTCTGCTCGCGGCGCTCGAAATTGCGCACCAGGGGCTCGACCCAGCGCCGGGCAGCGCGAAGCCGAAGCTTCCCCCAAAGTGATTACCCTGGCCGGAAGCCGGTCAGAGGAAGACGCGCCTGCGGACGCCAAAATCCGCTGACTCGAAAATTTCTCATCCGTCACGCGGTTAATTCGCCGCGCTCAATTTCTGCGCAGGAAAAACCAGTTTCTGCACACGCCAATTGGAAGTTTCCGCAGCGTACACTTCGTTTTCCGAGGGGCAAGCGAGCTCGTGAACCCCGGAAAACTGTTTGAGCCGGCGTCCCGAGCGGCCGATCACTCCGAGCACCTTTCCGTCGAGAGAAACCTTGAAAACGCGGCCTGGGAAGGTCATCTCTCCGACAAACAGTACCTGGTTCGGTCCCTGCGTGATGCAGATGGAATTGGGAGCGCCAACCACTGCGGCGAGGCGGTCGCCCGTCGGAGTGTTGCCGTTGACCGAGTGGGTTCCGGGAGCCGGAGGCACGTCGATGGTGAACATGCGTAGAAATTTTCCATCGGTATTGAAGACCTGAATGCGCCGGTTGGATCGGTCTCCCACATACAGATTGTCGTTGCGGTCCGCGACGATGGCGTGCGGCAACCGAAACTGCCCCGGCCCATTGCCTTTTTCGCCCCAGGATTTCACCCAATCACCGTTCTTGTCATATTTCGCGACGCGTGAGTTGACGTATCCGTCCGTAATGTAGATGTTGCCCTGCGAATCCCAGGTCACGTCGGTCGGCTGTCGGAACAGGCCGTCCACCGCGGGAAGAGGTGGATCGGGATGTCCCCAGGGTTTTGTGTCATCGTCTGCTCCCTCCTGGCGGCGGCCAAACGTCATGACTACGCGGCCCGCCGGATTGAACTTGATCACCATGTCGGAGCCTTTGTCGATGGCCCAGATGTTGTCGTCTTTGTCGATTCGCACGCTGTGCGCCTCGGACCAAGCATAGAGACCCTTGCCGATTTCGCGCAGGAATTCCCCTTTAGGACCGAATTCGAGCAATTGCGCGGCTGCGGGAGCGTAGGCGGGGCCTCCCGCGCTGTTGGAGCGCGTGAACACAAAAATATGGCCCTTCGAATTGACGGCCACGCCGGGAACCTCTCCGAAGTTCATCCCGGGCGGTAGCTTGAAGAAATCGGGAATGGAGTCGAAGGGAATGTCTGGGGCGTTTTGTTGCGCAAACAACGGCGACGCGAGCAGGGCGAACAACAAGAGGGGAAAACACGTTTTCATCGAAACCTCCCAGCCCATCTAAATTGGATTCCATTCTGGGTGCGGCGCGAGCCTACGACGGACAAGAGGTGAGAGGCAAGAGCCTTCCTGGGTGGGGTAGTGGTGTCCTTTGGTCTGCTTCTGAGCGGGCACATCCAAGCGGCGTGTCATTTCGAGCGAAGCGAGGAATCGCTCTGTACCCAAAATTCGGTGAAACGAGAGATTCCTCGGGGTAGGACGCTACTCGGAATCACGGCCAAGAAAAATCTCCCGCGACGCGGCAGGGGTCAAATGACACCAGTGCTCCCGGGCAGAAGGCTTACTCCCCAGACTAATTCCTCTTGGCCTCGACGGCTTGTTCGGAGGATTTTGCTGGCACGGATTTTTTTTGAGTGTTGTTCAGCACGGAATCCGGAATGATAAGGCGCTCGACGGGTGTTCCGCCGATGATGTGTGAATCGATGATCTCGTCGACATCCGCGGGAGTGACGCCTCCATACCACACCGCCTCGGGGTACACCACCACGGTCGGGCCGACTTCGCACTGATCGAGGCATCCAGCCTTGTTGGCGCGGACCTTGCTGTTCGGAATTCCGCGCTGAGCCAGCTTAGCCTTAAACGCGCGCTGAAGTTCGGCGTCGCCCGAAGGATTGCAACAGCCGCGGGGATGTCCGTCCGCTCGTTGATTTGTGCATATGAAAATGTGCTTTTCAAACTTTGCCATGGGCCCTTTCCCAAACGGTTCGTGAAGCTTCTTCCGATCTCCTCAATTGTACACGGGCGCGCGGCGCGGCGCTCCGCCGGATCGCTCGCCCACACCCGCGAATGCGTTGCCCGAGGAAATTCGTGTACTATTGCCTTTCGGGGACACGGGGCCGGGCGCGCGGTTGACGCGAGCAGGAGCAGACCATGAGGGCGCATTCGAGTTGGGTCATTCTTATTCTCACACTTTATTTGGGATTTCTGGGTATCCGCGCAGCCCGCGCGCAGCAGCGAGGGCCGTCGACACCTGAGGAGCGGGCCCGCGCCGTGAAGATCGCTCACCAGCTCGAGGAAGACCCGCTGAGCAAGGATGCCAAGGACAATCGCGACTGGGTCATCCAGTGGATCGTCGATATTCCGGACATAACGGTGGATGGGTGCCTCGAATATTTCGGCAAGCTGCCGGATCCGCCGCGCGGACATTCCAAGGAGATCGTCAGGCAGATGATCATATCCAGCGCCGCGTTCATGATCGAGCATCCGGACAAAGCCAAGGACGAACAGGCCGTGGAAACGGCCGGCCTGCTCGGTTCTTTGAAGGCGTATCAAGCGATCCTGAAGCAGGATTCGGATGCACACTGGCCCTTCGTAGATAAGCTCGTCGAAATGCGCGATCAGGGCAAACTCGACGACTACGTCTCCGACACCCGCAGGAAGTGCGCGCAACAGGAAGAAGAGCCCGACCCTGACACGATACGAGCCGAAGCGCAACTGCGCTGATTTGTGCGGCGCGCCCGCCAGCCTTATAATTTCTGTTCGATCCTTCCGCGCGCGGCCCTGCAGGCGAGGCTGACGCACGGAAGATGCGCGTGAGCCGCCGACCATGATCCTCCTTCTCGACAACTACGACTCATTCACGTATAACCTCGCGCAGTTTCTCGGCCAGTTGGGCGAGAAGATGGAAGTGCATCGCAACGACCAGATCACGCTCGACGGTATTGCCGCCAAGAGGCCCGACCGTATCGTGATTTCGCCCGGTCCCGGCACTCCCCAGGAGTCCGGTATTTGCGTGGACGTGATTAAGCGCTTTTCGGGGCAAATTCCCATCTTGGGCGTATGCCTCGGCCACCAGGCGATCGGATTCGCGTTTGGCGGAAACGTGATTCGGGCACCGGAAATCATGCACGGCAAGACGAGCCGCATTCATCACGACGGCAAGACGATTTTTGGAGACCTACCGCAGGATTTCGTCGCCACGCGCTATCACTCGCTCATCGTGGAGGAAAAATCGCTTCCCGAGGACCTGGAAATCTCCGCAAGAACGGATGGGATCATCATGGGCTTGCGCCACCGAAAGATGAAAGTCGAAGGTGTGCAATTTCACCCTGAATCCGTGCTCACCGACGTTGGGATGCAGCTGCTGAAGAACTTTCTTTCCTTGTAGAGAATCGGCCTTTCGCGTCCCGGAAAAAGCGGGCGCAAGAAAAAATCCGCTACTGGCGAGTGAACGCGATCAGTGCGCCCAGTTTCCCGCGCGCTCGGCCGGAATCGATGGACTGAGCGGCGAGTTGCGCCCCCTCGAGGAAATCCACGGCGCGGCCGGAGGCAACAATTGCCGCGGCAGCGTTGGCGATGACAATATCGCGGCGAGGTCCCTTTTCGCCGGCGAGAATCCCGCGGATGAGTTCCGCGTTGTGCGCCGCGTCCCCTCCCGCGATGGCCTCGAGGGGGGCGCGATCGAGGCCAAAATCTTCCGGTGTGACGTTGTAAAGACGCACGATGCTCTGGTGCACGTCGCCCACCATCGTTTCGCCCGAGAGTGAAATTTCGTCCAACCCGCCTGCGCCATGGACGACGAATACCCGATCCGCGCCGAGTTCGGCGAGTGCCCGCGCGATTTTTTCGACGACTCGGTCCGAAAAAACTCCGGCAATTTGGGCGCGCGCGCCAGCGGGATTGGTCAGCGGGCCGAGCAAGTTGAAAGCCGTGCGTCCCAGGCGGCGCCGAGCCGGCATGGCGTGGCGCATCGCCGTGTGCAACGCGGGTGCAAAGAGAAATCCGATGCCGATTTCACGAATCGCCGCGCCGACGCGTTCCGGTGGAACATCAAGCGAGACGCCCAGCGTTTCGAGCACATCCGCCGAGCCGCATTTCGAGGAAATCGACCGGTTGCCGTGCTTGGCAATGCGCACGCCCGCTCCGGCCGCGACAAACGCCGCCGCCGTCGAAATGTTGAAGGTGCCGGAGGAGTCGCCGCCCGTGCCGCAGGTATCCACGAGGAGCTCTTCTGGACGGTCGCCGTCCGGAAAAACCGGCGTCACATGCCGACGCATCGCGCGCGCGAAGCCGACGAGTTCTGCGACGGTTTCCCCCTTTGAGCGCAGGCCCGCGAGCAGAGTGACGATCGAGTCTTCATTGGCGCGTCCGGAGAGGATTTCCTCCATCGCGCTTTCGGCTTCCTGGCGGGAGAGGTCCGCTCCCGTTTCGACCTTCTTGATGAGCGATTGCATCACAGGTGGGCGGGCCTCGCGAAGTGCCGGCGGAAGCCCGATGGCCATAGGAAACATACCGCCGTCTTGTTCCGAATTGGCATGGGCAGCAAACTCATGCGGTTCCTTTCGCCTTGCCCGGTCGAGGTGTTCCCTATAGACTCTACTATTTCAATTGCACGTAAATTCTAGCACTGATGAGTGCGGCTGTACTTGCAGCCGGCACCGAAAATGGACGGATCATGAAGATTCACGAATATCAGGCCAAGGAAATTTTCCGCCGCTTTGGCGTGCCCACACCGCGCGGAGAAATGGTCACCTCTCCGGACCAAGCGCGCGCCGTGGCCGAAAAGCTGGGGACAAAAGTTGTTGTCGTGAAGGCGCAAATTCACGCCGGAGGCCGCGGAAAGGCGGGCGGTGTAAAGCTGGCCAAATCGCCCACGGAAGCGGCCGATCTCGCGAAGGCGATGCTGGGCATGAAACTCGTGACGCCGCAGACTGGTCCTGCCGGGCGCATCGTGCAGCGCTTGCTGATCGAAGAGGGGCTGGACATTAAGCGCGAGCTGTACCTGAGTATTCTCGTGGACCGCGCCGTTGCCGCTCCGGTGATCATGGCGAGCACGGCGGGCGGCATGGAAATCGAAGAAGTGGCGCACAAAAACCCGGAATTGATTCTGCGCGAAACGATTCTCCCATCGACCGGTTTGCAGCCCTACCACACGCGCAAGCTGGCGTTCGGCCTGGGGCTCTCGGGCGATACAGCGAATGCAGCCGGACCGTTTTTGCAGGCGCTTTACCGCGCGTTTTTGGAAACAGACGCCTCGCTCGCGGAGATCAATCCATTGATCGTGACGGGAGAAGGCAAGCTTGTCGCGCTCGACGCGAAGATGAGCTTTGACGACAACGCTCTGTACCGGCATAAGGACATCCTCGAGCTGCGCGATCTGAATGAGGAAGATCCGCTCGAAGTCGAAGCGTCGAATTACAAGCTGAATTACATCAAGCTCGACGGCAATGTGGGCTGCATGGTGAACGGCGCGGGTCTCGCCATGAGCACGATGGATATCATCAAGCTCTCAGGCGGCTCGCCCGCTAATTTCCTGGACGTGGGCGGAGGCGCTTCGGCCGAGCAGGTGAAGAACGCGTTCAAAATTCTGGTCAAAGACCCAAGCGTCAGAGGCGTGTTCATCAATATTTTTGGCGGCATTCTGCGGTGCGACGTGCTCGCCTCGGGCGTCGTCGCCGCGGCCAAGGAGCTGAATCTGAAAATTCCGGTTGTTGTACGCATGGAAGGGACCAACGTGGAAAAAGGACAGGAAATTTTGCGGGACTCAGGCCTCGGCCTTGCGATCGCAAAGGATATGAAGGACGGAGCGGAGAAAATTGTGAAGTTGGCCGGGGGCGCGCGATGAGCGTCTTGATTAACGAAAAGACGCGGGTTCTGGTACAAGGCATCACCGGCCGTGAAGGCGGTTTCCACGCACAACAGATGATGGAGTATGGCACCAAGGTGGTCGCGGGTGTCACGCCGGGTAAGGGAGGCACGAAGCACCAGGACGTCCCGGTCTTCAACACCGTCTCGGACGCCGTGCGTGAAACGGGTGCGGACGCGTCCATCGTCTTTGTGCCGCCACCGTTTGCCGCGGACGCGATTCTCGAAGCAATCGACGGCGCGCTGCCGCTCGTCATTTGCATTACGGAAGGCGTTCCGACACTCGATATGGTTCGTGTGGCTGCGGCGCTCAAGGGTTCCAAGACGCGTCTGATCGGACCGAATTGTCCGGGAATTATTTCTCCGGGAAAATGCAAAATGGGAATCATGCCAGGGAGAATTCACAAGCAGGGAAACGTCGGCGTCGTGAGCCGCAGCGGGACGCTAACGTACGAGGCCGTGCACCAGTTGACGCAGCTCGGCATTGGGCAATCCACATGCATTGGGATCGGCGGCGATCCTATTATTGGCACGACGCACATCGATGCGATCCGCCTCTTCAATGAAGATCCGGAAACGCATGCGATCGTGATGATCGGGGAAATCGGCGGCAACGCGGAGGAACTGGCGGCTGCGTACATCAAAGCCCATGTGAAGAAGCCGGTCGTCGGACTTATCGCCGGGCAGACCGCCCCTCCCGGCCGGCGCATGGGGCACGCGGGCGCCATTATCAGCGGCGGCGCAGGCACGGCGGCTGAAAAATACAAGGCCATGGCGGCGGCGGGCATTCACACGATCCAAAGTCCGGCGGAGATCGGTGTGACCCTGGCGGCAGCAATCCGGAAGTAAGGCTCAGGAAGCAAGAGGCAGGCAAGCAAGGAGCAAGAGACGGAGCAGCAACCTAGATCTCACGGCTATGGAGAACTTTTGAATGGCGATTGAACGTACTCTCGCAATCATAAAGCCTGACGCAGTGGGCCGCGGCTTGACGGGCGAAATCCTTGCGCGTATCCATAAAGCGGGATTCCAGATTGTCGCAATCAAGTCGATGCGCCTCACGCAAAACGAGGCGGGCGGATTTTATGCCGTCCACCGCGCGCGCCCCTTTTTTGGTGAGCTGACGGAATTCATGAGCTCCGGCAAGATCGTAGTCCTTGCGTTGGAAGGCGAAGGCGCGATTCTCAAGTGGCGCGAGACGATGGGCGCGACCGATCCGGCCAAAGCCGCGCCGGGCACGATTCGCCGGGATCTGGGCACGAGCATCGGCAACAACTGCACACACGGTTCGGACGCGCCGGAAACAGCCGCCTTTGAGCTAGGGTACTTCTTCGCCGGCTACGAATTGATCTGAGATTTTTCGATTCGCAGAACATAGCCCGCGTGTGAGTTCTTGGGATATCCGTGGATAACTTCCTGCAGTTGGAGAACCGGCGCACGGGAGAGGTTTTCCGGATGCGCAGAGTGTTGGATGTCGACGGCCAAGTCGTTTTGGCTATTGAGGGCTCGCTGCCGCCGCGAGCGAGCGGTCCGCCGCCTCATGTGCATTTCCATCAACGTGAGGAAGGTACGGTGACTGCCGGATCACTTGGAGCCCGAATCGGGAAGAAAACGATCCGGTTGGCGGCCGGAGGAACCGTTGTCTTTCCCGCCGGGTCCGTTCACGCCTGGTGGAACGCCGGGGACGACCTATTGGAGCTCAGCGGCCGGGCTGTGCCGGCGGGTGACTTGGATCGCTACCTCCAGGCGCTGACCGGGGTTCTCAACGCCAACCCCTCCGGCAGGCCGTCGATCTTTTACTTGGCCCACGTGTTATGGCGGCACAGGCACACGCAGATGATTGCGTCGCCGCCGCAAATTGTTCAACGGATCGTATTTCCTCTCGTTCTTTTCGCCGGCCGCGTTCTGGGAAAATATCGCGGAACGAATTGGCCGGGTTCGCCTGCATCGTGCACAGGCGCGCCGGGAGCGTAAGCTGCGATCGCTGCCCTCCACCTTTCTTCGCCACCCGTAGTTGAGTCTCCGGCAGATTAGGTAGAATGGAAACTATGGAACCGATGCGGGAGCTCGGGCGAATGATGGTGTTCGCCGGCGTGGCGCTGGCGGCGATCGGCGCGCTCGTGTGGTTCGCGGCGCGCCCCGGAGGTCTGCCGCTGCGCATCGGGCGCTTGCCGGGCGATATCGCCTATCAAGGCAAGCACGGCTCGTTTTATTTCCCCGTGGTGACGTGTATCCTGCTGAGCGTCGCGCTGACGCTCATCCTGTGGCTCGTGCAATGGCTGAAAAAATAAAACAATTTGAGTTGAATCTCGCGCCCGAGCGGAAAATCTGGAGCGTCTCCGAGCTGACGGCGCGCATCGGCAACGTTCTCTCTACGCAATTCGCGAATTTGTGGGTCGAAGGAGAGGTTTCGAATTACCGCCCCGCGCAGTCCGGCCATTTGTATTTCACGCTGAAAGACGCGAAGTCGCAGGTCCGCTGCGTGTGCTTTCGCACGCAGGCGCTGCGCCTGAAATTTCGGCCCGAGGACGGCTTGAAAGTTATCGTGCGGGGATCGATCAGCGTGTACGAGCCGCGCGGCGAGTATCAAATTTACGTCGAACACATCGAGCCGTCTGGAATCGGCGCGCTGCAGCTTGCGTTCGAGCAGCTCAAGAAGCGCCTCGACGCGGAAGGGCTCTTCGATGAGGCGCGCAAGAAGCCGCTCCCGCTGCTGCCGAGACGCATCGGAGTCGTAACTTCGCCCAAAGGCGCCGCCGTGCGGGACATTCTGCGCATCCTGCGCCGCCGGTTCCCGAATCTGCACCTCATCGTCTATCCCGTGCGCGTGCAGGGCGAGGGCTCGGCGGAAGAGATCGCGGCGGCGTTCCAATATTTCAATCGCAAGCAATCGGTGGACGTAATTTTGCTCGCGCGCGGCGGCGGATCGATTGAAGATTTATGGGCGTTCAACGAGGAATCCGTGGCGCGCGCGATTGCGGCCTGCACGATTCCCGTCGTGAGCGGCGTGGGACATGAAACCGATTTCACGATTGCGGATTTCGTGGCGGACGTTCGCGCCTCGACTCCTTCCGCGGCGGCCGAAATCGTGGTGAAGTCGCGGCAGGAGTTTCACCGGCATCTTGCCGAGCTCGAACACAAGATTTCGCAACGCGTGCGGTATCTGCTCCTCGAATTCCGCCATCACCTGAAGGAACTCACGACGCACATGGGATTCCGCCGCCTCGAAGATCTGCTGCGCCGGCACCGGCAGCAGACCGACGAGCTGACCTCGCGCCTGGGCCTTGCATTGCAGGACCGCATTGAGCTGCTGCGGCGCCGCTACACGATTGCCGCGACGCGCATCGCATCGTTCGATTTGCGCGCGCGCATCCGGACGTCTGGCTTGCGCCTCGTGCAGCGCTCAGCCGAACTCGCCGTGCGGATCGAACGGCTTCTTGTCGGCAAATTCCAACGCATGGAGCGGTTGCGCCTGCAACTGGAAGAGCGGAGCCCGCTGCTCGTCCTGCAGCGCGGGTACGCCATTTGCACGGATGCGGCGGGAAACGTAGTGAAGGCGGCCGATCAGGTCGCCGTAGGAGCCGAAGTCAGCGTGCAACTCTCTCGCGGACGCCTGGGCGCCGAAGTGCGCCGCCGCGAAATCCCGAAGCCATAACTTGTCTACTCGTCCGAGGTGCTTGCCACCTTCAATACGGCGAGGAACGCTTCCTGCGGAATGTCGACGCGGCCGACGCGCTTCATGCGTTTCTTTCCTTCTTTCTGCTTCTCGAGCAGCTTGCGCTTGCGCGTGATGTCGCCGCCGTAGCACTTGGCGAGCACGTTCTTGCGGATCGCAGCAACGGTTTCGCGCGCGATGACGCGGCTGCCGATCGCCGCCTGAATCGGCACCTCGAACATTTGCCTCGGGATCAGCTTGCGCAGCCGGGTGACGAGTTCGCGCCCGCGCTCGTAGGCATACTCGCGATGGCAAACGAGCGCCAGCGCGTCGACAGGGTCACCGCCGACGAGAACGTCCAGCTTCACGAGGTCCGCCTCTGCATAGCCCGCCAGGTGATAGTCGAGCGACGCGTAGCCGCGCGAGGCGCTCTTCAGCCGGTCATAAAAATCGAGCACAATTTCGTTAAGCGGCAGCTCGTACGTCAGCATGACGCGCTGCGGCGACAAATACTCGAAATTTTTCTGCACACCCCGCTTTTCCTCGCACAGTTGCAAGATCGCTCCGACCGAATCCTCGGCGGTGATGATCATGGCGGTGATGACCGGCTCTTCGATCTTTGCCATTTCATTCGGCGGCGGAAATTTCGTGGGGCTGTCCACTTCGATCACGGACCCGGCTGTCGTCGCGATCCGGTAACGCACGCTCGGCGCGGTGGTGATGAGGTTAATGCCGAATTCGCGCTCGAGGCGCTCTTGGACGATTTCCATGTGCAGCAAGCCCAGGAATCCACAACGAAAGCCGAATCCAAGCGCGACGGAATTTTCCGGTTCGTAGAAAAATGCCGCGTCATTGAGCTGCAACTTGCCGAGTGCGTCGCGCAAATTCTCGTAATCGCTCGCAAGCACTGGAAAAAGCCCCGCAAACACCATGGGCTTGATGGCTTCAAATCCGGGCAGCGCTGGTGCGGGCCGCGCCGCGTCGATTACGGTGTCACCCACGCGTGCGTCCGCCACGAGCTTGATGTTGGCGACGACAAAGCCGACATCTCCCGCGGCAAGCTCGTCCAGGACCACCGGCTTTGGCGTCAGCGCGCCCAGCGCCTCGACTTCATACACCTGATCGTTGAAACAAAGGCGAATCTTCATATGGCGGGTGATCCGCCCATTCATGACGCGCACCAGAATCACCGCGCCGCGAAAAGCGTCAAACCAAGAATCGAAAATGAGCGCCTGAAGCGGGGCTTCCGCCGTGCCGGTCGGGGAGGGAACTCGCGCCACGACGGCTTCGAGTACGGCTTCGACGCCGAGACCGCTCTTCGCGCTGATGAGGATCGCGTCGGATGCGGGGATTGCGAGAACGTTTTCGATCTGCTCCTTCACCTGATCGGGCTGCGCGGCTGGCAAGTCGATCTTATTGATGACTGGGATAATCGTGAGATTGTGCTGCGCCGCGAGGAAGGTGTTGGCGACGGTCTGCGCCTCGACGCCCTGGCTGGCGTCGACGACGAGCAGAGCGCCTTCGCACGCGGAAAGCGCACGGGACACTTCGTACGAGAAATCGACGTGCCCGGGCGTGTCAATTAGATTGAGCTGGTATTCGTTCCCGTCCTTGGCGCGGTAGTGAAGGCGAATGCTCTTGGCCTTGATGGTAATTCCGCGTTCCCGCTCGAGATCCATGGAGTCGAGAACCTGCGCGCTCATCTCGCGCTGGCTGAGCGCGCCGGTGAGTTCGAGCAGACGGTCGGCCAGCGTGGACTTACCGTGGTCAATATGTGCAATGATGCAAAAATTGCGGATGAAGCGTGGGTCCATCAGTCAGCCTGCCGGCGCGCAACCTTCAAGTTAGGCGGGCTGCCCGTCGAAACTCAGGACAGACAGGTGCAGCCCGCATCCCGGCGCCGGTATGAGTCTCCTGTCCGAAGCGGTTTGATGGCGCGATTCTAGCTGCTCTTCGCCCAGCGGCATCGACGAAGTTCCGCTTCGTGGTATTTCAGTGTGCCACAAGTGACGGCAGGCCGAAAGCGGCCTCGCTGCGTCATCACGCGCCAGTTTGTGACCAGAGCGTTTATCGGGAGTCACGCGAATTTCGAATAGGAACCCAAGATTTCAAGAACGGGTGTATGCCATATTCGGGCGATCTTCATCACTCTGCCGCAGTATACTCTGGCGTTCAGAAGGGGTTCCCGACAGGTGGGATAGGCGACACTCGCGGTGTCCGGGCCGCATCGAAGACCAAAGCGACAAGGAGCAACCCATGAAATCCTCGGCAGGCGTCCTGGTGATGTTGTTTTGCCTGATGGGAAGCCCGTTTTTGGGAACTCCTCCGCGAGAGCCGGACGGCCAATGGCGCTTCTACGGCGGAGACTCGGCAGGCTCGCACTATTCTCGCTTGACCGGGATTAACAAGAGCAACGTAGCCCATCTTCGAATCGCTTGGGAATGGAAAACGGGCGACGCGCCGCTGCCACAATATGGAGTGGTTCCGGCCGCCTTTCAGGCGAGTCCGCTAATGATGGATGATGTTCTGTACCTTCCCACTCCATATCAACGCGCAGTTGCGCTGAATGCCGAAACCGGCAAGGAAATCTGGAATTACGATCCCCATGTGTACGAGTGGGGAAACGGCCTCGGCGAAGGGGGATTCCTGGGCTGGTCGAAGCTCCGAGGAGTGGCGGCGTGGACGGATGGAAAGCAACGGCGGATTCTGCTGACGGCGCGAAGTCAGCTCGTGGCGCTGGACGCAGCAACCGGCGAGCCGATCTCAAGCTTTGGCCGGGAGGGCAGTGTCGATTTGACGGAGCACTTGGTGTGGAAAACCAACAAAATCGATTATCACGATACCTCGCCTCCCGTCGTTTTCAGGAACCTGGTGATTGTCGGGAGCTCGGTTTCTGATGCATTGGTGTATCCACAATCTCCTCCTGGAGATGTACAGGCGTTCGACGTGAGGACGGGAAAGTTTGTCTGGAGTTTTCATACGATCCCTCAGGCCGGCGAGTTTGGGAATGAGACATGGGAAAACGATTCGTGGAGGAGCACCGGGCACGCCAACGTTTGGCCTCCGATGGCGCTCGATGAAAAGCGAGGCCTGCTTTACCTGGCCGTAACGAGCCCGGCCAACGACTATTACGGCGGCGAGCGAAAGGGCAACAACTTGTTTGCCGATTCGCTGGTTTGCCTGGACGCGAATACGGGCAAACGAGTATGGCACTTTCAAACCGTGCACCATGATCTTTGGGATTACGACGGCGTGATGGGAGTGAACCTGCTGACCATTCATGTCGACGGGAAAGCGATCGATGCGGTGGCTGCGGTGTCGAAAGACGGGTTCACCTACGTATTTAACCGCGTTACGGGGGAACCAGTCTGGCCCATCGTGGAGCGTCCCGTGCCGCAATCGGATGTGCCGGGAGAAAGAACCTCGGCCACGCAACCGATACCGACGAAGCCTCCGCCGTTTGCACAGCAGGGCTTCACTCCGGAGGATGTCGTAGACTTCACTCCGGAGATCAAGGCCATGGCTCTCGAGAAAATCAAGCCATATCGTTCTGGTCCCATTTTTACTCCTCCTTCGCTCCAGGGAACACTCTTTCTGCCGAGTAACGCGGGCGCCGTTAACTGGGGCGGCGGATCCATAGATCCAGAAACTGGACTGCTTTACGTCAGGGCGGAAAATACACTCAAGGTGATGAAGATCGAGAAGCAGAAGGATCCGCTCGTGGATGATCCACGTGGATTTTCCAAATTTCCTTATCAGTTTGTTAATCCGCCCGCCTTAACGGTTGCGGACGGTCTGCCGGTCAACAAGCCGCCATACGCGACATTGACAGCCTTGGACCTAAATCGAGGCGAGATCCGTTGGCAGGTGCCCATCGGCGATACCCCGGCGATCCGAAGTAACCCCGCCCTAAAGGGATCGAATTTGCCTCCCGTCGGGGCGATCGGACATCAAGGATCTCTGGTGACGGCCGGGGGGCTGATATTTATTGGCCCGGGAGACAAGAAGTTTTATGCGCTGGACAAGACCAATGGAAAGGTTTTGTGGGCCGGCGATCTGAATGATCCGGCGCAAGGGACGCCCATAACCTATCGGACGCGGTCCGGTCGGCAATTTGTTGTGGTGGCAACAGGAAGTGCGGCCAGCACCAGCTTGTTGGCATTTGTTCTGCCATAATCTCCCAGATGATCACGGCCTAGATTCGCGAGTCATAGGTAGGATAGACGGATATGAACGCACGACGATGGTTTCTCAAGGCCGCGGGCGCGGCAGTCGCGGGTACGGTGCTGAATGCGGCGGGCGACCCGGCGCTCGGACTGATCTTCCCTCCGTTGAACCGGCCAGTTCCGGAAGAAGGGCTGATCATGTACCCCTCGGGCGTGAAGTTTCTGGTGGAGGGATTGGGACTGGAGTCCATGACGCCCGAAGGGTACGGCAAGGTCCTGGATCGCATCAAGCCGGCGGCGGAGAAATTAGCGAGCCGGGGAGCCAAGGCGATCACGTTGATGGGGACGTCGCTGAGTTTCTACAAGGGCGCGGCGTTCAACCGCCAACTGACGGAGTTGATCAAACGCGCCACGGGACTGCCCGCGATCACTATGAGTACCGCCGTGGTGGAAGGGTTGGAGGCCGTCGGCGGGCGGCGGTTGGCGGTGGCGACGGCGTACAACGACGAAGTGAACCGCCGGCTGACTACGTTCCTAAAGGAATCTGGCTTCGAGGTGCTGAGGATTAGGGGATTGGGCATTGTGGACTTGGCCCTGCTCGCGCAAGTGACGGAGCCAGAGCTGCTGAAGTTCAGCCAGAGTGTGCGCGAATCGGCTCCTGAAGCGGACGCGATGTTAGTGTCCTGCGGAGGGTTGAGGACGCTTGAGATCCTCGCGCCGTTGGAAAAGCAGACCCACGTTCCGGTGGTGTCGAGCACGCCGCATGCGCTGCGCGCCGGAGTACGGCTGCTGGGGTTGAGCGGGAAGGTGGCTGGATTCGGGACGTTGCTGGCAAAGAGGTAGAGGCCGCGCCTGAACTGCAGGTCCTGACGTTTCCGCACACCCAGCATAATGGCCAGTTCAATTGCGATGCCGCACCGAAGTTTCTGGCAGGCCGCGGAAAGAGTTCCGTTGTCCGTCATTCCGAGCGCGGCGAGGAATGACTCTTCGCTTGAAAATGCAAGAAAACAGGGATTCCGCAGCGCGCCGCGTGCCTCGCGATGACGGCGTTTCGTGTTTTTCCGCAGCCTGCTAGTGCACGCCGGCTACCGCCACACGACGCCCGGCTGCGATGGCTCAAGGTTACATTCGGTAATTGCTGAATTGAGCAGCCGCGGAGCGATCGGTTTGGCGCGCAAACGCGTGGCGGTATATATTGTTTTTGGGTTTTTTAAGCGCCGATCAGCGAGTTTGCCGTCGGAACTTCGCCGGGGAAAGTGTCCGAACCTGCATGAGTGTGGACATCGTCAAACAACTGGATCGGGCAAAGCGGTATGTCGAAAAAAACCGCATCGAAGAGGCCATCGAAGCCTATCAGGGAATTCTGTCGGCCGTTCCCAACCACCTCGAATCGATCCAGTCCCTGGGCGATCTCTACACCATGCTGAACCGGCCGGACCGCGCGGCCTTTTACTACGGGATGCTGTTCGATCGCTTCACCGCGCCGCGTGAGGAGCCCAAGGCGCTCGCTTTGTATGCGCGGCTTCTGAAGCAGCACCAGCAGCCGCCGGAACGCGTGTCGCGATACGCTCTCCTGTTGCAAAAACAAAATCGCACGGAAGAGGCCATCGAGCAATTCACGGCAGCCGCGATTGCGTTTGAATGGGGCGGCAAGGGAGAAGACGCGCTGGCGTGCTTCGTCCGTATCGCTCAGCTCGATTCCGAAAATCGCGACCGCCACATCGCCGTGGCCGAACTCGCCGACCGTTTGGGCAATCACGCGGCCGCCGCCCGCGGATATTTGCGAGCCGGGCAACTGACGACGCAAAATGACGATGAGGCGCTCGGGTTTTTTGCCAACGCGCACAAACTGGTGCCGAATGATCGCAGCGCGTCGATTTTCTACGCGCAGGCCTTGCTGCGCAAAGGAGACGCGGCGGCGGCCGCGGCGCTGCTCCAGCCCCTTAGTGAAACGGAAAAGGATGCGATGTTTCTCGAAGTCTACGCCACGGCGCTGATGCGCTGCGAGCAATTGGACGCCGCGCGCGCGGTCCTCGAACGCATGACGAATCAGGGAGCGGGATCGGCGGAAAAATTCTTCTCTCTGGCCAACGAATTTCTTCGTGCCGGCCAGGAAGACAAGGCGGTCGATCTGCTTGCGGCCACGAAGAAGAGCATGCTCGCGGCGCGGCGCGAATCCGAATTCGCTTCCGCCGTGGACCATCTGGTCGAATCGTTTGCGACATCTGTGCGCCTCGCCGAGTTCTGGGCCGCCCTGTATAGTGAAATCAACCGCGAGACTAAATATTTTGACGCACTGGTTCGTCTCTTTGATCTCTACATGGCGAACGACCAGCTTCCCGGCGCCTGCGAAGTGCTCGAGAAGCTCGTCGAAATCGATCCATACGACTCGCGCAATCAAGGGCGGATGGACCTTCTGAAAGGGCGCGCGGACGACGAGTTCTTGAGCCGGGTGCGGTCCCGGCTGTCGAACGCGGCAACGCATCGCTCCCCGGTCGCCGCGCAGGATCCGCCGCGCGGTAAGAACAGCGAGCCGTCGACGACTATTCTGCAGGATGTCCAGGCCGGGCAGACGCTCGAGGACCTCCTTGTTCAGGCGGAGATTTTCGTTCAGTATTCGTTGCAATCCAAAGCAATCGAGCGGCTGCAACGCATCGTGGAATTGTTTCCGGGAGAACAGGAAAACAACGAACGGCTCCAAGGCCTGTTTGAAGCCGCGCACTGGTGGCCGGAAGAGGGCTCTAGTCCGCGCAGGCCGGAGGCGACGCCGGTGGCGGCGGCTGAGGCGCCTGCCACTCGCACCGCCGCGGGCGTCTATGCCCCTGAAACCCTGCGCGATCTCGCGAAAATCTCGGAAATCAATCAGAACGTATTTCGCCAGCCTTCGCCGCGGGCGATGCTTTCGGTTGCGGTCAACGAGGTGGGCAATTATCTGCGAGCGGCAAGGTGCTTGGCGGTGGTGGGAGCTCCCGGGCAGCCGCCACAAATGGCATCGGAGTTTTGCTCCTCCGGCGTGGACGCATCCCCTGGCGGCCAAATCGTGCGTCTCATCGGCCTGATCGAACGCGCGACGCCGGATTCGCTGGGAGGTTTGCCGCTCGATGCCGCCGCCGCGCCCATTCTCAGGGAAATGGGCTTGGAGACATCTCTCGGAGTTCAGCTCACGGACCCGGAGACGCAAACTCCCGCCGGAATGCTGATTGTCGGCTTTGCAGGGCCGCACGCGTGGAAGCCGAACGAAACCTACTTCCTCCAATCCATCGGTGATCAAATGCTTTTGTGCGTGCATCACACGCGCCTTCGCTCGCTCGTGCGGACCATGGCGGTGGCCGATGAAAAAACCGGCTTGCTGGCGCGGAGTTCCTATATCGATTGCCTGCTGAATGAATCGCAACGAGCGCGCATGCAAGGCGTGCCTCTGACGCTGGCTCTCTTGCAGATCGACGGCGGTCCGGAGTTGGTCCGCCAGCAGGGAGAGGCGCCGTTTGACCGGCACATGGAGAATCTCGGAAAGGCCGTGGCGGCAATCGTCCGCCAAACCGACCTCGCGGTGAAGTACACTTCCTGGGCCCTGGCGTTTGTTCTGCCGGATACACCGCTTTCCGGCGCACAAACACTGGCGGAAAAATTAAAGAAAGCAGCCGGCGGGTTGCGTCCTCCCTGGGATGGAGGGCAATTGACTACAAGCGTGGCCGTTGCCGAAGCGGTCGCCCGGCAGGACTACGACAACGAAGACATTGTCACGGATCTGATCAATCGCGCGGAGGCAGGCCTCGAGGAGGCGCGAAAGCGCGGCGGCAACGAAATCATTGCTCTCGAAATGGCAAAGAATTGAGGCAAGCGGATGGCCTACGAAAACCTGCTCTATGAGAAGCGGGACCGCATTGGCTTCATCACGTTCAACCGGCCGCAGGTGTTAAACGCGCTCAACCGGAAAACGATGGAAGAGCTGAACGGTGTTCTCGCTGATGCGGGCGACGATGACGAAGTGCGCGTCCTGATCCTGACCGGGTCGGGACAAAAATCGTTTGTGGCCGGAGCGGACATTGGAGAGCTCGCGGTGCAGACCCCGGTGAGCGGGAAGGAAACAGCCGCGTTTGGCCAAGGCGTTCTTCGGCGCTTGGAAACCCTCGGGAAACCTTCGATCGCGGCGATCAATGGTTTTGCGCTCGGCGGCGGATGCGAAGTTGCGCTCGCGTGCTCGATTCGCCTGGCGAGCAAAATGGCGCGGTTGGGGCAGCCGGAAGTGAAGCTTGGCATCATCACGGGCTACGGCGGCTCGCAGCGGCTCACTCGCCTCTGCGGCAAGGGAGTCGCTCAGGAACTCTGTCTAACCGGAGAAATGATTTCTGCGGAGGAGGCGCTTCGGATCGGCCTCGTGAATCACGTCTACGAGCCGGCGGACCTTTTGCCCGCGGCAGAGGCGCTCGCGAAGAAAATTATCGCCAACGCGGCACTCGCCGTGAGATACACGATGGAGGCCATTGAGCGCGGCGCGGAAATGCCGTTGGACGAAGGTCAGTATCTCGAAACGGCGCTTTTTGGCCTGTGCGCCGCGACCGAAGATATGCGAGAGGGAACACGCGCGTTTCTCGAAAAACGGCCCGCGCAATTTCGCGGGAAGTAGCCGGAGCGCGACCGGCCTCCAGGCATTCACATGAACAAGCCCCTTCACGGAAAGGAAATTCGCGCGGCGGTGAACGCGGCGGGCTTTCGGTTTGCTCTGGTGGTCAGCCGCTTCAACGGCTTTATTACGGACCGTCTCCTTGCGGGCGCTCTCGATGCGCTCGAGGCTGCGGGCGCGGACGCGGAAGACGTCGAGGTCGTCCACGTTCCTGGATCGTTTGAGATTCCGCTGGCGGTGAAAAAATTAGCCGGCGGTGGCCGCGCTGACGCCGTGATTGCGATTGGCTGCGTCCTGCGAGGCGAGACCGCGCATTTTGATTACGTCGCGAGCGAGGTGGCGCGCGGCGTGCAGCTCGCACAGCTCGACACCGGCATTCCCGTTATTTTTTGCGTTCTCACGTGCGACACACTCGAGCAGGCGATCGACCGCGCCGGACTCAAGGGCGGAAACAAGGGATATGACGCGGGACTCGCGGCCGTCGAGATGGCGAACCTTTCGAGGCGACTTCGTCCCGCCCGAGACGCTTCGCGAGCTGGCAAGAACGCCCCTCGCGGGAAACGCCGCTAGATGTCGCTTCGCCAGAAATCCCGCGAATACGCCCTCCAAATGCTATTTCAATGGGAGATGGGGAAACAGGAGCCATCGCGAATTGAAGATGGTTTCTGGAAAAGCGCGCACGCCCAGAAATCCACGCGCGAATTCGCCAATCAACTTTTTGAAAGCGCCGCCGCACGCGCCGCCGAACTGGATCCGATCATTTCCGCGCACGCTCAACATTGGCGCATCGAGCGGATGGCGGCCATCGACCGCGCCATCCTCCGCTTGGCTCTCGCCGAATTGCGTACCTTGAGTACTCCCGAGAAGGTTGTGATCAACGAGGCGGTCGAGCTGGCGAAGAAATTTTCATCCGAGGAAGCCTCTGCGTTTGTGAACGGCATCCTCGATGCCGCTGCAAAATTTCTCAGCGGAAAACCGCCCTCCCCGTAAGACAGGCTTCCGGCTCTCAATTTTCGTTTTTGTCCCAGGAAACAAGCGACCGACTCAAGTCCGTCCTACCGAGTCTAGAGCCGTTGCACAATCGAGCGCGTTTCTTCCAAGATTTTTTGCGTAGCCGAAGGGCTTTTCGTCTCTGAGTACACGCGCAGCATAGGCTCCGTCCCTGAGGCGCGTAGCATGAGCCAGCCGATTTCTCCCAAGTACAGCTTGATCCCATCGAGGTCTTCGCGCCGCGCGACCGGCCACTCCAGCAGACTTTTTATGTTTGTGCCGCTAAAATGTTCGATCGCGCGCTCCTTTTGTCCGGGCTTGAGATCAAGATCAATCCTTCCGTAATGGTGCTCGCCAAATTCGGCGTGAAGTTGAGCGACGAGTTCGCCGAGAGATTTCCGGTGCCACGCCATCACTTCCGCGAGCAAGAGCGCCATGACCGTTGCGTCGCGCTCGGGCAAATAGAGCTTCGTGCCGATGCCGCCCGATTCTTCGCCGCCGAGCAGAATGTCGCGCTCGAGCATCAATTCGCAGATGTATTTGAAGCCGATTGGCGTCTCAAAAATCTTGCGGCCGAATTTCTCGGCGATCGTGTCAAGCATCTTGGTCGAGGAGAATGTTTTCGCGACGTCGCCTGGAATCCCGCGCGTGCCGGCGAGGTGCCACAGTAGAATCGAAAAAATCTGGTGCGGCGTGATGAACGTTCCGTCACGGTCCATCGCTCCGATCCGGTCGCCGTCGCCATCTGCGCAGAGGCCCGCATCGTATTTTCCGGCGCGCACCGCGCGACGCAACGCCTCGACGTGCGGTTCGATGGGCTCGGGATGGACTCCGCCAAACAGCGGATCGCGCGTGCCGCGAATTTCATCGCACAGCACGCCGTGCCGCGCCATCAGCTCGCGCAGAAGCCCGCGCGCCGCGCCGTGCATCGGATCGACGACAAACCGGAATTTCGCGGCGCGAATCCGGTCCCAGTCCACGAGTTTCTCGATCGTTTCAAGATAGGGCGTAAGAATATCGAGTGGCTGGATTTGGTCCGGCCGTGGCGGCAACGGCGGCACCCCGCTTGCCAGCACCGTGCCCAGTTCCTTTTCGATTTGCGCAACGATCGATGGCAGAGCCGAACTCCCGTAGCTCGCCTTGAATTTCACGCCGTTCCATTTGTAGGGATTGTGGCTAGCGGTGATCATGACGCCGCCCGCCGCCCCGCGCTGCCTCACGAGCAGCGAGAGCGCGGGCGAAGGGCACGCCTTCTCCGCGATCCACACGGGCAGCCCCGCCATGGAAACCGCTTCCGCCGCGGCTCGCGCGAAACGCTCCGAGCCGTAGCGCGTGTCATATCCGATGAGCACGCCCGCTTCCGGCTTTTCCGCGCGCGCCACATATCGCGCGATCGCGCAAGCGACCGTTCGCACGTTTGCAAACGTGAAGTCGTCGGCGATGACGCCGCGCCAACCATCCGTGCCAAATTTAATCGTGCTCACGGTTCAAAAGTATATGCGAAGCTCGTGGCCGGCGAAATCATTCTCCCGGCATGCTTTCTTCCGTTGTAAGGGGCCCCTTCGGGGAAGGCGTGCTTGGAAGTGTCTCGATTCAAAGTGCCGAGCTCGGCCACTACTTTCCTTCTCGGACGAATTCAAGAATCGCCCGGCCGAGCCGTTCGTCTACCGTATTGATCGAGGCGATGACCGACTGGTGATTGTGCCCGGCCATCTGCAGAAAGCGCGGGCACTTGGAGCGCGCGGCACTCATCTTCGCAAAGAGCTCCGCGCTGTATACATCGAGAAAGGGATTATCAAACTCGGCGGCGACAATAAAAGTCGGAAGCGGCGATTGGGCGCCAAAATTCACTGGCGATCGATCCGCATAAAGAGATGTGTCCGTGCCAAAATATTCCTCCACTCGCTTTCCGTTAGGGTCGTCGGAGCGATTGTCGACTTTCAGCCGTCCGCTGATTAACACAACCCCCGAAATTCCTGGTCCGGCCGTGCCATGAATTCTGGGATCAAACGCCCAGGTGGCGACGTGCAGCGCGCCGCTGGAGTGGCCGGCCACGTAGATGCGCTGTGGATCGCCGCCGAATCGCTTGGCATTCTCCTTGATCCAGGCTACGACATTGCCGATGTCTTGCGCCGCTGCGGGATAGATAGATTTCGGCGCAAGCCGGTAATTGGCGTTGATGCCGAGGAAATTGTGGCGCGCAAAGTAATAAAGAATGTTTGCGGAAATCTCCTCGTTCAAGTTCTTATCCCCCGAAACGAACGCTCCTCCGTGGACAAACACGATGACGGGAAGATGATTTGCGCCGCGCGGCTGATACACGTCGAGGGTTTGCTTCGCGTCTGGGCCGTAAGCCTCGTCCGTGCTCACGGAAACGCCTTCCTTCGGCGCGGCGACGAGGAGAGGAGTGAACAATTCAATCGTTGCGGCGCCATATGTTCTGATGTCGGTCTGATACAAAGGATTGATCTCAGCCAGCCTTCTTTGGAGTGCCTCCGGAAGCCGGGAAACCTGCCCGTGGGTGGACCCTACAGCGAATGCGGTCACCGCAATTCCTCCCCAAACTGTTTGCCTTCAGCGAACCAAAGCGTATTCGTACTACAAGAGGGCGTCGAGCTTTTTCGCTTCGAGCGACTTTACGATCTTTCCAACGTCCTGCGCGCGCTCGCGCGGGCAAAGCAGCAACGCATCTTCCGTCTCCACCACCACCAGGTCGCGAATCCCGATGGCGGCAACGAATTTCTTCGGGCTCCAGAAAAAATTCCCCCGCGCATCGAGCGCGGTGAAGCTTCCAGCGGAAATATTTTCTTCGCCTTTGCGCGCGAGCAATTCGTACACGGCGGCCCACGAGCCGATGTCGCTCCAGCCCACTTCCGCGGGCAGAACAAACACGCTCGGCGCGGAGGCATGGCGCGTGACCGGCTCAAGGATGGCGTAGTCGACAGAAATATTTTCGAGCTTCGGATAAATGCGCTCGAGCGTCCGAATGTATCGCGATGTTCCAATATCGGCTGCCAGACGCATCAGCGCGTCATGCGTCTTCGGGAGGAATTTTTCGAGGTTGCCCAGGAACGTTGAAACGCGCCAGAAAAACATTCCGGCATTCCAATAATAGCGTCCGGAAGCGACGTACTTCCGCGCTAGCGGCGGCGCCGGCTTTTCCGTGAAGCGACGCACCGAATAGACCGGCGCGCCGCCTGCGTCCACTGCCTTGGCGCGCGCGCGTTCGATGTAGCCGTAACCTGTTTCGGGCCGCGACGGCGGAATGCCCAGTACGACAAGCGAACCAGCGGCATGCGCAACACGCAGCGCGGCACGCACGATCCGCAAATAGGCCGCGGGCTTGGCAATGTAGTGGTCGGCGGGAAACACGGCCATCAGCGTGTCGGTTCCCTTGCCCAGCCCGGTGCGCAGCAGGTGGGCCGCGGCGAGTCCGATCGCGGCGGCGGTGTTCCGTCCGGTGGGCTCCGCGAGAACCTGCGAGGCAGGGACGCGCGGCATCTGTTTTCGCACCGCCGCTGCCTGTTCCGTGTTGGTGACGACCCATTGCCGCGACGGCGGAAACAGAGGCGCAAAGCGCGCGGCCGTCTGCTCAAGCATCGTGTCGCTCCCGATGATGTTCAGCAATTGTTTTGGCGTGCGCGTCCGGCTGCGCGGCCAGAAGCGTGTGCCGCGTCCGCCGGCAAGAATGATGGCGTGTGCGGTGAGCACCTCGCGGCTCATGGATGCACCACCCGCGACCACGCCGCCTCTTCCACACGTTCGTCGGTGAGCCTTTGCACAAAGCCGCTCAGATCGGGCACATAGGTCCGCAGCAGCGTTGTCTCGGAATCCGGCGC
>Ga0335085_10003048_pt1 | contig 29880 bp, 22 predicted proteins | sample Lox_Sample_45_FD_206712 | JGI IMG/M metagenome (GOLD analysis project Ga0335085, IMG submission 206712) | Soil microbial communities from Loxahatchee National Wildlife Refuge, Florida, United States - Lox_Sample_4.5 | ecosystem: Environmental > Terrestrial > Soil > Wetlands | place: USA... | reverse complement strand
GGGCAATATCACCTCCAGTGGAATCTTCTCGGTCTTCATTTCAAATCCCAGCTTCATTTCATTTGTGCTCATATTCCTTCCTTTTGTTGTGCCCTCACTTTTTCTCCAAGGATTTTGGGCATGGTTGCGAGCGATTCCGCTCGCAGCAGCGTCACGAAGTGTTCATTGACCATGAGCTTGCTGAATGCTGTAACGACGAAAAGCAGTTGTTCTTCGCAGAGGCGCGCCTTGCGAACCAGCACTTTTCGTTTTTCGCTTTGGCGCTGATAGATGCTCACCAGATTTTCCGCGCTCGGCCGGTCCTTCCGCGAACCGCCACGACCGCGCTGCTTTCCCAAGAACCGGCGTTGATCCATGAACCTCTTAATTTCCCGGATTTGAGCCTGGTTGAACTGTTTCTTTTCGTAAGCTTTCAACAATGCCCGTTGCGTCTCAACGCCTTCAGCTTTGGCAATGTCCATCGCCACGCCCAATGGAATCTTCCCATTCAGTGCCGCATCCAGCAATCGTTCCTCGCCGGCTTTTTTCAAGGCAATCAATCCGATGATTGTCTCGCGGGTGATGTCCAATTTTCGGCTGATGTCACTATTATTATATCCTCGTTCCTTCAAACGCTGAATCTCGTTGAGCAACTCCATTGGCGAGGGTAACCGCCGGGCCATATTTTCTACCAGACTGCGAAGGAGCCGATCTTCCCTGCTGATTTGAACGACGATGGCCGGAATCTCCTTGAAACCGAGCGCCATGAACGCTTCGAGCCGACCCTGCCCGCAAACCAAATCATAACCCTCGCCCTCGGCTTCATCGGCGGCGCGAAGGCTCACTTGAATCGGTTTTTTCAATCCCAACTTCCTGATGCTTTGAACGATCACTTCAAATTTCTTTTTGTCCCGATGGCGAGGGTTCAAAATGCGAATCTGGTCAATCGGAATCATTTTCACGTCTTCATTCATGCGGCCTCCAGAATTTTGATGCGTTCAGTCAGGGTGAAGAAATAGTCGAGCGTCTCGAATCGGTAGGCGTCCAGATAAAATCCATTGTCCTCGGCGACGCGGAGATTCTCCCAAGTCATGTCAATGCCCGGCAGTATGTAATAATCCCGGATGCCCTCGTTCAGTGCGTCCATACGGACCGCGATGGTGATGTCCGGTTTCAGGCCAGCATCCAGTCGGATCAACCAGCGCGACGAACCGGCCTCCGTGGTGGTGTGCCTGCACAGGACGATGGAAACTCGCAATTCGTCATTGACCCAAAGTAATTCCGCATCCTTATCCCACGCTGCCGACGCGCCAAGAGATTCAATTTTTTGGATGACCGCGCCAACAATTCCGGGATGCTGCTGACGCAACCGGCGATTGATTTCGATGAAGCTGTAATCAATCTGCGGGTCATAACCGATGAGCCGATAGGCTGAAATCAAACTGCCAAACCGATGCCGATAGGCCGCACTCGATGGAAAATCTTCTGTTTCGTCAATCAGGATGCCGCTGATTTGACCATGTTGATTCAAAAGGCCGCGCAATTTTTCCAACATCTCCTCGTTGCTAAACTGTTTGCTGCGTTCAAGAATGATTTCGCGTGCCTTGAAAAACTGTTCCGGTGCAATAATGGCTTCAAATTTACCGTCGGCGCGGACCCATTCTTCTGGTGGATTTACAACGTGCTTCTGTTTTAATTTGAACGATGTGCGGTGATATACGTTGTTGCCGATATATTTTTCGTTGGTGAGGATTTGACGAACGGTGCTGCGCGCCCACGTCCGCCCAAAATCCGTCAGGATGCCTCTGGCGTTTAGTATATTGGCGATCTCGGTTTCATTTTTGCCCTGGTCAATAAACGTCCGGTAAATCCATTGCACGGTTTTTACTTCCTCATCTGGTCCGCGCACCAGAATCACGCGGTCGGTCTGGATACTTTTGTGCTCGCCCATTTTTAGAATCCCCTTCTGCTGGCGGCTTTGATCAATCAGCATCCGGCGCAAGCCGAATCCGGCGGTGCCGCCCTGCTTAAATCCCTCTCGAATCAGTCGGCACGCTCCATTGAAAACTTTCACCGATAGTTCACGGCTGTATTCGCCGGCCATCACCCGCTTGATGCTTTTCAACATCGTGGCCCCGATGCTCCCGTCGTTTTCAAATTGTTCCGCGCAAAAATGAACTGCGATACCGGCTTTCCGACAGGTATATTCGTGATGGGCACTTTCGTCCGCATCCTGAAACCGTCCCCATCGGCTCACGTCATATACAAGGATGCTGGAAAAGTCCGCCTTGCCGTCCTGAACGTCTTTAATCAACCTGGACAGCGCGTCTCGGCCTTCAATGTTTAGCCCGCTTTTTCCCCCGTCTGAATAGATTTTGATGATTTCTAAACCCCGTCGCTTGGCGTATTGAAGGATCACATCCATCTGATTCTCTGTGGAATATTGTTGATGCTCCGTGGACATCCGCACATACGCGGCAGCGCGGTTCGGCACATTCTCTTGGTCTTTGTCCATGTTGAGCGCCATCTATTTTTGTTGCGTGGCCGACTTGGATGGTTCGGCCTGACTTCCTCCGTCCGAATAAATCTTCAAAATTTTCAAGCCCCGACGTTTGGCATATTTGCGAATGACCTTCATTTGTCCAGCAATGGACTGATTGGCCGACTCTCTGGCGTAAGCGGCCTCGCGAGGAATTGGAAGTTTCTTCTTCATACAAAAAGGTTCATTCGCCGCTCATACTGAAATTGAAATCGCGGCTTGTTGTTTGTTAATTTTGAAAAGCGAAACGCCGGAAATGCGTCGTTCGGCTCTCAAACGCGGTTCGGACACTCTTTTCATCATCGCGAAAATTTTTCCCGGCGTTGCTTCTCAAGAAAATACATAAGTTGTGTGGAGCGACGGATGCCGTTTGGCGGCAAACTTGCCGTTGCTAGGGCGAGTGGCAGCGATAACGGCCAAACAAGGTGACACCAAAACGGCTTACCAGCGTTACCGTGATTTTTTCGATGCCGCCGAAAATCTCGACGATGACCGACCACCACCCGGTTGCATCCGGTCGCGGCGGGGAGCGTTCGACCGCAGACCTTATGATGCCGTCAATTTCTGGAAGCCAATTTCCGAATTTGTTCCAATACAATTTCAGCAACGGGAGCCAGGAAAGGGAACGAGCGCCGAGAGTCCCGGTGAAAAATTCGGTTATGGTGGCGTTCAGAACCAACCGATACGGTTGCGCGAAGGATGGAAGGATACTGGTTGTTCTGTGGCAAAAGCGACACCGAAACCGGCGCACAAAAATTCGCAGCACACCGCGCTCCGCGCTCGTAATGTTGCGCGAGTAATAACCCAACGCAGCCAATGCGTTTAGGACGCCGCAGCGAGGACACTTGATGGGCCGCCGGATGTTCCGCTGAAAATTCTCATGCGCGTAACGGTCGGGACTCAACGAGATTGGACAGATGACCTGCATGAGCCTGTCCGTGGCTTCAATGGCAGCATGTGCGTCCTTGCCCGTTTCATTTTAATAACCGATTCAGCACTTTTTGCCACTCGTCGCCGTAGATCAACTCGAACACAATCTTCCGTTCGGGGAATTCCAGGCCCAACTCCGTCCAACTTTTTTCCTCGGCAAGTTTGTTGCAAACTTTGAAAACCGCCTTCTTGTAGTCCGTATCTTCGTTCTTCAGGTGGATGCCTTTGGATTCGACAACGAAGACTTTGTCGAAATCCGTTTTGTCCGCGACACTGGCGCGGGAAATAATGAAGTCGGGAAAAATGCCATTTTTGCGCCAGCCCTGAATCCGGTAATCCTGTCGTGACAGATTTCGATACCACCAAAGCAGTTGCCCCTGCTTTTCAAAATACCATGCCACGGCCCGTTCCTCGCCGTTAAAACTGTCTTCCGGCACCTGCTCGAACAAACTTAATTGCAACGGCGAATTGTCTTCACGCACGAGTCTCCGCGCGCCCTTGCGTATCGAAATTTTGTTCGGCAGGCGGTAGCCAATGTCATCCTTCAGGAGCAGAAAGCGCACTTTCTTCTCATTCACGAGACGATCAAAGACTTCTTCCGCCAGCCGATTCCGTTCCGCATCGCCGCGCTTCACCAGTTCCTGCACGATGAACACGAAATTCTTTGCCACCAAATCCAATCCGCTCTTCCGCGTTAGCGTGCTGATGACATCCTTGGCAACATCGTGCGCAATCCACGGATTTGGAATTATTTCCAGCAACTGTCTTGTGGCAAAAACGGGGTCAACACCGGAGTCGTTTGCCGTCAAATAGCGTCGCCCGCTTTCCTTGATCAGCCCGGACTTGGTTTCTCCGGTCAACGTCACGATAATCTCCGCATCCTGTGAAGGTGCATCCGCCAGTTGCAGGTTCTTCTCCGGCGAGAAATCCGCCTTCGTCCAATCTATCCGGCTCACGATGTCCGTTTCATAACTGACCTCGCGCCATTCTGAATCCTGTCGAATGACAAATTTCGGCAGGTATATTTTTCCGGCAAATTTCTTGAACCTGTCCCGCAATTCAATCAATTCGTCGCCCGGCTCCCCGTCATCCGGCGCATCCAGAACGATTTGGCCGGCCAAATCACCCAAGCCCTCACGCCCGAATCCATCCCGCACCGCATCAACCAGCAGCTTTGCCTTCTGCCGGAAACAAAAGACATAGCTCTCATCCAGTTCCCGGATTTTGGTTTTTCGCGCGAACGGCTGACGCAAAATCCGCCCAACCAATTGCGTGAGATTATTTTTCGACGACGGATTGGTGAGAATCGTCAACACGTAGGCAAACGCGCAATCCCATCCTTCCTGCAACGCCTGTTTGGTGATGATGTAACGGACCGGACAATTCCGTGCGAACAGGTTGATGCCCTCAATGTCATCCTTTTCGCTCGATTTCACCGCCACTTCGTCCTCGGCAACGCCGTATTCTCTCACCAGAAATTCCCGCACGTCCTCCGCATGAATGAAATTTCCGCCGCGCTGGTCTTTGCCTGTGCGTTCCACCTGCACGAGGCAGATTGGCCGGATGTAATTGCCCGTGTTCGCCTCATATTTCCGTGCCGCCGCCTCCAGCGCCTCGCGTTTTTTGATGCTCGCCAGCATGGTGTCCTTCCAGCGCGTGCTTTCCTTGTTGTTGATATGCAGGTCGAGCTTGATCATTTCCTCGCGTTTCAACTCCACGCCCTTGATGTCCACCAGCACGTTGCTGTCTTCAGTGGGCGTGGCCGACAACTCCACAACCATGCACGGATTCAGCCCGCGCAACGTGTCCTGCGCCGTCTCGCTGTATGCCTTGTGCCCTTCATCCAATATAATAATAGGCGAAAGAATCCGCAGCGTGTTGCCCAGCGACGTTTTCACCTGCCGCTGAAACAACCCCTTGCCGTCACCAAACGCATCGAGATTCGGAAACCGTTCCAGCAACTTTGCGTGACCGCGCACATCGTCATCCTTGGGGAAAAAAGACCCAAAGCCGCCGCTGTCTTTGAATACTTTCAGCGTTTCCTTGTTCTGCCGTGACGCCGACGGCAACATCAACGTCAGCACGACCAGACTTTCGGCCACGTCTTCCGGCGTGAAGCGGTCCGTTTTTTCGCAAATCATCGTCCGCCCGCCGCTGGCAATATCTAACACCTGACGATACGGATGGTCTCGATTGCGCAGATGCTCGATGGTCTGCCGGTAAATCTGCGTTGTCGGCATGACCCACAGAACCAGTCCGGTCTGTTTTTTTCGGTAAATTCGATTTACCAAATCAATCGTGTGCGCCGCCAATAACGTCTTGCCGCCGCCGGTCGGAATTTTCAGGCAGAAATTCGGCATGGCCTCACGCAATCCATTTTTCCGAGAGCGGTAATTCTTCGCGCCAATTTCTTCCCATGCCTTGAGCGGCACATCCAGCGCCGCTTCCATGCCGGCCGCCGCCACGACCTTATCATTCTTCGCCTGCCAAGCGCCCAAGGCTTCCAGATACGCCTTCACCTGCTTGAGCGTGTTCTGCTGGTATTCTTTGAGTTCCATGACCTTTATTGCGCCAGCTTGTAGATTTCAAACGGCAACTGCGCGAAATCTATCCGCAATTCGGCCAGTTGCTCCTGGTCCAGGTATTTCGTCGGGGCGAACACCAGCCGCCGTCTGCTCTTGGGTTTGCCGAGTATCTCTGCGCGCTCCAGCGTCAGCGCCGTTTTTTTCAGGTAATCAATGTCCGGCTGATAAAACAGATAGACTTCGTGCGTTTTGGACTCGCCGACGAAATGCCGCTTTTCATTCACTTTGCGCTCATCAAATTCCTCACCAGTAGCCGTATAAAAAACGTAGCGCGCCAGTTCGTGGTAATCGGGTAAGTTTTTCCCGTCCAAAATGCTTTCCAATTCAATCGGCTTGCCCAACTCGAAATAACTGAATGTGCCGCCCAGCCCCTTTTTCAAATTTTCGTCACTCGCGCCTTTCACGCCTTTGATGACGCGCCGCACGCGCTCTGCCGTGATGCTGTCCGCGTAATCCTCACACTCGACGAGGATGAATTTACGTTTGCCGCCGTCTTCTTTGTTCAATGCCAGAACCGCATGTGCCGTTGTGCCGGAGCCGGCGAAGGAATCCAGAACCACCGCATCTTTTTCATTTTGGGTCACATAGCGAATCAGGCGCTTCAAAATCTCGTGGTCTTTAGGATTTTCAAATATCTTCTTCCCAAATAACTGAACCAATAGATTTGAAGCCTGCAAAGCACTACGGTAAAAATAGCTGCCTGCTACCTGAATTCCGATGTCCTCGTCATCCTCATCTGCAACCGAATCGTCATTTAGCGGTGAGTTGGACCGAATCAAATATGTCTTCCGTATCGGAGGCTCGGTTTCATCTTCCCTGAACACAACTACGCCGGCTTTGATCATCTCCTGCATTTTTTCCGGTGACGCATATCGCCAACCACCTTCAGGGAGGGCGCACGGCTTTTTAGTTTTCGGGTGAATTAAATCATACGTCGGCCCGCCACCGCCCGGCCAAGACAAGTTGTCATCGCGCCAAATTCCTCTGTCATCAACGTTGCCGTATCTGCTGTGTTTTTTTGCCGGATGTCCTTTCGGCAGATTTTTGTAATATTCGCGAATCGCATTTTGGACTTTTAAGTTGTCCGCTCCATGCAATTTTCTTAAACGCAAATACTCTTCCTGAATTTCCCTTGCACCAGGTTTTTCCTCACGCCAGACGACACTCTTTTCGCGCATCGTTTCTCGTGACCGCGCGTAAACAACAATGTATTCGTGCCCCACCGAAAACAATTTCGCGTCATTCTTTCGTCCCTTTTCCCAAACAAGTTGCGCAATGAAATTTTCTTCACCGAAGATTTCATCCATGAGGACTCTAAAGTTGTGAGCTTCGTTGTCGTCAATCGAAACCAAGATTATACCTTCTTCGTGGAGTAGTTCCCTCAACAATTTTAATCGCGGCGTCACCATGCACAGCCATTTGTCGTGGCGCGTGAGGTCTTCGCGATCCACGGTTTTACCGAGCCATTCCTGCATCATTGGCGAGTTGACGTTGTCGTTGTATGCCCAGCCTTCATTGCCGGTGTTGTAGGGCGGGTCAATGTAGATGCAATTCACCTTGCCAGCGTAGGTGGGTAGCAGTGCCTTCAACGCCTTCAAATTGTCGCCGTGGATAATGAGGTTGTCATCTAGCCGCACCTTGTCGGTGAGGCTCCTGTCCCGCTTCGGCACGAGTTCGTGATACTTAACCGTCAGATGATAATTCTGAACGAGTGCTTTGCCTTTGAAATCGAGCGTGGCCATTGTGTCGCCGTGGTTGCTCGCGCAACGAAGGCGACGGGAAATCTGGAAACAGAAGGGGCGCGAACCTAACGCGCCCTGTCCCGAGGCACCGCTAAGCGCCTGTCAAACGAGGCAACGCCAAGCCGCGCCCGATGGGCGCGTGCTCGGTCGGTTCGTTTGACGGGCTAAGAAAATTAGCGGTTTTCGGGACAGCCCGTAGCCGAAGCTACGCAAAGTTATTTGTAAAAATTTAGTTGATTGACATTTCTTTTCTCGAACGCACCGAGTTTAGCAGAAATACCGGTGCAGCGACAATGCCCGATTTTTCTCCAAGCCCATTGCAGGGGTGGTCAAATCACCGAGCCAAGCGTGCCTTGCGCCTTGATTTTACGGCTCGCTCGCGCCGTCAAGGTAGAACGCCCTTTTGCCCTGCGTCTCCACCATTGACCACGCTCGCTTCGCCGGGAAGGACGGCGCTTAGGAAGGCACGCTTGGAGTGTGCATGTCTGGTTTTGAATCAATTGAGGGTCTGCATACGGAGGCTGGATTTCGGGTGAAAACACTTTTCATGTTCACAAAAAGAGGAATGTTCACAGCACCATTAACATGGTGAACCGTTGCCCATGCCGAACCAAGCTGACGGCAAGAGATAATCTGGTTTTCTCGGAGGTGGATTTTACGTATTCTCCGCCTGCGATGCCTTTGCCGATCAAAATTGACGACGTGCTGCACGGACAAACCGTGGAATGGGAACGGCTGGAATTCAAACAGGGCTGGAATCCAGAGACCATCCTCCACACCATGTGCGCGTTCGCCAACGATTTTCACAATTTGGGCGGCGGCTACATTTTCATTGGCATCGCAGAGAATCAGGGGCAGCCAGTGCTGCCACCGACAGGGTTGCCCGCCAGCAAACTGGATGCGATTCAAAAGGAAATTCTTGAAATCGGACATCGGATGCAGCCGCATTACCATCCAGTGATTGCCCCGTATGCGGTCCAGCGGAAGCACATCCTCGCCCTTTGGTGCCCAGGCGGGCAGTCCCGGCCATACAAGGTGCCGGTGTCGTTGGCCAAAGGGAATCGTGAATTTGCATACTACATCCGCAAAGGTTCTGCGACCGTCAGGGCCAGGCACCAAGAAGAAGTGGAATTGATCAGTCTGGCTGCCACGGTGCCGTTTGACGACCGCATCCACCACAGTGCCTCTTTGAATGACCTCAAGCTCCCGTTGATCCAAAATTTTCTCCGCGAGGTCGGCAGCGACCTTTTGGCCGATTCCGGCAAAATGGAATTTGCTCAGTTGTGCCGTCAGATGCGCATTGCCGATGGCCCCGCCGAGGCGACGCACCCGCTGAATGTCGGCCTGATGTTCTTCAACCCGGTGCCGCAGGAATATTTTCGGCAGACGCAAATTGATGTAGTGCAGTTTCCCGAAGGGCCAGGTGGCGATACTTTCACGGAAAAAACCTTTGCCGGTCCCTTGGACGTGATGCTCAAGGATGCGCTGACGTTTTTGAAAAACACGGTGATTGTGGAACAGGTCGTCAAGCACGGCGACCGGGCAGAAGCGGATCGATTTTTCAATGTGCCTTACGCCGCGTTGGAGGAGGCGGTGGTCAACGCGGTTTATCATCGCAGCTACGAAATCCGGGAACCGATTGAAGTGCGCGTGCTGCCGGATGAAATCACTGTGTCCAGCTATCCAGGTCTGGACCGCTCGGCCAGCATCAAGCAACTACAATCCGGGCATTTTGCGACACGCCGGTATCGCAATCGGCGCATCGGCGAATTTCTGAAAGAACTCAGCCTCACGGAAGGCCGTGGCACCGGCATTCCGAAAATGCTGAAAGCAATGCGGCTGAATGGCTCTCCGCCGCCGGTGTTTGAAACCGACAAAAACAGAACCTACTTTCTGGTTCGCTTGCGTTTGCATCCCACGTTCATCAAAGAAGCCGGAGACCGCAGGCGACTAGCGACCGGCCAAGTCACCGGCCAAGTCACCGGCCAAGTCACCGGCCAAGTCGGAGTTCAGGTTCTCCGATTTTGCGAGCAACCGCGCAAGGCCGGCGAAATCCAGGCGCTTGTCGGCGTCAAACATCGTCAGACATTCCGCGAAAATTATCTCAATGCACTCATTGGAAAAGGCTGGCTTGGGCGAACAATTCCCGACAAACCACAGAGCCGCTTGCAGCGGTATCAGACCACAGAAGAAGGCAAGAAATGGTTGCAGAGCGCGACCGAGCAGACCGTAACTGCATAAATCTGGAGTGGCAAACGGACACCAAAACGGACACCAAACGGATTAAAAATGATAGGTTCGGATAGAACCGTTTTTGCTTGAATAGCCAATAAAATCAGGCATATTTGAGGTGCAACGGCGGGAAAATATGGCCGATTCCGACCCTCGCCTCCAAATAAAACGCCTGTAAATGCAGGGTTTTATTGGAGTCTTGGGAAAATCTTCAACGAAATCTTCAACGATTTTAACTCTCGCTCACTATCCGGCACTGGCACGTCGCGGACACGCACACTGCACGGATGCGAGACAAAATCAGCCGCCGTATCCTTACAAAATGAAAGTGCAGGATATGACGCAACGCTATCGGAAGTTCAAACGAGCCTGGGGCACGTGGTATGCCTTCGACACGGTTATACCTGTTGACTGGACATTTTGCTGAAATCTGCAAGCGCAGTGGGCTGACATACCTGTTCCGGAAAGGCCGTCCGACAATCGCGCTACGTCGGGACGAGCATTTTTCTTATGCATTGTGCGCCCTTTGCCTGAATCCGATTGGCTATTATGGCGATACTTGGGCAGGAGTCATGTGCCCGACGGATGAGGTCATCGCCCATTTGCTGATGATGCGCGGTTCGGAAGAAAAGTATTGGGCTAACGCGAACCAACACCCGATCGACCGTCCTGCCGCTGGAGTGTAAGGGGCGGAATCGAACCGAGTCCTCGACTGCATTAATCAAGACGTCACTTGCACGGCGGCAAGCCGGTCGTCAAGAGCGTGCTTCGTGCGATTGCGTCGAGAAGATTTAATAAGCGCTTGGTTGGAACAAACCCGGGCTGTAGCAACCGGCACTCCGGTAACCATGGCCCGTTCACTTCACCGGATTCCCTGGCTAGCTGATAAATTCTGATTCCTCGCGGATCTTTGCGATATCAACTCGGCCCTGCCGTTTCCTAAGTTGTCCAAATCCATCACGCATGCTGGAATACGCGGCGCCAACCGAGAACGGCCACAATGCCGACGACCCACATCGCCCACATTGAAGGCTCAGGAATGACGGTTAAATTGTTAAAGGCAACATCACTTGCGTCGCCTGCGCCTAAATTGAAGACATCCATTCCAGTGAGAGAGCCATTGAAGGTGCCAGCCCAACTGTCTGAGCCGGCAACTGCACTATAGGTGCCAGTACCAGTGACCGTAAGCGCAATGTTAAATTCACTTTGATATTGATAGCCCATGCTCCCGGCGCTGACATCGGTAGATCCTGCATCGGTGTAATAATATCCGTTGCCAGTGTACGGATAAGCACCGGGTTCCCCGCCATAAATCCCGAAGGTGACCGCAGCGCCAGAACCATTTAATAAGTCAATTCCGACCTCCTTGCCGGGATCGGCGGCGCGCATCTCAAAGTTGATGGAAACAGTTTGTCCGATGGCTAAAGCTCCCCCGGCAAAGGTCGTCGTGGCGACAACACTTCCGGCATTTCCGGTGCCCGTGCCAAAGGGCGAACTCCATATTTGCCATCCTGAAAGAGTCTCGCCGGAAAACGCCGTGCCGAAGTAGGCGCCTGAGCCACCGCCAGTGACGCTGGGAGTAGTCACGACCGTCCAGACATTGACCGGGTTTGAGCTTTGGTCGACACCATCCGGCGTGCTGCCGGGAGTGGCAGTTGCGGTGTACGAAAAATTGTCGGAGGCAGATGCCAGGCTGGCGGCGCCAAGCGCACTAATAAGAATCAATGCGACTTTTCTCATAATTTTCAGGTTAGGTTGACATTTGATGGCTCTCCATCAGGAGACGCTTGTGGAAAGATTAACAAACCATAACAGCTTTAGCACCACCCTTTCGGGTGGGTGCAATATTGGAACCCCCCTCATTGGCCGGAAAATCTTTAAAATGCCCGCCGATTTTAACCTTCAAAGCGGCAATGGGTTATGGCCTGCCCGTTGCTTGTCAGCTGCGTTTCCGGTTAGAAACCGACTGAAGCATTCACGCCGAATGACTTTGTGGTCCGCCACTGCTGCCAGTCGTTGGAGATTGTGAATGCCGAATCGGAGGAAATATTCGGCGTCGGCGGCCAATTGGTCGGATCATACCAGCCCCAGCCATTCGGGACCAGACCGGCAGCCGCCTTGTAAGCCCACAGGGTCCAACTAATGCCGTCGTTGTTGTAGTCGTTAATTGAATAGTCGTAACAAGCGGCGCCGTTGCCCATGTCGTTCCATTCGCCGATGTAATCCGGAACGTTCCAGGATTTGTGGTTGTTGAAGTCTGTCACCTGATTGTCCGAGCCGGCCTCACACTGGGCAATGGTGCCGCCAAATTGGTATTCGTGCATGGAATAGACAATATTGGTCCAGCCATAGACGGAGGGATTGGGAAGCATGTTCCAATCCCAATTCCCGAATGTGCCTTCCATCATAATGATGTGGCCGGCATCCACGGAGCGGATCGTGTTGTAAAGGCTGCTGTAAGCACTCCAGACCGCGGCGGTGTTGGATGCTCCCATCGGCTCATTGATCAGATCGTAGCCAGCGATCGCGCTATTGCCATTGTAATGAGTCGCGATTTGCGTCCACAGGTAGGCTGTTTCGCTCTGATCGATGCTGCTGGTCCAGTATAGGTTCTGATTTTGCTGGCCGGTGGTGTCGGAAGTGCTTTGGCCGCCGACCACGCCGTGCATATCAATAACCACGTAAATACCACGTGAAGCGCAATTGGTGACGAGCCAATCAAGCACGGCGAACGCATCCGCACGCCATCCGGTACTGGTTGAATTGGTGATGGAATAGAAGTTGCCCCACCAGACGGGCACACGTACACAATTGAAACCTCCATTCGTGATGTTATCCAGGTCCGCGGTCGTGATCCAATTGGTCTGATAGGTTCTGATGAGGCTCTGTTCGGTAGCGACGCCAAAACGGGTATCGAGATTCGTAATCGCGCTGTAGGTGTCAGGCATGCTGCCACCGTCCAGGGGGCACATCCATTTTTCCATGATGAACCATCCGCCTAAGTTAAGCCCTTTCAACTGAACCGTGGTGCCACTGGCGTTGACGATGCTGGTGCCGCTCGTGTGTAACCGGCTGAAAACTGCAGACGCGTTGGTTGAAACCTGCACACGGTAGAAGCGGTTGTTTCCGTCAGCCGAATCGTCAACCGACTGAATGGCATTGTTGCCATAGACAGGATTGCCAAGCGGAACCCAATCGGTATCGGCCAGACCATTTTTGCATTGCACCTGGTAACGAAATCCAGATCTGGCCAGGAAGGAGATGATAACGTTCGTGCCGTCGTACCCTGCGTTGATGGCAAACGGGACGGCCTGGATTTGAAATCCATCAATATCGCCTTCCGTGCTGCCGTTTCCAGCCCAGGTCACAAGCAAACTCCCGGAGCCATCGGACAGGGCCAGGGTGAACTCCACATAATCAACGCCGGCGATGAATGTGTTACTGGAACCGTTCCAGGTGCTGGTCTGCGTATTTCCATTGACCGTAAAATAGGTCGTGCGGCCCGCTGCAGGAACATTCGCAGCGTTATACAAGACCAGGTCGTAGGTCGAGTTTGGCGCAAGGCCCGTAAGCGTGATGGTTTGCTGGGTACCACCGTTATAGAGGTAGTCCTCCAAGAGCGCGTCGTAGGGAGTGCCCGCAAAAGGTGTTGAGCCGCCATAATCATTCACATCGTATCCGCCGGCCGATGTGAAGGTCATTGTCACCGGCGAGGCGCTGCCATTGGCATAGATGAGAGGGATGCCACTGCCACTGCTTGTGTTTATTCCGTTCCACCGGTCTCCCGCGGCTCCCAGAACCGCCGCGCCTGACATTGTCGGGCCTGGATTGGGACCGCCTCCCGGACCGGCGCTGCTGTTCTCATTAAAATCAACATTAATTAACTGAGCCTCGAGCAGGCTGGCACCGAACCAGAGGATGCCCGCCGGAAAGAGACATAAAAGCAGGAGCGACTTTAAACCCCTGTTCGGTGCAATTCTTGAATCTCGAGTTTCTTTCACAACTTTTATCTGTAATTCGGCAGCCTGGATTCAATGTCATTCAGGTTAACCGGGAAAGCTATCCGGCAACCAGCCGCGCTCAACGCAATAACGAAAATTCCACTCAGAATCCGTTTCAATTTTATAGCTCCAAAAAAACCAGCCGCTCGTGCTTTCAAAACTTAACAATTGAGCGTCTGCATAAGCGCTTTTGACGAGATCCCCCTGGAACCGCGACAGGTCCCGCAAGGAATGGTACGGCAAGGCGAGCGACCACTCACCGACAAACGTCGGCAGTTCTTCCCGTTGCATTTCATCCAGGATGCCCTTGCGATTCAGCGCAACGACGACCTGTTCTTGCGCCGTGCGGTCACGATCCGCGTCGTTAAACGTCTGATACAAATGCGTATCCATGAGCACGTTCGCATACCCCGCCCCTTTCATAAAATTCTTCCACGCCATGGCTCGAAATGAGTCGTGGAATATGATTGCCACCTCCGGGCCAGCGTATTTCCGCAGCCGCGAATATGCGTCCTGATAAAAAGCTTTCAGAATTTCGATGGGAATCCGATCGCTCGGCTCGTTCAGCAGTTCGATGCCAAACAACGCCGGGTGTTTTCCGTATTTTTGCGCAAATCTTTCCAGAACTCGCAAGGTGTCTTGAATATTTTGCGGGCCCTGGGACCACTCGATTGGCCCACGCCGTCCGCTGTGATCCCAGCCGTTCTGGCTGCCGGGTGCACCATGCAAATCCAAGAGCAGCTTCAACCCGTTTTGCAGGCATTGGTCCAGCGCAAAATCTACAAACCGCTGACATTCCACGTATGGGCTCGGCGCTTCCAGCGCCCAATAACCCACCGGCAGGCGAACCGCGTTCAGGCCACGATCCCGGATCCAGCGAAAGTCCCTGGCGGTAATAAAAGTTTCCCGATGCTGCTCCAGCCGGTTCCTTGCGTGACCGCCTAACGCAAGACAAAGGCCATATTCATCCGACGCGTCGGTACCGCGATAAACCTCCGGCACCATCCATTTTTCCAGGACGAGCCACGCTCCCAGGTTCACTCCGCGCAATTTCGAAAAAGTACGATTGCCGTTTCCGGCCGCCCCACCGGAAACAGGTTCGTCAGAGGAATTTTGAGCAAATGTCAGAGCGGACATGCCGGTCGCCGCCAGCGCAAACGAGCCGCCCAGGGCGTTTTTCAGAAATTCTCTTCGTCGCATATTCTAAATTGTCCGCGTCAATGAGTTTGCCCGCGGCTGCACGGAAACCGTGTCTTGTTTTGCAGCACGGCACGCGTTGACCATCGCGCTTTGTAGTGCGGTCGAGCACCAATCTAGTCCAAACACCATGCGGTTCGTGAGGCTTTCAGTTTCAACGCCGGGATAGCCGGGCATATCTGCGGTAGACACTCGCATCGCCGGGATCAAATCCCCGATAATAATCACCACCGTCTTTGCGCCGGCCAGTTCCGTTTCGCGCTTCCCACCCCGGCCGAAATTACGAATGAACGTCATAAAGTAGGAAGTTCGCCTGCCCTCAAATTTGAATGAATCAGAAGGTGCCTATTTGTTGGGAACCGTGGTCACTGATAAAAACCAGCTTAAATCCGACGACTTGGGATCGGCTGGTACATTGCATCCGGGCGGGGTTTGCGGATTCAAATCGTGAATCATATTATTGTCGGTCCATTTGTGGATTTGCGCATGCCCGTCGCCAAAGGACAAAATACTGGAAAAGCCGTGCAACACCGCCGGGCTGTTATACCAAAGTGTCGGGGTCGCAGGATCCAAGGCAAAGAAACAGTCGTCAATGCTCCCCGGATTTTCTTCGACAAAATACCAGATGTCGGACGGGCCCGGTGAGCGCAAATCAGTCTGTTTCTTAAAAAGTTTGCCTGGCGGCGGATTCGCATGACTCGGATTCCACCACTCCATGCCGCCCATGAAGCAATTCGCAGAATAGGTGCGTTCCGAATCCGTGGCGAAGGTTGGCGATGCGCCATACGGGCACCGGGACAGGTCGGCTGGGCATTTGTAAACGGCGGGATTCTGGACATAAGGATAAACCAAACCCGCCCTGATCCAATTGGTATAGTAATGGCCGGCGGTCATGGAGGTGTTCTGCAGGTTCCCCGGACAAAACTGGGCCAAAGCCCCCCCGGGTTGGAGTTGAGGCGCGACAGAAGGATCGGTTAATGGATCTACACCCAGATTTGCCGGTTGATACGCCAGACTGCCGATGGGCACCAGACTGTCACTGTTGTCGTTGGCATACATCAGGGCCGCCGACGAAATCTGTTTCTGATTGGCCATGCAGAGCATGGCTTGCGCCTTGCGTTTGGCCATGGCCAGCGCCGGCAACAGCATCGCCGCCAGTATCGCAATAATCGCAATCACCACCACCAACTCAATCAAGGTAAAACCCGTCGAGCCGGATTTTCGTCGCGACCTTGCGTTACGACCGTCGAACGCATCCTGGCCGGAGAAAGGCATTTGAGCTGTGTTCACTTTAACTGTTACCGTTTCACGCGCAACCCGGCGCCAACATGATCTTAGCATTGACCCTATTGTTAAATTTACGCAGTACAAACTCAGTTGTAATTACTGAATCAGAACTTTGTAAAACCGCGGCGCCGATCCCATCGTATCCGTAGCCGTTCTGACCGTTCCGTCGCCGGTAACGACCGTCAATGTCTGCCAACTGGCCGGGCCCAGGCTGCCGCTGTAAAGCACCGTATAGTTCAGTCCATTTTGAGTCGGAAACTGGATCGAAATGGTGCTCCCTGTTTTTGAGACGCTCAAGTGCACAGCCGCAGCAACCGGCGCCGCAGGCGCAAACAGATAGAAGTTTGCGTTGAGGCTCCCGGTGGCGCTCCCCGGAGGCGCGGTCGCCTTTAGTGTTTCAACTGCGCCAAGTGGAATTACCGCCAGTTGACCGTTGGTATCCAACAACGGCACCCAGTGCCAGGATTGGAACCCGTTTGCGTTGGCATCAGCAAACGAGCCCAGGGCTTGAGTTGTTTGATTTGACGTACCCTGCCCGGAAGTCACCAAACTCATCGTGGCCCCGCTGTAGGGGGCGCCGGAGGCCAGCCGGCCATAGACATGATAATTGTTCGTGGGGAAGGTACGGGTGTAATCAAGCCATGTACCCGGATTCCACCAGCCCACGTCGAAATCGCCATAGTTTGTTAATACGGCAGCATTATTCGTAAAATAGAATTTCTGACGGAGGAAATCGGCAGTCACCTCTGTGCCACAACTCTCAGTTGGCCGGTAGATGAAGGTCTCCCCCGCATCGTTATTGGACGTTGTCAAATCCACGCCAGAAATGGCCGCATTGCCTGAATCATTTGACGGAAAGATGAAATAACTGTTCGCTGCGGTGTAACCATAGGGTGCGGTTGTGTTGTCAACCCAATACCCGGTCGGAATCGGGTTGTCGATAAACTGACCACCATCGAAGTCGAAGTCTTCTGCTTCGATCATGAAGTCATTTTGATTAAAATTATCAAAGGTTTCACTATAACTATGTGGATTTCCCGCGGCATCGGTTGCGGTGATAGTCACTGTGTAGCTTCCCTGTTGAGGCAGCGGGAGGCTGACCAGCCAATTGGTCGCCGAGCCGGTGAAAGTTAATTGCGACGAAACGTTGGACCCATTCAATAGAACTTGAACGGCGTTGGTGCTTACGCTGCTGATGGTGGAACTGACGGTGAAGACCAGCCGGTTGGTACTCTGAAATGGCTGCAAGCCATCCGGGTAAACCTCTGCAATTGCCGGCGGAGTGTTGGTTCCCGGTGCTAGCATGAAAAAATTCATGTTCACGCCGCCGCCCAGTGGCCCGGATGTCACGCGTAACGTGGTTTGTCCACTTAAGGTCACAGCCAGCGTATTCCCCCACGGATCGGTCAACGGTATGAAATCGTAACTGTTCCACCCGCGCGCGCTGAATTGAAAGACGCCCAGCAGGTTGGTCGTTTGACTGGTTGTGCCCTGACCACTGGTGACTTCAGCCAGATAACAATTGGCCAGACCGCCGTTCCCGTTGGCCACGCGGGCGTAAATATTATAAGTGCCGGCCGGGAAAACCCGGGTGTAATTCACCCAGTTCGGCGGATTGAAATACCCCACTTCGTAATCGGAGATGCCGGCGGCGGTAAATTGAGGGCGGGCTGTGTCAACGGCTACATCGGTTGACACTTGATCGTTGGTGCGCCAGGGGTGAGGTTGGGTTGCGCTATAATTGCCCACATATTCGTCCACATTCGACATGCCAATCTGATTGTAGTAGCTGTTCGGACTGTTTGTGGAAATCACCGGGTTGTTAATGAATTGGCCCCCGCCGAAGTCAAAATCTTCCGCTTCCCAGGCAAAGTAGTTCGAACTAAAGGTGTCAAATCGGACCGGCGCGCTCACGCTGGCACCGGCAGCATTGGTCACGTTGATTTGGCCGACATAGACGGTATTCAATAAAAGATTGGTATAACGGGCCGAAACGTTTCCCGTGCCGGCACCGCTAATCATCAGATTGCTGGACACATTCGCCCCGTTTAAGATCAACTGAATTCCGCTGGCATTGACGGCGGCGGACAGCGAAGTGATGCCAAAGCTCATCGCATTGGTTGAATTGAAAAGCGCCTTGCTGTCGTCGGGAGTGATCTTGTTGATAACCAACTCCGGAGCGACCGATAGATTATTGAACCCCACATCGCTGCCATTGCCGCCCGCGTGATTGAACACGTCTATTCCGGTAAGAGATCCATTAAATGTGCCACTCCAACTGTCTGAACCGGCAGCGGCGATGTAGGTATTGGTCCCGGTAATGGTAAAGGCGATATTAAACGGACTTTGATACCGGTAAGTCATGGGTCCGGCATCCGCACCATTGGTACCGGCATCGGTATAGAAGTACCAACCGGGACCACCTCCAAAAATGTAAAACTTTATTGCCGTGTTGGTGTCGTTCATCAAACTGACGCCAACCTGACCGGGCGGATTGCCATTCGCCGCCGGGTCGGTGGCCCGCATTTCGAAGTTGATTGAAACCGTTTGGCCGACCGTTAAAGCACCCCCGGCGAAGGTATTGTAGGAGTCAACGCTGCCGCCGAGCGCAACTCCATCATTTTGGTAGCTGTATTCCTGCCACACATTGCCCAACCCCCCTCCGAACGGCGCTCCGAAATAAACACCGGAACCATCCGCGCCGGAATCGCCAAGGCCATTGGTTCCCCCGGCGGTGGTCACGACCGTCCAGATATTGACCGGGTTTGTATTCTGATCCGTTCCATCCGGCGTGCTGCCCGGCGCCGCAGTGGCGGTGTACGAGAAATTATCAGACGCAGATGCCAGGCTTACGGCACCGATTACACTGGTGAGAATCAATAAAGCTTTTTTCATAATGGTTCGTTCCGGTTGAGGCTCGCTTTGTGTTTCCGCCGCCAGCCCTGACAACTGCGGATGGTTTGTACAATGGCACAACCCGCACGGTGCCGACACCACTCTTTCGGGTGGGCGCCTCCTGCCGACCTGCGTTCCAGGCCAGGCGTCCTGAAAACGACCGTCGGTCATCACAAGCCTCAAAACAGCAAAGAGATGAGTCCGTAAACGCGATATCGTTTACCAAACAATTCGCCCCGTCGTGAGGCTTGGGTGGCGTCCACCCATTTTTCTGGAATTCAAATATTTTCGGCGTAGTCTAAATTACAGGTTACCCGTGAATAGACTTTTGGTATCGCTATTTTGCGCCACCTCTGCACTGTTGACTACAGAGCAAAGTGATTCGGCGGAGCAAGCAGGCGAGCTTCTGACCAACGCTTCTCAAGTTCTTTCCCTTTCGGCTGAACAAGCGTCGCACGGAATTGAAATTTCAATCAAGGGCGTTGTCACTGCTGCAGAACCGAACTGGGGCGGAAGATTTTTCGTGCAGGATTCCAGTGGTGGGGTCTTTGTCGAGAACATCAACAACCGGCAGCCTGCGCCCGGCGACGTGGTCAGCGTATCGGGGATCAGTTATCCGGGAGGATACGCGCCGATTATCAGCCGGCCGCATTGGGAAAAGGAGGGGACCGCGCCTTTGCCGCCAGCCAAACCGGTCGCGATTGAGCAATTGATGTCGGGTGCGGAAGACAGCCAACGGATTGAAATCTCCGGCATTGTGCGAAACGTGCAAGTGAGCGGCGCGCAACTTGAACTTGAATTGGCTTCGGGAGGATACCGGATTCATGTCTATGAACCGGTCCCACCCGGTTTTGATCTGCAGACCCTGGTAGGCGCCAAAGTCCGTGCGAAAGGCACGGCCGCCACCGCCTATAATGCGCCGTTAAGACATCTTGTAGCCGTGGATGTTTATGTTCCGGTACTTGCCGATTGCGTTGTTGAGGAGCCCGCCGCCCCGGATCCTTTCCGAGGATTTTTGACGCCCATCAACAGCATTGGACAATACTACCAGGGTCGCTCACCCGGTGACCGGGCTCACGTCAAAGGGGTCGTTACCTGCCAAAGAAAGGGCGAGGATGTATTCATCAGAGACGCCACGGGAGGATTGCAGATCAAGAGCAGCAGGCTCCTTTCGGTGTCTCCCGGGGATGTGATTGAAGCGGTAGGCTTTCCGGGCGTGGTAAATTTTCTCCCGGTGCTTGAAGATGCCGTTTTCCGAAAGACAGATGAACCGCGAACCGACGTGCGACCGAAAAGCGTGCCGATCGGAGAATTAATGCAAGGGTTGCACCATGCCGATCTCATTATTCTCAATGGCAACCTGCTCGATCGCCTAGCGGAAGAGGTTCCATCGCCGGTTGGCGGGTCTGACATGATAAAAACCACACTGGTGCTTCAAACCACTAACCTGGTTTTTAATGCCGAAGTCGAATCGGCCAAACCGGATGCTTTATTAGAGGCAATCCCTATTGGCAGCACCATCAAAGTCAGCGGGATTTGTTTCCTGCAAAGCGACGCGCACGGAAAAATCGAATCCTTCCAAATCGTGCTGCCGACTTCCCATGATGTCAGCGTCATCACCAAACCGGGTTGGCTGACTGCCCAACATTTGTTGGTCATTCTTGCCATTGCCATGGTCATCATTGTGGTTGCCGCGAGCTGGATCATCATGGTCTCAAAGCGAAATTCGGCCTTGAGGCACCTGGTTTATCAACGGGAAGCGGCTCAAAAGGAGTTGCAGGAAGCGCACGACACACTGGAGTTGCGAGTCAAAGAACGAACCGAACAACTGAAGTTCCAAATCACCGCAAGAAAAGAAACCGAGGTACACTCCAAGGCCGTTCTGGCCGAGCGAACCCGACTGGCAAAGGAACTCCATGACACGCTTGAACAAATTCTGACCGGCATCACGTTGCAGTTAAATACGGTCGCGAAGTTATTTCAGCAGAATCCGGAAACGGCCAGCTACCATCTGGGGTTGGTCAGGAATATGGTGCGGATGAGCCGCGTCGAATTGCGCAGATCCATCTGGGATTTGCGCAGCCGGGAACTCGAAGAATTTGATTTGTCCAAGGCTCTGTTAATCAGCAGCAATCGAATTGCCGACGGCGCGGGTATCCGCGTCGAAGTTGAAACGAAAGGCACTATCCGGCCTTTGCCGGAAGTCGTTGAGGAAAATTTATTGCGGATCGGTCAAGAGGCCGTTGCCAACGCGGTCAAACATTCCGGCGCAAATTGGACGAAGATCGAATTGGAGTTTGGAACCCAAAACCTCATCCTGGAGATTCGGGATAACGGAAAAGGTTTTACCCCGGAGAATTGCTCAGGCCCCAACGACGGCCATTTTGGTCTGCTCGGCATGTCGGAACGGGCCAAACGCCTGGGCGGACACGTTTTAATCACAAGTTCTCCTGAAACAGGCACCACCGTTCGCGTTGTGCTTCCAGTAGAGCAGGTGCCAATGCCAAAATCAGCCAATGAACAAGCCGTTCCCGAAGAAAACATCACCGATCCGAATTCTCGTTGCTGACGACCACTACATTGTTCGCATGGGCTTGATCGCTATGGTCAACACCGAGCCAGACATGGAAGTCGTCGCGGAGGCGACTGACGGGGTCCAGGCCATTGCTCTATTTGTGAAATGGAATCCCGACCTCGCTTTGATGGACTTGCGCATGCCGATCAAAAGCGGCATTGAGGCCACCGCCGAGATTTGCCGACACAACCAGGCCGCGCGGATTCTGATGCTCACCGCCCTAGATGGAGACGAGGACATTCACAAGGCATTGGAAGCCGGCGCCGCCGGCTATGTGCTTAAGGACTCCACGGAGGAAAAACTCATACCGGCCATCCGCGCCGTGGCGTCCGGGCAGCGCTGGATTCCCAAGGAAGTGGCCAAACGCCTTGCGTCACGACGCTTGTTTGAGGAACTGACACCCCGCGAGTTGCAGGTCCTAAATGAACTCGTCAAGGGCTTGGCCAATAAGCAAATTGCCGACGTTCTCAATATCACTGAAAACACGGTCAAATGGTATCTGAAAAACATCCTGGCAAAACTCCGTGTCGCTGATCGAGCTGAAGCTGTTGCGGTAGCCATTCAACGCGGAATCATTCATTTCTAGCTTTTATTGGGGGGACCGTTTCGCCCGTAATTCCCGAATCAGGTCCCGCAACTCCGCGGCACGTTCAAACTCCTGTCGCTTGATCGCGCGGCGCAATTGCCGTTACATCAGCGAATCCGACAACACCGTGACGGTGTATTGGCAGGCTGGGCATGAGCGAGGGATGCTGCGTGATGCTGACCAGTCCTTCCCCAAAGCCTCGGATTTCCCGGAAGATGTTTTCGAGGCTGTTGGTGGTCTGGTGTTCGGCCTGGGTACGGGGGAAAAGATTGTGGACTTCCTCCAGAAACGTGACGTGCCGGAGCCGGTCGGTCTCACCCTGTCCAAGGCGATACAGATGAATCCAGCGGAGCAGGATGTCGCTCAGGAAAACACGCAAGGGTTTGGGCAACTCCTGATCCAGTTCAATGATGACCGGCCGGTCCAACAACTCCTCCAGCTTCAACGGATGCCGGGCGTTGAACGCGCCGGAGGCCGGGCCGAAGGTGAACGTGCGCAGGATTCTTTGGCAACTGTCCTGCCAAAGCATGCGCCGGCCCCGATATTGCACCCGGTCCAGTTCCTCGGTGGCATCAAAGAAATTCGGATACTGCTCCACCTTCCCGTCGTAAAATCCGAAATCCTCAAACTTCTTGTCCAGGGTTTCGATCAGTATATCCGCCACACCAGGGCCGGAGAGGTGGGATTTTTCCAATGCCTCGGCTACTGCACTGATCCAGGTCTTGGGATGAACGCCGGGCGGACCGCGCAGCGGATTCCAGTGGAAGGGGGCATGGCCTTTTGGGCCTACCGAATACACCTGGATATCCTTTGCCTTGGGCAATGGCAGGGAACGAAGCAGGTGATACGACCTTTTCCAGTCCACGACGAGGAAGGGAATGTTCTTGTTCAACAACCCGAGCAGCAACAATTGGGCGACGTTGGTTTTGCCGGCGCCGGTGGTGGCGCAGAGGGAAATGTGACGTAGGAAATTGTCTTCGCGCAGGTACAGTGGCCCGACCGGCTTTTTGCCGTAATAGATCATGCCCAACAAAAATTCACCGGCAGCAGCCTCCGGGGACGGTGGTGGCAGCAGGATCGGTTCGTCGCCGATATTGGCGGAGAGATACTGTGCGGCCAAAAGGTTGATGAGCGCTTCGGCTTCCTGTCTGGACTGTGGCGTTTCGGCTGTGGCATAGGCCGTCCACAGGGCATCTAATTCCTCGGGGGAGCGATAGCCTGACGACCGTATATTGGTCGTTGCCACGTTGAGAACATTGTGTCCGTGAAATTACATAATCAAGCCCAGCGCTGGCGCCCGCTGGCGCTGATGAGATCGCACGTCTGCAACGGATTTAACAAGCTGGTGAAACTTGCTGATTTGTTCTTCGACGCTGTTGATCGAGTTTAATCTTGTAGAGCATGAGCTTTGCGATTAGCCGCGCGGATGCATTATACAGTTTGTCAAAGCCCGGTCCCCACACTCGGCTCAGCAGTAACAAAAACTCCGGACGCAACATCACGAAAGTTTCTAGTTCGCCCACGATCGCGTTTACGATTTGCTCGTCCGGGAGGTTCTCTTTTTCCAAGAGACGCTCTGCACGGAAAATAATCTGTCGGAGTACTTCCCTCCCTTGAGGAGTGGTTCCTTCGCGCACGGCTCTGATGCGCTCTTCTTCACGTCGCTGCGCGAGGAGACGGGCGTGGGCATCGATTCGGGGGATGCGTAATTCCCGCCGCGGTCGCTTAACAACAGGAACGAAAATGTTTTTTGAAAGTGGATTTGATTGCATGTTTTGTGCGATAGTTCATTTATTGACCGAATTAACAACGGATTAGTCCTCTTGTTTGAGCCATTTCAACACCTGCTGAGCGGCAGCCTCGCCCCGAGCTGAATCCGGCATAGCTGTAAACACGGCAGCTTTTGGAGAGTCCAAATTGTCCGCGGTACCAGGGCTTGGCGCAGACTGTGTGACAACCGTAAGCGCCCTCAGCCGGTTGAGTTCTTTTTCCGCCGCTTGGAGTTTCCGAAGAAGAAAATTCTGGTATCGAGTGAGCTTGGAAAAAGCGTTACCATGAATGGCGTCGTGGGCGAACGCGGTTCCTACACCTCGCTGTTCCTGCTCGTAGAACCTGTACATCTGGAAAAGCTCGGTGTCCACCGCATTGGCTCGGCGTAGTTGCCAGCGCGTGTCAATGATGGTTTTGACCTGCTCCTCTTCGAGGACGCTGGAAGGGGCGCAAAATAAGACGAATCGTCGGGCCATTCTGATGTACTCTTCGCGATCCTCATCTGGCAGGAGCACGTTGACGGCGTAGAGACCGTGACGAGTCGAATTGCGGCAGGCAATCATCTTGCCGGCAACCGACCTCGGCCCAGTGCTCTTTTGCGCGTTTCTGTCATTGGCTAAAATTTGTTTCATAGTTGCCATACCTTTAACTACGCGACTCGCCTCACAGTTCGGTAAGCGCTGGCGTTGGCACTCAAAATTGCAATTGTAAAGACCCATCAGATACAATTTGTATACCTGAACCGAACTCATGCAATTGGTTTCGTTTTGTTGGAGCGAAGGTAACGAACTCGATTATGTGTTTGGTGCCATGCATATGACAAGTGCTTCCGCAAGAATGACTTGGAAGACTCCTGACACAATATGGCACCGTTGTTCGAAGCCAAATCAGCCCCGGGCGCGGGCGAAACGAACCCAAACGCAGTCGCCACTTTGTCGCCACATTTTAGGGCTTGCCGTAAGTTGTGATGGCTTGTGGTAGGAACCGGGATCTCTCGCTTGGCTCGTCCACAACCGCCTTGTTCCCAGATAAGCAGGCCGCCTCGAAGTGGTTGCGGGGGCTGGATTTGAACCAGCGACCTTCAGGTTATGAGCCTGACGAGCTACCGGGCTGCTCCACCCCGCGGTCAAGGAACAAGAAGCATGGCCGATGCGCGAAGGAGGCGCAAGCAGATTTCCCGGTCGCGCGGATTGCATTTCATGGTCGTCAAAACTTTGACAGTTTGCCGCCAAAGCATATTCTAAGGCCGTGCGCATCGTTCACGTCTCACTAGGCAACCGCAGCTACGACATCAAAATCGCGCCGGGTTTGATTGACCGGTTCGGTCGTGAATGTGCGCGCGTCAAGCTCGGTTCGCGTTGCGCCATCATTACGGACACCAACGTCGGCAAACGCTACGCCAAGGCCGTCTTCAATTCGCTCGCCACCGCGGGCTTTTCGCCGTCGCTGATTATTGTCCAGCCGGGTGAAGCGGCCAAAAGCCTGAAAACCGTCCAGTCCTGCTACGACCAGCTCGCCGTGCACCGGCTCGAGCGGAGATCATTCATCGTCGCGCTCGGTGGCGGTGTAGTGGGGGATCTGGCCGGCTTTCTGGCGGCGACGTATCTGCGCGGCATCGAGTTCGTGCAGGCGCCGACGACCTTGCTTGCCCAGGTGGACAGCTCGGTCGGCGGAAAGGTCGGCGTCAATTTGAATGCCGGCAAAAACCTTGTCGGCGCGTTCTACCAGCCGCGCCTGGTCGCGTGCGACCTCGACACGCTCAAGACGCTGCCTGACCGCGAATTCCGCGCCGGTCTGGCGGAGGTCATCAAATACGGCATCATTTACGACGCGAAATTGTTTGCGCAAATAGAAAAGGATCTGCACAAACTGCTCAAACGCGAAGCCAAAATGCTCGCAGCGGTCGTTGCGCGGTGCTGCGAAATCAAGGCCGAGGTCGTTGGCAGGGACGAAACCGAGGGCGGGCCGCGCGCGATTTTGAACTTTGGCCACACGATCGGGCATGCCATCGAAGCCGTTTCCGGGTATGGCCGGTTTTTGCACGGCGAGGCCATCGCCATCGGCCAGGTCGCAGTCGCCCGGATCTCCAGCCGCTTGCTGGGACTGCCCGAACGTGATCTCGAACGGATCGTCCGGTTGTTCCGGCGCGTCGGTCTGCCCACCACCGTGCGCTTGCGGGCCGCGCAGCGGCCGAAACTTTTTGCCGCCATGCGCCTCGACAAAAAAGTCAGCGGCGGCGAGATCAAGTTTGTATTGGCGCGGAAAATCGGCCGGGTCCAATACGGTCAGAAAGTGCCGGTCGCACTGATTGACGAGGCGCTCAACCTGCAACCGCCCGGCGCGTCGAAGCGAACCGAAGACGCCTCAATCAATTGATTGTGTGATTCTCAACTGTCCACTCTCAACCTTCAACTGACGCCGTGGCCGCAGTCAGCGAAACCATCGTCCGGGAGTACTTCGAGTTGCACGAATTCCTCGTGCGGCAGCACCGGAAATATATCGCGCAGACGAAGCGCGAAGAAGACGACATTGATTTCTTCGTGCTGAATCCGCACCCGCAAAAGCGCGATGGCGGAGTGCCATTCATTCTGTCGTCCGCGGACCTGAAATTCATCGAGCGGGCGGTGGTGGTGGTGAAGGGGTGGCACACGGAGACATTCAGCCCGGCGGTGCTGGCGCATGCGCCGGAGATTTTCCGGTTCGTCGAGCCGAAGGTATTTCAGCAGGCCGCCCGCGCGTTTGGGGCGGAGGGCGCGCCGGCCAAAATCCTCGTCGTGCCAGCGTTGCCGCAGGGCGAGGATGCGCGCCGGCAAAGCATTGAACTCCTGCGCTCGAAGGGCATCGATGCCGTGATACCGTTTCAGGTGATGCTCAGTGATCTCATCGGGCACATCGAGGTAAACCGCAATTATCAGAAATCCGACCTGCTTCAAATGATTCGCATTCTGAAGAACTACGACTTTTTCAAGGAACCACAATTGGAATTATTCAAAACAAAGCGGAAACGGCGTTAGAGCGTAGCGCCCTCCGGCAGAAAGCCGGACCAAAGACCGCGCCTTACCGCAGCCCTATCACTATAGAAGGACAGTTTGTGAGCGACCTCATTTCCTCATTTCCAAAATCGCGTTCCGTGCTAACTTGAGGCCGCCATGGTGCTGGTCATAGACAATTACGATTCGTTCACCTACAACCTCGTGCAGTATCTCGGCGAGTTGAACGTGGAGATGCAGGTGCGGCGGAACGATGAAATTTCGCTCGAGGCGATTCGCGAGCTGAAGCCAGAGCGCATTCTGGTGTCACCCGGTCCCTGCTCGCCGCGTGAATCCGGTTTGTCGAACGAGGTCATCCGCGCCTTCGGCAACCAGCGAATTCCGGTTTTTGGCGTTTGCCTTGGGCACCAGTGCATCGGCCACACGTTCGGCGCGGAGGTGGTCGTCAATTACCGCATGATGCATGGCAAGACCTCGGCGATTAAGCACAACGGCAAAGACCTGTTTGCCGGCATGGCCAATCCTTTCGTCGCCACGCGTTATCATTCACTCGTCATCAAGCGCGACACGATGCCCGACTGCCTCGAAATTACCGCCGAGACCGACGAAGGCGAAGTCATGGGCGTGCGGCACAAGGAACTGCCGATCTGGGGCGTGCAATTCCATCCCGAAAGCATTCTGACCGAAAACGGGCGTCAGATCATGCGGAATTTCCTCACGTTGAAGTAACCGCGCCGCCGGTTCTGGCGGGGCAAACAATGTCTTTGGCGCTCTTGCCGAAAGCACCTGATCTCGTCTGCACCAGGCCAGGGCGAACGCCATTCAGGCAGAGCGCGCAAACAGCGTTTCAACGCCGTGGCGTGGCGCCATTAACGTTCATAAAATTATTGACTTTTGCATTCAAAAATATCATGATTCGGGCGGGGTAAACCGATGAGATGTAGCTTCAAGTTCGTCGTTCCGGTTATAACAACAATGCTCTTGGTCATCCCGGTGCGGGCCGAGTTTGACCTGGTAAGTCTCGGCACACTGGGTGGTGGGTTCAGTGTGGCTTCGGCAATAAATAATCGCGGTGAAATCGTCGGATACAGCAGAGATGCAACTGGACTGCTGCATGCCTTTAGTTATCGGAATGGCGTAATGCGCAGTTTGAACAACAAACCATGCTCAGCCACCGCTATTAATGATGCCGGCCAGATTGTGGGCAGCGGGTTGACCCCGTCCACCAACTTCTTGACTCTGCCCCCGTTGTCCCCTCCCATCCTGCCTCCGTCCACCAACCCGATTGTGATTTGGCCTACCAATCCGATTGTGATTCTGCCCACCAACCCGATCGTGATTCGGCATACCAACCCGATCGTGATTCTGCCCACCAACCCGATTGTAATTTTGAATACCAATCCGATTGTGATTCCGCCTGGTGATATTATTGTGCCTCCGTTGCCCACCGGTGTGACGCTTTCCGCCGACACTGCGGCCCAGGAGATCGCGGTTTCGATTTCCAGCCAGATTGTGGGTGATAGCCTGGCCACTAACGTGAACACGGTGACCAACACATATTACATCTCACGACCCGCTCTATTTCGTCTGGGTGCACTGGTAAATCTGTTCCCGGGCACAAATTCGGGTTATGCCGCGGGGATCAACAATCGAGGCGAGATCGTGGGTAGCGTGAATGTAAATGGCGGTGCGACGCACGCCTTTGTTTATCGAAACGGGTTGACGACGGACCTGGGCAATGGGGTCGCGGCGATGGGAATCAACAATCGCGGCGACGTGGTGGGCTTAAGCATTTCCTCGCCCCCAAGCGCAGGCGCTTTTCCACCGACTTCGGAGCATGCCTTTCTTTATCGGCACGGCCTGATGCGTGATCTGGGAACGTTGGGTGGCAGTTCCGCCGCGGCCACGGCCATCAATGATGTTGGTGAAATCGTTGGATGGAGCGCCACCAGCTCAAACGCGGAGACCCACGCCTTTCTTTACGGCAACGGGAAGATGACGGATTTGGGCACTTTGGGCGGCGCTCCGCCGTACGGACCGGCTCAAAGTTCCGCTCTGGCCATCAACAATTGGGGGACGATTGTGGGGAGCAGCATCGGTACGAATGGCACGCACGCCGTTCTTTACAGCAATGGAGGAATAACCGATTTGAATGATCTGGTGACGCTCACTTACGTCAATGGTCCAGCGGGCTTTCTGGTTCTGACAACCGCCCGCGGCATCAACGACCAGGGACAGATCGTTGGCGAAGGGCTATTTTGGGACGGGGCGCAGGTGACCACCCGGGCATTTCTGATGGAATCGCGCCCTGGGCACACGCACGGCACCACCATGGCGATGTTTGAACGGCCGGGCGCGCACTGACCCGTGCCGGAAAACAATTTGGTTTCGCCATTTTAGAAAACGAAACACGCCGGTTTTTCAACCGGCGTGTTTCGTTTTAAATTGTAGGAGACAACGTGAGGAGCCTCCATTTGATTTGAAGCTTCGTTAACTCGTCTCCTGTAGCAGGCTTCAAAAGTTTCCGGCGACGGCGTTCCAGTCAATCACGTTCCAGATCGCCTTCAGGTAA
>Ga0335085_10003047_pt1 | contig 29889 bp, 24 predicted proteins | sample Lox_Sample_45_FD_206712 | JGI IMG/M metagenome (GOLD analysis project Ga0335085, IMG submission 206712) | Soil microbial communities from Loxahatchee National Wildlife Refuge, Florida, United States - Lox_Sample_4.5 | ecosystem: Environmental > Terrestrial > Soil > Wetlands | place: USA... | reverse complement strand
GGTCACCACCGTCTTGAAGCTCTCGAAGTTCTGCGCCTTGTCGGCGGAGAGGTCGCTCACGGTCATGATGAGGCCGAGGACGGTGCCGACCATGCCGAGATAGACGAGGGCATTGCCGGCCCAGCGCACGCTCTGCCAGTCGCGCCGGAGGCAGCAGACGAGGCCCCAGCCGAAGAGCGCGCTGATGAGGTAGCACATGCCGGTGCTGTCGGCCTCGAAGGGCTTCAAGAGCAGCCCTTCCACCCAGGCGGCGGCGATGAGGGCGGCGCCCACGAGGTTGAGGACGGCAAAGCGCGCGAGGAAGGCGGGCTCTGCCTTGGGCAGGAAGGCCTCGGAGAGGCGCTGCTGCTGCTCGCGGACGCCGGCCGGCGCGGGGCGGGGCGCGGGCTCCCCCTCGGGAGCGCGCGACCACGGAAGCTTCGCAAGGGTGGCACGCATCGGTGCCTCCTATGGGAATTGCACCATTTGCGAGCGTGCGGCCGGCTTGGTTAACGGCGCCCTAAACTTCGCGCGCATTTTAGAGAAATGCCGGATTTATCTCCGGGACCTTTCCGCGAGCCGGCTCTGGGCGAGCATGCCGTGAATGTCCCTGTTGACGTCGACGAGCTGGGTCACGTGGAAGTCGACGGCGAGGCTGCAGAGCATGTAGGCCCCGGCGGGCGCAGGGCCTGCGATCTACCCGAGGAGCTTGCTCGTCTGCCGCACCGCCTGCTTCGCGGCGTCGTCGAGGTCCTCGTCTCGCTTGTTGGCGCGACCCTCACCCTCCCGCGCTGCGCGCGGGCCCCAACCCTCTCCCACTTCGCGGGAGAGGGACAATGGAGAGGGTTGGGGCCCATGGCGAAGCCATGGGAGGGTGAGGATCTTGAAGTTGAAGCGTCAAAGCGCACGAGCGCCAAGCGGCAAGAGACCTTGGCGCCTTGGCGGCTCATAAGATGTGAGGCTTTATTTGGGCGTCGCTTCGCAATGGCCGAAATAGGCCGCGACTTCCCCTGGCGCTCCGAGGGTCACGGTTACCCGCTTCGAGGGGAGGCCCAGGCTCACGGCGAACTCGAGCGATCCCACGCGCTGGTCGCGTGGCGGCTCTCCGAGGACCAAGGCATGGAGCCGCCGCTCGTCGAGATCGCCGATCGGGGCGGGCCGCGCGCGGATCGTCCTGAAGCGCGCGGCGCCGCGGTAGCAGGTCTCGCCCACGCAGAACTCGGCGGTGCCGTGCGGGACGTCGAGATCGAGCTCCTGGAAATGATCCGCGGTGTCCCGCTCGCAGGCCGTGTCCGTGCAGCGTACGGAACTCTCGAAGGTGCAGCGGAGCGGGGGTGGGGTGCCTGCGGCAGAGGGCTCTGACAGGCCCAAGCTTGCGAACAGGAAAACGAAGCGAAGGTGCGTGCGCATCGACATTCTCCGGCTCCACTCCGACGACTCTCTTGAAGCACCAAAGCCCTCGAACGCCAAGCCCAAAAAGACCTTGCCGCCCTGACGCCTCCGCGGCTCATAATCGAGCCGACGAAGCATCGGAGGACCCCCATGACGACCGAAGCGGAATGGCGGGCGAAGCTGACGCCGGAGCAGTTTTACGTGCTCCGCAAGCACGGGACCGAGCGGCCGGGATCGAGCCTGCTCAACGAGGAGCACCGCGCGGGCGTCTTCAAATGCGCGGGCTGCGGAACGCCGGTCTATCGCTCCGAGACGAAGTTCGACAGCGGCACGGGCTGGCCGAGTTTCTTTGCGCCGATCGAGGGCGCGATCGAGACCTCGACCGATTTCAAGCTCATCTATCCCCGCACCGAGGTGCATTGCCGCGTCTGCGGCGGGCATCTCGGCCACGTCTTCAAGGACGGGCCCAAGCCCACGGGGCTCCGCTACTGCATGAACGGCGTCGCCATGAATTTCGAGGCCGATCCCGCGAGGAAGGAAGGGACCTGATGCGCCCCTTCGAAGGCATAAGGGTGATCGACGCGACGCACGTGCTCGCGGGGCCCTTCGCGACCTATCAGCTCGCGCTCCTCGGCGCCGACGTGATCAAGGTCGAGCATCCCGAGGAGCCCGACCAGAGCCGCGGCAACGGCAGCGATGCCGCGCTCAACGAAGCCGGCATGGGGACGGCCTTCCTGACCCAGGCCTCGAACAAGCGCTCGATCGTGCTCGATCTAAAGACCCCCGCGGGACAGGAGGCGCTGAAGGGGCTCGCCAAGACCGCCGACATCCTCGTCGAGAATTACCGGCCCGGCGCTTTCGACGCGCTCGGCCTCGGCTATGAGGCGATGGCGGCGCTCAATCCGCGCCTCATCTACGCGTCCTTCTCGGCCTTCGGCCAGAACGGGCCGCGGGGGCCTGAGACCGCCTACGACCACGTGATCCAGGCGACCTCGGGCATCATGGCGATGACCGGAACCGAGGAAGTGCATCCCGTCAAATTCGGCTCGCCCGCGATCGACTACGCGACGGGCATGAGCGGCGCCTTCGCGCTCGCCGCGGCGCTCTTCCAGCGCGAGCGCACGGGGAAGGGCCAGCGCGTCGACATGGCGATGCTCGACGTCGCGATGATCCTCATGAGCTCGCATTTGACGGGCTACCTCCGAAACGGCACGCATCCGAAGCCCGTCGGCAACAAGCACTCCCACGCCACCAACAGCGCCTATCCCACCAGGAGCGGGCTCCTGATGCTCGGAGCCAGCAACCTCCGCCAGCAGCGCCGTCTCTGGCAGGCGCTGGAGCGGCCGGAGATGGCGAAGCGCACGAACGCCGAGCGCGACGCCGACCGCGCGCGCGAGGCCTCCGTCTTGACGGAGATTCTTGCGCGCCGCACTGCCGAGGAGTGGGAGACGTTCCTCCAGTCGCGCCACGTTCCCGCTGCCCGCGTCCGCAGCATGGGCGAGGCCGTCGCCGATCCCCAGATCGCAACGCGCGGCGTGCTCCACCGCTTCGCGGGCGCGCCGGGCGTCGAGGGCGAGTTCACGGTGCCGATGTCGCCCTTCCTCTTCGCCCACGGCGGCCCCCGCGTGGACACGCCTCCGCCGCGCCTCGGCGAGCACACGGCCGCGGTGCTGGCGGAGGTGAAGAGCAGGTAGCGGCGGCACCCGTTTCACCGCCAAGACTCCAAGACGCCAAGTTGTTTCTCGCGGCGAAGCCGCAACGACTTCCTCTCACTGTCTCATTGCCTCCGTGGTGGATTTGGACCGCAGAGGCAGTGAGACAGAGAGAAGGATGATTGCGTCTTTGCCGCGAAACCGAACTTGGCGTCTTGGCGGTTCGAGTTTGTTGGCTACCGCGCCGCGGACGCCGCGCCTGCTTGCGGGAGCTTCGGGCGCCGGCTCTCGCGGAGCGCCGGAATGCGCCGGAACACGATCGCCGCGAAGAGCAGCATCGAGAGGAGCGTGAGGATCGAGCCCACTCCGGCCACACCCTCGAAGCTCTCGGGGTAGCCGGCATAGATGCCGCTGACGCCGATGACGAGCGTCAGGGTCCCGATGTTCGCGAGCCAGAAATGCGTCCAGGCCGCGCCACCCTCCGCCGCCTCGGGCCAGGCGCGGTAGACGAGCGCATAGAGCGCCATCGAGACCCAGCCCACGAGATTGATGTGGGCGTGGGCCGGCATCATGGAGTGGTCCTGCGACATCGCCATGAAGAGGCCGAGCCCCATGCCCGAGAGAACGTAGAGCACGGCAACGCGCAAGAAGAGGCCGTCGAGTCTGACCATTGCAGGCTTCCCTGAGAGAATGAAGGCAGCGAGGTCCGGCGCCTCAGTACCCGGCGCCGGCGCTCGGGGGAATATTGCGGGCGCGGCGGGAGATCAACGCCGCGATTTCCCGGGGATCCACGCGGTCGGCGCGCATCAGCGCGAAGACGATGGGATCCGCGAGCAGCTCCGCGAGCGTCGGCTCCGGCCGCAGGTCGCAGGCTTCGGCAATCCACTCGCTACACATGGGCCGCCTCCAATCTCAGGTGCGCGGGCCCCCGCTCGCTGCGCGATCGTAGGGCCGCCATCCTCGCGAAATTTTCCCTGAGCCGCGCGGGCGTCGCGGCCGCCCGGTACTCCGCCTGCATCTCCGGCGTCAGCAGCTCGAGCTCTACGCGGTTCTCGATCCAGAGCTCGACGACGCGGAAGAGGCCGCCCCGCGAGCAGACGCGGCAGAGCCACCGCTCGCGCGCGGCGATGTGCTCGATCTCCGCGACCGAGCAGGGGACGCCGACCGCGAGATGGGTCGCGGTCGCGCGCGGCGTCTCGAAGGCCTCGATGCTCTCGGCCTCGGCGTCGCCCGGGATCAGCACGTGCCCGGCGGGCAGGACCTCGATCGCGGAGCCGCGCTCGTCGCCCGCGAGCACGATGAAGCCGCCGGGGATCGGCGGAAAGGGAAGCGCGGTTCCGCGCCAGATCTCCGCGAGCACGGAAGCCACGTGCCGGGGGGCCTGGGCGTCGATCGATGCATGGAACAGCATGACACTCACTCCAACTGGAAAAACCGAGCGCGAGCTCCGGCGCCGCCGTCAGGGCCACCGTCGTCTCGTGGTCGGCAAATTAGAGGGAGCGCAGGCGCGAAACTTCGCCCGGTCGAGCCATGAAAAGTAAATTTTTTCGATGGCCCGATCGGGCCATGGCGCGGCGGGTCAGAGCAAGCCCTCGCGCGCGGCCATCGCGGCGGCCGCGGCGCGCGTCGGGAGGTCGAGCTTCGTCAGGATGTTGGCGACGTGCCGCTTCACGGTGTGCTCGCTGAGAGCGAGCTTCCGCGCGATGCGCGAGTTGCTCAAGCCTTGCGCTACCAGCCGCAGCACCTCGCGCTCGCGCGCGCTGAGTCCGCCCAGCGTCGAGGCGGCCGGGCCGGGCGTCCCCCCAGCGGGCTGGCGCTCGCCCGCCGCGCGGCGGAGTGCCCGGATATAGCGCTCGCCGAGCGCGGAATCGGTGAAATGCGTCCGCCCCTGGAGCCGGCTCTCGATGAGGCCGGGGGCGAGGCGCCGGATCGCCGCCACCGCCTCCTGCGCCTCCTCGTCCCTGCCCATTTCCGCGAGGCAGGCCGCGAGCAGGATGTAGTGGCCCGCGAAGTCGCGGTTGATGGTGAGGGCGCGGCGCGCGTTCTCGAGGCAGCGCGGGAGATCGCCGCCGACCCAGGCCGCGAGGCCGATAGCCCAGTAGCCGATATCGGTCGTGCGGTCGCGCGGGCTCAGGCGCAGCGAGAGCTCGGCGTGGCGCGAGGCCTCCTCGGCCATGCCGAAATTCGATTCCTCCCAGGAGAGCCAGCGCAGCGTCGTCACGTCGTTGGGGTTGAGCTCGTGCGCCTGGCGGAGATTGGCGAGGGACTCGTCGTGCCGCATGCGGCGCATCGCGACGTGGCCAAGGATCGCATAGGCCCAGTGGTTGCGGGCGTCCAGCTCGCGCAGGCGCTGCGCCGCCGCGTCGGCGGCGGCGAGATCCTCCTGCGCCTCCGCATTGAAATGCCCCATGACGCCGCGCCGGCAATGGCCGAAGGCGAGCGCGTAATGCGCGCGAAGGCAAAGCGGATCGAGCGCGATCGCCCGCCGCGCGAGCTCGATCCCCTCCGTGACAGACGCCTTGTCCTCGGCGGCGATGCCGCGGGAGATCGCGGCTGAGGCCCGGAGCGCCAGGTCGTAGGCCGCGGGATCGGCGGGCGTCGCGCGCTCCGCGCGCTGCTGCTCCGCGAAATGGATTTCGGGTGCGATGCTGCCGACGATGCGGCGCGCGATCTCCTCCTGGAGGTCGAGCACGTCCTTGAGCTCGCCGTCGTGGCGGTCGGCCCAGATGCGCTCTCCGCTCGCGCCATCGACGAGGCCGACGGAGATGCGCAGGCGGTCGCCGGCGCGGCGGACGCTTCCCTCGAGCACGTATTGCACGCCGAGCTCGCGCGCGACGCGCTTCACGTCGCCCGCGAAGGGCTCGCAGGCGAAGCTCGAGCTGCGCCCGATCACGAAGATGTCGCGGAAGCTCGAGAGCTCCGTGATGATGTCGTCGGTGATCCCGTCGCTGAGATAGCGCTGCTCGGGATCGCCGCTGAGATTGGTGAAGGGGAGAACCGCGATCGAAGGGCCGGTGCGCGCGGCGCGCTCGTCCCGGCTTCCGCGCGCGGCCGCGAGCTCGACGATCTTGCTTCTCTCCGGAGGCGACATCTCAATTCAAATTCTCCCTCCCCCTTCGAGGGGGGAGGGGTGATTGTTCGGCTCACACATCGAGATTCGCGACCTCGAGCGCGTTCTGCTGGATGAAATCGCGGCGCGGCTCGACGCTGTCGCCCATGAGCGTCGAGAAGATTCCCTCCGCGAGATCGGCATGCGCGACCTTGACCTGGAGGAGCGTGCGGGCGTCGGGATCGAGCGTCGTCTCCCAGAGCTGCTCCGGGTTCATCTCGCCCAGGCCCTTGTAGCGCTGCACGTCGCCCTTCTTGGGGCCGAGCTCCATCACGGCCTCGACGAGGGCGGTCGGGCCCGAGACCGGGAATTCCCGGTCCTTGGCGACGAGCTTGCCGGGCTTCTCGTAGGTCTCCTGGAGCTCCGCTGCGCGCTCGTCGAGGCGGCGCGCCTCGGCGCTGCGGATCAGGTCGGCGTCGAGCGGGTGGCGCTCGGTGACGCCGAGCCGCGAGCGCACGAAGACGAAGCCGTTTCCCGGGACCGCCTCGCCCTGCCAGCCGCGCTCGGTCTCGATCGCGAGGCGGTCGAGGCGCTGCGCCACATAGCGCGCGGTGACGCGCGCCTTCTCCTGGTCCTGGAGCAGCATCGGCGTGAGCGCGCCGGAGATCGCGGCCTGCTCCACCACCTCGAGGCTCCCGGCCTTCCGCGCCATGGGCTCGAGCCAGTGCCGATAAAGCCGCGCCCGCTCCACGAGGTCGCGGAGGTCGTTCCCGCCGCGCTGCACGCCGTTGTGCTGCTGGAAGACCGCGTCCTTGAGCCCCGCGCCGATGCGGTACTCCTCGAGCGCGGGGTCGTCCTTGAGGTAGACCGCCTTGCCGGAGCCGCGCTTCACCTGATAGAGCGGCGGCTGCGCGATGTAGAGGTAGCCCTTCTCGATCAAGGGCCGCATCTGCCGGAAGAAGAAGGTGAGGAGGAGCGTGCGGATGTGGCTCCCGTCGACGTCGGCGTCCGTCATGATGATGATGCGGTGATAGCGCGCCTTCCCAGGGTCGAAATCCTCGGTGCCGATCCCCGTGCCGAGCGCCGCGATCAGCGTCCCGATCTCGGCCGAGCTCAGCATCTTGTCGAAGCGCGCGCGCTCGACATTGAGGATCTTGCCCTTCAAGGGGAGGATCGCCTGGAAGCGCCGGTTGCGGCCCTGCTTGGCGGAGCCGCCGGCGCTGTCGCCCTCGACGATGAAGAGCTCGGATAGGGCGGGGTCGCGCTCCTGGCAATCCGCGAGCTTGCCGGGGAGGCTCGCGAGATCGAGCGCGCCCTTGCGGCGCGTCAAGTCACGGGCCTTGCGCGCGGCCTCGCGCGCGACCGCGGCCTCGACGACCTTGCCCACGACCTTCTTCGCCTCCGCGGGATGCTGCTCGAGCCACTGCTGCAGCTTGTCGCCGACGACGCTCTCGACGATGGGCCGCACCTCCGAGGAGACGAGCTTGTCCTTGGTCTGCGAGGAGAACTTGGGATCGGGCACCTTGACCGAGAGGATGCAGGTCAAGCCCTCGCGCATGTCCTCGCCGGTGAGCTGGATCTTCTCCTTCTTCGCGATGCCGCTCTCGACGGCGTAGTTGTTGACCGTGCGCGTCAGGGCCGCACGGAAGCCCGCCAAATGCGTGCCGCCGTCGCGCTGAGGGATGTTGTTGGTGAAGCACAGCATCGTCTCGTGATAGGCGTCGGTCCACTCCATCGCGACCTCGACCGTGACGCCCTCGCGCTCGCCGAGGATCGCGATCGGCGCTCCGTGCAGCGCCTGCTTGGAGCGGTCGAGGTACTTGACGAAGGCCTCGAGCCCGCCCTCGTAATGCATGGTGACGGATTTGGGCTCGACGCCGCGGGCGTCGGTCAGCGTCAGCGTCACGCCGGAGTTGAGGAAGGCGAGCTCGCGCAGGCGATGCTCCAGCGTCGCGAAATCGAACTCGGTCCTGCTGAAGGTCCTGGTGCTCGGGAGGAAGGTGATCTCCGTGCCGGTCTTGCCGCCGGACTCGCCCGTCGCTGCGAGCGGCGCCTCGGGCTCGCCGTCGCGGAAGCGCATGAAATGCTCTCTCCCGTCGCGGAAGATCCGGAGCTCGAGCCGCGCCGAGAGCGCGTTAACCACGGAGACGCCGACGCCGTGGAGGCCGCCCGCGACCTTGTAGGCGTTCTGGTCGAATTTCCCGCCGGCATGGAGCTGGGTCATGATGACCTCGGCGGCGGAGACGCCTTCCTCCGAGTGGATGTCGACGGGAATGCCGCGGCCGTTGTCGGTGACGGTGCAGGAGCCGTCGCCGTTCAGCGTCACGGTGATGGTGTCGCAGAAGCCCGCGAGCGCCTCGTCGATCGCGTTGTCGACGACCTCGTAGACCATGTGATGGAGGCCCGAGCCGTCGTCGGTGTCGCCGATGTACATGCCCGGGCGCTTGCGCACGGCATCGAGGCCGCGCAGCACCTTGATCGATTCGGCGGTGTACTCCTCGGCGCCGGAGGCGCCGTTCGTCCCATTGCCGTTGCCTTGCGGCGCGAGATCAGCCATTGCTAAAGAGCCCCTTGTAAATCCGGTCAGCCCGGCGCCAGCGTTGCCTCGGCGACGGCGAAGAATTGGGCGCGGCCGCGCAGCCCCTCGAAGAGCTCGGCATCGGTGCCGGTGAGCCAGGCCTGCGCCGCGAGCGCCGCGAGCTCGCCGAAGAGCGCGGCACGCCGCGCGGGGTCGAGATGCGCCGCGACCTCGTCGAGGAGAAGCAGCGGCGCGCGGCCCCGGAGCGCCGCCTGGAGCCGCGCATGGGCGAGCACGATCGCGATCAGGAGCGCCTTCTGCTCGCCGGTCGAGCCCTCGGCGGCGGGCATCCCCGTCCCCGCGTGGCAGACGCGAAGGTCGCTCCGGTGCGGGCCCAGCGCCGTGGTTCCGCTCTCGGCGTCCTGGCGGCGGAGCGCCTCGAGCCGCGCGCGGAGCCGGTCCTCGACCGCGAGCGCGGGCTCGCTCTCGAGCATCAGATCGATCTCGCCGACGAGCGCGAGCCGCGCGGCGGGGAAGGGTCCCTGGGTCTCGGCGCAGGCGCGGTCGAGCCGCAGCACGGCCTCGCGCCGCGCCGCCGCCACGGCGACGCCCGTCGCGGCCATCGTCTCCTCGAGCGCCATGAGCCAGCTCCGGTCCATCGGGCCGTCGCGCAGCAGCCGCGCCCGCTCGCGCATCGCCTGCTCGTAGGCGCTGAGGCGCTGGGCGTGCTCGGCGTCGAAGCCGTAGACGAGCCGGTCGAGAAAGCGCCGCCGCGGCGAGCCGCCCTCGACGAAGAGCCGGTCCATCGCCGGCACCAGCCAGACGAGGCCCAGATGGCGCGCGAGCGTCGCCTGGCTCTTCTGCGCCTCGCCGTCGATCGAGAGCAGGCGCCGCTCGTTGCCCTCCTCGGGATCGCGGCCGGTGCCGATCTCGACGGCTCCCTCGGGCGTTTCCAGGCTCGCATGCACCGCCCAGGCGCCGCCGAGCGGGCTCTCGAGGGCGCCATCGGCGCCGCGGCGACGGCGGTCGACCTCGCCGAGCCGCGCCCGCCGCAAGCCGCGCCCGGGTGCCAGGAAGGAGAGTGCCTCCAGCAGATTGGTCTTGCCCGCGCCGTTGGGCCCGTGCAGCACGACCGGCGCCGCCGCGAGCGCAAGCCGCGCCGCGCCATAGCCGCGGAAGTCCGTGAGCACGAGCCGCCGCACGGCCACCGTGCGGAAGGGCGCGGTACGCGCCGCCCGGTCCCCGGCGAGAAGTGCCTTCATTTGGACCGCACCATTCTGGCCGTCATGGCCGGGCCTGTCCCGGCCATCCACGAAGCGCAGGAGTCTCCCCGATCGCGTGGATGGCCGGATCGAGTCCGGCCATGACGACATCGAGAGGGGAGCCACTCGCCCGAACTCGCGTGCGCCCACCGACGCCGACTGCCCCACAACACCGTCATCGCCGCTCAGACCCGCATCGGCATGAGCACGTATAGCGCGCTGCCGTCGGCGCTGTCGCGCACGAGCGTGGGAGATGCCGCGTCCGCGATCGCAAAGCGTGCGCCCTCGCCCTCGATCTGCTCGGCGATGTCCAGGAGATAGCGCGCGTTGAAGCCGATCTCGATGGGGGAGGCGCCGTAGCGCACCTCGAGCTCCTCGCTCGCGGTGCCGTTCTCGGGGCTTGTCGCGGAGAGGGTGAGATTGCCGCGCTCGACGGAGAGCTTCACCGCGCGGCTCTTCTCGGTCGAGATGGTGGAGACGCGATCGACCGCCTCCGCGAACTCCTTGCGGTTCACCTCCAGCACCTTGTCGTTGCCGGTGGGAATCACGCGGTCGTAGTCCGGGAAGGTGCCGTCGATGAGCTTCGAGGTCAGCACGGTCTCGCCGAGGACGAAGCGGATCTTGGTGTCCGAGAGCGAGAGCGTCGCATCCTCGGCGGTCTCGTCGAGGAGCTTGCGGAGCTCCATCACGGTCTTGCGCGGGACGATGACGCCGGGCATGCCGGAAGCGCCCTCGGGCAGCGGAATCTCCATCCGCGCGAGCCGGTGCCCGTCGGTCGCAACCGCCCGCAGCATGGCGACGCTGTCGCTCTTGGCGGCGTGGAGGTAGATGCCGTTCAGGTAGTAGCGCGTCTCCTCGGTCGAGATCGCAAAGCGCGTGCGGTCGATGAGGCGCTTCAGGTCGCCTGCCCCCAGCGTGAAGGCGTAGGGGAGATCGCCGCTCGCCATCAGCGGGTAATCCTCGGGCGGCAGGCACGCCAGCGAGAAGACCGAGCGTCCCGCGCGCACGCTCATCTGGCCCTTGTCGCCGGTCGCCGCGAGCTCGACCTGCGCGCCCTCCGGCAGCTTCCGCGCGATGTCGTAGAGCGTGTGCGCGGGGGCGGTGGTGGTGCCGCCCGCCCCGATCTGCGCCGGCACCGCCTCCACGATCTCGAGGTCCATGTCCGTGGCGCTGAGGGCGAGCTTGCCGTCGCCCGCCCGTAGCAGCACGTTGGAGAGGATCGCGATGGTGTTGCGCCGCTCGACCACGCTCTGCACGTGGCCCAAGGCGCGAAGCAGCTGGGCGCGCTCGATGGTGAGTTTCATGGCTGGTGGCGTTGCCTTGTTCTTCGGTTTTTCGGGCTCTTCCCTGGGCATCGAATCCGGCCCCGCGCCGCCGCCGGCTAGGGCCCGCGCAGGGAGCCTTAAAGTATAGCACAAACCCATGAATCGCCTAACCTTTTCCCCCTTGGGAGGGGGGTCAAAGCGGCTTGGATTTCAAGGGCTTGTAGAGGCGGCCGCCAGCGCCGTTTTTCGCGCCGCGCGAAAACGCGAAGGGCCTCGCCGGAGGGGATGGCGAGGCCCTTCTCCTCGGTGCGGAGACGTGGACCGACGTCAGGGGAAGGGAAGACTCCGGCGGTCTCTGCACCTCGGCTCGTGCGGCGCGAGCGCCGCTGTGCGGTCTCGGCGCTCAGGCGCCGGCGGTGATCGCCTCGCGCAACGCCGTCAGGAAGACCGAGGCGTCGATCGGCTTGCTCAGCACGACTTTGGCGCCGAGCACGGTCATCGCCTTGCGGCAGGGGTCGCTCTCCTGCTCGACCTCGCCCGTGACCCCGATCACCGGCAGTCTCGGCGACCGCCTGCGCACCGCGCGGATGGTCTCGATGCCGTCGGCGATCGGCATGAAGAGGTCGGTCACGACGGCGTCGAAGGGCTCCGCCTGGACCGCGGTCTCGACCGTGCTGCCGTTCGGCAGGGTGCGGACCTGATAGCCCGCTCGCGTGAGCAGCGCCGCGAGGTAGTCGCGAAAGATCTCGTCATCGTCGATGACCAGGACCTTCATCATGTGCTTGGTGCCTCGCAAAAGGTGCGGGCTTAGGCTTCGATGAGACCGGGCTCGTCGTCGGCCGGCTCCGCCGGCGTCTCAGCGCCGGGCGCGGGATCGCGGAGGACGTAGCCCCGGCCCCAGACCGTCTGAATGTAGCTGTCGCCGCCGAGCGCCTGCGCGAGCTTCTTGCGCAGCTTGCAGATGAAGACGTCGATGATCTTGAGCTCGGGCTCGTCGCGGCCGCCGTAGAGATGGTTGAGGAACATCTCCTTGGTGAGCGTGGTCCCCTTGCGCAGCGCCAGGAGCTCGAGGATCCCGTATTCCTTGCCGGTGATGTTGACGCGCTTGCCGTCGACCTCGACGGTGCGGCTGTCGAAATTGACGACCATGCGGCCCGTCCGGATCGCCGATTCCGAATGCCCCTTCGAGCGGCGCACGATCGCGTGTATGCGCGCGATGAGCTCGCGGCGGTCGAAGGGCTTGGTGATGAAATCGTCGGCGCCGATCCCCAGCGCCTTCAGCTTGTGGTCGAGCTGGGTCAAGCCCGAGAGGATCATGATCGGCGTCCTGATCCGCGCCGCGCGCAGCCGGCGCAGCACCTCGTAGCCGTCCATGTCCGGCAGCATGAGGTCGAGGATGATGAGATCGTAGTCGTAGAGCTTGCCGATCTCGAGCCCGTCCTCCCCGAGATCGGTGATGTCGACAACGACGTTCTCCGCGCGCAGAATCATCTCGATGCTGGCGGCGGTTGCGGAATGATCTTCGACTAGCAGCACGCGCATTCTGATCCTCACTCACTGCATTGACTACAATGAGGGGACCCTAGCGCCGGCTCGGAGGGCGCTGGCGGAAGCGTCGGTATGGGCCGAGGGGTCCTCGGTATGGGACCCCATACTTAGGGTCAGGTCCGGCGGCGGCCCTTTCGCGAGGCCGCCGCGGAGGCGGGGACGGCGTCGAAGAGCTTGCGAATCGCCCTCGCGATGTCCTCGGGCGCCGTGGGCTTCAGGAAGAACGCGTCGACGCCCGCGGCGCGCGCGCCTTCCTCGGTGGCGCCGTCGCCGAAGCCCGTGCAGAGGATGCAGCGGAGCGACGGGCGGATCGCCTTCAGGCGCTCCACGAGCGCGATGCCCTTCATGGTCGGCATGACCTGGTCGCTCACCACCACATCCCAGGCCGAGGGGTCGCCGGCGACCGCCCTGATCGCCTCCTCGGGATCGTTGATCGCGACCGTCTCGTAGCCGAGCCGGTCGAGGGCCATGGTGATGACGTCGGTCATGACGACTTCGTCGTCGACCACGAGGACGCGCTCGCGGCCGCCCAACCCGCGCATGCCTTGCGCGCGCCCCGCCGCCTCGGGAGCGCTGCTCGCGAGCGGCAGGTAGACGTGGAAGGTCGAGCCCGCGCCGGGCCGGCTGGTGACGAGGATCGCGCCCTCGTAGGCCATGACGATGCCGTGGACGACGGAGAGGCCGAGCCCCGTCCCGCGTCCGCGGCCCTTCGTGGTGAAGAAGGGATCGAAGATGCGCTTCAGCACCTCGGGCGTCATTCCGGTGCCGGTGTCGCTCACGCCGATGCGCGCATAGGCGCGGCCGAGCCGAAGCGAGCCGAAGACGATGCGGCCCCCTCTGGCGTCCGCCGCGCCGCCGGCCGCGGCCTTGCCGAGCAGGGCGCGATCGGCCCGCGCGGCTTCGATCCGCGTGAGCTCGACGGCGATGCGGCCGGACTCGCCCTGCAGCGCGTCGTTGGCGTTGAGGCAGAGATTGAGGACGATCTGGTTGATCTGCGCGGCATTGACGTCGCTGACGAGCCGCTCCTCCGGAAGCGACATGTCGAGCCGCGTCGAGGAAGGCAGCGAGGCACGCAAGAGCTCGCGCGTCTCCTCCAGGAGATTGGCGAGGTCGGTCGGCTTGCGCTCGACCGCGCTACGCCGCGAGAAGGCGAGGATCTGGCGCACGAGCTCCTTGCCGCGCTCGCTCGCGGCGACGATGCGCTCGGCGAAGCCGTGCTCGGGCGCCTCCTTCGGCAGGTCCTGCAGCAGGAACCCCGCAAAGCCGAGGATTGCGCCGAGGATGTTATTGAAGTCGTGCGCGATGCCGCCCGCGAGCTGGCCCACCGCCTCCATCTTCTGGGATTCCCGGAGCTGCTCCTCGAGCTGCATCGCCTCCGTCACGTCGCGGGAGTTGACGATGAAGCCCCCGACGCCGGGCACGGCGCTGGCGTCGCGGGCGGACCAGTCGAGCCAGCGCCAGGATCCGTCCTGATGCCGCACGCGCGTGCGCCCCTCGGCGCGGAGCGCGGGCTTGCCGATGAGCGAGGCGAGGGACTTCTTGATGGCGGCGACGTCGTCGGGATGGACGCGGTCGTAGATCGATTGCCCGACCATCTCCGTGTCGGGGTAGCCCATGACCTCGCTCGAGGAGGGGCTGCGATAGGTGATGGTACCGTCGCGGGCCGCGACGGTGACGATGTCGTTCGAGTGCTCGATGAGGGCGCGGAAGCGCTCCTCGCTATGGCGATGCGCCTCCTCGGCGAGCATTCGCTCCGTCACGTCCTGCACGAGCGCGAGCGAGCCCAGGCAATTCCCGGTCTCGTCGAAGCGGAAATGCACGATCGAATGCTCCCAGCCGAAGGAGCCGTCGCCGTGCCGCACGCGGACGTCGAACTCGAAATCCCGACGCTCCTCGAGCGCGGCCTCGCGGGCCGCCAGGTATTTCGGCCGGTCCTCGGGATGGATGAATTCCCGCGCCTCCGCGAAGGTGAAGACGCCCCGCCGCGGCACCCGGCGCAGCTCGAAGAGCGAATCGGACCAGATCACCCGGTCGTTGACGGCGTCGGACAGGATGTAGGCGAGCTTGCCGATCCGCTGCGATTCCAGAAGGAGCCGACGGCTTTCCTCGAGCGCGATCTCCGCCCGCTTCCGGTCGGTGATGTCGCCCACGATGCCCGCGAAGCCGATGGCGTCGCCCTTGGCGTCGCGGACCGGGAATTTGGTGGTGAGGACGTACTCGATCCCGGCCTTCGCCTTGACCACCCGCCGCTCCTGCTGGGCGACGCGGCCGGTGCGCATGAGCTCGCGGTCGACCGCTTCCCATTTCTCCACCTGGTCGGCCGGGTAGACGTCGCCGGCCTTGCGGCCGATCAAGTCATCGGGCCGGTCGCCGAACCAATCCGTATAGGCTCGATTGATGAGCCGATAGCGTCCCTCGCGGTCCTTGAGGAAGATCGCGAAGGGCGCGTTGTCCATGATCGCCTGGAGCTGGCCCTGCGTCTCGCGCAGCGCCCGCTCCGCCCGCTCGTGCGCGGTGATGTCCGCGATGAAGCCCGCGACGCCCACGATCGCGCCCTCTTCGTCGCGAACCGGGAACTTGGTCGAGCGTACGTAGTCGATCCCCGGCCTGCCGCTCAGGACCGGCCGCTCCTCCTCGATGACGCGCCCCGTCTCCACGAGCTCGCGATCGGTCGTCTCCCACCGCTGCGCCTGCTCCGGCGGGAAGACCTCCGCGCCCGTGCGGCCGAGAACGTCCTCGATCCGGTCGCCGAACCAATCCGTGTAGGTCCGGTTGACGAGCTGGAAGCGTCCCTCGCGGTCCTTGAGGAAGATCGCGAAGGGCGCGTTATCCATGATGGTCTGCAGACGGTGCTGCGTCTCGCTGAGCGCCAGCTCCGCCCGCCTACGCGCGGACACGTCCGCGATGAAGCACGCGACGCCGACGATCTCGCCCCGCGCGTCGCGCACCGGGAACTTGGTCTCGCGTATGTACTCGATCCCGGACTTGAATATCACGGGACGCCGCTCCTCCTCGACGATCGATCCGGCCTCCATGACCCTGCGGTCGGCGGCTTCCCATTTCGCCGCAATCTGCGGTGCGTAGAGCTCGCTCGCGGTGCGGCCGATGACGTCCTCCGGCCGCTCCCCGAACCATTCCGTATAGGTGCGGTTGACGAGCTGATGGCGTCCCTCGCGGTCCTTGAGGAAGATCCCGAACGGCGCGTTGTCCATGATCGCCTGGAGAAGATGCCGCGCCTCGCTCAGCGCCATCTCCGCCCGCTTGCGGGCGGTGATGTCCATGGTGAAGCCCGCGATGCCCAGGATCTCGCCGTGCTCGTCCCGGACCGGAAATTTGATGTCGATCACGTATTCGATGCCGGGCTTGGCCCTGAATACCGGGCGCTCGAGCTCCCAGACCGCGGTCCCCGCAAGGAGTCGCCGATCCGTTTCGGCGAATTGGCGCGCGAACTCGGCCGGGTAGAGCTCGGTGACGGTGCGGCCGATCACGTCCTCCGGCCGCTCGCCGAACCAGTCGGTATAGGCCCGGTTGATGAGCTGGTACCGACCCTCGCGGTCCTTGAGGAAGATCGCGAAGGGCGCGTTGTCCATGATCGCGCGGAGCTCCGCCTCCTTGCGCTTCAACGCTTCCGCCGCGAGCTTCGCTTCCGTCACGTCCTGCACGACGAAGAGAATGCTGACGCAGTTGCCGTCGGCGTCGTGGCGGAGATGGCCGATGCCGTGCTCCCACGCCATCGAGCCGTCGCCGCGCCGGATCCTCGCGTCGTACTCGAAGTCCCGGCGCGCGGCGATGGCGGCGTCCCTGATCCGCAAGTATTCCGCGCGATCCTCCGGCAGCATGAAGCCTCGGGCTTCCTCGGGGCTGAAGACGTTTCGCCGCGGCACCCTGCGCATCTCGAACAGCGAATCCGACCAGCGGACGCTCGCGCTCGCGATGTCGAGAATGGCGTAGCCGATCCTCCCGATGCGCTGCGACTCCAGCAGCAGCTCCCGGCTCTCGCGCAGATCGAGCTCGGCGTGCTTGCGCGCGGTTATGTCCATCGCGAAGCCCGCGATGCCCACGATCGCCCCGCCCTCGTCGCGCACGGGGAATTTCGTTACCAGCGCGTGCTCGATGCCGGTGCTTCGATTGAAGTAGTCGGTCGGAACCTCCGCGACCGAGACCGCGCCGCGGACCAGCACGTCGCGATCGCGCTTCAGCATCCCTTTCGCGATCTCCGGCGGGAACACCTCGTCGCTGGTGCGTCCCCGGATCGCCTCGGCGTCTTGCTGCATCCACTCGCTGTAGCGCCGGTTGATCAGCAGGTACCGACCCTCGCGGTCCTTGAGGAAGATCGCCACGGGTGCGTTGTCCATGATGGCGCGGAGCTCCGCCTCCTTGCGCCTCAGCGCCTCGTCGGCCCCCTTGCGCTCTGTGATGTCCTGAATGACGTAAAGCACGCTCTCGAGCGCGCCGTCCTCCGCGTAGCGCGGGCGGCCGATCACGGATTCCCAGGCGTAGCCTCCGCCCGGGCGCAGGACCCTTATGTCGAGGGCGAAGTCCCGGCGCCCGGCGATCCCGGCGTCGCGCTCGGCGGCGAACCGGGCGCGGTCGTCGGGATGGATGAAGGGCGTCGTTTCGGTCTCCTCGAGCGTGAAGTAGTCGCGCTTGGGGACCCCGCGCATCTCGAAGAGCGTCTGCGACCAGTAGACGCGCCTCGTCCTGCGGTCCGAGACGATGTGGCCGATCTTGCCGAGCCGCTGCGACTGAATCAGGAGCTCGCTGCTCTCGCGCAGCGCCTGCTCCGCGCGCCGCTCCTCCGTGATGTCGCGCAGCACCACGAGCACGCCCGTGCATCTGCCGGAGGCGTCGTAGCGGGGATGGCCCACGCTGTGCTCCCAGCCGAAGGCGCCGTCGCCGCGCTTGACGCGGACGTCGATCCGGAAGTCTCGATGCTCGGCGAGCGCGGCCTCGCGAACGCGCATGTACTCCGGAACGTCCTCCGGGAGGATGAAGGACATCGTCTCCGCGAAGGTGAAGAATTCGCGCCGCGGCACCCCACGCAGCTCGAACAGCGAGTCCGACCAATAGATGCGATCGTTGACGAGGTCGGAGAAGATGTAGCCGACCTTGCCCAGCCTCTGCGACTGCAGCAGGAGGTCGCGGCTCTCGCCGAGCGCCTGCTCCGCCCGCTTGCGCTCGCTGATGTCCACGGAGAAGCCCGCGATGCCCGTGATCGCGCCGACGGCGTCGCGGATCGGGAATTTCGTGATGAGAAGGTATTGCCCAGGTGTCTGCGGCCGCGAGGCCTGGCGCTCCGTCTGGTAGACCGCGCCGCGCTCGAGCACCTGGAGGTCGGCCTCGCGGATCGGCCGAGCGGCCTCGGGGGGCAGGAAATCGGCGTCGCTCCGGCCGATGATGTTCTCCGCGAAATCGCCGCTCCACTGCGCGAAGCGGTCGTTCACCAGGCGATACCGGCTCTCGCGATCCTTGAGGAAGATCCCGACCGGCGCGTTCTCGACGATGGCGCGGAGCTGGCTCTCGCGCTCCTGGAGCGCCCGCTCGGCCTCACGGCGCGCGGTCTGATCGATGGCGAAGATCAGGATCTCCTCGCCGCCCGTGACGGGGTCGAGGCGGCGGAGCGGGGTCACGCTCAGCTCGGCGAGGCCGCCGTCCTTGCGCAGGAGTTGCACGTCGAGCGCGCCGACCTTCCGGCCTTCGCGCAATGCCGGCAGCACCTGCTCCCTCACGCGTGCGGCCGAGGCGGGCGCCAGCAAGTCGTACCGGCTCAGGCCGATGACCTCCTCGCGCCGGTAGCCCATGACTTCGAGCCAGCGGTCCGAGGCCGCGACCATCCGGCCCTCCTGGTCGATCGCCGTCAGCATCACCGGGGATTCGTTATAGAAGCTGCGGAAGCGCCGCTCGCTCTCCTCGAGGGCTCGCGCGAGCGCCTCGTTGCGCTCGAGGTGGCGAATGATCGCGCCGAGCGCCACGACCGTGAGGGTCGACAGGACGATCCAGGCGGGCCCGATGGCTTGGAATCCCTGCCAAAACCGCTGGGGGCCCCAAAGCGCGGTCGCGGCGGCCATCATCGCGAGAACGCTCGCCAGCGCGACGACCGCGAGGTCGCGCAAGCGCTGTTCTCCCGGACGAGCGGGAAAGAACAGCCTGCATCCCGCGGCAGCAGCCGCGCCGACGACGGCGATATAGTACATCCCGAGCTTGGGATCGTCGTTCAGAAGAAGCAGCGCGCCGGCTACGTGAACGAGCGAAGCGAAAACGGCGGACGGCACTCCGCAGTAGAGCGCCGCCATGATCAGGGGGACGAACCGCAGGGAAACCGAGACGCCGCTCGCCAAGGGCACAAGAGCCGTGAGGATGCTGAGCAGGCCGAAGGCCCCGCCGTAGATCGGCGCATGCGACCAGGCCGGCAGGCGGTCGTCGAGGCGCCGGCGGAGCTCGCAAATGCCGAGCGTACCGACGGCGAGCAGCGCCGCGTTGTTGAGGAGCTGGAAGGCGACGGAGAGTTGCGTGGCCCAATTCATCGGCGGCTTCCTCCCCGGCGATGCTCGGGGCGATGCCGATTTCCCTCGACGATGCGAAGCTTTCTGCTCATGCGAGCAATCCCTTCAGGAGACGCGACGAGAGCGGGCGCCGCGCGAGCGCTCGCGGGTGCAATGCCGGCGAAATGTCTGATCCGCCTTGAGTTGCGAAGGTTCTTCCGCGGGCTCGGGCCCGCGCGGCGAGCGCGGCCTTGCGCCTCAAGGCGCGGCCCGAGGCTCGCCGGGCGCAAATTATAGAATGCGGCCCGCTTCCGCGAGTCCTACCGCCGCCGCGCTCCTAAGGGGCGATGCGGTGGAATGACGCGCGACTTTCGGAGCGGGCGGCGGCAATGCTCAGTGCTGCCCGACCCGGTCGAGGCCGAGGCTCGATGCGGCGTTCGCGGCCTCGACGCGGTTCCGGACCCCGAGCTTGCGGAAGATGTTCCGGACATGGAGCTTGACCGTGATCTCCTGCAGCTTCAGCTCGCGTCCGATCTCCTTGTTGGATTTACCCGCCGCGAGCAGCGCCAGCACCTCCCTCTCCCGCGGCGTCAAGCCCGCGACCGTCGGCAGCTTCGGCGCCGCCGGCCGGGCGTAGTCCGTCGGTACATAGGTGCCGCCCGAGGCGATCACCTGCAGCGCCGCCGCCAGCACTTTTGCCGGCAGGGTCTTCGGCAGGAAGCCGCGGGCGCCCAGCTCGAGCGAGCGGCGCACCTCGGCGGCGCTCGCCGCGCCGGAGATCACCGCAAGTGGCGTCTCCGGAAACCGCGCGAGCGTTCGTTCCACGCCCTCGAAGCCTCTCGTGCCGGGCATGTGCAGATCGAGGATCGCGAGATCGAAGCGCTTCACCCCCGCGAGCGCGCGATGCGCGGCGTCGAGATCGGATACCACCGTGAGGGTAGTAGAGGGGATGCTGCGCTGGATCAGGGTCTGGAGCGCTTCCGCGAACAACGGGTGGTCGTCGGCGAGCAGTATTCGCATGGCCTTCTGCCAAGGGCGCGCGAGCGCGCATACTTTAGAATGCTAGCACACTGCCGCGCACAATCCTGCAATCCTTTAGGGATATGGGCTTTTCCCGCGCACTGCGGCTTAAGCGACCTTTGTGCAACCCTGAGGTTTCACCTTGCGCTCGGTCGAGGCCGGATATTGCGCGAGTTTTGCCGCCGGGCGGATGGGGCGGCGTACCAGCTCGCCGCCGCAGTTGGGGCAGCGCCCCGCGAGCGTGCCCTCCGCGCAGCTCCGGCAAAAAGTGCATTCGAAGGAGCAGATCATAGCCTCGCTAGAGGCCGGCGGGAGGCCGCGGCCGCAGCACTCGCAGTTTGGGCGAAGCTCCAGCACGGCTCAGGTCTCGAGCTTGCGGCGGAGCATCTCGATGTCCTCCGCGAGCAGGCGGTCGGAGATGCGTAGCTCGTCGATCTTGCGGATCGCGTGCATGACCGTGGTGTGGTCGCGATCCCCGAACTTCCGGCCGATCTCCGGGAGCGAGCGCGGCGTGAGCTGCTTGCAGAACCACATCGCGACCTGGCGCGGCCGCGCGACGGCGCGGGCGCGCCGGGCCGAGAACATGTCCGCGAGGCGGATGTTGAAGTGCTCGGCGACGCGCTTTTGAATCTCGTCGATGGTGAAGCGCCGGTCGTTGGCGCGCAGCAGGTCGTGCAGCACCTCCTGCGCCATCTCCTGCGAGATGCCGCGGCCCACGAGATTGGCGTGCGCGGTCAGGCGATTGAGCGCCCCCTCGAGCTCGCGCACGTTCGAGGTGATCTTGTGTGCCAGGAACTCGAGCACTTTCGGGGGAAACTCGCCGCCGATCTTCTCGGCCTTGGCGGCGAGAATGCCGAGACGGAGCTCGTAGGTCGTGGGATGCAGGTCCGCGACGAGGCCCCAGCCCAGGCGCGAGCGCACGCGCTCCTCGAGGCCCTGGAGGTCGGAGGGCGACTTGTCCGCGGAGATCACGATCTGCCGGTTCTGGTCGACGAGCGCGTTGAAGGTGTGGAAGAACTCCTCCTGCGTCGAGTCCTTCCCGCCGATGAACTGGACGTCGTCGATCATCAGCGTGTCGACCGAGCGGAACTGGTCCTTGAAAGCGACGGTGTCCTTGTAACGGACAGCCCGTACGAAGGTGTACATGAACTTCTCGGCGGACATGTAGATCACCTTGCGCCGCGGAGACTGCGTGCGGATGTGCCAGGCGATCGCGTGCATGAGATGCGTCTTGCCGAGGCCGACGCCGCCGTAGAGATAGAGCGGATTGAAGGGCACGGTATGCGTCTCGCTGACGCAGCACTCGGCGACCCGGCGTGCCGCGGCATGCGCGAACTCGTTGGGCTTGCCGACGATGAAGTTGTCGAAGGTGAAGCGGGGGTCGAGCGGCGCGCCGTTCTCCGTCCGCTCCTCCGCGGCCTCGCCGGCCGGGCCGCTCCGTGCCGCAGCCGGCACGCGCTCGACCGTCGGCTCCGCCTCGGCGGGCTCCGCGCCCGCGCGAGCGTCGACCACGATCTCAACGACGGCGACGCCGGGATTCTCGCCGATCCAGAGCGCGCGGATGTTGTCGAGATAGTTGGAAGCGATCCAATTGCGCAGGAAGCTCAAGGGAACCGCGAGGCGGACGCGCCCGCCATCCGCCTCGATGAGGGTGAGCGGCTTGAGCCAGCTTCGATAGACGGCGTCCCCGAACTCCTCGCGCAACCGACCGCGGATGCGTGCCCACTGGGCTTGAATCTCGGCGCTCAGGGTCTTCTTTTCCGCCATCGCCTAGTGCTCCCCCGAAGCTCTGGCGGGGGCTCGATGCGACCGGGCGGCGGCGTGCGACCGCTTCCGCCTCGAGTCCACGTCGTCCCCACGCTCGCCTCTACGACCCTCACGCCACCGGCACCGCCGCGTCGATGCATCTCCTTTGCGTCGGGGCGCTATTTCCCGGCCCGCTCGTCGCTTCGCACGTGCCTAAATGCTCGGTTCCCGCGACTACTTCAGGCGTTGGTTGTTCTGATGCCAGTAAACGGTTGTCAGCTCGTGCGGGCCCGGTGCGGTCGTATCGTCTCGGAAATTTTTCCGCTGCCGCGCTCGCAGACCGAGGACTTTAACGAAGCATCGTCGCCGATGGCAAGATGGACGTGAGAGGAATCACGAAGGATTTTGCGGAGCGTTGCGTTCGCGCATCGCTCGCCGGAAAATTTTCCTGGCGCGCGCAACAAAAAAACCGCGCTCGGAGGCGAGCGCGGCTTCTTCGCCGGATGAGTGACGGCTCAGAGCGCCTTGATGCGCGCGGAAAGACGCGACAATTTCCTCGCCACGGTGTTCCGGTGCATCACACCCTTATTGACGCCGCTCTGAAGTTGCGGCTGCGCCTTGGCGAAGGCGGCTCGGGCCGCTTCCTTGTCGCCGCTGGCGATCGCGGCCTCCACTTTCTTGACGACGGTGCGGATGCGCGAGAGCCGCGCGCGATTGACGACGGTGCGCCGCTCGGTCTGACGCGCGCGCTTCTCCGCGGACTTGATGTTTGCCATTCTCTCTTGCCTCGATGAGCGCGCGGCCCCCGCGCGCGGAAAGGGGCCTGTCTATAACGAGGCGCCGGGAGCCCGTCAAGGGCGCGTCCGGCGCCGGTTTTGCCCGGGATTCAGCGGTTCTTGAAGCGCGGCTTGCGCTTCTCGACGAAGGCCGCCATGCCTTCCTTCTGGTCCTCGGTCGCGAAAAGCGAGTGGAAGATGCGGCGCTCGAAGCGAACGCCCTCCGCGAGCGTGGTCTCGTAGGCGCGGTTCACCGCCTCCTTCGCCATCAGCACGGCGGGCCGCGACATCTCCGCGATCTTGGCTGCGACCGCCAGCGCCTCCTCGAGCAGGCGCTCGGCCGGCACAACGCGCGAGACGAGGCCGCTGCGCTCGGCCTCGGCCGCGTCCATCATGCGCCCCGTCAGCACCATGTCCATCGCCTTCGCCTTGCCGACGAAGCGCGTGAGGCGCTGCGTCCCGCCGGAGCCGGGGATGACGCCCAAGTTGATCTCCGGCTGGCCGAATCTCGCGGTGTCCGCGGCGATGATGGTATCGCACATCATCGCGATCTCGCAGCCGCCGCCGAGCGCGAAGCCCGCGACCGCCGCGACGATCGGCTTGCGGCAGGTCGTGATGCGCTCCCAACCGTCGGTGATGAAGTCGCGGAGATAGACGTCCATGTAGTCGCGGCTCGCCATCTCCTTGATGTCGGCGCCGGCGGCGAAAGCCTTGGCGCTCCCGGCGATCACGACGGCGCCGATCGCGTCGTCGGCCTCGAAGGCGTCGAGCGCGCGGCCCAATTCGCGGATGAGCGCGTCGCAGAGCGCGTTCAAGGCCTGCGGGCGGTTCAGCGTGACGAGGCCGACGGGCCCCCGCGTCTCCACGAGGATGTTGCTGTACGGCATGACTCAAATCTCCGCGCTAACTATTTCGGCAGCAAGGTGAAGGTGATCCAGAGATCGCCGTCGCGGCCGCCGAAATCGAGATGGAGCGTCTCGGTCTCGCGCGTCCAGGTGCCCGCCGATGCCGCGGGCTTCCAGCCGAGCTGCGGCAAGGTTGCGGCATAGAAGCTCTCGACCGCCTTGCGCGTGACCTTGCCGCGGGCGGTCGCCTCGACGATCCGCCCTTCCGGCTTGTCGAAGACGAGGTCGCTGCCCTTGACCGGCGAGAGCTCCTTCATGAGCGGCAGATCCTCCGTCCCCGGCACGAACTCCTCCGCCGAGGCCGGAAGGGCGCCGAGGAAAAGGAGGCCGATCGCGAGGAAGAGCAGGCGGATCATCGCCGAAGCGTACTGTCGCCTGCGCTCGCGTGCAATGCCGGCCCGGCCATGACGGCTCATTAGTGCGATAGTGCGGCGGCTGCGCAACCGAATGCGCTGAACCGGACACTCGTGGCACAAGGCCGGCCATGACGATCGCGATAGTGAACGCAATCACCCATCTATCTACGCGCCCTTTGCGTCTTCGCAGCGAGGCTTCGGGCCATCACCGCTGACGCTTCGGGCAATAGAAGGTCGAGCGGCCGCTCTGGACGATGCGCTTGATGCCGCCGCCGCAGTCGCAGCCAGGGCAGGGCTCGCCCTCGTGGTCGTAGACCGCCCATTGATGCTGGAAATAGCCGAGCTCGCCCGTCGCTTGAACGTAATCTCGGATCGAGGAGCCGCCCGCGGCGACCGCGCGCTCGAGCACGTCCTTGATCGCCGCGACGAGCCGCTCCGCGCGCTCCGGGCTCACCGTGCTGGCGAGCCGCTTGGGCGAAAGACCCGCATAAAAGAGCGCCTCGCAGGCGTAGATGTTGCCGAGCCCCGCGACGACGCGCTGGTCGAGGAGCGCGGCCTTGAGCGGCGTCCGCTTGCCCTTGAGCGCGGCCGCAAGCGCGGCACCGGTGAAGCCGGGATCGAGCGGCTCCGGGCCCAGGCCCTTCAAGAGCTTGTGCCGGAGGAGCGCCTCCGAGCGGACGTAGTCGAGGACGCCGAAGCGCCGCACGTCGTTGAAACGGATGCGCGTGCCGTCGTCGAGCGTCATCACGACGTGGTCGTGCCGCTCGAGGGGAGTCCTGTCCTCGGGCTCCATCAGCACGAGCCGGCCGGACATGCCGAGATGCAGCAGCAAGACGCCGCCGTCGTCGAGGCGGATCAGGATGTATTTGGCGCGCCGCTCGACCGCGGTGACGAGGTGTCCCTCGGCGTTTCTCGGGAGCGACTTCGGAATGCGCCAGCGAAGGTCGCCGCGCCTGAGCTCGATCCGGGCGAGACGACGCCCGGCCATGCGGCGGGCAAGACCGCGTACGACCGTTTCGACTTCGGGCAGCTCGGGCATGGGGGAGGGTCGGTGGCGCTCGCTGAGGCGGGGCGCTATGGTGCGGCCATGACACCGTCGGAATCAATCCGTAACAGCGAGGGCGAGGCCGATTTCGGCTTCGAGCGCGTTCCCGCGGAGGAGAAGGCGGGGCTGGTCCGTCGCGTCTTCGAGGCGGTGGCGCCGCGCTACGACCTCATGAACGACCTCATGAGCGGCGGTATCCACCGTCTCTGGAAGGCGGAGATGGTGCGCTGGCTCAATCCGCGCATGGGGCAAAGGCTCCTCGACGTCGCCGGTGGCACCGGCGACATCGCCGAGCGCTTTCTCGCGGCCGAGGGCGCGGCGGCGGTCGTCTGCGACATCAATCGGGCGATGCTCACGGCCGGGCGCGATCGTGCGCTCGACCGCGGGCGCGTCCGCGGCATCCTCTGGCTCTGCGGCGACGCCGAGGCGCTTCCCGTCGCAAGCCGCGCGGTCGATGCCGTCAGCATCGCCTTCGGGCTGCGCAACGTCACCCACATCGACCGCGCGCTCCGGGAGATGCGCCGCGTGCTGCGGCCGGGCGGCCGCTTCGCCTGTCTCGAATTCAGCCATGTGAGCGAGCCCATGCTGGCGCGGCTTTACGATCTCTATTCCTTCGAGGTGCTGCCGCGTCTGGGTGCCATCGTCGCCGGCGACCGCGAGGCTTATCGATATCTCGTCGAGAGCATCCGCCGCTTTCCGAAGCCCCCGGAGCTCGCGGAGCGGATGACGGAGGCGGGCTTCGAGCGCGTCCGCGTGCGGGTCCTTTCCGGGGGCATTGCGGCGCTGCATACGGGCTGGCGGCTTTGAGGCCGCGAGACCCTCACCCTCCCATGGCTTCGCCCGCGCGAAGCGCGGGAGGGTGAGGGTCGCGCCAATGCTGCGCAGCGCCCGCAATCTCTTCCGCCTCTGCCAGATCGCGCTGACGCTCACACGGCACGACGCGCTCTTCCCGCTGGAGGGCGTGCCGGGGGCGGCGCCGGTGCTCGCCCTGGCGCGGCTCTTCCGGCGGAAGCCCCCCGCGCCGCAGCGTCCTGGCGAGCGTCTCGCCGAGGCGCTGCACGAGCTGGGCCCGAGCTTCATCAAACTGGGACAGGCGCTCTCGACCCGTGCCGACCTCGTCGGCGAGGAGATCGCGGCGGACCTCTCGGCGCTCCAGGACCGCCTGCCGCCCTTCCCGGGCAGCGAGGCGCGCGCGATCGTCGCAGCCGAGCTCGGCGCTCCCATCGAGACCCTGTTCCAGCGCTTCGAGGACACGCCCGTCGCCGCCGCCTCGATCGCGCAGGTGCATTTCGCGGTGACCTCCGAGGGCGCCGACGTCGCCGTGAAGGTCCTGCGGCCCGGCATCGCCAAGGCGTTTGCCCGCGACCTCGATCTCTTCCTCTGGATCGCCGGCCTCGCGGAGCGCACCCAGCCGGCGCTCCGCCGCCTGAAGCCCGTCGCCGTCGTCCGCACGCTCGCGGAGACGGTGCGGCTCGAGATGGACCTGCGCTTCGAGGCGGCGGCCGCCTCGGAGCTCCGCGACAACCTCAAGGGCGATCCCGATTTCCGCGTCCCCGCCGTCGATTGGCGGCGGACCAGCCACGACGTGCTGACGCTCGAGCGCGTGGGCGGCATTCCCGTCGACGAGCGCGAGCGGCTCGTCGTCGCCGGCCACGATCCCCGCGCCGTCCTCGAGAAGGCCGCCAACGCATTCTTCAAGCAGGTCTTCCGCGACGGCTTCTTCCACGCGGACATGCACCCCGGCAACCTCTTCGTCGCCGAGGACGGCGCCATCGTGGCCGTCGACTTCGGCATCATGGGCCGGCTCGACCGCAAGACGCGGTACTACCTGGCGGATATGCTGCTGGGCTTCCTGACGCGCGAGTACCGCCGCGTCGCGGAGGTGCATTTCGCCGCAGGCTACGTGCCGCAGCGCCAGTCCGTCGACGCCTTCACCCAGGCGTTGCGCTCGATCGGCGAGCCGATCCTGGGGCGGCCGCTCCACGAGATCTCGCTGGCCCGGCTCCTCGCACAGCTCTTCGCGGTCACGGAGCAGTTCGAGATGGAGACGCAGCCGCAGCTCCTCCTCCTGCAGAAGACCATGCTGGTGGCGGAGGGCGTCGGCCGCCGGCTCGATCAGAGCGTCAACATGTGGTCGCTGGCGCAGCCCCTGATCGAGGACTGGATGCGCGAGAACCGGGGCGTCGAGGCGCGGGTTCTCGACGCCGCGGAGGCGACCGCGGCCGTGCTGGAGCGTCTGCCGGGCCTGCTGCGCGATCTCGAGAGCGCGGTGGCCGCTATCGCCTCGGGCGGGCTCCGCCTCGATGCCGCGACGGTCGAGGCGCTGGGCGGCGGCCGGAGGCGCAGATGGAGCGCGCTGCCGCTCTGGATCGCCGCTCTGGCCTTGCTGGCGATAGCGTTGGCGATGTGGTAGGGGTGAAAGCCATGCCCGCCCTCGATCGGGGTTTCCGGTGACGCTCCACAACCGGCGCATTCTGCTCGTGATCTCCGGCGGCATCGCCGCCTACAAGAGCCTCGACCTCATCCGCCGCCTGCGCGAGCGCGGCGCCGCGGTGCGCTGCATCCTCACCGCGGGCGCGCAGCAGTTCATCACGCCGCTCTCGGCTGCGGCGCTCTCCGGCGAGCGGGCCTACACCGACCTCTTCTCCCTCACAGACGAGAGCGAGATGGGGCATCTGCGCCTCGCGCAGGAGGCCGATCTCGTGGTGGTGGCGCCCGCCACCGCCGATCTCCTCGCGAAGATGGCGCTGGGGATCGCCGACGATCTCGCATCGACCGCGCTCCTCGCCGCGGGAAAGCCGATCCTGGCGGCACCCGCCATGAACACGCGGATGTGGGAGAACGCGGCGACGCAGACGAACCTGCGCGTCCTGGAGCAGCGCGGCGTGCGCCGCGTCGGGCCCAATCAGGGTCCGCTCGCCGAAGGCGAGACCGGAATGGGCCGCATGGCCGAGCCATTGGAGATCGTCGCGGCGGTCGAGGAGATTTTCGCGGCGCATGCGCGCCTCAGGGGACGCCGCGCCCTCGTCACGAGCGGCCCCACCCACGAGCCCATCGATCCCGTCCGCTACATCGCCAATCGCTCCTCGGGAAAGCAGGGCCACGCGATCGCGGCGGCGCTCGCGCGCGCGGGGGCGGAGACCGTGCTGGTCTCGGGGCCCACGCGCGAGCCCGATCCCCCGGGCGTGCGCGTCGTCCACGTCGTCACCGCGCGCGAGATGCTCGCGGCCTGCGAGGCGGCGCTTCCCGCTGAGGTCGCGGTCTGCGCCGCGGCGGTGGCGGATTGGCGTGTCGATCTCGCGGGCCAGAAGATCAAGAAGCAGCAGGGCGCGCCGCCCGCCCTCAAGCTCGTCGAGAATCCCGACATCCTCGCCACGCTTTCCGCCGCGGGCAATCGCCGCCCGCGCCTCGTCGTGGGCTTCGCGGCCGAGACCGAGAACCTCATCGCCAACGCCAAGTCGAAGCGGCAGAAGAAGCGCTGCGACTGGATCCTCGCGAACGACGTCTCCGAGGCCGCCGGCACCTTCGGCGGCGAGCGCAACACGGTCCATCTCGTCGCCGCCGAGGGGGTCGAGGATTGGCCGCCGCTGGGGAAGCGCGAGGTGGCGGAGCGCCTCGTCGCGCGCATCGCCGACTTTCTCGCGGCGAAGACGGCGGCGGAATGAGCTCCCCGGTTCCGGTGCCGGTGACGGTGCTGCCGCATGCGAGCGGCCTGCCGTTGCCGCGCTATGCGAGCGCCGCTGCGGCCGGCGTCGATCTCGTGGCGGCCGTAGCGAGCCCGATGGTGCTGCGGCCGGGAGAGCGCGCGGCCGTGCCGACGGGCATTGCGCTGGCGCTTCCGGAGGGCTACGAGGCGCAGGTGCGGCCGCGCTCGGGTCTCGCGCTCGAGCGCGGGGTCACCGTCCTCAACAGCCCCGGCACCATCGACGCGGATTATCGCGGCGAGATCCGGGTGATCCTCGCCAATCTCGGCGCCGACGCCGTCACCATCTCCCGCGGGGAGCGCGTGGCGCAGCTCGTGGTAGCGCCGGTCGCGCGGATCGCCTGGGAGCCGGTCGCGGCGCTTCCCGAGAGCGCGCGCGGCCCGCGGGGATTCGGCTCGACCGGCCGCTGAGGAAACCTGAATGCTCCGGCTCAGCAAGAAACTTCTTTACGCGATCGAGGCCGTGCTCGACATCGCCTACAACGCCGGCGCCACGCCCGTGCAATCGACGGAGATCACGGGCCGCCAGGGCATCCCGCGCCGCTATCTCGAGCCGGTGCTGCAGCAGCTCGTCCGCGCGGGGATCTTGACGGGCGTGCGCGGTCCCCGCGGCGGCTATCGCCTCGCGCGCGAGCGCCGGCGCATCAGCCTCGGCGAGATCGTGCGCGTGGTGCAGGCGATGGATCGCGCCGAGGATGCGATCGCCGGCAAGGCCGGTCACGAGCTCGGCGTCAAGGTCGTGCGCCCGCTCTGGCAGGAACTTCGCGAGGAGGTGATGGCGCGGCTCGACACCGTCACCATCGAGGACCTCTGCCTCCGCGCCCACCGCGCGAACATCCCCGGCCAATTCGGCGCCAAGCTCGATTTCACGATATAGTGGGTTCCGAAGTTGGGCCGAAAAGGCCCGCTTCCCGCGTCATGGCCGGGCTTGTCCCACGAGTGTCCGGTTCAGTTATCGATAAAGCAAAGGAGAGTCGCCGCCGCGCGCTTCGCCCTCTTTTGTCGTCATGGCCGGGCTTGTCCGGGCCATCCACGAAGTCCCGCGCACGACCTAAGCGCGTGGAGGGCCGGGACAAGCCCGGCCATGACGATGCGTTGGTGTGATGATGCAACGACTGCGCAGCCGATTACGCCGAACCGGACACTCGTGGTACGAGGCCGGGCATGACGCGGCTGGAACCCGGGAGACGT
>Ga0335085_10003046_pt1 | contig 29897 bp, 25 predicted proteins | sample Lox_Sample_45_FD_206712 | JGI IMG/M metagenome (GOLD analysis project Ga0335085, IMG submission 206712) | Soil microbial communities from Loxahatchee National Wildlife Refuge, Florida, United States - Lox_Sample_4.5 | ecosystem: Environmental > Terrestrial > Soil > Wetlands | place: USA... | reverse complement strand
GCGGCGACCGCGATTGCGGCAGGCGGTCGCCGCCGCGATGGCGGCGCGCGCCGAGCGGACCGGCGTGACGCCCGAGCGCGTCATCGCCGAATATGGCCGCATCGCCTTTTCCGATTTGCGGCGCTTGGCCGATTGGGGGCCGGACCATGTCCGTTTCGTCGCGGCGGCGGCGCTGACGGCGGACGATCGCGCGGCGGTCGGCGGGATCGTCGAAGCCAGCGGCAAGCTGCGGCGGCTGAAGCTCTTCGACAAGCAGGCGGCGCTCGACAGTCTCTTGCGCATTTTCGCCTATGCCGATCGCGCACGCTTCCGGCGGGACAGCGCGCCGGTCGATGCCGCGCCGGCGGAACCCGTCCGCGCCGCGGCGGCGCATGCCCTCTCCGACCGCCAGTGCCGCTTCGCCGACGCATTCCTCGAGGATCTCGATGCGAGCGCGGCCGCCAAGCGCGCCGGCTATGCGCCGCGGAGCGCGCCTTTCCAGGCGACCAAGCTGCGCCGTTATCCCGGCGTCGCGGCGCGGATCGCCGCGGGGATCGCCGCCCAGCAGCGCACCATCCGCATCACGGCCGATCGCGTGATCGAGGAATATGCGCGCATCGCTTTCGCCGATATCGGACGCATCGCGGATTGGAACAACGAGCGCCTGCGGCTGAAGCCGCAGCGGCGCGTCGCGCGCGACGCCAGCGCGGCGATCGAGCGGATCGACACGGGGCGCGGCGCGAGCCTGCGCCTCACCCTCTACGACAAGGTCTACGCGCTCGACATGCTGGCGCGCCATTTGGGATTGCTCGATCCGCGCACGCCCGGCCGCGCCCTGCAGCAGAAATACCGGGTGCAGCGCACGAGCGCGGCGCTGCGTGCGCGGCTTGGACGGGCGTGACCTTTAGGTCTTCGGCGGGATGAGGATGCCGACGAGCTCGGCGACGCAGACCGGCTTGTCGCTGCCTTCACGCTCGACGGTCGCTTCGGTGGTGAGGCGCGCGCCCGTCACGTCTTGTCCAGGGACCGGCACGTCGTCGACCGCGACGAGGCGGAATTGCGCGCGCAGCCGGCTGCCGGCCGGCACCGGCGCGGTGAAGCGCACTTTGTTGGCGCCGTAATTGAGCCGCGCCGCGAGCTGCTCGACACGATAGGTCTCGCTCGAGAGCCGCGCGAGCAGCGAGAGGGTCAACCAGCCATGCGCGATGGGGGTGCCGAAAGGCGATGCTTGCGCGCGCGCGACGTCGACATGGATCCATTGGAAATCGCCGGTCGCTTCGGCGAAGCGGTCGATCATCGCCTGATCGACCGTGACCCAGGGGCTGACGCCGAGCGCGGTATCGTTGGCAGCGGCCGCCTGCTTCAGCGCGGCGATATCGGGGAAACTGCGCATCGCGCGATTATAGCCGCGCTCACGCCGCCTGTCCGCCCGCGCCGATGCCGAGCGCGCGCGCGACCGCGTCCGCTCTCGGCGTGCGCGATAGGGCGACAACGGCCAGCGGCATGCCGATATTCAGCAAGCGGAAGGGTGGCTCACTCCGATGTGAAGCGGCGCGAAACGATCGGGCAAGCGGCGATGGCACAGAGGTTTTTCGCCCCGGCACGAGTCGCGGTTATAAACAGGCTGTGAGAAAATCACGCCGCGAACGCGAAAAAGTCATGCTCGCGCCGTAAACACAGCCATCTATTAGAGAAAGCTTTGTCGATTAGTCGACTTTGATGAGAAATTAGCAGGAGAATTCAGCCGAAGAATCGGGGAATACGAAAGGGGCAAGCGGCAACGCCGCATTCCTTGGGTTAGCGAGCTGTCTATGGTGAGCGTGGCTTGGGAAACGCCTGTTTCAGCGCCGGTCAGCACTTGTCGCGTCGTCGCCCTCAACGCCGGCAAGTTGTGGTGGGAAAGTCTCCAGCGCATCTTCGCTGGTACCCGCTTCGTCCTCCATCCCCCGAGCGATAAATTGCCGCCTGAGCCGGCAGAAAGCGAGCTCGCGCCGGACAATGCGACTGTCCTCCTTTATCGCGACCACAGCGCCACCGGCCAATGCGTCGCGTGGATTCGCGCGATGCGCAGCGAGGGCAGCAAGGCGAAGCTCGTCGTCATCACCAACCGCTTGCGTCTTTCCGTTCTGGTGCGCGCGATCCAGGCCGGCGCCGACGGCTTCCTGACCGAGGACATCTCGGGTGTCGCGCTGGTGCAGTCGCTCGAGCTGGTCGTCGCGGGCGAACGCGTCTTGCCGGGTATGCTCGGCGAGTTCATCGCGCGCCAGGGCATCCATCCGCTGTTCCGCGACCCCGCGCCGGATATCGGCTTGTCGCCGCGCGAAAGCGATATCCTCAAACGCCTCGCGCAAGGCGAATCGAACAAGGTCATCGCCAACGCGCTGGGCGTTTCCGAAAGCACCGTGAAAGGCGCGGTCAAGGCGATCCTCAAGAAGATCGCGGCGCAGAACCACACGCAGGCCGCGGTCTGGGCGCTGAACGAAGGCTTGCTTCCCGAGTCCGATCTTCCCAAGGCCTGACGCGGCTTTGTGCCTGACGCATCCGGCTCAGCGGCGCGCGAGGACGGTGCGCCAGCCCTCCATCGAATGCGGGCCGAGGTGATACCACCAGGCGTTCTCGTTGATCGAGTAATACGGCCGGTAGGGGATGCCCGCGCTGGCGGGCACGATCGCCGGATTGAGGATGTCGAGCACCAGCGCTTCGCCGTCGACATAGGCGACGAGCACGGCGTGATCGCGGCCGATCGCGGTGTCGCGCAGCACGACCATGCGCAGCGCGCTCGCCGGCACGCCCGCCTGGCGCAAGAGCTCGTATTTGGCGATGGCGTAATCCTGGCACTGGCCGCCGCGCGCGAGGAATTCGAGCGGCGTCTCCCAATACATCGAGCGATGCCAGTTCTGCATCGTCGGCACGTAGCGGACGCGGTTGAGCGCATCATTGGCGAGCTCGATCTGACGGCGTAGCGGCTGGCCTCTCAGCGCGGCGAGCAGCGCCGCCCAGCTCGCGGGGATGCAGCGCTCGCTCTGACCGGCCGCGCAGATGCTTTGCGCCGCGGCGAACTGCGTCTCGCTGCGCGCCATCACGCTTTCCCATTCGCTGAAGCCGGCGAAATTGTGGCTGATCATCTCGCGCGTGCCGAAGAGCGCGGGGCAGGGGCCGCCGAAGCAGCGATCGGTCGGCGACGTGAGCGCCGCCGGCGCCGGCAGCGCGCCGCCAAGCCAGAGCGCGAGCGTGACGCCGACGATGCGCGCCGCCGCCCCGACAACGCGAGCGCGGCTGGAGGGGGCCGAATCTCGATTGCCGATCGATGGGAGCATCGCGAGCCTCGCTGTGCTGAAGGCTCACGAACGCTATGCGCCTGGCGGCTCGCCTGCCGCTGCGCATCGGGACAAGCGCGTGTCTCCATCGAAGGGTGCGCGCTCATCCCATCGGACAAATTTTCTTCCGTTCGAGCGTGTTTGATCCGCATGGATCGCGGCTTGTCCGATCGGGCAAGCGCGACCGTCCTTCGGGGCGAAGCGAATGACCTTCGGATGCGATGAAGCGGCGGGTGCGAAGGCTTACACAAAAAGGATGAAGACTTCGCTTCTGCCATCATCCGCCGCATCGAGCGTCGTCGTGCTCGATGCAATCTTCGACGAGGCCGTAGCGTTGATCTACGCCGCGCGCCATCAGCCCGGCTTGCGCCGCCGCGCGCTCAGCCTCATCGCGCAAGCGCTCGATGCCGCGGGCGCGGTCTATCTGAGCTTCATCGAGGATCAGGCGGCGCCGGCGGCGTGCGAGAGCGCGGGCGATCTGCCGGCGGATTTCGCCGCCGCTTATGCCGCGCGCGGCGCGGCGATCGATCCGCGGCGCCGTTTCCTCGCGGCGGCGCAAGACGGCAGCATCTACGTCGCGCGCGATGATCGCGACCGCGGCGATGCGCAGGACACGCTGTTCTTCGACGGCTTCCTCGCCGCATGCGGCATCGGCGAGAGCATCGGCGCGCGGATCGTTCAGCTCGGCCGCACGCAGCGGCATCTCTATGTCGAGCGCGCGCGCGGCGCGCCGGCTTTCGCGCCGGCCGAGATCAGGTTGTTCCGCCGCTTCGTCCATCATCTGCGCCAGGCCGAGCTGAGCGCCGAGGCGGCCGCGCGCGAGGCGGCGGACGCGGCATTGAAGCAGCGATTGCTCGACGCGCTGCCGCTCGGCACGATCATCGCCGACCGCAGCCGGCGCGTGCTCTTCGCCAACGAAGCGGCGCAGAGCATCCTCGCGGCGGGCGACGGGCTGAGCCTCATCGAGGGCCGGCTGCACGCGGCGCGGGCTTTCGAGACCAACGCGCTGACAGCGCATCTGCGCGGCGCGGCGCGCGGCGTGGACGCGCGCGATGCGCGCGCGCCGGCGGAGGCCGGTGCGCTGCTCGTCGCGCGGCCGTCGGGCAAGCGGCCGCTCGCGGTGCTGGTCGCGCCGCTCGTCCCGGCGCCGGACGAGGATTCCGGCGCGGCGGCGCGCATGACCGTGCTGCTGGCCGACCTCGAGGGGAGCGATCGCGACGGCCGCGGCGGTGCGCTGGCGCCGCGGCTCAGCCAGCTCTTCGGCCTCTCCAAGGCCGAGGCGCGCGTCGCGGCCGCGATCGTCGAAGGCCGCCGGCTGCAAGAGATCGCCGGCGAATTCGATGTCCGCATGCCGACGGTGCGCACGCAGCTGCGCGCCGCGCTGAAGAAGATCGGCGTCGCGCGCCAGGCCGATCTCGTGCGCGTCGCGCTGGCGCTGCCCGCAACGCTCGCGCCAGCGCCTGGCGACGAGGCTTCACCGCCGGCGAAGCATCGGATCAAATCGCTGCCGAAGACGTTGATCCCGGCGAAGGAGATGTGATCATGCCTTTGAAATCGACCATCGAGCGCGCGCGGCGCGACAAGCGGCAAGGCAAATCGGCCTCGACCCAGGCCGGCGAATTCATCCGCGAGCAGATCGAGAAGATCCGCCGCGGCGTGCATGGCGCGCGCTCGACGCGGCAGGCGATCGCGATCGGCTTAGCCGAAGCGCGCCGCTCCGGCGTCAAGCTACCGCCGCCGAAGAAAGGCCGCGCCAAGGCACAGACCCGCCGCAAGGCCGAATACGATTACGCGGTCGGCCAGGGGCGCCGCCATCCGAAGCGGCGGCCGCGCGTATCGCGCGCGATCGAAAATGTGCTGAAGCACGAGCCGCACAGCGCGGCCTCGCACCGCGCGCTGTCGGCGCAAGGCCGGCGCGCAGCCTCGCGGCGCAGCGCCGCTTCGCGCTCGGCTGCTGCCCGCAAAGCGGTGCGCACCAAAGGCGCGGCCGCGCGCTCCGCGGCGGCGCGCAAGGCGGCGCGGACGCGGGCCCGCAAGCGCCGCGCCGGCTAGTTGCCCTCGCGCCGCGCGATCAGCCGCGCGAACACGCGCAGCGCGCGCAGCGCGTGATACCCCGTCTGGAGCGCGCCCATGGCGAGGACGGCGCCGGCGACCTCGTCGACGTCGTCCTCGTCGAGCGCGACATCGACCGGCGCGTGGGCGAAGAGATGCCGGAAATGGGTGAGGTCGCGGTAGATGCCCCAGCCGAGCGCCGCGAGCAGCAGAAGCGTCAGCGTCTTAAGCGCGGGGTGGACGGCGATATACCGATCGAGCGCCGCGGTCGCGCCGGCGAAGTGGAACACTTCATAGATCGCGTAAACCAGCAGCGTCGCGGTCACGACGATGTCGATATATTCGCCGTTGCCGAAGACGATCTCGCGATCGCCGAGATAAAGCAGCAGATGGCGCTGCTCGGCATAGATCGTCCACAGCACCGCGAGCCAGGTGAGGAAGCGCAGCGCGCCGAGCGTCAGGGATCGCATGCGCGCGAGGATAGGGGAGGAGAAGGGCTTTCAGCCATCGGCTATTCGCTTTGCCGTCGGCGTTACGCGCACGACAAAATTTACCGCGTCCCCGGCGAAAGCCGGGGTCCATTCAGCCATCTCGCGGTCGAGGAGTGGACCCCGGCTTTCGCCGGGGAAGCGGCGCGATCGCGAGAGCTGACAGCGAGCAGCTACTGGCTATACGCGCTGCCGCGCAGCGGCTGGAGCGAGCCGCCGAGATTGCCGCTGCCGACGCCGGCGCCGAGCGGGCCGCCATAGCCGTTGGCGCCGAGATAATCGCTGCCCGGCACCGGTCCGAAATTGCCGCGATTGGGGATGACCGAGGGCGCCGGGTCGGGTGCGCGCGGCGTCAGCGGCTTCATGCCGGTGATGCCCCAGCCGGACGTGTCGTAGCTGCCGGCATACATGCTCGTCGCATGCGAGCCGATGCCGCCGGTGCCGCCGCCGAACACATCGGTGCCGGCGCTGGCGATGCCGGGCATCGCGATCGCCAAACCCGCGACGAGATAACAAGCAACGCGACGCATCGAAAACATGGCCATTCTGGCCTCCCGCTCTTCTGAGTTGTTAAGACTTCCTGCAAAGCCGGACGCCGTCAAGCGCTTCGCTTGACAACGCAAAAAAAGACCGCAGAAAACGGGGGTTTTTCGACCTCTAAACAGCCGAAGGCTACTCCTCCGGCTAATCTAATCCAGCCGAAAAGCGCCTAAGCGTTACCATTGGAAGGCCGCTCCCCGGGCTCGATTCAGCGCTCTTCCCATAATCGACGGCGACCAAGCCTCAATTCTTCGGATAGCCGACGGTCTGCACGAACGTGACGAATTCCTCGTTGCCAAGGCTGAGCAGCTTGGCCAGCTTCGTGTGATCGAAAGACCCGCGAAACACGGTACCGAGCCCTTCCGAGGCGCAGAACAGATAGACGTTCTCGCTGATGAAGGCGGCATCGACCGACGCATAGAGCCGGCGCTCGTCGGGCGGCACGTCCATGCGTTCGCCGTGAGCGACATAAATCAATTCCAGCGGCGCGTTGGGGACAAAGTCCTGAACGCCGGTCTCGGCGCGAATATCGGCATCAAGGCGGCGGATCAGCCCATGGGTCCGCGGTTCATAGAGCCAAACGCCGTCTGCCATGGCCGCATAAACGTCGATCACCATCACGTGCCGCCAGTAAGGCGCTGTGCGATCGCCGCTCATCGGCCGATTGATACCGCACGCCGCCCAAAGCAAATTCGACACTGTGGTACGCGAAATCGGTTGCTCGCTAAAGGCGCGGACCGATCGACGATGGCTCAGCGCGCTGAGCAGCGGCAGACCGCCGCGTTTCAGCGGCTCCGGCAAGGCGATCGGCGACGGTGCAGTCGCAGCAGGCAGCTCCGTCATTGTCATGCTCCTCGCTAAAAGTACCGTAGGATCGGTCCGCAGAAACTGCCGGGCATTGATCCAGGTCAAGAGCACCGGTTCCGTACTGGACGACGATCCTGTCTTCCGATAGCGCAGGGAAATTATGCAGGTTGATGTGAGTGCGAAGATCGATCGCTGGCTCGCCGCGTTCGAGCCGCCGACGCCGTGCGTGGTGATCGATCTCGATCAGGTCCGGCGGCAGCACGAACTGCTCGCCGCGGCGTTTTCGTTTGCCGAGATCTTTTACGCAGTGAAGGCCAATCCCGCGCCGGAAGTTATTCGTGTCCTCGCCGGTCTGGGCGTCGGTTTCGACCTTGCTAGCGACGGCGAGATCGAGCGTTGCCGGGCGCAAGGCGTAGCAGCCGCACGTCTATCTTTCGGCAACACGATCAAGCGCGTGCCCGACATCCAACGCGCGCACGCGCATGGCCTGCGGCTCTACGCCTTCGACAGCGGCGAGGAGCTCGAAAAGCTCGCCGTTCACGCGCCGGGCGCTCAAGTATTCTGCCGTTTGCACGTGCCCGCCAACGGTGCCGAGTGGCCGCTCACGCGTAAATTCGGCTGCCCGGCCGATACCGCCGTTCACCTCCTGGTCGAGGCAAAGCGGCTTGGGCTGCGGCCGGCTGGCGTGTCATTCCATGTCGGCTCGCAGCAAAAGGATCCGCACGCGTGGGATCAACCAATCGCAGCGGCAGCGAGGATATTTCACGTTTGCGCGGCGCGCGGCATCGATCTCCAACTGCTCAATCTCGGTGGCGGCCTCCCCTCGCATTATCGGCATCCGATCGCGACGATCGCCCAATATGGGGACATTCTCGAGACCGCACTGCGCGCGGCGTTCGGCGGTTCGCTCCCGCGGACGATCATCGAGCCGGGCCGCTATATGGTCGGCGATGCCGGGTTACTGCGGGCCCAGGTGCTCCTCGTGACACAGCGATCACGGCAGGCGAAACATCGCTGGGTCTATCTGGATGCCGGTCGCTATAACGGGCTCACCGAGACTCTCGGCGAGCGGATCCAGTATCGGCTGCGCCCGTCGCGCGATGGCGGACCGATTGGTCCGGTCAGCCTCGCCGGCCCAACCTGCGACAGCACCGATATCCTCTATGAGAGAGCGGGCTATGAGCTACCGCTCGCTCTCCAAACCGGAGATTGGGTCGATTTCCTTTCCGCCGGCGCCTACACCGCGAGCTATGCCTCGGTGGAATTCAACGGTTTCGCACCGATCCGCACGTATTGCATCTGACGGCGATTGAAGCACGAGGCTGCAACGCGGGAGCGCGCGTTGGTCAAAGCGGAAACGAGCTCGGCCGCGGGTGCCGGATACGAAGTTTCTTGATGCGGGTGGTGAGGTTTTTGTCTTCGGCGAATGCCTGGATCGACTCTTCGATGGCGGCAGCCGTCTTTTCCACAACAATCCCAAGGGTTTTGTCGTGCTGTAAAAAAGGGCGCCTACCATCGCGGCAGCAGTGCTGTCATTGTCCGCAGCGAAATTTTCGCAATAAGCGACAGCACCGCGCGAATGTACCTGACCTGAGGGCATTCCGATTGACCTAGCTCAACTCCGGCGCTGCCTGGATCTGATACCCACGGCTTGGCCATCCGGAGAGGATCGTGACGCAGGAGCCCATCTCTCAATTTTTCGAGCACGCCGGAATATCCTTGCCTGCGCGGGAAGCGCACCAGTGGCAGAGCGGCGCGCCGCTGCCCCCGGATCAACTTTATCGCCGCTGTGACTTGTCACTCTTGGATTTCGAGACAGTACTCGATCTTCCCGACCCGCCCGGTCTGGTCGGTCAGGATCGGGCGGTCGAAGCGGTGAAATTCTCGATCGGAATGGATCGCAAGGGCTTCAACCTCTTCGCGCTTGGGCCGGCCGGCACCGGAAAGCACACACTCGTCGTCGAGTTGCTCAAACAAAAGGCGGCAACGGAGGCGACGCCGCCGGATTGGTGCTACGTCAATAATTTTGCCGACCCGCATCGGCCGCATCGGCTGATGCTGCCGGCCGGTCGCGCTCGGCCCTTCAAAACGGCGATGGAGCGTCTCGTCGCGGATCTTCAACTCGCCTTGCCCGCCGCATTCGAGCGTGACGATTACCGCGCGCGACGCGACGTGCTCGAGCAAGAATTCAAGAAGCGCACCGAGGAAGGCTTCGGCACCTTGCAAAGGCGCGCAGGGGAGAAGCATATCACCCTGATCCGCACGCCGATGGGACTGGCACTTGCACCGACGCATAACGGCGAGGTGATCAACCCTGAGATCTTCCACCGCATGCCGGAGGCCGAGCGCAAACGGATTACCGCGGATATGGAAGAACTGCAGAAGGAGCTCGAGACGCTCGTGCGCCAGCTTCCCGATTGGGAACGCGAGCACCGGGAAGCGGTGCGGAACCTCAACCGTGACATTACGGCGCAAACGGTCAGGCGGCCGTTGGCGGAATTGCGTAAAGCATATGAAGATTTGACCGAGGTCATCGGGTATCTCGAAACGGTCGAGCACGACATCCTCGAGAATGCCGACGACTTTCTTGCGCCGGCGCGCGCCGAAGCCGATGGCGAGACGCCGCTGCCCGTCGCCCAGATGCTTCGGGAAGTGCCGACATTCCGTCGCTATCAGGTCAATGTGATGGTCGACAACAGCGGCACCCAGGGTGCGCCGATCGTCTTCGAAGATCATCCGACGCACCAAGCGCTGGTTGGACGGATCGAGCATCAGGCGCGCTTCGGTGCCCTGACGACCGATTTCATGCTCATCGTTCCGGGCGCCTTGCATCGCGCCAACGGCGGCTATCTGGTGCTAGACGCCGAACGGTTGCTGACCAATTCCTTCAGCTGGGATTCGCTAAAACGCGCCTTGCGCGGCAGCGAGATTCGTGTGATGTCGCTCGAGGAGCTGCTCAGCTTGCAAAGCACCGTCTCGCTCGAACCGGAATCGATTCCTCTCGATCTCAAGGTGGTGCTGATCGGCTCGCCGCTCCTCTACTATCTTCTCAGCGAATACGATCCGGATTTCAAGCAACTCTTCAAAGTCGCGGCCGATTTCGACGATGCCGTCGAGCGCTCGCCCGAGACTGCATCCCTATACGCGCGCGTGGTCGCCGCGACGGTGCGGCGAGAGAACCTCAAGCCCCTCGACCGTCCGGCGGTCGCACGCGTGATCGAGCATGCCTCGCGACTGAGCGGCGATTCCGAGAAGCTGTCGACCGAAATGCGCTCGCTCGTCGACCTGCTGCAAGAGGCTGATTACCTCGCCGGGAGCCATGGGAATGAGCGCATCGGCGTCGGCGATATCCAAGCCGCCATCGACGCGCAGCGCCGGCGCGGCGATCGGATCTATCAGCACCTGCAGGAGGAGATCGCACGCAATACACTGCGTATTGAAACCAGCGGCGCGGCCGTCGGTCAGATCAACGGGCTCGCCGTGATGAGCTTGGGCGGATTTGTGTTTGGCCACCCAAGCCGAATCAGCGCACGAGTCCGATTGGGGCAGGGCGAGGTCATCGATATCGAACGGCAGGTAACGCTGGGTGGTCCACTCCATTCGAAGGGGGTCCTGATCCTCAGCGGCTTTCTTGGCGGCCGCTTTGGCCGAGGCGCGCCCCTATCGCTCACCGCGAGCCTCGTCTTCGAGCAATCCTATGGCGGCATCGACGGCGACAGCGCATCGTCGGCCGAGCTCTACGCGTTGCTCTCCGCCATCAGTGACGTGCCGATCCGGCAAGCTTTTGCGGTGACCGGCTCGGTCGATCAGCACGGCTTCGTCCAGGCGATCGGCGGCGTTAACGAGAAGATTGAAGGTTTCTTCGACGTCTGCAAGGCGCGCGGACTCGACGGCACTCACGGCGTGCTGATCCCGGCAGCCAACGTCAAACACCTTATGTTGCGCCAAGACGTGGTCGAATCTTGCGCGAAAGGCTTGTTCCAGGTCATTCCGGTCGAGACGATCGACGAAGGCATCGCGATCCTGACGGGCGTGCCAGCCGGCGCGCTCGATCAGATGGGGCGGTATCCCGAAGGCACCATCAACAACCGCATTGCCGTACGCCTCGCCGCTTTTGCTGCGGCGCGGCCCGAGCATGCTGTGGCCCGCCGCCAACGCGAACGGACGTCCAATCGTGATCTCAGCAATAAGTGATCGACCTATCGCTCGCGTCGTCGTCGCGTTCGATGCCGTCGGCGAGCACCAATCGAGCGCCGAGACTGCGGCGCAGCTGGCAAATTGGCTCGATGCGGCGCTCTACGGCATTTTCATCGAGGACGACGCGCTGCTCCGCCTCGCCGGTCTTCCTTTCGCCCGCCATATCGGCGCAAGCGGCAAGGGACTTGAGACATTCGAGGAAGAGACACTGCTCCATCAATTCAAGGCGCACGCGGCGCGGGCGCGCACCGCCATCGAAGCTGCCGCGATAGCGGAGAAGGTCGACTGGAGTTTCGATGTCATCCGCGGCTCGATCGCGATCGCAAGCGGTGCGCTCGGCGATCACGATTTGCTCGTGGTCGAAGCCGCGTCGCGACCGTTCGCCGGGGGGATGCGACTCGATTCTCGGCTGCTCGACGCGGCAATCGCGACCGGCAGACCACTCCTCGTCATACGCGATGGTTCGTCGCCGGTAAAAAGTGTTGTTGTCCTTGTCGTGGACGATGGAGCTTTGTCGAAGGCGGCGATCGCGACCGCCGCGGGTATCGCTGCCGCGTCGGGACGAGCGCTCGGCGTCTTCGTTGCGGATGGCTACCTGTCGTCCGCCGAAATCCGTGCATTGGTTGGCGGTACCTCCGAAAAGCTCGCGCGGGGCTGCCTGATCGAAACCTTCAGCGATAGGGACCAGACGCTCGCGCGCCAAGCGCGTCGCGGTGACCTCTTGGTCGTCGCGATCGACCCAAACGCCGATCCTGCCGCTGCGCTGCGCGATGTTCTGGCGAAGACCCAAGCGGATGTGTATTTCCTCCGCTGAAAGCGAACGATGCTCGGGCTGCGCAACGGGCGATTGATCTAAATCAATCTGTCCCGTGGGCCGACATGGGATTTTCTGCGGGAGCCTTGCGAATGGCGGCTCGAACGCACAGGAAGGAAATCTGCCATGGTCGCGCTATCCCCCCGCACCAACACCCCGATTTCGACCAAGGAGCTGGAACGCCGCTGGGCTGCAATCCGCGCGCGGATGGCCGAGCAGAAGATCGATGCGCTCGTGATGCAGAGCAACAACGACGGCATGGGTGGATACGTCAAATATTTCACCGATCTGCCTGCCACAAACGGCTATCCGACCACGGTCGTCTTTCCGAAAGACGATTTGATGACGATGGTCGGTCAGGCCGGCTTCGGCACAGATACAGCAGTGCCGGCGGATGGCGACGGGGTTCATCGCGGCGTGAAACGCCTCCTCGGCGCACCGGTTTTCGTCAGCGCCGGTTATTCCCTCGCCTATGATGTCGAGCTCACCGAGAAAGCTCTCGAGCCTTACCGCGATGGGACAATCGGTTGGGTTGGCCTTGGTACGCTGCCTTATTCGCTGACCAGCGGCTTGATGCGCGGCCGATGCGCGAAGGCCAAGTTCGTCGATGCGACGGAACTCGTCGACGCCGTGAAGTGCGTCAAGAGCGACGAAGAGCTAGCGCGTATCCGCGATACCGCCGCGGTGCAGGACAAGGCCATCGAGGCTGCGCTCAAAGCCGTACAGCCAGGCAAGCGCGATATCGATATCGCAGCGCTCGCCGAATATACCGCACGCCAGCTCGGCAGCGAGCAAGGGCTCTTCCTCGTTGCCTCTTATCAACCCGGCAAGCCGACCTTCTGGCTCGACCGGCACAATCAAAATCGGACCCTCCAAGACGGCGATCGCTTCCACATCCTCGTCGAGACCAATGGCCCCGGCGGCTTCTGGACCGAGATCAATCGGCCCTGCGTCATCGGCAAAGCGACGCAGCAGATGAAGGACGATTTCGCGATACTCATGGAAGCGCGGAAATTCACGCTCGGAACCGTGCGCGACGGCGCCTCATGCAAGGAAGTGTGGGATTCCTACAATGACTTCCTCAAGAAGCATGGCAAGGCTGAAGAGCGCCGGCTCTATTTTCACGGCCAGGGCTACGACCTGGTCGAGCGGCCGCTCGTGCGCTTCGACGAGCCGATGCGTATCGCGAAGAACATGAATTTCGCCTGCCACCCCACGTTCATCGGCGGCGGCCTGCTCAACGCGATCTGCGACAACTTCATCATCAACGAAAAGGGCGTGCCGGAGCGCGTTCACAAATTCCCCGAGCAACTGTTCGAGCTGGGCTAGGCGAGCTTCCGGCAGCGAGGAGCACGGTGCGATGACCCGGATCGAAACGGCTCGCCTCATCCCGAATCAACGCTGGCTGCGTGTGCTGCCACCGATCGTGCTGGTCTACACGCTCAACTTCATCGATCGGACGAATATCGCCTTCGCGATCGCCGGGGGGATGAATGCCGAGTTAGGCCTATCGGCTTCCGTCGCCGGCTTGGCGGCGGGAATTTTTTCGATCGGCTACTTGCTCCTTCAGGTTCCAGGCGGCGACATCGCGGCTAAGCGTAGCGCCAAGCGTTACGTCACCTGGTCGATGATCGCCTGGGCCATCATCGCGATGGGGACGGGCTTCGCCGCCAATACCTGGCAATTGATGACCTTGCGGTTCCTGCTGGGCGTCGCCGAAGGTGGGACCTATCCCGCCCTCTTGGTCCTCATCAGCAACTGGTTCCCGCGCGAAGAGAGCGGCCGTGCTAATTCGATCTTCATGTTCGGTGCGAGCCTCGCGAATTTCGTGACCGGGCCGCTTTCGGGCTGGATCATCAGCCTTTACGGCTGGCGCGAGGTGTTCTTCATCGAAGGCGCCCTGCCGCTCGTCGCCTTGCTGTTCTGGCTGCCGATGGTCTCGGATCGGCCGGAAACCACGGGTTGGCTGGCTCCCGAGGAACGCGATTACATCGTCACCAAACTGGCCCAAGAGCAGAAGGCACTCGCCGGGCGTGGCTCCTACAAGGAGATTCTCGCGGATTCAAACCTCTGGAAACTGTCGGCGATCTATTTCCTCTTTCAGATCGGAATGAACAGCTACATCTACTGGCTCCCGACGATCCTGCGGTCGCTAACGCAAAGTGGTATCGCGACAATCGGGTTGCTTGCTGCTTTGCCCTATCTCTTCACGATGCTTGGCCAATACGGCTTCGGCGCCTTGTCCGATCGCACCGGCAATCGCCGCCTTTACATGGTCTTGCCTGCGCTTTGCTTCGCCGGCGCCCTTGTGCTGTCCGTCCTGACGCATGGTACGATCTGGCTGTCCTACGCCTTTCTCGTCGCCTGCGGCGCGGTCTATTCGGCGCATAATGGTGTCTTCTGGACCGTGCCACCGGCATTGTTTCCGCGCGAGATCGCCGGCGGCGCGCGCGGCATCATCAATGGGCTCGGCAATCTCGGCGGCTTCGTAGGACCGGTGTTGATCGGCTGGTCGATCACGATGTTTCACAGCACTAACGGCGCTCTCTACGCGCTCGCGGTCGTGCCGATCCTCAACGCGATCCTCATTTACACGCTACCCTCCGCCCTCTCACATCAGATAGTGCACCAGGCCGCGTTACCATCGGGAACGGCGCAACGCGACAAGGCGGCGTAAGGCGGAAAGCGAAGGATCTTCCCCATGAGCATGACCTCGACGATAGAAATCCCGAAGCTCCGCTGGTGGCGGATACTGCCGCCCTGCCTGCTGGCCTATGTCCTCTCTTTTCTCGATCGATTGAATTTCGGGTTCGCCATGGCCGGCGGCATGCCCCGAGAGTTGGGCATGACGGCAACTGTCGCCGGGCTGGCGGCCGGGGTGTTCTCTTTCGGCTACCTCCTGCTGCAGGTGCCGGGCGGCGACTACGCATCGAAACGCAGCGCGAGAACCGTTGTCGCCATCATCATGTTCGCCTGGGGACTGGTGGCGATGGCGACCGGGCTTTGCCAGAACACGACCCAGCTCATCGGGGCGCGCTTCCTGCTGGGCGTGGCGGAGGGCGGGCTATGGCCGGCGGTGTTCGTCCTCATCAGCGACTGGTTCCCGAGCGAGGAATTGGCGCGCGCCAACGCCGTCTTCACCATGGGTGCGACGGTCGCGCAAGCGATCAACGGTCCGCTCTCCGGTTGGCTGGTCAGCGCCTATGGGTGGCGGGATCTGTTCTTCATCGAAGGCGCCTTTCCGATCATCGGCTTGCTGATCTGGCTGCCATTGATCAGCGATCGGCCGGAACAAGCCAAGTGGCTCTCGGTCAGTGAGCGCGACTATGTCGTCAACAAGATCAAAGCCGAACAGGAAGCCTTGAAGCAAAAAGAGGCCGGGAAGACGGTCTCCTACAAGGAGCTCTGCAAGCAGGTGAACCTTTGGAAGCTCGTCGCCGTCTATTTCTGCTTCCAGGTGGGCGTCACAGCCTATGTCTATTGGCTACCGACAATTATGAGCCAGCTGACCAAGGCCGGGCTCGCCCTGACCGGTTGGCTGGTCGTCGTGCCCTATCTCAGCTCCATTATCGGCCTGTTCTTCTTTGCCGCCTCGTCGGATCGCAGCGGCAACCGTCGCCTCTTCGTCGCGCTACCGGCGATCGGAGCGGCGATATGCCTGTTCCTGTCGGTGCAAGTGAAGGAGATGATCTGGGTCTCCTACACATTCCTCGCTCTGAGCGGCCTGTTCTACGGCTCGCATAACGGCGTTTTTTGGAGCATTCCCCCGGCGTTGTTCCCGCGTGAAGTCGCCGGCGGCGCGCGCGGCATCATCAACGGGATGGGCAATCTCGGCGGTTTTATCGGCCCGACGATGGTTGGCTGGTTCATCACTATCTCGGGCAATAGCGATGGCGGCATTTACGGGATGGTGATTGCCTGGCTGCTCGCCTGCGTCTGCGTCTACGCCTTGCCGAAGAGCCTCTCGAAGCTCGCGCCGAAGGTTCCCGCCGCCACGAGCGGCGGCCCCAAGCACGCGGCTACCTGAGGAACTCGGCCCCACCGAGGCCGCTGTGGAAGGATGGCATCCGATCATGTTGTCCCTCCATCCTGATGCGCGGCGCTTCGCCTTCGGCGGAACCTCGGCGATCGTTACAGGGATGGGCCTCATCATCGGCCTCGACGCTGCCGCCGCATCGAGAATGGCTCTCGTCGGAAGCCTTCTCATCATCGGCTTGGCCGACAATCTCACCGATTCACTGAGCGTTCACATGTACCAGGAAGCGGAGCATCTGGATGGTCGCCAAGCGCTACGCACGACGGTGACGAATTTCCTGGCCAGGTTTGCGATCACCTTAAGCTTCGTGGGATTTTTGATCACGTTGCCGTTTTCGACGGCGATCATCGTATCGTTGATTTGGGGATTCGTCCTTCTGGCGCTGATGAGCCTCATGCTGGCTCGCCTTAGGCGCGCGAGCGCCCTTGCCGAGATATGGAAGCACACTGCGGTGGCTGTCACCGTAATCATTGCGAGCAAGATCATCGGCACCGCCATTCCCGCACTCATTGCTTCGATCTAGACCCGCGCCTCCCGTTGACGCGGTTTGGTTCTATCGGCGATTGATCTGGGTCAACGCGCCGATCCTGGGCGTTCCGTATCAAGAAATATCGTTGGCAGAAACCATGTATCCCGCAGCGAAGGCGCCCTTATCAGCCATGATTCAGGCCGAACACCTCAGCAAGCGGTTTGGCGAGGTGGTAGCGGCTGACGACATAACCTTAGCGATCGCGCCCGGCGAGATATTCGGGCTGATCGGGGCAAACGGCGCTGGCAAAACCACGCTGGTAAAAATGCTGGCAACGCTGCTGACGCCCACCTCCGGCACGGCGTCGGTCGCGGGCTTCGACACGATGCGCCAATCCGCTGAGGTGCGCCGTCACATCGGATACGTTCCCCAGCTCTTGTCAGCCGATGGCGATCTTACCGGCCGCGAGAATATGCTGCTTTCGGCAAGGCTCTATGCGTTGCCGCGGCGCGAGCGAGATCAGCTTATTGATGGGGCGCTATCGGCCATGGGCTTGGCCGATGCGGCTGATCGGCTCGTCAAAACGTACTCCGGCGGAATGATCCGCCGGCTCGAGATCGCGCAGGCGATGCTGCATCGTCCCGACGTTCTCTTTATGGACGAGCCAACGGTCGGCCTCGATCCATTGGCGCGTGATGCTGTTTGGGAGCACGTTCGCATGCTGCGTCAGTCATTCGGCATGACCATGCTGGTGACGACGCATTACCTCGAGGAGGCCGATTTATTATGCGACCGCATCGCCATCATGCAACGCGGCCGCTTCGTCGCGGTCGGCAGTCCGCGCGACCTGAAGTTGGCCGTCGGCCCCAATGCAACGCTCGATGATGTGCTGGTGCACCTCGTCGGCCAGACGAGCGAACAGGAAGGAGGGTTTGGCGATGTCAGACGTGCACGCCACAGCGCCATTGTCCACGGCTAGGACGCCCCGTACCGCGATCCTCGCTGCTTATGCTACCCAAGTATGGGCGGTCGCGGGGGCCGAGATCACCAAGCTGCGACACGATCCGATAGAGCTGGTCAGCCGCGCCATTCAACCCGTGCTTTGGCTGGTGCTGTTCGGTCAGGTGATGGGCAGGGTCCGGGGCATGAATACGGGCGGACTGAGCTACGAGGATTTTCTGGCGCCCGGCATCCTCGCGCAAAGCGTCTTGTTCGCAGCGATTTTTTACGGGATTTCCGCGATTTGGGAGCGCGATCTCGGCATCCTGCAGCGCTACCTCGTCAGCCCGTCACCGCGCAGCGCCCTTATTATCGGCAAGGCGATTTCATCGGCGACGCGCGGTCTCGTGCAGGCCTTCATCGTCTACTTGATCGCACTTACGCTCGGGACAGACATCAGCATCGAGCCGCGCCATATCCTTGGCGCCGCGGCCTTCGTAGCACTGGGATCCGGATTGTTTTCGACCTTTTCCCTTGTCATCGCGTGTCTCGTCAGGACACGAGAACGCTTCATGGGCGTTGGCCAGTTCCTAACGATGCCGATCTTCTTCGCCAGCAATGCGATCTATCCGATCGATCTCATGCCGCACTGGCTCCAGATCATCTCGCACGGAAACCCGCTCACCTATCAGGTGGATGCCCTGCGCACACTGATGCTTCGCGGCGCCGAAACGACGATCGGCCTTGGCACTGATTTCTTGGTACTTTCGGGGATCGCGCTGTGCCTGATCGCCCTGGCCGCGCGGCTTTATCCGCGCATGGGAAATTGATCGGCCGAGAATGCCCGTGCGGCACAAACTCCGCCGCAGAAAAGGCTGCGCACAGTGAGATCGCGGCGGCTGCCTCCAGAACGAGATGAGCGAAGCGGATCTTCGTCGGGCGCGCTTGAGACATTGCAAACGTTACGGCGCGGCTTTGGTGCGAGAGGCTCTCAACCGGCGGTCATCGGTTTCACGCCAGACAAGCCCGAATACTGGTCTTTCGCGGAACTCGCGAAGATATCCGCGCGTTTCGCGTCGGGACTCGCGTACCAACGTGTCGGTGCCAATGAGGGCGTCGCGCTTATCGCGCCGAATTCCCCGCGCTGGCTCGCCGCCTTTTGGGGTATCCAGGCAGCCGGTCTTATCGCGGTTCCCATCGATGCTCAAAACGATGATGGCGAATTACGGCGCATGCTTGCCATCGGGCGCTGCACTTGGGCCATAACGACGAGCGCCCTGGTCGAACGGTTACACGCGATTGCCCCAACCTGCCGCCTGATCATCCTCGATCGCGAAGCAACCGCCGCCCCGGATGAGAGTTGGGAGAGCATTCTCGATCGGTCCGATGCAGTGTCACGGGCTGTGACACCGAGCGATACCGCTATCCTTGTCTTCACCTCGGGGACTACAGGCAGTCCCAAAGCCGTCCCGCTGACCCATGCCAACCTCCTTGCCAACGTGCGGGCGCTCGCGGCAGCGCGGCTGGCCGGCCCCGGCGATCGCGCCGTCCTGCCCTTGCCCCTCCATCATGTCTATCCGCTGATGGTCGGGCTGATCGTGCCTTTGGCACTCGGCTGCGCCGTGATATTGCCGGCCGGGATCAGCGGCCCGGAAATTTTCACCGCATTACGCGATGGCGGAGCGACCGTTCTTATCGGCGTGCCGCGATTATACACGGCGCTGCTCGACGCTGTGCGCCGCGGAATCGCGCTTCAGTCGCGGCCAATCGCAAGCGTCTCCCGGCTTGCCTTGGCGTTGGCCCTGCGAGCGACCCGCCGTGGCATTTCCTGGCCGGGCCATTGGTTCCTCGCACCAGTAAGGCGCCGCCTTGCACCGCGTTTGCGATTGCTGGTGAGCGGCGGCGCAGCCGTTCCCGTGGAGGTCGAGGAGGCGCTCGCTGCTCTTGGATGGCAGATGCTCACCGGTTACGGACTGGTCGAGACGGCGTCGATGCTGACTTTCAATCGGCCAGGCAGGACGCGAATTGGATCGGCGGGACAGCCGGTGCCCGGCATGAAACTTCGCATCGCCCATGCGGATAGTGACGGCGTCGGCGAGGTCGAGGCACGCGGACCATCCCTGTTCGCAGGCTATGCCGGCGATCCCGAGAAGACGCGCGACGCCTTCAGTCCGGATGGCTGGTTTCGCACCGGCGACCTTGGGTCGATCGACAGCGATGGCTTTGTCCACATCGCAGCGCGCAGGACGGAAACGATTGTTCTCGCCGATGGCAAGAAGCTTTTCCCAGAGCCTTTCGAAGCAATTTACGCGGCATCGCCCCTGGTTCGCGAGGTCGCTTTGCTCGGTGTCGACGGCGCCCTGGTCGCTTTGGTCGTGCCCGATCTCACCGCTGCGCGTGCGGGCGGTGCGATGCGTCTCGCCGAGGCATTGCATGACGGTCTGACGGCGACGGCGAGGACGTTGCCGAGCTATGCACGTCTGTCGGGTTTCGCCGTTATGCGCGAATCCCTGCCACGGACCCAGCTGGGGAAGATTCGCCGCCATCTGCTGCCGGGTCTTTACGCAAGGGCCCTACGGCACGAGGCCGTTTCGCCGCCGCCGCCGCTCTCGACGGAAGACCGACTGCTGATCGAATCACCACCGGGCGCCGCGTTGTGGCAATGGCTCCAACAAAAATTTCCCGATCGTGCACTCGCCCTCGACACGGTGATGCAGCTTGATCTCGGCATCGATTCATTAAGCTGGGTGGAACTGACCCTCGCGCTCGAGCACGATCTCGGCATTACCCTGCACGAAAAAGAGATCGCGCGCATCGTGACTGTCCGCGATTTGCTGCGCGAAGGGACCGGAACGCCGGCTGCCGCAGCGGGCGTCGCCGAACCGATGCACCAATGGCTTGCGCCCCTGACGGCCTGGCACCGTTGTCTCCGCGCTCTAAGCGAGCCGCTGATCCGTTTGACGATGCGAACGGCTTTCCACCTGCAAGTCGAGGGCCTGGCCCATCTTCCGGCCGAAGGTCCGATTCTCTTCTGCCCTAATCACGTCAGTTACCTCGATCCGTTCGCGATCGGCATCGCGCTCCCGCCGGCGCAGTTGCGCCGCACCTTTTGGGGCGGTTGGACCGGCGTCGCATTCAGCAGCCGTCTGCGGCGGCTCTTCAGCCGCGCGGCCCGGGTTTTGCCGATCGATCCGGACCGGGCCGCCGCGTCGGGCTTGGCAATTGGGCGAGCCGTGCTCGACCAAGGCTTCAATCTCGTCTGGTTTCCGGAAGGCGCGCGTAGTCCGGACGGCAAGCTGCAACGTTTTCTTCCCGGCATTGGCGCGCTCGTTGAGGATCGACCGGTGCCGATTGTTCCGGTGTATATCGACGGCAGCTTCGCCGCCTGGCCTGCAGACCGGCGTTTTCCGCGCCGCGCACCGATCACCGTTCGTTTCGGTCAGCCGATCTCGCCGGCCAGCATCGCCCCCGGTGCGATTGACCGCGACCGCGAGGAGCGCATTGCAACTACCGTTCAAGCCGCCGTGGCGGCGTTAGCGCAAAATGATCCTTCAATACAGCAGATACTTGGCACGTAGACGTTTGAAGCCTTCGAGCTCATCCTGCCATCCTGAGGCGATTTTCCGCGGATCCTTCCCCTGAGCAATCGCCTCAAGCGTCTGCGACGATCCGATCATGCCGAGCGTATCGCGTAAGCGGAATTGAGTCGGGTAAAGGCGGAAAAGCGCAGCCGCGAGCTCGACCCCGAGCTCGGGCGCACGGAAAGCGTTACGATCAGTGACGGAAAAGCGCACTCCATGGCAAAGCACACCGGCGTAGCGGTCGTCTGCGGGTGTGAAATCGATGCTTTCGACTCGTACGCCCGAGAGGTGTCGCTCGCTCAATGCGCGCGCGAGCGCCTTGCCGTCGATCCACGGCGCGCCGAGCAACTCGAACGGACTCGAGGTGCCGCGCCCCACGCTGACATTTGCGCCTTCGACCAGAGCAACCCCCGGATAAAGAGTCACCTCTTCAAGCGAGCGCAAATTGGGCGATGGCGCTACCCAGGATAGGCCGGTTTGGTCAAACCACATGCTGCGGCGGTATGCGTGCATCGCGATAACTGACAGTTTGGCGCCGATGCTGGCTTCCGCATTGAACATCTTCGCGAGTTCGCCCAACGTCATGCCATGTTGGACCGGCGTTGAAAAATAGCCGGTGAAAGAGCGGCGCTGCATATCAAGCATCGGGCCCGCGACTGCGTTGGCCGTAATCGGATCTGGGCGGTCGAGAACGAAAACGGGAATGCCGGCCCGTGCCGAGGCTTCCATCGCATAGGCCATCGTCGTCGCGTAGGTATAGAAGCGCGCGCCGACATCTTGGAGATCGATCACCAGCCCATCGAATTGCGACAAAGTGGCTGATGTCGGATGAGAATCCTTTCCGTAGAGACTGTAGACCGGCAATCCCGTGACGGCTTCTGTCGACGATTGAATGCGGCCTTCGCGATCTGCCCCCAATCCGTGTTCGGGGCTGAATAGCGCCATGAGATGAACGCCAGGCGCTTTTGCGAGGACGTCGATCGTCCGGCGCGCAGCGGCGTCGCGCGCGGCCTGATTGGTCAGGAGCGCGATGCGCTTGCCTTGCAAGGGAGCGAAATTCTCATGCTCCAGGACGTCGATGCCGGTCATCACCTCCGCCGGTTTTGTCGCAGCCGCCGTACTCGCTACGATCGGCACGGGGCTGGCGGCGGCAACGAGTTGCGCAATGTTGCGGCGTAGCGCTTTCACGTCGCCTTTGCCATCGGGATACAGTCGGCTGGTCAGAATGATGAGGTAGAGGCCGCGTTTGGGATCGATCCATAGCGACGTACCGCTATAGCCGGTATGGCCGTAAGAGCCATTGCCGAACGCGGTATCCTCACCACCGCCATACGGTGAGCTGATATCCCAACCGAGGCCGCGCAGCACGTTACCGGGAAGGTAATGGGACGCCGTCATGCGCTCGACCGCTTTGGCGCTGAGAACGCGCGTTCCGTTCAATGTTCCGCCATTCAGCAGCATCTGCGCGAAGAGCGCGAGATCGTCGGCCGTGCTGAAGAGGCCGGCATGGCCGGCAACGCCGCCCATGCGATGCGCGGTTGGATCTTGCACCTCGCCCCAGCGCAAACTGCCGTTCTCGATGTCCGCCGGCGCGATGCGCGGACGCAACGCATGCGTCGGCAGAAAACCAGTGTCTTTCATGCCTAGCGGACGGAAAATGTGCTGCGCGGTATAGAATTCGAGGCTTTGGCCCGTCACACGCTCAACCAGCTCGCCGAGCGCGACGAAGTTGACGTCGCTATAAAGGAATTTTGAGCCCGGCGCGTGTTGGGGTTGCTCCGCCTCGACTCGCAGCCGCGCCGAAAGCGGTCCAGACCAGCTTTCGCGAAGGTCAAGATCGGCGCGGAGGCCGGAGGAATGCGTTAGAAGCTGTTCGATTGTGATTGAGGCTTTGCCATGGGCAGCAAAGCTGGGCCAATATTTTGCCACCGGCGCATCAAGCTTCAACTTGCCGACGTCGACGAGTTGCATCACCGCGGTGGTCGTCGCGATCACCTTGGTAAGCGAGGCGAGATCGAAGATCGTATCGGCGGTCATCTCGGCTCGCGCGGGCTGCAGCATGCGCGCGCCAAAGGCTTGGCGATAAATCACCCGGCCCTGCGCGCCGACCAACACGACTGCACCGGGGATATGGCCGGCGGCGACCTCGCTTTGAACGGCCGGCGCAACCGATGCGAACGCGCCCTCCGCGGCGGCGTCGCCGGCAAAAGCCGGCGAGCCGCAGCAACAAACGCTCGCCAGGACGCCGGCGAGCAGGATCATTGTCGTAAACCGAAAATTGCGCATGCGAGACCTGAAAAACAAGCCGGCCCAGCCGCCCCGTCCGACTCACTTACCGGCAGGCGGTCTCCTGCTCAAGCCCTTCGCCGGAATACACGTTTCTGGGGTTCCAAAGCATCCAACCGTCGCTGCCGAACTCTTCTGCCGCCCTGATCTGTTGCTTGATTTCGTCCGCATCGAATACGCGGTGATCGAATGCGTAATCCTTGAACGCCTGAAGCCAGGGGCGGATGCGGCGCGGCGAAACACGCGTGCGCGTGCGTACTTGGTCCAGCGACCGCCGGACGATTTCATACACATGCGCGACGGGATCGCGATAGCCGGGGATGCCGAATTGGAAGCCGGAGGGGTAAAGCATCGGCGACAGGTAATCGACGCGCGGGAGAATATCCTCGAGCCGCTGACCGATACCGGTATCGTCCAGATTCCAGCAGATGTAACCGAAGACATCCGCAGCGAGGAACACGTTATAAGGGACGAGCCGGGCGCGGGCGCCATCGAGGAAACCGGCAATAGCACGGGTTCGGAACTGCTGATTGTTCGATTCGGACAGGCGTACGGCTTTGTCGTCGGGGAAGCGCAGATAATCGAATTGGATTTCATCGAAACCGGCGCTTGCCGCCTCCGCCGCGATGGCGATGTTGTAATCCCAAACCTCGCGGCGTGTCGGATCCACCCAGCGCAATCCTTCGCGGTCGTGAAAGAGGCTGCCGTCCGCCCGTTTAACCGCCCATTCCGGGTGTGCCGCAGCGAGCGGATCGTCCTTGAAGGTCACGATCCGTGCGATGGTGTAGACGCCCCGGGCATGTAGCGATTGGAGAAGTGTCGCGAGGTTCGGAATGGTGATCGTTTTCTGTGCGCCGATCTCGCTCGCAAGCGGCACCCCGCTCCGATACGCGACCAAGCCGCGGTCGCCCTTGATGTCGATGACGACCGCGTTGAGTTGCGTTTCCCGGATCAGATCCAGCGCGCCGTTGCGCAGGCTGGGGCTGCCGATTCCGTAGAAAGATAGGTAGAGCGCTTTTGGCGTGAAAGGCTTGAGCGGAATTGCCGCGGTCGCCGCCTCGGCGCTGACAGTGCGCCGCTCGTAGCCGGGCGCGCGCACGCCGATTGCCGCCCCCGTTTCTAGCCCGATCGCGACGCGCCCGTCCGCATCCGTCCTGGTGGTGTGCCCGTCAGCCGTCACGGTTGCGTCTGCAATCGCAGCCCCGCTGTCGGCGTCGATGACGCGGATGGACACCTCGCCCGCATGTCCTGCGGCGGCCAGCAGCAAGCTCAGCGCAAGGACGCCCAATGTACGATGAAGGAGCGACGTCATGGTCCATCTCCCGGGCCGGTTGCGCGTTCGATCAGCGCGGCGAAGCGCGGGCCGCTGTCGGCATCAGTCATGAGATATCGGGGCAATGCGAGTGGGTTTATCGCACGGCTCGCCGGAATCCTCTGCAAAGTGAACGCAGCAACGTATCCCGCCTCCTGAGCCCATTGCTCGAGCTGGGTATCGTGAATGCCGAAAGGCCAGGCGAGCAGGTCAACTTTGCCGCCAAGCCGACGTTCCAGAACCTCACGCGAACGGATGAGCTGCGACATGGCGAAGGCGCGATAGGCTTCCGGCGTCAGTCTCGCGCGCTCGTGATTGAAATTGGGATGCCAGAAGGTATGCGATTGGATATCGACGAGACCCGAGCGAGACAGCGAGGCGAGCTGATCCCACGTCATCGCATAGCTCGCATTGGAAATGGCCGAGGGATAGATGAACAGCGTGATCGGGATTTGGTGACGCTCGATCAGCGGGAACATCTCGCTATCGACGGATATATGGCCGTCATCGGCGGTGATTACGACGGCGTGCCTGGGCAGGTCTTCGCGCAGATCGCCGAGAGCATCGACCAGCCGCCTTAGCGGAATGATCTGATAGTGGTTCGACGCGAGCCATTCGAGCTGGGCCGCGAAAGTGGCGGTCCGCACCGTCATGCCATCGGCCACGATCGGTCCGAACCGATGATAGACAAGGATGGGCACGCGGCCGCCGGTCTGAGCCATGGCCGGAAGCGAGAATATCGTCCATGTAAGAATGACGAGGAGTGCGATCGTCCGAATGGGACGAAGATTTGTTCTCATGAGAACCAAACAAGCAGGATCGACAACAATACGATTCGCTAATGGGGCGGGCGCCGCGTTGATTTAGATCAAGTCATGGCCCAGCTGCGGCGGCTTAGATTGCACAGATCTTGAAGCAGGAGATTGACGATGGGCGGTCATGCGTCGCGACGCGACAAAAAGCAGGAGGCACTGGATAAGCTGAATCTCGCACGACGTGTTACGGCGACCGCACTTGCGAAGCGGAAATCGCCTGTCAAAGCGCAGAAATCGAGGTCCAAGTAAGCGCGCTAGTGGCCGATTTGGCCGTTGCGCCTTCGCGTCACATTTCGTCAACGACCGAAACAAAAGTGCGTACAACCGACATTGTCGCGCGACCTCGCCGCATTAGAGATTCCGTACCGCAGGCTGACGGGAAATGGCGGGGAGGAAGTGCAGAATGCGCTCGATTTTGGAACTCGATAAAATCCAGCTCAATCGTATTGAACAGGCGATTGCCGCCTTAATCAGGCAACCCATCGTGGAGCAGCAGCGCAAGCGCTGCCTGCTGCAGGCGCTCAACGATGAGAAGGAAGAGCTGTTCCGCACCAATCCGGCCATACGGTCGATCGCGCGGCAGAAAGCGGCGTGAATAAGCAGCCGACAATCTTGCGCGTCGGCGTTGTCTTCGCGATTTTTTTGTTGCTGGTTGCCGCGGCTCCGAATATCCCGCCCAGCGCGATTCTCGGAATACCGACCATGGTCGTCGCCAACGAAAACGATACGCTTCTGGACCTCGCGCAGCTTTACGATGTGGGCTTCGTCGAGATGCGCGAGGCCAATCCAGGCGTCGATCCGTGGATGCCCGGCGCTGGCAGGCCGATTCGCGTGCCGACGGAACATATTCTGCCCGACGCGCCCCACTCCGGCATTGTCATCAACCTCTCCGAGCTGCGCCTTTACTATTTTCCGCCACATGGCGAGGTTCGCAGCTTTCCGATCGGAACCGGAGACGAAGGTAAAGCCACGCCAACCGGCACGACGAGGATCGCGCGTAGGCAACAGCATCCCACCTGGATCCCGACCAAGTCCGAACATGAGGAGGATCCGGCGCTGCCCGATGCCGTCGGGCCTGGACCTGACAACCCGATGGGAAATTTTGCGCTTTATCTCGCGTGGTCTGGCTACGCGATCCATGGCACCAACAAGCCCGATAGTATCGGTCGGCGCGACAGTCACGGCTGTATCCGACTCTATCCGGCCGATATCGAATGGCTTTATTCGCACATTGCCTTGGGCAGCCCCGTAACTGTCGTGAACCAGCCGGCAAAGCTCGCGTGGGTAGACGGCGAGCTCTTCCTTGAGGTACATCCGCTTCAGGACGATATCGACGCCATCGAACTTTCTGGCCAGCCGAATTCAAACGCAGGGATCGATGCGGACGATTTGGTCCTAAAGGCGGCGGGAGCAGAGAGAAACCGGCTCAATTGGTATGCGATCCACCTCGCCGAGGCACGGCGCGACGGAATGCCGGTCCAGATCACCCGACCGGCTGGCACGCCGGACTGAAAGCCTCTCACCATGGCGGTACGTCGTCGCGGACTGGTCGCCCTTCTCGTAGCGCTGGCGCTGCTCGCGCATCTTCCGGCGAGCGCTGCGGGCGGCCCGCTTGGCAAGGCCGATATCGTGGTCGTGTTCAAATCTCAGCGCGTTCTCGAACTGCTCCGCGATGGAGTCGTTCTCAAATCCTACCGGATCGCCTTAGGTCGACATCCGATAGGACCGAAGACGCGGCTCGGCGACGGCAAAACGCCGGAAGGGAGCTATGTGATCGACGGCCGGCTCGTCCGAACGCCCTATCATCTCGCTTTGCATATTTCCTATCCCGATGCCCTGGATCGCGCGCGGGCGCGTGCCGCGCGTGTCCCGCCAGGTGGTGGCATCTTCATCCATGGCATGCCCCGTAACTACGGCCATTTCAACCTGAGCGCTGGGATAAAGGATTGGACCGATGGCTGTATCGCGGTTGGTAATGTCGCAATCGAGGAAATTTCGAGCGCTGTCGATGACGGCACGCCGATCGACATCGAGCCTTAGCGGCGCAACCGCAATTGATCCATGTCAATCTGAGCCGGCGAGCGCTTCGTAGTATTGCGTCCGTCATCCATCTGCTTCAGGAGCGCTCCATGAAACCCGTTAGAAATTTATTTGCCGCCTTTGTGATGATCGGCGCGCTGGCTGCCTGCACCACGCTCAGCGATCAAGATCGAGCCTTGGTGACCGCGGCAAGCCAGAACGCCCAAGCGGCACAGCAAACGGCCCAACAAGCCTTGCAGGCGGCTCAAGCGGCGCAGGCGAACGCTGCATCTGCGGCCGCCGATGCCAGAGCGGCGAAAGAGGAAGCCGACCGCATCTATTCGCGTTCGCTGCGTAAGTAAGACTGCCTTTTGGCCCATCTCAGGCGCAGGTTGCGCTGTGTCTCATCGGACTGCCGGTCGCGATCCGCTCGCGATCGGCAGAACCTTCGGCGATGGCAAACACGGACTGATCGTCGGTCGCCGAGCAAGATGACGATGTCACCCCACCATCACTGATCTCGTTTAGGGCACGACAACGCGCTGATGCATGCACTCACCGGTGGTTTGTTTCAGAAGCGCTTTCAGTTCTGGCAGTGACCGCGTATTCAAGACATCCCGCTTCTCGAGCCAGCCGCGGCGGGCTTGGCCGATGCCGAAGCGTAGATAAGACAGCTCGTCGACGCGATGCGCATCGGTCGCGATGCTGACCAGCACGCCGGCCTCCTTGGCGAGGCGGCAATAAACATCGGTCAAATCAAGTCGGTCGGGATGGGCGTTAAGCTCGACGAAGGCGCCGCGTTCCTTCAAGCCATGCAGGACGCGCGACATATCGATATCGTAGGGCTCGCGTTCGCCGATCAGCCGGCCGCTGGGATGAGCGAGAATGGTGAAATTCGGCCGCTCCAGCGCACGCAACACGCGCTCCGTCTGCTTTTCGCGCGAGAGATTGAACTTGCTATGGATCGCGCCGACGACGAGATCGAGACGGGAAAGGATATGATCGGGCAGATCGAGCTTGCCGTCTTCCAAAATATCGACTTCGATGCCCTTGAGAACGGCGATGCCGAGATTCTCGCTGTTGAGCCGGTCGATCTCCTCGATCTGCTTTGCGAGCCGCGCCCCATCGAGGCCGTGCGCCATGGCGATCCGCCGCGAATGTTCCGTGATCGCGATATAGGCGTGCCCTTGCTTTCGCGCAGCGAGGGCCATTTCGCGGATCGTGTTGTGGCCGTCGGTGGCGGTCGTGTGGCAGTGGAGATCGCCCTTGAGGTCGGCGTTGTCGATGAGCGTCGGCAAGGAACCGGCCGCAGCCGCTTCGATCTCGCCTCGATTCTCGCGCAGCTCGGGCGCGATATAAGGTAGGCCGACGGTGCGATAGACGTCTTCCTCGGTCTTGCCGGCAATATGCTTCGCCCCGCGAAATACACCATATTCGTTGATTTTGAGGCCGCGCGTCTGGCCTATGGCGCGGATCGCGATGTTGTGCGCCTTGCTGCCGGTGAAATACAGCAGCGCCGCGCCGAAGCTCGCCGGCGCGACGACGCGCAGATCGACCTGAAGCCCCGAACGGAGCACGATCGTTGCCCGGGTGGTGCCTGCCTCGACGATTTTTTCTGTCTCTTCGTAGCGCGTGAACCAATCGATCGCCGCCCGTCCGGCTTTAGAGGCAGCCGCCGCGACAATGTCGATATCGCCGATGGTTTCCTGGCAGCGGCGATAGCTTCCCGCGACCGCGACTTCGGTGATATCGGGCGCGCGGCGCAGATAATCGAGGAGCGGCAGGACATAGGTTTCAGCGGTTGCGCGCTTCAAGCGGCCGCTTGCTTTCGGCCGAGTCTCGAGTGCTTGCAGAAGCAGCGCTTCAGTCTTGCGGCCGAAGCCCGGCAACTCCTGGACACGGCCGTCGAGCAAGGCGCGATGCAGTTGTTCCAATGTATGAACGCCGAGGTCCTCGTAAAGCAGCCTGGCGCGTTTCGGGCCGAGGCCCGGCAACCGCAACAATTCGGTCGCGATCGCCGGCACCTTGCGATGCAGCTGATCGAGCATGCTCAGATGCCCGGTCTGCACATATTGCTTGATCTTGCCCGCAAGATCCTTGCCGATGCCCGGCAGTTCGGAGAGGTCTTCGTCTTGCGCGAGCATGGCCGATACCTCGCGTCCGAGGCTGCTTACGGTGCGCGCCGCATTCCGATAGGCGCGAACACGAAACGGGTTTTCGTTGCCGAGCTCGAGCAGATCGGCAAC
>Ga0335085_10003045_pt1 | contig 29922 bp, 20 predicted proteins | sample Lox_Sample_45_FD_206712 | JGI IMG/M metagenome (GOLD analysis project Ga0335085, IMG submission 206712) | Soil microbial communities from Loxahatchee National Wildlife Refuge, Florida, United States - Lox_Sample_4.5 | ecosystem: Environmental > Terrestrial > Soil > Wetlands | place: USA... | reverse complement strand
CAGCAATGAAGAGATGAAGTGCGTCAACGTGAAACACGCCAACTTTCATGGCGACTGGAACTATGTCATTAGACCGAGACCCAAGGTCGTACGTTGATACCCTTATTTATTTACGAGGCCTAAGCTCGGTTATACACGGAATCCGCTTGGCTCCAGTTCCACCGCAGTTCGGGAGCACCAAATGCTCATCCTCGATATCGGTTGTGGAAAGAAGAAGCAGGACCCGGCAGCGATCGGACTTGACCGGCAGCCCGGTTCCTCGGCGGACGTCCTGTGTGAACTGACACGCTTTCCCTGGCCGATTCGCGACAACTGCGCAGACAAAGTGTACCTTTCGCATTTTCTTGAGCACCAGCCCGACATATTGCGCGTGATGGCTGAGGTGCATCGCATAGCGAAGTCGGGCGCCGAGGTGGAGGTGGTGACGCCGCATTACAGTTCACCGGACTCTTACACCGACCCCACACACCTGTTTCACCTCGGCTTTCACAGCTTCGACTACTTTGATCGCGACAGTTTCCAGGACTTTACTTACCACTCGGGTGGATATCGCATCCTCGAACGGCGGCTGAGCTTCGGCGGAAACTTTATATTGGACAACCTCGGCCGCGCGTGTGCGGCACTTTCGATGGACTACTACGAGAAACACCTGGCGTGGATATTCCCTGCGCGCAACTTATATTGCTGGCTGCAAGTGATCAAGTAGGCTGACGCTGCGTGTGTCTCGATGCGGCACCTACGCGTTCTCACCTTTCTGCTAAAATACCTCTCGATGGATTCTCCAAATTTTGTTCACCTTCATCTTCATACTGACTACAGCCTGCTGGACGGGGCCTGTGACATCCCCAAGCTGATGGACCGCGCGGTCGCGCTCAAGATGCCTGCAGTGGCCATGACCGACCACGGGAACCTGTTCGGCGCCATCAAGTTTCACGAAGAGGCCAGCAAACGGGGAATCAAGCCCATCATCGGCTGCGAGACGTACGTCGCAGTGGCCAACCGTTTCGACCGCACTTCAAACGCCGAGAAGCCGCATCATCTAGTGCTGCTGGCTGAAAACGAGCGCGGCTACCGGAATCTTGTCAAGCTAGCCTCCTCCGCCTACCTTGAGGGGTACTACTATAAGCCTCGCATCGATAAGGACTTGCTGGCGCGCCACTCCGAGGGCTTGATCGCCCTTTCGGCGTGCCTCCAAGGGGAGGTCACCTCGTCGGCACTCGCGGGAAGGCTCGACCAGGCGCGGCAATCGGCCTACGATCTTCGGGACATCTTTGGCAAAGGGAATTTTTTTATCGAAATTCAGGACCAGGGCCTGGACGAGGAACGCCGCGTTAACCCGGACTTGGTGAGGCTTTCGCGCGAAACCGGAATTGGATTGGTGGCCACCAACGATTGTCACTATCTGACGCACGAGGATGCCCGTGCGCAGGAAGTGCTGATGTGCATTCAGACTGGCAAGACGCTGAGTGACGCGCAGCACATGCGCTTCGGCACCGATCAGTTCTACCTCAAGTCGGCCGAGGAGATGGCTGCGACCTTCGCCGAGATCCCAGAGGCCCTGGAGCGCACGCTCGAAATCGCCGAGCGTTGCAACCTGCACTTTGAGAAGAATCAGCACGTTTTCCCGCACTTCGAGGTGCCCGACGGAGAGACGCTGGACAGCTTCTTTGAAAAGGTAACGCGGCAGGGATTTGACGAGCGCCGCACCGCCCTCGAGCGTCAGCGGGCGGAGGGCCGGCTGCGTTCTCCCATCGAAGCCTACGAGGAGCGCCTGAACTTCGAAATCGAGCTCATCAAAAAGATGCGCTTCGCGGGTTACTTCCTGATCGTTTGGGACTTTATCCGGTTCGCGCGCGACAAGTGTATCCCCGTGGGCCCGGGACGCGGCTCGGCCGCCGGCAGTCTGGCGTCTTACGCGCTGCACATCACAGACGTGGACCCGCTGCAGTACGATCTGCTCTTCGAGCGCTTTCTGAACCCCGAGCGCATCACCTTTCCCGACATCGACATCGATTTTTGCATGCGCCGCCGGGGCGAGGTGATCGAGTACGTTACCGGCAAGTATGGACGCGAGAACGTCAGCCAGATCATCACCTTCGGCACCATGGGCGCCAAGGCTGTGGTGCGCGATGCCGCGCGTGCGCTGGACCTGCCCTTCGCCGAGGCCGACCGCATCGCCAAACTGATTCCCAACACCTTGAACATCACCCTGAAGGATGCCTTGGCACAAACGCCTGAGCTCCGCCAGCTTAACGAGCGTGAGCCGCGCATCGCGGACCTCCTGCGTGTCGCCATGAGCCTTGAGGGCTTGGCCCGCCACGCCTCCACGCACGCCGCCGGAGTCGTGATCTCTCCTCAGCCGCTGCGCGAAATCGTCCCGCTGTACAAGAGCAACAAAGACGAAATCACCACGCAGTACGCCATGGACGATCTCGAGAAAATCGGTTTGCTCAAGATGGATTTTCTCGGACTCACCACCTTGACTGTGCTCGAAGATTGCGTCGGCATGATCGAGGCCACGCGAGGCGAGAAGCTGGATCTGGATAACGTGGCGCTTGACGATGCCGCCACCTACGAACTACTCGGGAGAGGCCTCACGGCCGGCATCTTCCAGTTTGAAAGCCGTGGCATGACGGACATTCTGCGGCGCGCCAAGCCCAACCGGTTGGGTGACCTGACGGCGTTGAACGCACTTTACCGGCCCGGTCCCATGCAGATGATTGACGACTTTGTGGCGCGCAAGGCGGGCAGGAAGCGCGTCACGTACGATCTGCCTCAACTCAAAGAAATCCTGGAAGAGACTTACGGGATCATGGTGTACCAGGAACAAGTGATGCAGATTGCCAACGCCGTGGCCGGCTTCTCACTTGGCGAAGCTGACGTGTTGCGGCGCGCCATGGGCAAGAAGAAACACGAAGAGATGGTAGCCATGCGGGAGAAGTTTCTGGCCGGTGCGCGCAAGAATGGCGTGCCCGACGCCAAAGCGAAGAAGCTTTACGAGCAGATCGAGCAATTCGCCGGGTACGGCTTCAACAAGTCACACTCTGCAGCCTACGCCCTGGTGGCCTACCGCACGGCCTACCTCAAGACCCACTATCCGGTGGAGTTCATGGCGGCGATGTTGACCGCGGAAATCGGCAACCCTGACAAGCTTACTTTCTATCTCGGCGAATGCCGCGACATGGGCATCGAAATCCTGCCGCCCGACGTCAACTCGAGTGACCGCACCTTCACGCCTTCGCAAACTGCTTCAGGTCTCGGCATCCGCTTCGGCCTCACGGCCATCAAGAACGTGGGTGAAGCGGCCATTGAATCGGTGATTGAAGCCCGGCGCCGCCTCGGACGCTTCGACAATCTCTTCCAGTTTTGCGAAAATGTCGACCTGCGTCTGATGAACAAGCGTGTGATCGAGAGCCTGATCAAAGCCGGCGCCATGGACTCGCTCGGCGCGCATCGCGCGCGCATGATGGCCGGACTCGACCGCGCCATGGAACTGGGTCAGGCCCGGCAAAGGGCCAGCGTGGCCGGCCAAACGGGACTCTTCGCCGGCGGCGCCGAACCCGAACCCCTCCGCGCGATCGAACTCCCGCAGGCGCCCGAATGGTCCGAAGCTGAGCGCCTGGCAGGTGAGAAAGAGGTGCTGGGGTTCTTCGTCACCGGCCACCCGCTTGAGAAATACCGGGCCCAGATGGCTGCTGTGGCCAAGCATGACAGCACTGCTCTCGAGGATTTGGCCAATGATGCGCCCGTGTCGCTGGCTGGCGTTCTCAGTGGCATCCGAGTGAAGCCCAGCAAGAAAGGCGACCTCTGGGCCGCCTGCGTGCTGGAAGATCTGCGCGGCACCTCGGAGCTGATCGTCTTCCCCCAGACCCTCCAGCAGGTGCAATCGCGGTTGAAGCCGGAGGCGGTGGTACTGGTCAAGGGCCGGATACGGCGGGACGAGGCTTCGGCCAAGCCCAAGGTGATCGTGAACGAGGTCCAGCCGCTGGAGACTGCGGCTGCAAGCGGCAGCCGTAACGCGGTGCGTATCCAGCTTGATCTTGACCAGGTACCGCCCAGTCTTCCCGGGCAAGTCCAGTCGCTGCTGGCCAGTCACCCCGGCACCGATGCAGTGGTTCTTGACTTACTTCGGCAAGGGAATTTTCGCGTCACGCTGAGACCTCGAAAGCCCGCGGGCGTGAAAGCCGATGACGAACTGCTTGCCGGGCTGCGCGCCCTCTGCGGAGAAGGCGCGGTTGAGGTTACAGGTTCAGGTTACAGGGGACAGGGGACAGGTAACAGGGAATAGGGCATAGGGCATAGGGAATAGGGTACAGGCCCGCTATGGAAAAGATCGAAGCCCGGATTTCGTCGCATCGTGACCTTGTGGTCTGGCAGAAATCGATGGACCTGGCGGAGCAGACGTACAAGCTGACATCGAGATTTCCACCTGTCGAAACATATCGACTGGTTTCTCAACTCACGCGTGCCGCGGCCTCGGTCCCAGCGAATATCGCGGAAGGGCACACTCGAGGGACAAGACGAGACTCGCTCTTCCTATGACCTCTGACCCCATCCGCGAGATCGAAAGGCAGATCGCCGAGCTCGAAAAGGGCAGTCCCACGGACGCTGACCGGGAAGAAATTGAGCGTCTGCGCGGCCAGCTTGAAATCCTCCGCTGGGCGCCCGGCGACTCGGGCTCCGGCGATGCCTGGGACCAGGTGCTGATCGCCCGTCATCCCAACCGCCCTTACACCCTGGATTACATCCAAGCGCTATTTGCTGATTTTGAGGAACTGCACGGCGACCGGCGCTTTGGCGATGACGCTGCCATCGTGGGCGGCTTGGCGCGCTTCGAGGGCAACCCGGTCATCGTGGTGGGCCACCAGAAAGGCCGCGACACGGAACAGCGCGTGAAGCGCAACTTCGGCATGCCGCATCCCGAGGGTTATCGCAAGGCGCTGCGGCTGATGCGCCTTGCCGAGAAGTTCGGCCTGCCGATTATCAGCTTGGTGGATACACCTGCCGCCTATCCGGGCAAGGGCGCCGAAGAGCGCGGCCAAGCTGAGGCGATTGCTCACAATCTCAAGGAGATTCCACGGCTGCGCGTCCCCATCGTGGTGGTGGTGCACGGCGAGGGTGGAAGCGGCGGCGCGCTGGCCATCGCTATCGGCGACCGCGTGCTGATGCTGGAAAATGCCATCTATTCCGTAATTCCTCCCGAAAGCTGTTCTTCAATTCTGTGGCGGGATTGGGATCACAAGCATCAGGCGGCGAGAGCCTTGAAGCTCACCGCCCACGACCTTCTTGGATTCGGCCTCATCGACAAGATCGTGGCTGAGCCGCCGGGGGGCGCGCATGCTGATCCACCTGGCGCCGCGGAGCGACTCGGTGCGGCCATCGCAGCTTCCCTGAAGGAGCTCGCGGGGCTGCCCGCCGAGAAACTCATCGAACAGCGCCATCGCCGGCTGCGAAAATTCGCGACCTTCGTTGAAGAGAAGTAATGACACCATCACCCGTTCGGGCTGGTTGCTCCTAACAAGTTGAAATTTCAGCCTTTCCAATCACTGTCGCTCACCCCACCCTCGGCTGTGGAATTTCGCCATTCGCTGTAATGATTTTTGTTCCAGAAGGTGACCTAGAGTCATAATGCGCGTGTAAGTAGGGCGGGGTAGCCGTCCCTGGGCCCGCGGCGGTGGGTGTGTGACCCGCTGTCCCTGGGGAGCGGAACGGACAACGACATCCAGTGACGAGGTTTTGACGGCCTCGGCGCAACCAAACTGCTCCGTGAATCTAACTTGCCGGAACTCAAGTGGCCGGCGTCCGAAAAAAAAGAGGTGAATATGAGCACTGCGCCATTCAACAATTTGACCGACGTTCGACCGGCCGGAGCGCCGCCGACAGGTCTGGTTCAGATTGCCTCAGGCGAAGAATTGCTGCGGCAGCGCCTTGCGGAGGAACGCCGCCGTCTGGAACGGGAAGCCGGTTTGGAGCAGCGCGCGAAGCAACAGTTTCACCGGCCGGTGGAACGCCCTTTCACGAAAGCGGAGCGCGACAAGACTACGATCCTCTTCGGCGGCCTCACCTGGAAGCACGAAAAGCTCGTCCATGGGGCCCTCGAGAGTCTCGGCTATAACTGCGAGGCTGTGGCTACTCCGAACAAGCGCGCGTTTCAGCTCGGGAAGGAGTACGGCAACAACGGCCAGTGCAATCCCACCTATTTCACCGTCGGCAACCTCGTGCAACATCTGCAGGGTTTGGAGGAAGCGGGGCTCAACAAGAAAGAGATTATCGACCGCTACGTCTTCTTCACCGCCGGCGCCTGCGGCCCTTGCCGGTTCGGCATGTATGAGGCCGAGTATCGGCTCGCCCTGCGCAACTCGGGGTTTGACGGCTTCCGCGTGCTGCTGTTCCAGCAATCAGGCGGCTTGAACCAGGCCGAGGCGGAGGCGGGCCTGGAGATGAATCTCGACTTCTTCCTGGGCATTCTCAATGCCTTGAACATCGGTGATGTGGTCAACGACGTCGCCTACCAAATCCGGCCTTACGAAGTGAATCCGGGCGAAACAGACCGCGTGCTGGACGAGTGCATGGATTTGTTGCACGAGGTCATGAAGCGGAAGCGTCCCTACACGCTTGAAGGAAAGTTCGGCGATTGGCTCAGCAAAACATCGTTTAGTGGCACGGCGACGATGATCGGCAAGTTCATGGACCAGCTTTACGGCGAGGACTATACCGCCGCTCTCCGCGAGGTTCGCGACCGCTTTAACGCCATACCGATCGATCGCACGCGTGTGAAGCCGACCGTCAAGATTACCGGTGAGTTCTGGGCACAGACCACCGAGGGCGACGGCAATTTCAACATGTTCAAGTTCCTCGAAAAAGAGGGCGCGCAGGTACTTGTCGAGCCCATCGGCACCTGGATCACCTACATGATCCACCAGGCCAAGCAGCAGATCCGCGATCGGCGGGGCATCGATCTGGTAGCGGAAAACGTCTCACGGTGGAACTTTACTAAGGTATTCGGGAGCCACTTTAACACCCAGCAGAAGATTGCCAAGCTCACCTTCGCCGAGAACGTCTTCAAGCGTGAATATCACAAACTCATTGACGCTTTGGGCGGAGTGGCGCATCACCTTACCGACCAGTACGAGCTTCAGCGCATCGGCCACCCCTTCTACAACTCGCGCGCCGGCGGCGGCGAAGGGCACCTGGAAGTGGCCAAGAATATCTATTACTCCAACAAAGACCTTTGCCACATGGTGCTTTCGCTCAAGCCCTTCGGCTGCATGCCCAGCACGCAGTCAGACGGCGCCCAGTCTGCCGTGGTGTCGCAATACAAGGACATGATCTTCCTGCCCGTCGAAACCTCGGGCGAGGGCGATGTCAACGCGCACAGCCGCGTCCAAATGGCGCTCGGTGAGGCCAAAGTGCGCGCCAAGAACGAAATGAAAGCGGTGCTGGAAAAGACCGGCTGCACCCTCGAAGAAGTTCAGGAATTTGTGGCCGAACACCCCGAAATGCAGCAGCCTATGTACAAGTACGGCCACCACAAAGGTGTGGTCGGAACGGCCGCCAACTTCGTCCTGCATGCTGCCGAGAGAATGAAGGCAGAGAAGCGGGAATTGATGGCAGTTAATTAGCCCGCTGAGTGCTGGGTGCTGTCCTAATTTGAACGTAGCGCCGCCATCTTGGCGGCTATCTGCCGGCTGGAAGCCGGCGCTACGGGTCAAATTAGGGACAGTACCGAGTGCTGCTTCCATTTGACATCGTGTGGGCAAGTACTCCAACGGTTTGGCGCAGGCAAACGAGACTTGGCGGCGCAGCGCGGGAAATGAAGCAGAGTTGAAATGATGGTTACCGTGACCTTCTTAACACCGGGTAGCGAGAACCGCTCGCGCTGTGCTATCCCTGAGAGTATGAGACCGCTCGGGTCTCAATCTCAAATGCCGGAGGGAAAGGAGAAATACCAATGGCAGAAAAGGTAAAGGCACTTCGAGAAGGTCAGCACACCATTACGGCGCACTTGATCGTAAATGGCGCCGACAAGGCGATTGAATTTTACCAGAAGGCGTTTGGCGCTGAGGTCACGGGACCTCCGCATCATACGCCGGATGGCAAGGTGATGCACGCGGAACTCAAAATCGGCGATTCCACTCTCATGCTGGCCGATGAGTTTCCGGGTATGGGCGCCAGGGGGCCGGAGGCGCTCGGCGGCAGCCCCGTGGTGTTAAACCTCTACATGGATAACATCGACAGGACCTTCAACCAAGCGATTGCGGCTGGGGCAACCGTGACCATGCCGCTCTCAAACCAGTTCTGGGGCGACCGGTACGGCCAGATCAAGGATCCGTTTGGCCATAGCTGGGCTCTCGGTCAGCACATCGAAGACGTTGCTCCCGAAGAGATGGAGCGGCGTGCCCGGGAAGCCTTCTCCCAGATGAGCAAGGCGGCAGGCCACAAGTGAGAGGCTAAGTACCAGTGAACCTTGAAGGCACTAAGGCGCTCGGAGAAGCTCCAGTTTCCTGCTGGGCGCCTTGGTGCCTTGTTCTAAATGCTCAGAAACTCGACGAACGAAGCCGGAATGTTGTTGATGCTGAATAATTTACAGAAGTATGTCGACGGACCGGACCCCGCGGTTCCCGAATGCGAGCCGCTTTTGGGAATTCTGACTTCTGGCTTCTGACTCCTGACTTCTGTCTTGCGAACGAAGCCGGAATGTTATTGAAGTGGTTAGACTTGGAAAAATATCTCACTTTCGGTGCCGGTAAGATCGGGGGCCGAAACAGAAGCAAGCGGTTCGCGCTAGATTCTGGCTCCTGGCTTCTGGCTTCTGTCTTACAAACGAAGCCGGAATATTATTGAATTTATGGAATTTATAGAAATATATCGGCCGGTCGAACCCACAGGGTTCCTGAATGCGAGCCTATTTGGGGAATTCTGAGTTCTGGCTTCTGGCTCCTGACTTCTGTCTTGCGAACGAAGCCGGAATGTTATTGGTAGAAGATAACTTACAAGATTATCTCTGGAAATCCGTATTCTGCTGGGCCAAACGAGGTCAAAGATGCCAAATGCCCGTGATTTGATGGTGGGACTGGATGTCGGTTCCACCACCGTGAAGTCGGTGGTGGTGGACACCACGACGGACCAGATCATCTGGAGCGACTACCAGCGCCACGACACCAAGCAACCCGAGAAGTGCCTCGACTTCTTGAAGCGCATGGAGGCCGAGGCGGGTATCAAGGCGGGCGAGTCGCGGGTGTTCCTGACGGGCTCAGGCGGCAGCGGTATCGTGCCCATGATCGGGGCTAAGTTCGTGCAGGAGGTCAACGCCGTCTCGCTGGCAGTTGAGCACCTGTACCCCGAGTGCGGGTCGGTCATTGAGTTGGGCGGGCAGGACGCCAAGATCATCATCTTTAAAGAAGACCCCGAGACCGGCCGCAAGAAGAAAATCCCTTCCATGAATGACAAGTGCGCCGGCGGTACGGGCGCGGTCATTGACAAGATCAACGCCAAGCTGCGCATTCCAGCCGAGCAGCTCTGCCAGATGGGCTACGTGGGCCAAAAGCTCCACCCGGTGGCGGGTAAATGCGGCGTCTTCGCCGAGACCGACATTAACGGCCTGCAGAAGTCCGGTGTGCCTCCGAGCGAGCTCATGGCGTCGCTGTTTGAGGCCATCATCCAGCAGAACCTGGCGGTTCTGACTCGTGGCAACACGCTGCGGCCGGTGGTGCTGCTGCTCGGCGGTCCCAATACTTACATCAAAGGCATGCAGGATTGCTGGAAGCACAACATCCCCAAAGTGTGGGAGGAGCGCAATTTCCCGCTACCCGAAGGCGTGGACCCCGAAAGCCTCATCCGCGTGCCTGACAACGCCCAGTATTTCGCCGCGCTCGGCTGCGTGCGCTTCGGACTCGACGAAGATGCCGAGGTGGGCATTTACAAGGGCTACGAGAAGCTCGATTGGTACATTAACGTTGGGCGCCTCGAAGAGAAGCAGAAGAAGGGCGGCAGCGGCCTTTACAAGACGGAAGACGAGCTGGTCGAATTCAAGGACCGTTTCAAGTCCCATCGCTTCGCGCCCCGCAAGTTCCAGCCCGGCGAGCACGTCCAGGCCTTCATGGGCATCGACGGCGGATCCACTTCCACCAAGGCCGTGCTGCTAAGCCAGGATGGCGAAGTGATGGTGAAGTGTTACCAGCTCTCCAAAGGCAATCCGCTCGAAGACACCATGGAGATGTTCGCCAACCTGCGGAAACAAGTGGAGGATCAGGGCGCCACGCTGGAGCTCTTGGGCGTCGGTTCCACCGGATACGCCAAGGACATACTCAAGGACACCCTCCGCGCCGACGTGGCGCTGGTGGAAACGGTCGCCCACACCGAAGCCGCGCTGCACTTCTATCCCGATGCGGACGTGATCTGCGACGTGGGGGGCCAGGACATCAAGCTGATTATCCTGCAAGACGGGCGCGTAAAGGACTTCAAGCTCAACACCCAATGCTCGGCCGGCAATGGCTATTTTCTGCAATCCACCTGCGTGGGTTTCGGTCACAAGGTCGAGGAGTATGCCGATCTTGCTTTCGGCGCCAAGGCCATGCCCATGTTCGGCTATGGCTGCGCGGTTTTCATGCAGTCTGATATCGTGGATTTCCAGCGCCAAGGCTGGAAGCCCGAAGAGATCATGGCAGGCCTCGCCAACGTGCTGCCCAAGAACATCTGGCTGTACGTCTCCCAGATTCCTAACCTGGCCTCGCTCGGCAAAACCTTCATCTTGCAAGGCGGAACGCAGCACAACCTGGCGGCCGTGAAGGCGCAGGTGGACTTCATCGAGTCGCGATTCAAAGACAAAGGCTCGAAGCCGAACGTGATCGTTCACGAGCACTGCGGCGAATCGGGCGCCATCGGCGCCGCCATTGAAGCGCGGCGGCTCTACCAGCGCGGCCATCGGACATCGTTCATCGGCTTCGAGGCCGTTGCCAACATCACCTACGAGACCCATCGCAACGAGAATACGCGCTGCTATTTTTGCAAGAACAAGTGCATGCGCACCTTCATCGACGTCAAGATCGCGGACGCCGACGAGTCCTGGAAGAAGTCGAAGATTCCCATCGTCGAAGGCATCAAGCGCCTGATTGTGGGCAACAGTTGCGAAAAGGGCCTGGTGGAAGACGTCAACGACATGCGGGAAATCAAGAAGGGTTTGGACGCGGCCAAGCGCGACAATCCCAACCTGGCCGAAGTCGGCGCCAAGGCCGCCTTCAAGAGCTACGCGCCGCCCCCGGTGACTGACCAGCCCCCGAAGTACACTTTCACCTCTGCCCAGAAGAAGCGCATCGAGCTGATGAACCGGCGCAAGAACCTGCGCATCGGCATTCCGCGCGTGCTCAACATGTACTCGGTGGCGCCCATGTTCAGCGCCTACTTCGAAGCGCTGGGGATCCCGGGCGAGAACCTGATCTACTCCGATTTCACCAACGAGCAGCTTTACAAAGAAGGCGCCAAACGCGGCGCGATTGACCCCTGCTTCCCGTCCAAGGTGGGCATTCCGCACGTTCACAACCTGGTTTACGTCCATCACAAAAAGAAGCCGCTCGACATCATTTTCTTCCCCATGATTGATGACCTGCCGAGCGACCTGACTCACGTGCAGGGCCACCGCTCCTGCCCCACCGTGGCCACCACACCCGAGGCCGTGAAAGCCGCCTTCACCAAGGAAGGGGACCTCTTCAAGGAAAACAACATCCTCTTCTGCGATACGTTTGTGAACCCGGGCAACAAAGCGCTGTTCGCGAGGCAACTGTTTGACCAGTTCCAGGACGTGCTGGGCCTCTCGTTCGAAGAGAACATGCGGGCCGTCGAGGCGGGATTTAAGGCTCAGGACAAGTTCATGAACGACGTGCTGCGCGCACAAGGGCGCGAGGTGCTGAAAAAGCTCGAGGCCGAAGACCGCATCGGCATCGTGGTGCTGGGGCGGCCCTATCACAACGACCCCGGCGTCAACCACGAGATTCTGGAGGAATTCCAGAAAATCGGCTATCCGGTGCTCACCATGCAGTCGCTGCCCATCGATCCTGAGATCGTGGGCCCCCTCTTCGCCGAGGATATCGAGGCCGGCCTGATTCAAGACCCGATGGACATCTCCGACTGCTGGAAGAACAGTTACAGCGAAAACACCTCTCAGAAGGTCTGGGCGGCGAAATTCACCGCGCGCCACCCCAACCTGGTGGCTCTCGAACTCTCCAGCTTCAAGTGCGGCCACGACGCCCCCATTTACACCGTGGTCGAAGAGACCGTCACCAAATCAGGCACACCCTACTTCTCCTTCAAAGACATCGACGAAAACAAGCCCGCCGGCTCCATCAAAATCCGTGTGGAGACCATCGGTTACTTCCTGAAGCGCTACCGCGAAGACATGATCGCCCGCAACCAAAAAGAGCGCGACATCGAAGCCAAGCTGAAGGAATTCGAGGCTAGATTGAGAGCCGAGATGCTGGGCGCGGTCCGCGAGTCCGAGCCCGCACAGTTCCCCACCTTCCCTGATATGCGACCACTCTCCGGTCCGCCACTGGCTCCGTATGAAGAGGAAATGCCGGTGGCGGTGACGGCGATACGGTCCATTCGGAGGGATGAGTAGTGTGCCGCGATGTAACGTGGTCGGGGCGAAGCGGGCACCTGAAGCCGAAGGCCTGCCCTACCCCAGAGGAGGGCGAGCCGTCCTCCTGCCAAATGTTGGCAGAGGGGCGATGGCCAAAAAGGGGCTGCCTGCGGGAACCTTACGTCAGCTTGCCCGAGCCTCGGCGGAGCGTCACGATCCTGTCGGCTTGAATGTTGTGCCACTTCTCCTTCGGCCCGCCCGGCCAGTGGACCTCCACCGTATCGATCTCGGGATCGAGGCCAAGCCCGAAGTGGACGCGCACGTCACTGGCGCTGAGGTAGCTCGAGTCCGTGTGGGTCCAGCGCCACAGGGGAGCCTGGCCGCGGCGGAACACGCCGACGCGCGCGCCAATCCCGAAACGATTCGTCTTGTCGCATTGCAGTTTGACTTGCAGCCAATGCTGCCGGGCGCCCACTTGGTTTAGCAGCAACTGAGCGGGCCCGTTGTTCTGGGTCACTACGATGTCCACGGCGCCATCATTATCAATGTCGCCGAAGGCGGCGCCGCGGCTGACTCCGGCCTGGCGAAAGGCGGGCCCGGCGATGCTGCTCGTCTCGCGAAATCGCTTGGTGGCGCCTTCGTTGTGAAATAACTGGTTTCTCTGCGCAAACAAAATCGGCTCGCCGCGCGTGGCTTCCATTCGGGTGACGGCCCCGTTGGCGATAAACAGGTCAAGCCAACCGTCATTGTCGTAGTCGAAGAATTGCGTACCGAAACCGGTGAAGCCGACGGTGGCCTGCAGCAGCCCGTACTGCGCCGTCACATCATCGTATTGGCCCTTGCCGGCGTTCAGGAAGAGGGTGGCGCCTTCACCGGTCAGGTTCGTGACCAAGATATCGTCCTGGCCATCGTTGTCGACGTCCTCCACTGTCACGCCCATGCCGGCCTTGGGCAGGCCATCTGCGCTGTAGGCTACCCCGGCCTCCAGCGCGGTCTCCTCAAAGGTGCCGTCGCCGCGGTTCAGCCACAGGCGGTTGGCCGCGGTGTCGTTGGCAATGTAGATGTCCGGCCTGCCGTCGTTGTTGAAGTCCGCGCACACCACACCCAGCGCAGGACCATAGGACGAACCGATTCCCGAGGACTCGGTGACGTCCCGAAACTTGCCGTTGCCCAGATTCCGGAATAGCCGCGAGGGAACCGCGCGATAAGCTTTGGGCGTGCAGTAGTCGATCTCGCCGGTTGAACTCACGCAGCGCTTGTTGCCGAGCACGGTGAAATCCACGTAATTGCCGACGAACAGATCCAGCAGGCCGTCGCCGTCGTAGTCCACCCAGGCCGCGCAAGTGCTCCAGCGGGCATCGTCCACTCCGGCGTCTTGGGTTACATCCGTGAACGTTCCGTCTCCGTTGTTGTGGTAGAGGACGTTGTGCCCGAAGTTGGTGACGTAGAGATCCTGAAAGCCGTCGTTGTCATAATCTCCCACAGCGACGCCCATTCCGTATCCGACGTGGCCAACCTTCGCCTGCGCGGTAACATCGGTGAAATGCAACTTGCCGCTTTCCGCCAGCTCATTGCGAAACAGCCGGTTGCCGGGCTTCCAGCCGTCCGGCGGAAGAACCAGGAGCTTTCCGTCCTGATCCAACCTGGTGCCTTGCACCAGATAAACGTCGAGGTCGCCATCATTGTCATAGTCAAACAGGGCCACGCCGGCGCCCATGATCTCCGGCATGTAGAACTTTCCGGTAGCGCCGTTGAAGTGATGAAAGTTCAGGTCCACGTTAGCGGCAACGTCGCGGAAGATGGGAGTGTCGGTTGGGCCGGCGGACGCCCGCGCGAATTCCTGGGGCGAGAAGAGACCAAGCGCGAAGCCAGCGGCGAGCAATTCACGGCGCGTCAAGCGATAGGCCCTCGTTCAGCCCTTAGTTTAGCAGGCCACGGAAAGACTCAATTGGACGTTAGAGGTTGGGAAGGAACCAGATAAAGTTTCACGCAAAGGCGCAAAGACGCAAAGCGGGCAGCAAACCGACCTTCAAGAAGATGTGAAACAATGAATGGCTTCAGCAAAGACTCGAAGGCGCGAAAAACGCAAAGTGCAACTTCCTTGACTATGCTTGCGGCCCTTTGCTTTGCGCCTTTGCGTGCGACCCTTTGCTTACGTATGCTGGCCCTTCACTTTTGCCCTGCATCCTGCTCCAAAGCGTGAAGGTCGCGATCGATGCTGGCAAGCAGTTCGGTTTGGTTTCGCGCGGCTGCCTGCGCGCGCGCGTCCCGCGCATACTTCAGAGCCTCTTGAAAGTCGCCCTTGCGCCCGTAAGCGATGGCCATGGCGTACAGATAGCGTGGAGTGTTCTCGTCCGCGGAGCTTGCGGCCTCGTGCAGGTGCGCAATAGCCTCGTCGTATTTCCTTTCCTTCACCAGGATTCCGGCGAGATGGAAGTGCGCCAGCGCGTAATTGGGCTGATCATGGAGCGCTTCCCGGTATTCCGCCGCGGCATCTTCCGTCCGTCCTTGCCTTTCGAGGAGAGCGCCGAGATTATTGTGAGCTTCCGCGTAGAACGGGTTGATGCCGATCGCTTTCCGGAACGCGTCCTCGGCCTCCGCGTCCCGGCGCTGGAGCGAAAGCAGCACTCCGTGATTGTAGTAAGCGTCGGCGCGATTGGGATTCAAACGCACCGCCGTCTGGTAGTGTTCCTCCGCTTCTTTGAATTCATCCACACGCCCGTAAAGTGCGATCAAGTTGACATGGGCCTGGACGTTTTGGGGATCGATTTGAAGGGCCTGCTCCTGCTCGCTGATCGCCTCGCTGAGCTGGCCTTGCCGTTCCAGATCGACGGCACGCCGCAGGTGCGCCTCCGCGGTGTGATTGAGGGCCTGCATCGCACCCAGCAGAGGATCGTCAACCGGGGGCGTCACCGTCACGTTGGCCTGGTAAGCGCTGAAATGCGGCGGGGCCTGGGACGATTCGCCCAGCCTTCGGTAAGCCAGCGCCAAAGCGTACTGGGCGGCGCCGTAGGCCGGAAAGGCCTGGCAGGCCTTCTGGTAGGAACGTAAAGCGGCGGCGGTGTCACCTTCTCCTGCCTCGGCGCGGCCCAATCCATACCATGCCGCGGCCGAGTCCGCTTCCCGCTTCAGAATGGCATCGTAAAGTTTCTGGGATTCCTTGAAGTCGCCAAGGGCCAAGAGGCACTCCCCCAATTTAAGCTTGGCCGGCAGGTAATCAGGCTCCAGGCGCAGCGCCTCGCGGAGCGTGGCGGCGGCCTCGTCATACTTCCCCTGGTGAAATTCCAGCGTTCCCAGGTAATAGGCCCACCGAAATGAGCGTGGGTTAAGCTGGCGCGCGTGGCGGTAGCAGAGCGCGGCCGCGTCATACTGCTGGTAGGCGTCAAGCACCATGCCCAGGTTTCCGGAAGCTTCGGCGCTTCCCGGTTGGGCCCGGGCCCCCGCTTCCGCAGCTTCAACCTGCGGGCGGATGGCGGGTGAAAAATCAGCGAGATTGAGCGCCGGAAGTTCAGAGGCCCCGTTTGGGTGCGCCGGGAAGGAGACCGCCGGCACTGCCAGTGCGGCCGCCAGCACCCACACATTTTGCCGGCTCATATCCCGTATTGTAGGGTAGGACCGTGTTTCGTGAACGCGAAATCTTCCGGGGTAGTGGGCTAGTTTGACGTAGAGGCTGTCCTTGTGGCCGCCCAAGTAACAGCACTGCTTTGAAATGGGCGGCCACAAGGGCCGCCCCTACGTCAAACTGGCCTACCTCTTCCCGCAATTCGGGCTCTCCCCGGGCTTGTCGGAAGAGGTTTCTCCGACTCGTTAGAAGCTCAGTCGGCCGCTGAATTCAAACTGCCTCGAGTTGAGTCCTTCGCGAGCGAGACTGTTCGTGGAAGTGACCTGGCCGAACGAAGCGTTGCTACAAGTAAGGGTGGCACTGCTATAAACGCCACAACTCGCGTTCGGATTGTTAAAGTACGCGGTGTTGGTAAGGTTGACGGCCTGCGCCCGAATCTGGAAAGTGAAGCGCTCTGAGAGTTTGAAGTCGCGGGAGATCGCCGCGTCCATGTTGAACAACCCCGGCCCTTGGAACGGGTAAAAGGTCGATGTGCCAAAGCGCTGGGTGGGAGTGCTCGGGGAATTGGTAACGCCCGCGAAGGCCGTGGTGTTAAACCAGGTTGTGCCCGGTCCCACGTTTTTGGTTGTTTTAATCGGACCCACAAGATCCGGACGCTGGCTATTGCCGGTGGCATTCAGCGAGGTACCATCGGCCGAAACCTGCACCACCAACCCTGAAACCGCGGAAATCAGCCCGCTGAACTGCCAGCCGCCCAGAATCTTGGCGCCGGCTCCGGTGGTCATCCAACGCTTGCCCGCTCCAAACGGTGACTGGGCCACGAAAACCGCCTCGAAGTTCTGGGGACGATTGATGGGCGACAAGCCCCGATTCAAGACGTAAAAGCTGGGGACTTGGATGAGGGCCGTACTCTTTTCATTTTCCACTCCCGCCTCGCCGATCGTTTTCGACCACGTGTAGTTGAATTGAAGCTGATAGCCGGCTGCGAAGTGGTGGCTTAGCGAGGCCTGCAGGGAGTCGTAGTGGTTGTTAGTGAGGGGCGTGATGATGCCGGTACCCTGCGTCCGACAGCCCAAATTGGTGCTGGCGAAGCCGTTGGGACAATCCGCGGTGGACTTATTGCTTAGAGCCAGATTGCCGAAAGGCAGGCTAGCGTTACCTCCGCAGTTGCCCAAGTCCGGACTGCAGCCCGCGGGCAATACGGGGCTCCCGACGTTCAAGTTTAGCGTTCCGAGCTGCCTGATCGTCCGCGAGGCGACGTACCCTGCCTGCGCGAGCCAGCCCCTCGACAACTGCTTTTCAACCGTGACATTCCATGACTGGATGTATCCGCGGTTGACGTGATCCAGGGCTGTGGTGACGCCGACATTTCCTGGAACCGGAACCTCGGGCTGGGTCAAGTCCGGAGTGGGCGGCAGCGGAATACCGACAGGAAGCGACTGGCCTACCGGTGCATTTGCCTGGCCTACGGCATCGAGCGCGCCGGCGGCGAGGTATGAGGATGGGGCGCTCACATACAAGGGGATCAGCACTGGAAAGTTCGTCCTCAAGTTATCGACGATATTGTAAGGCTCCCACGTGATACCGTATCCGCCACGAACAACCAGGGTATCGGTGGGGCGGTAGGCAAGGCCAAAGCGGGGAGCAAAATTCGTCTTACTGACCGTCACACCGCAGTCAATGGGATTGCCTCCCACTCCGCAGAGCATCATGTTGTTGTTGCTGAAGTCGAACTGCTCCAGGCCGCGGCTGCCTCCGCGAGTGGGAACGGGGAAGTACTCCCAACGGAGACCCAGGGTGAGCGTCAATTTCGCGGATGTCTGCCACTGATCCCCTACGTAAAGGCCGTACTCGTGCGTGACGGTGTGAAAGTAATCGGGAACCTGAATGTTCTTGCCATAAGCGGTGTCAATCCCCAAGAGGAAGCTGGCGAAATTGTTGTAGCCGTTTGACGCCCTCAAGGCTGAAGTGGCACAGGTAGCACTATTATTGCACTGTGTGGGACCCGTCCCGAATGAGAACCCTCCTTGCGGGCCGTAGGAGCTACCTGCTCCGTTCCATTCGGGCTGCTGTTGGTTCAGGTGCTGACCAATGATGTCGGCGCCGAATCGAATAGAGTGCTTACTCCTGATCCAACTCGCATTGGCGCCGTAATGGAACTGAGGGTCATTCCGGTAATAGGGCATAAAGTTGTGCTGCGTGCCGATCAGCGCGAAGGGCGATAAGTTGCCTGAAGTACCGCCCCCGATATCAAATTCGGGCCAGCTTCCCTCAAACTTGCGGGTGCCGTTGGTTCCCGGGATGCCGAGAACATCGAGGCCCTCGTTCTTGCCCACATCGAGTTGCTCCGAGTTGGCCACCATCCGAGTCAGTCCGCCGATGGCGTCGATCACGAAATTGGGACTCACCACGTAGCTGCCCGTCACGCTGAAGCTGACGGTGTGCCCGTAAGCGGTGCCTTCGTTACCGATGAAACCGCTGGCCTGAGGTCCTCCGACGTCGCCGAAAATCTGGGGATTCAGGGTGTTATACCTTGCCAATCCGAGATGGCCGCTGATCCTCAGCTTCTCCGTGGCGTTCCAGTCAATCTTGGAGTCGGAGGTGAGGCGGTTATAAGCCACGTCGGCTGCGCCCAGGAAGTTGTTGTTGGGCACGTTCGGCGTAGCGGTGGGAAGGTTGGGCGCAGGCATCATGGAAAACAACTTTGCAGCCGTGGGGCTGATGCGGCTGGTGGGAATCACGTTGACGCAGTTACCCAAGGCGTCGGCCGTGGTCGCGGTGCAGACGGCATTGTAGTTGGGCGATGCAGGACTGTCCGACGCCATAATGGGCAAGCGCCCCGTGCCGTCCGCACTTCCCGTGGTCGGATCGTAAACCAAATCGGGATTGAGTGCCGGCATGTCCAAACCCCGCATGTCTCCCTCGGCCATGGCCGCGGTAGGTATCGAAGCATTGGTGGTGGCGTACTGGCGCTGCCGGATGGCCTCCACGTTTACGAAGAAGAACAACTTATCCTTCTTGATCGGACCACCCACGCTGCCGCCAAACTGGTTGAAGACATCCTTGGGAACGCGGCTGATATGGTTGTTGGGGTCAAAGAATCCATGAGCCTCCAGAGCGTTGTCGTAATGGAACTCGTACAGATCACCGTGAAGCTGGTTGGTTCCGCTCTTGATCTGAACGTTGATGGAAGAGCCTCCCGCCAGCCCCTGGTCCGGGCTGAAGTTGTTGGTGGCGATGTTCACATCCTGGATGGCATCGGAAGACGGGATGTAGGCGACGTTCTCAGGAACCCAGATGTTGTATTGGCTCATACCGTCAATGCGGACGTCGTTGCCGTAGCTGCTGGCGCCGTTCACGTTGAATTGAAGCGAGCGCGAGGGGTTGGTGGCAACGGAGTGCGCGCTGACCGGAGGATTGATGCCGGGAACTGCCCGGAACAACTGTTGGAAGTTGTTCCCGGGCGGCACGGGTATGTTCTGGATGGTCTCCGCGCTCAGGCTATGGTGGACGTCCGCGCGCTCCGTCTGAAGGGTAGCCGCCGCCGCGGACACCTCCACCGCCTGGTTTACGGCCCCGAGCTGCAAGACTGCGTCCACACGTTGCGCCGTGTTGATCGTTACATCGACATTGGCTTGAATGAACGTCTTGAAGCCTTGCGCGGTGATCTTCACCGTATAGGTTCCAGCCGCGAGGGTAGGTATGGTGTAGGCGCCGGTTTGATCTGTGGTATCGGTGCGGCTTAGTTGAGTTTGTGTCTGAGTGACGGTGACCGTAGCCTGCGGCACGCCACCCCCGGACGGGTCTTTCACTGTACCGACGAGTGACCCGAAAAGCTGCTGTCCGGCGCCCCATTCAGGGCAAATCAAGATCATCACCGAAAGCGCGATTGCAAAGCTGACAGCGGACCGCGTCCGCCCACATACCGACTCTGACTGAAGATGGAATCTACTGGAGCCTGACCGCATTGTACCCTCCCTCAGAGAGATTGACGCATGCGCCCCCAGACGCAGAGTAGTCTCTCGTACATGAGGTGCTGTTGACACAGCCCTCAATCGACTCGGGTTGATTTGCTATCACACGCAGGAAGGCAAGTCAAGAAGATTTCTATAGGAAACATAAGCAGATTATAAATTTGGGCTCGCGATGAAAGGGATTTTTTCGCGAGCGCCACCAGCGTTGCGCATGCGAACTGTCTGGTGCAAGGGTCAAACAAGCGTTAGCATACCGCGATGGGGACCACAGCGGACCCATCGAACACGCGCGGCACGTAGCCGAACGAGGTGGCCTAATGGAACAAGTGATCTTCGAAGTCGCCAGCTCCAAGAGCTACCCGGGCGGCAACGACGGCTATGACCTGGTTACATTCTTCGACTGCCTGCACGATATAGGTGACCCACGGGGCGCGGCCAAGCACGTGTTGAGCACGCTGAAGCCGGACGGAACCTGGATGATCGTTGAGCCGTTCGCGCATGACCGTCCCGAGCAGAACCACATCCAGTGGGACGCATCTACTACTCGGCCTCTACGATGATCTGCACGCCGGCCTCACTCGCGCAGGAGGTGGGTGCCGCGCTGGGCGCGCAGGCCGGCGAAGAACGCATCCGGAATGTGGTGCAGGCCGCCGGCTTCACGCGTTTCCGCCGGGCCGCCGAGACACCCTTCAACCTGGTCTTCGAAGCGCGCCCCTAAAGTCCAGGAGGGCCGCGATTGGCGGTGCGGGATGCGGGGGCGCCTCGCCGCTCTATCCTATTGCCGTCGCGTGGCCATCCACGGCCCATCCGCGCGGCCTTCCACCGTCATTCGGCCTTTGGCGGAGGCGCCGTCGAACCATCCGGCGAGTCGCGCGTTAACAGGGCCCGGCGCACCCTCCCTCATTTCGTCGGGCCAAGTGCCAGGGAAAGTAAGTTCCACGTAGCCGTCGCGCCAGGTTCCCGCAACCAGCTGATTGTCGCCCAGCGCGCCGGACCACACGCCGCTGAGTTTGTCGCCATTGCGACTAAGCTTCAACGAGCCGGTCAGCGGCCCGCCCGTCTTAGGCCCAGTGTCCGCCGCGAATGTCACGTCCCACACGCCACTCGGGTCAGTACCGTTCTTTACTGGCTGCACCTCCGAGGGCGTGATGCTGAGGTTCGAGAAATAGCACTCTTCGCCCGCGTAACCCCAGAGTCCCACGGCGCCGTGCAGGTCTTCGCCTTTCAGTCCGTCCACAACCAAGCTGGGCCTTTCCGATCCATTCAGGTACAGCTTGGCGGAGCGGCCAGCCACTTCAATCTTGAGGTGGGTCCAAACTTCGGGCTGCAGGTCAGCATAGGCCTCGTAAATCCACGGCCACTCACGCCGCAGCCGGTACCAATTGAAGTCCGGCTCTGAACTATACTGCAGCGAATGGTTTCGCATCGCCTGGTCAGCAGCCTGCGAGTTACCCGGCCGCAAGTAGAAGAGCTCGTAACGCGACCCGTCAGGCCGGGCTCGAAATGCAATTCCGATAAAGCCGGGGTTCCTGAAGCCGGGCGGCGTGGTAGGCTTCATCGCCAGGTCTGCTTCGATGGTTCCGTCCCGGAAATCAGTTGCCGCTAGAAGTGCGAGCCCATCGCCGGGAGGCTCTTTTGTGAGGCGGACAGCCTTGCGGCCCTTGTACTCCACCACTTCTAGGCCGACGTTCCGTTCGGTCAGGCCTTTCGTGTCCACCAGGGGGAATGTTTGAGACCTTGGGAGATCATGACTGATCCCAACAAAAGGCAGCAGCGTGAAAAGAACGAGACCGAGATTCGTTGCAAGCCGGAGGCGGAGCATGGTGTATCGATCTCCTTATTTGGGGCCACGTAAGCGGGTGAACGCTTTCTAGGCCAAGTGGTAGTGTGAAGCTCCGGCGCTCACACCCCGCCACAGCGCGGCGGGGAATTCATGATCGCATCTTTGGTTCCAGAGCAATTCCTTTGAATCTGCCGGATTCCGCATGCGGCCGCAGAATATTCCGTCCGAATTTGAGACAACGATGACCGGCTCCGAACATTTCGGCCTGGCTTGGTATGGCTTGCAATGGATCGGCAGGTGAGAGGAATTGCTCGTGAGAGATGCAGTCTCGTCCGGAGCAAGCTTGCGCCGGTGTAGCTACTCAAGCTGGCATCGCCAGACTGTGTGTTGGTTCGAACGGTAAGGGTCGGTTCGAACAATAAAAATTTCTAATATGTCCGTTGCCAATCAAAAAAAAGGGGTTGACGGCTGGAATAAGGCAGCATAGAATCTTGGCTTGTTTTACAGATCGGCAGCAGCTAGCAATGAAAGGTCGATGAGCAAGTCTAATCACTTAAGGAGAGTGACACAGATGAATATTAGGCTCAGGATAATCATGATCGTCTTAGCCGCGCTCGTAGCGGCAGCTCCGGTCTTTGCTGGTTCAGCAGTAATCGGCTCGGTCGCGGGGAGCCTGAACGCCACGGTAGGCGGGCAAGCCCTGGTGCCGAATTCGGTAATCTTCAGTGGGGATAGCCTGCAGGTGAAGGATGGGGCCGCGGTGATCGCGCTGGAGAATGGAAGCCGGATGGCTTTCGGGCGGGAGACGGAAGCTTCGTTCCTGAGAGGCTCAAACGGAGTGGAAGTTTTGTTGGGGCGCGGGGATGTATCGATGTACCAGTCGGATGGCCGTCTGGGCGTGGCCGTCAAGGCCGGGGACTATGAAGTGAAGCCGGCGACGGGTTACAAGACGCTGGGTGAAGTGGCCATGCTGAACGGGCTGGTGACGGTGACCTCAAAGCAAGGGGCGCTGAAGGTGGAAGGCAGCGGCCAGACGATCGAGGTGGCGCAAGGGAAGACGGTGACGCTGGGGACGAAGACGGCGCGGGCGCCGGTGCCGCAGACGGGCGGATCGCAGAACCTGGGAGGCGGCAGCACGTACCTGGAAGCGGGAGCGCTGGGAGCAGGAGTGGTGGCGGCGATCCTGGCCGGGGTAGCGATGTCGCGGGCGGGCGACGCGAATAGCAACGCCAGCGCGGCGACGGCGGCGGCGAACAATGCGAACTCGACGGCAGCGGCGGCGGAGTCGGCAGCGAATGCCGCGACCTCGGCGGCGACCGATGCTGCCAACAATGCCAACAACGCAGGCTGCGCTCTGAACTCTTACTCTGAAGAGGTTAACGGTCCGGGCGTGATTCCGAGCCCGTACACTCCGATATCGCCGTACACTTGCCCGGCTCTCACCGTGACACCGCACTGAGGGTTTGTGCACGGTTGTGATTGAACGCGGGGCAGCACGCCGGAAGCGCGTGCTGCCCCGCTCGCCTGCCGTGGGTTTGTGCCGGGAGCTTGCGTGTGACCGTAGGCTTTGATACGAACGACCCGCGTAGCCCGTCTCTCTAGTCTATCTGAGGATCGACGCCTTCCCCTCGAAGGCCGCTACTGCAGCCCCCGCCGCGTTCTTGCCGACTTCAATTTCCGGCTCACCGGTTCGCAAGTCCCGAGGGCACCTTCAGCCTCGGCGAATTTCCAAAACCTTCCAGAGACGGTATGCAGGTATACCCGTCGCCACGAGGCCAAGACACCAAAGTGCGTCTGAAGGGCGTTCGCGAAGGGTATCGAGAAGTAGAAGCGCAGCAACGGTGACGAACAGGAGAGGAATGAGCGGGTAGCCCCAGGTGCGGTAGGGACGGGCCAAATCAGGGCGCCGCCGTCTGAGAATCAGGATGCCGGCTGTGACCAGCGCATAAAAGATCCACTCCGAGTAAATCGCTTTGGTGTAGAGAGTCTCATAGACCCCCGTCAACGCAAACATCGAAGCGACCAACGCCTGGGCTGCGATCGCCACATGCGGAGTGCAAAAGCGCGGTTGGATGCGGGCGAATGCTGCCGGGAATAGCCCATCCTTCGCTTGCGCGTAAGGGATGCGGGAGCCGGAGAGCACAGAGCCGTTCAGCGTGGCGAATGTCGAGACCAACACCCCGATAGCCACGAAAGTGGCGCCGCCCGCGCCCATTAACCGGCGCGCGGTTGCAACCGCAATGGTGCTGGTACTCACAGCCTCGGTCGGGGTCAACAGGTAGAAGTAGACGAAGTTGGCAAGCAGATATACACCCAGCACCACGAGAGATCCGGCAATGAGCGCGAGCGGCATATTTCGTTGCGGATTTTTCACCTCGCCCGCTACCATGCTGAGGTTGTTCCAGCCATCATAGGCCCATAGCGCTGAAACCGTGGCCAGCAAGAGGCCGGAGGCTGGCGCTCCACCCTGGGCGCCGGGAGCAAGTGTCCAAAAGTGTTGAAGAGAGCCGTGACCGGCGGCGACTCCCACCACGATCAGCGTAGCAAGCACGGCGAGCTTGGCCGCGGTAAAGACGGTTTGCACGGCGCCGCTGCGCCGCACACCGAGCACGTTGATTCCTGACAGGAACAGGATGAGCAAGACCGACCCCACCTGGAGGCCCGTGACTCTGAAAGACAGACTTTGTCCGGACGCTCTCGCCGGGAACTCCCAGATAACGTTGGTGAGCCCGGGAAAGAAATACGCCGAATAGAGGAGGAACCCCGTTGCGATGGTGGCGATAGAGGCAGGCTTGGCCACCACAAATTGGGTCCAGCCGTACAAGAATCCCATGCCGGGGCCGTAGGCTTCGCGCAAGTACACGTACTCGCCGCCGGCCTCCGGCAGCGCGCTGCCCAGTTCGGCGTATCCGAGGGCTCCGAAAAGACTCAGCAGGCCGGCAAATACCCAAACCCCCATGACCTTGATCGGCGTGCCGACATGAGCCAGCATCAAGCTCGGTACCAGGAAGATGCCGGTGCCGATCACGGTTCCCGCTACTACGGCGGTTGCAGCGTAAGGACCGAGGCCTTTGGTCAGTTGGGGGGTCAGCTTCTGGCCCAGTCGCGAGGGCGATCGCGCGCCGGGCGGCGCATGCGTCATGGATGGCTCGGAAAGGAACGGCTCAGGCATAGGCTCTGCGAAACGTAGCCTTCACAGTAGCGGTGATCAGGAATTCGGTCAACGGATAGCCCGTTTGGAATTACCGAACGGAAGCATGCACTTTACGCAACGTTTGGGGTATATGAAATGAAAAAGAATAGGATGCTCTACAGATACTTCTTGTAAGCGACCCGGATGGCTTTTGAACACTTGGCGGCTTCAACGATTCTGGCGAGCGCCGCTGCGCTGAGGCATTTTTGAGGAATGACCTTGGTCCCAATGAGAGCTTCAATTATCGCACACTGGTTTGGCGTGATCTCCAATGCGTCAGCAAATGAGACGTACGATTCGTGCGTAATCCAGTCGTGGTCTTGTGGTCCGAGAACGCATTCCTTACCGGCTCTGTCTACATCGCTAGTGATGTTCACGATGATAAAGTTTCCGTTGTGCGCCTGCGGATCGGAAATGACGAAAAACAGATGTTTACGTTCAAACCTAGGCGGGACGGACATTAGGAAGGCATCGCCGATGTTCATTTCTTAGCGAATGCCTAAGAGAATTTTGGTTTGGGTGTGAAGTCGGTTGGATTCTGCGAATACCTGTATTTCTTCATCAGTCCTTCCAGCGTTCCTGAGGATTGTGTCTGGTTGGATTGGAAGAGAGCTTCCATTCGGGTCTTCCCACTCAGGGCAAGTGTCATGGAGCCACCGTGCAACCTCCCACGGCGCAAAGCTGTTAATCTCTTTTCTCGCCGTTTCGAGCAGTTCCATTTCACGTTCCGAGAGCACGTCGATATCGACATCTTTCAATAGCCGGACGCAATGATTCACTTTCTCACTGAAAACCGAATCCCACTCAGCCTGCAACTTCTTGTTCCCAGTTCCCTTGAAAAGATCGTAGACTTCGCTCAGAACAGGACCTTTCGGCATCGAAACGAACGAATCTCCAGTAATCGTCGTGCCCCAGGAAATCAGCGCTTCCTTATCTGCAAGGTACAGCATTTTGAGGCCAAGGAACATGTCAAGTTCCCCGCCCTCATGCTCAATGAGGAACGCGACGGCTGCGATGGTTTTCTCGATATCGAATTCCAACGGCACTGGCATGTAGCGCCTCCTCAAGTCCTGCACCTATTATTATTCTCTGCAGATTAGCCCTTTGAATCAAGGGCTCCATCCTGCACTTAATCGCGCCCAGAGGTCAATACTTTCGCAACACTCCGATCACCCGGCCTTGAACCTTAACGTCGCGCGCGGGCAGAACGATGGGATCCATCTGCGCATTGGCCGGCTGTAGTCGAATCTTGCTGCCCTCCTGCCGGAAGAACCGCTTGAGGGTGGCGTCTGTCCCTTCAATCAGCGCCACCACAATTTCGCCGTTCTCGGCTGTGTTTGAGCCCTCCACCAAAATGTAATCGCCGTCGCAGATATGGTCGTCCACCATGGAGTCGCCTTTGACTCGCAGCACGAAGACGTTGCTCTTGCCTCTGGCGAAATCGCCCAGCGAAAGGGTCTCCGGGTTGGCTACGGCCTCTACGGGTTGGCCGGCGGCAATTCGGCCGAGCAGCGGAAATTCAAGCCCGGCCGGAGGCGGCTCCGAACGTCCCGGAAGCGGAGTCGAGGCTCCTCCGGAAGAACCCAGCCGCTTCTTGGCGCCCGGCAGGTGCCGGGCGGTTTTTCCAAATGGCACCTGGCCGGGTACCGCCACCACGTCGATCGAGCGGCTCTGGTTGTAGCCGCGCCGGATGAATCCCTTGCGCTCCAGATTCTCCACGTGTTTGTGAACTGTGGCCAGCGACGAAAGGTTGAGTGAATGCCCAATTTCCTCGAAGCTCGGGGCATACCCCTTACGGTTGATAAATCCGATCAGGAAGTCCAGCACTTCCTTCTGCCGCTTCGTCAAAGCCATGAGAACCTCCAGGCAAATTCGCCGTTATCCGGGATGGACACGCCGGCGTAGCCGCAAGACAATATTATAGGCGAATAAAAGGCGAACGACAACTTGTTTGTTAAGCGCCGTCCCTAGTTCCGCTCTGCAGATACGGCCGTTCCTGTCCGAGCCTTCCGACGAGTTCGTTCTTGAGTTGGCAGTGGCAGGATACGCGGACGCCATTGTCACACACAACGTGAGGCATTTCGCCGGTGTCGCGCGGTTCGGAATACAGGTGCTGACACCGCGCGAGTTTTTGCGGAGAATAGAAGGAGAAGAGAGGACATGAGCAGGCGTATCACCGTATCCGAGGATTTGTACCTCAAGGCCGCCGAGCTTGCCGCGAGGGATCACGTCTCCGTCGAGGAGTTTGTGTCTGCCCTTCTGGCCAATCGACTTGCTGCCCGCGACTTCATCGAGTCCCGGGCCAAGCTCTTCAACAGGGAAGAATTCGAGCGGGCCCTGAACGAAATCCCGGACGTAGAACCGGAGGACAACGATCGTCTGTGAATGTACCAGCGGCGAGCGACTGCCCTCATCGGACGTGCATTTCCCCCCGCGGTGGCGATGACAAGCAGTACAACGTCGTTACCACCACCCCGGAACTCTGATGGAGGTAATTTGCGCATTATCGGGAGCCGCACCAGGGTTTACGAGATTCTGCGGCGCAGCCGGCCGCTGTGCCTAGGCATGATTCGCCGGCTTCATGAGCGCCTTCATATTTCTGCGGAGGCGCTCATCCGACCGGGCAGAAAGGGCCGAGGCAAGCGAGCGGCGTAGGGCCCGGGTGGCGACGACGACATGCAGTACAATGTGGTCGCCACTCGGCGGTCGCTCTGCGGTGCCCAGCCTGCCGATCGACCAGGACTCGCGTGATATAATCTGCTGCAGGAGCGATTGGACGTCTTGAACCGCATCATATCGGGGTTGCTAGAGACCCTGCCGGGAAGCCCGCACCAGTCCTCTCTCCAAGCGGTGCCAATTGACAAGATTGAAATTGACCAAGCGACTCTAAACATCGAGAGGAAGGAGCGGAGCAACCTCTTCCCTTGGAGTGGTCAGTTCTCCCCACAACTGATCGAGGCTCTGTTACACAGGTACGCCCCGCGAGGTGGCGTTGTGCTCGATCCGTTCGCCGGGAGTGGCACGGTGCTTGCAGAATGCGGGCGCGAGCGACTTGAGGCTATCGCGGTCGAAATAAATCCCGCGGCCTGCTGTATGGCTCGCACCTACGAGCTAATCAACTGCGAGCGGCCCGAGCGCGTGCGATGGATTTGGGAGGTCGGGCACACCCTCCGGGAAAAGCTTTCCGTCGAGTACCCGCTATTTGATCGCGAATCGCCACCGGTCAGCCCCGTATCTGCGATCGAACAACTCAGGGCGCTGTCGGTCGCCATCCAGGGTGAGGGGCCCAGAAGACTGTTCGAGGCACTTGTTGTCCTTCTCGATCTATACAGACCGGGACTTGAGCGCACCAGGCTCATGAGCACCTGGAACCGGTTGGTAGGCACGATCCAGCGACTGCCCTTCTCGGACAGGCCCCTAACAGTCATCAATGCGGACGCGCGGCAGATTCCGATAGCGAGCCAGTCCGTAGACCTAGTGATCACCTCCCCACCCTACATCAATGTCTTCAATTATCACCAGCAATATCGATCATCGGCGGAGTTCCTGGGCTGGGACCTCCTCGCAGTCGCCAAGTCCGAGATCGGCTCCAATCGGAAGAACCGCGCGAACCGATTCCTAACAGTCGTCCAGTACTGTCTGGACATCTACCGGGCATTTGAGGAACTAAGGCGTGTCTGTAAGGAGTCGGCACAGGTGATATTTGTGGTGGGCCGGCAGTCAAACGTCAGGAAGACGCCGTTCCAGAACGGGGAGTTAGTTGCGGCCGTTGCCACAAAGTGTGCGGCTTTCCTGTTGCGTACACGGCAGGAGAGAGCATTCACAAACAAGTTTGGCGATCGAATATTCGAAGACATTCTGCACTTCACGATCGGGCCGCTCGGCGCGTCTCAGCAGGAGGCCCCAGCGGGGATCGCTGTTGCTGCTCTAGAACAGGCGTTGCCTCTCGCGCCCCCCGAGGCTTTACGCGACTTGGAAGCTGCGATAGCGCACGCTTCTTGGGTGGAATGTTCGCCGCTCTACCATCATCGACAGGGCCAGAAGTGTCAGAGCAAGGAAGACTGACGATGCCGGAGTTTCCCACGCCTCATCTCGACAAGCTGGAAAGGGCTCTCGAAAACGAGAAGCTTCCCGCAGGCGACAAGGCAGTACTAGAGGCGGCCAAGACAAGGTACCACGCTTGGACAGATGCCCTGAACCGGGTTGAAGGGCCGCCTGAAGAGATTCTGCGTAAGATGGTAGACCTGCTTAACGAGTACAGGTTCTACATCGACGTTAACGTCGTGTTCGACAGCGAATCTGATTTCCTATACAGGCAGAAGGGGCAATTGAAGCTGGATAACAGCGTGATCGAAGAGTTTCTGCCGAGGCTTATCCAGCCCAGCGTCATTCCGGAGTTGAAAGGAAGCGACGTGTCGGTGGGCCCAGTTAGCGCGTTCTCTTCCTTGTTCTTCGTCTCTAGCCTCGATGCCCCCCAGATTGGCGGCGGGATGAGTATTCGAACGAAGGATCAAGACTTCGCGATAAGCAAGCCACTGTACATCCGAGCGTCGCACACGGCGGGCTTCGAAAAGGGCCAGTACGAGTTGAAGATGGCTAACGTCGCATACGTAGCTGCTGAGTGCAAGACCAACCTCGACAAAACAATGTTTCAAGAGGCTTGTGCAACCGCACGGGATACAAAGTTCGCGGTCGCAGGGGCGAGATACTAGAAGATCACCAGCATCGAGTGTCCCACCGCCACCAAGGCCCGCTTCCGGCCGCGTGGGGCGAGATGCCGGTACTGCGAGGCCAGATAGGTGTTCTTACTCCGACTCGCTCCCCAGGCGGCTTGCA
>Ga0335085_10003044_pt1 | contig 29925 bp, 25 predicted proteins | sample Lox_Sample_45_FD_206712 | JGI IMG/M metagenome (GOLD analysis project Ga0335085, IMG submission 206712) | Soil microbial communities from Loxahatchee National Wildlife Refuge, Florida, United States - Lox_Sample_4.5 | ecosystem: Environmental > Terrestrial > Soil > Wetlands | place: USA... | reverse complement strand
AGCCTCGCAAAAAAAGATACTACCCAAAGCCAAGAGGGTATTTAGAATGAGTCGATTACAGATTTTGCCATCGCTGCCAAAGCCAAGAAGCCACGTGGAATCAGCAACTTGGTGGCTTTGTGTAAATTTTACACAAAGCCAAGAAGTCCTTTGGAATCGGTGTTGCCTAAGTCGGTCAAATCTTCCCAAAACCACCGTTTAAGGCGGTGAAATGGCTCGATTTGTAAAGTTTCGCTTTCGGGTCGGGCTGGCTCGGAGACAACCGATTTCTGTCACAATATTTTGGGCCACCTCGATTTGGCCCTTTGTTCATGCGCCTTGGAAGTGTCCAACTTTTGACTTTCGACCGTCGACTTTCGACTTGTGACTTGTTTGGTTCCGCTCCGCCGGGTTAGGTTGTTGAAAATAAAGGGTCGCATTTTTCAAAGCCAAGAGATTCATGAGAATAGTGCAGTTATTGTTGTAGAGCCAGGAGGTTATTGATGAATAAGCTGGTTAGTGGTCACGATGACGAGTCATGAGTCCAAATCGCGGCTCGACGCATTATACGGCATTAATGCTGTGAAGGAGGCCCTCGGCTCGCGGCCGGTAGACTACGTCCTGGTGACCGAGGGCCACCACGGGCCGCGGGTGGAGGAGATCATCCAGCTTTGCCGCCAGCGCAGCGTTCCGGTGCGCTTTGCCCCTGAGGTTGCTGTAGCGCGGGCGGCCGGAACCTCTCAGCATCAGAACGTGGTAGCTGCTTGCGCTGCCAAGGCTTATGAGGACCTTGACGCGCTGATACACGCCTCGGGGGCGCCGCTGCTCGTGGTGTTGGATGGCGTGGAAGATCCGGCGAATCTCGGGGCCGTGGCCCGCACAGCGGTAGCTTCCGGCGCTGACGGAATCATCGTTCCCGAGCGGCGCGCGGCCCGGCTTACGCCGGCCGTGGCACGCTCCGCAGCGGGCGCGCTGGAGCACCTGAAGGTGGCCAGAGTCACGAATCTAACGCGTGCGCTCAACGAGCTTAAGGAGCACAATATCTGGGTGTTCGGATTCGAGGCGGCGGCGCCCAAGTCTTACCTTGAGCTCGATTATTCGGTCCCCTGTGCAGTAGTGCTGGGAGGCGAGGGACATGGGTTGCATCGCCTGGTTCGCGAGACTTGCGACGACTTGGCTTGCATTCCCCTTTACGGTCCTGTGGAGTCCCTGAACGTCTCGGTGGCTGCTGCCGTGGTGCTTTACGAAGCCGCGCGCCAGCGCCACGGTGGTCAAGCCCGGTGACGGTCTTTCGACACCGCTGCCAGACGTTGCTCAAGGGGTGGGCTCGGAAGATAGACTGCAACTTGGCTCTGCAAGGCTACATCCAACGGTCTACGTGAGGGCATCGGCGGACCCTATGACGGCGAGAGACACAAAGAGACGGTTTAAGCAGTTAGTCGCGCTCTTGCCCGTGCTAGCACTTGGTGTTTCGGGCAATCTCGACGCGCAGAGCGGGACCGACGCTTCCGCCCCAGCCGGGCAGCCCAAGGCTCTCGCAGCCCCGGAACCGGCGCCCGATAATTCCCCGGCCAACATCCGGGTGCAATCCTTCCTGGTGACCGCTCCGGTGACCGTCATCAACAAATCGGGAGACTTCGTCTCAGACCTGGATGAAAAGGATTTCAAACTGATTGACAACGGCGCCACGCAACACATCGAACGGTTCGAGATCTCCACGGAGCCGATCGCGGTGGTGATCGTGGTTCAAACCACCGATTCCGTGGGCAGCCTGCTGGGCCAGGTTCAGCCGCTCGGACCGCTGTTCTCCGATCTCTTGCTGGCCCCGAATGGCGAAGCGGCCGTACTCTCCTATTCTGACCAGGTCCGTGAATTGCTGGGCTTTACCGGCGACCGCGACCGCCTCAAGGCCACCCTGCAGAGCCTCAAGCCGCTCGGCAGCAAACCCCGGCTGAATGACGCCATGATGCGAGGCCTGACGCTGCTGGAGACCCGGCCCAAGCCGGAGCGCCGCATTATGGTGGTGTTTTCGGACGGGACGGATCACGGCAGCGACAGCGGTGAACCTGACGTGGTTCGCCGCGCCACCACCGACGGTGCCACCATCTATGCCATTCATCTCAGCCGCGCTGAAGCTGCGCTGCGCGATAAACCCGATCAAGGCCACCCCATGGACCCGCAGGACGCCAATATCGCCCGGCCGCTTCCCCCGGGGGTGGCGCCCACTTCCACCAATTCCACCAATACGTGGGGGTCGGGCGCGCCCACGGTCGGCGCCGATCTTTTGGCGGCGGTGGGCAAGGAAGCGATATCGAAAGTCCTGAAGGATTCGCTGGAGATTTACACCCGCTACACGGGTGGCGTTTACTACACTCATTGGAGCGAGACTACTCTTCAAGACCAGTTGAACCGGATCTGCTCCGAAGTCCACACGCAGTATGAAATCGCCTATGTACCCAGCAACTTGATGGATAGTGGATTTCACGCCATTCGCGTGGAAGTGGACAGGCCCGGCCTCAGGGTGCGAACGCGGGCCGGGTACTTCTATCAAAAGCAAGTGACGAAGTGACGGGGCATAGGGCGCTGCGCGGACCGATTTCCGCACTAGACTGCAACTTAGTGTTCAACAGGGACATCCAACGGTGCAGGACGAGGTAGGACCAGCCCAATGGCGGTAAGAAACAGGCGGCACTTTATCGGGTGTGGTGCTTTGCTGGCCGGGTTGGCGTTTGCTCTCTCGCTACCCACCGTTCTCGGCGCGCAAAGCGGGGTGGACGGCGCCGCCCCGGTGCTGAAGCCCAAGACGCCGCCCCCGGCGGACGTGCCCCACCAGGATACCCCAGCCACGATACGCGTTGAATCCTCACTGGTGGCCACTCCCGTTACGGTCATCGATAAGTCCGGAGAGTTCGTTTCCGACCTGGAGGAGAAAGATTTCAAACTGATTGACAACGGCGCCACGCAGCATATCGAACGGTTCGACGTCTCCTCAGACCCGATCGCGGTGGTGATCGTGGTTCAAACCACCGATTCGGTGGGCAGCCTGCTGGGTCAGGTTCGGCCGCTCGGGCCTGTCTTTTCCGATCTGCTGATCGCTCCTGACGGCGAGGCGTCGGTGATTTCGTTCTCGGACCAGATCAAGCAACTGTTGCTTTTTTCCGGCGACCCTGACCGCTTGAAGGTCACCATGCAACGGCTCGAGTCTTACGGCAGCAAGCCCCGGCTGAATGACGCCATGATGCAAGGCCTGACGCTGCTGGAAACCCGGCCCAAGACCGAGCGGCGCTTGATGGTGGTGTTTTCCGATGGGACGGACCGCGGCAGTGAGAATTCGAAGGCGGATGTGGTTCGACGTTCAACGACTGACGGAACCGCGATTTACGCCATTCATCTCAGCCGTATGGAAGCCCTGCTGCGAGACCCGCCCGACCAGGGTCATCCCATGGATCCACTGAACGCCAATGTCACGCGGCCGCTGGCGCCGGGTGTGGTGCCCACTCCCATGAATTCGAACAACACCTGGGACGCGCCCTACCCGATGATCCCGATTATCACGGCCGCCGGCACCACCATTCTCTCGGAATTCGTTAAGAATCCGCTCGAGATTTACGCCGGCTACACCGGCGGCGTTTATTACTCTCATTGGAAAGAAACAACTCTTCAGAACCAGTTGAGCCGAATCTGCTCCGAAGTGCACACACAGTATGAAATCGCCTATATGCCCAGTAACCTGACCGACACCGCGTTTCACCGCATCCGTGTGGAGGTCGACAAACCCGGCTTGAAGGTGAGGGCGCGGGCAGGGTACTTCTACCAGAAACAAGCTACGAAGTAAAAAAAGGGCGGCGGGCCAATCCGGTTTGGGGTGCGGCCTGGTAGTTTATAACAATGGCAATACTATAGATATTACTTTTTGGCTTTCGCCGCAGGCTTCGGTTCCGCTTTGTCGGTTTCGGAATTCATCCAGACGCTCACCACGTTCCAATCACCCACCTCCTTCTGCAGGACGATGTCGTAGTTGGCGCTGCCCTGCGCGTCGGAGAGCGTAACGTGGGCGAGGGCGCGCGTCGAATCAGGGGTAAAGGTCACGCGCTCGATTTCCGTTTGGGCGGGCGGCGGCTGGGCGGTCTGCGCGGCGCCGCTCGCTCGTCGAGCGCTCGGAGTCGGGCTCTGAAGCGCGGCAATGAAGTAGGTGTGAACGGCCTCGGGGATCGAGCCGCCGGTTTGCCGGCCCTGGGCCGACGCGAGATAATGCGCCCGCGCCGAAATCACTTGCCGGACGTTGTCAACATCGTCTCGAATGACGAAGTCTTCAAGCTTGCTGGCCGCCTGCTGCAACTGCGCCGGAAGACTGGGGTCCGACCGAACCGAAAGGGACCAGATGGCGGCTTCGGTTACGGTGCGGTCAGGTTCGGCGTCGGATTTCGCGACCGCCTCAATCAGCGCCTGCGTGATGTCCGGGTCTTGATACTCCCCGAGCGCGCCCAAGTAAAAGCGCCGCAGGTCGAGGTCTCGCTTGTCTTTCACCAGCGTGGCCAGAGTCTTCATGGCCTTCTCACCGCCGAAAAAGGCCAGGCACTGGGCCGCGAACTCGGCGGTGCGGTCGTCCTTGAGTGCGGCTTCAAGCTGCGGAATCAGGTCAGGTCCGGCGGCGAAGGCTGCGTCGTAGAGGGCCTCTCGGGCGCTGGCGTTCGAAGACGAGAGGATGCCGTCGAGCAATTCGGGCGCCCAGTCGCCCGGCAAGGGCGCAGCGTCAGGCGCGCTGTTGGAAGCGTCAGCCGCGGGCGATCCGGCTTTGCTCACGGGCGCCTCAGGCTGCGCCGCTTTCGTGGCTCTGGATGTCGGCTTCTGCTGCGCAGGCACGGCGCTCCAAGCTTGAAGACTGGCAAAGCAAACCAGTATTGCGAAGAGTGCAACGCTTCGTTGACACGCCTCCCGAACGAACCAGGGTTGCGTGGTGTTGGGCAGCGCGCGAGGTTGCGTTGACGAATTGCAGCGGTTCATCTTCTATTTGGATGCGCTTGGCAGGCTCGCGGTCCAGCGCGAGACGCGACTCGCGCCAGCGGTTGGGCCTGTAGACAAAAAACCTCGTCACACAGCGCGAGCGTTAATTTCGGTGGATGAGTTTAGACATTGCGGCCGGCCGGTGCTCAATTGACCGGCAGATAGGCGAGTGCGCTGCACTGATGGATTCGAAAGTGACAGGAACAGCGGTCCGAAGGGCAGATCACCGGAACCACTCCGAAGTATTGTTGGGCCGTGATCAACCCGGGCATGCCGCAAGCGGGGCAGCCCACGATGGCGTAGAAGACGGAGGCCACGCGCTTGCGCAGTGAAGGAGAATGGTCAAGCACGATGACATCGGCCGGCGCCATTTGGCCGAGCTGACCCTCATCAATGATGTTCAAGGTGTCCGGCCAAACGGACTGCTTTTCGCCTGCCGTTGCGTGCTGAACGGCTGAGCCGGCGCGAACCATATCACTTCTTAAGTCTCCCCGACTTCGGCGCATCATCCCACCTCATCAGTGTTTCTGGGCCGCCGGAAAATGTCCGGCGGCCTCCACATAGACCTCTATCGGCAGAATCCGGACAATCTCAATACCCCTTGTCTTGCGCCTGCGGTTCCAAGTTGGTGCCGCACAGTCCCAGAACGGAACTTCAACCGGTCTTAAAGCTTGTGCGGGCTTGGCCGATACAGCAACCATCTGCGAGATGTATTGCGATGCAACACCGAACGCAAAGGTCACGCAGCCATAGACGTCGGGGACTCTAGACCCCGGAACGCACCAGAAACCGCCACTTGAGAAACGTGACAGGCGGCGAAGGGGAGTGAAGAACATCCCCTTCCCGATGGCGCCGAAGTGTCTTCGAGCGCAGCGGAGAAGCCTGTTTCGCGAGTGATGCAGTTCGGTTGCGGTTCCGGTGCGCGACTGTCCCTGAGACAGGAACGAGGTGAACTGCAATGGCTACTCAAACAGTAACAGCCGCGTTGGGTCAATCGGCACCACGCAGCGTCAATTCGCGCCGCCGGACATCATGGTCAGCAAATCAGAAGCGAGTTGCTGCCAAGGCGCAGCGTGAAGCTCTAGCAGTCCAGCGTGAACGCCAACGCGAGGAACTCACGGTAAAATTGATGGGACTGGTGAAACGGGTGGCGTTTGAAATGAGAGAGCACCTGCCTGCCCACCTTGACCTGGATGACCTGGTGAGCGCTGGGACGCTCGGCCTCATCGACGCCGTACGCCGCTTCGAGGCCGACAAGCACGTTAAGATCGAGACCTATGCACGCTACCGGATCAAAGGGGCGATCCTCGATGCCTTGCGCAACCTCGATCCAGCCTCACGGGATATGAGGAAAAAAAACAAGCGTGCGGAGCGAGTATTTCGAGAGTTGGAGATGAAGCTCGGCCGCCCAGCTACCGATGCCGAAATGGCGGAAGCGATGCACATGAGCTTGAATTCGTGGTACAAGATGGTGCACGAAATGCAAGCTATGGGTCTCGAGTGGCTTCGGCCCACCGATATGGCTCCGGCTCGTCCGCTGGCCGAAGAGGATTTGCCGGCCACGGACGAGGTGGATCAATTTGAGCTCTGCTACCGGCGGGAGCAACGGGACTTGATTGCCCGGTCTCTCGACCGGGTCTCCGAGCGGGAACGGCTGGTGCTCTCGCTCTACTACGTCGAGGACCTCACCATGAAGCAGATCGGAGACCAACTCGGCGTCGATGAGTCGCGCGTTTCACAGATCCATTCCGTGGCCCTCAGCCGGCTCCGCAGTAAGGTGCAGTCGATGATGCGGCCGCCGTTGCCGAGCGTCAGGCCGCCCGCATCGAGCGCTGTCTACGCGCAGCGGATCTAAGGCGTCGTACGACGGACGTTGCCCTCGAGCCACGTCCGATGGTACAAACTAGAGTGAGCTTTTGAGGGGCTCTTCCACCGGCGCAGTGGGCCATTGACACCGATGAATCGATACGACGGTAAGACGTTCGAAAACCAGAACGTTGTTTTAGACGAAGGCGTGTTTATCAATTGCGTCTTCAAGAATTGCAGCCTCGAGTATAGCGGCGGCGACGTCTACGTTCAGAACTGCCAGGGCGATGGTTGCCAGCTCATCTGGCGCGGCGCCGCGCAACGTACCGTCTTTCTGCTGCAAGGTTTGGGCCTGATGCCGGTTCCCACCGCACCACCTGCCGCAAACACCCGCGTGCAATAGCGCCACACCGTGCACTCCGGCGCTGTCGAGTGCTCTTCTGAAGTCTCGCCTCAACGTCAGTTGACCCCCGACGGAGCACAACGGGCACCATCACAATCTTTCGCGACAGACCTTCATCGCTTTATACTCAACCTGGGACTCTTTCATGCCTTCTCGCCGTGAGTTTATCACCGGTCTGGCCGCTTTCGGCGGCAGCGCGCTGGCGCTCCGCCGGAATCTGATGGCCCGTTCGTTCCCGCCAGTGCAACCGAAGGTTGGAGGTGAGTCTCCCAGCGTGCCGGTTCGTTATACGAACGTGGCGCAAGCGGCGGGACTCAACTTTGTACAAGACGCTACCACCTCGGATCAGAAATACTACCTCGAGACCATGGGCACGGGCCTTGGTTGGATTGACTACGATCAGAATGGGTTGATGGATCTCTACTTCGTGCAGTCGGCGGCCACGGATAGTTACAAGCCGCCCCGTCCACTCCGCTCTGCCCTGTATCGCAATAACGGCGACGGAACCTTTACGGACGTTACCGAGAAGGCTGGCGTAGGCGCCGCCGGGCTCTACGGCCAGGGCGTGGCGGTAGGCGACTACGACAATGATGGCTTTCCCGATTTCTACGTCACGGGCTACGGCCGCGCCATTTTATTCCGAAATAACGGTGACGGCACCTTCACTGACGTCACCGAGAAAGCCGGGGTTGCAAACACGGGCGGATGGGGCACGAGCGCGGGTTGGTTCGATTACGACCGTGACGGCTATCTCGATCTTCTGGTCTGCAATTACATCGAATGGTCGCCTCAGAACAACATCTGGTGCGGCGACCACAAGCCCGGGTACCGCGCTTACTGCCATCCCGACAACTACAAGGGCCAGCGGCTGAAGCTCTACCACAATAATCATGACGGCACTTTCACAGACGTGAGCGAGAAGTCGGGCGTCGGCAAGCCGGAAGCCAAGGGCATGGGCGTGGTACTCGCCGACTTCAATTGCGATGGCTGGACCGACATCGCCATCGCCAACGACACGTGGCCGAATTTCTTGTTCATCAATCAGCGCGACGGCACGTTCAAGGACGTATCGTTGATCTCGGGCGTGGCAGCAAGCGAAGACGGCAAATACGAAGCGGGCATGGGCATCGATGCGGCCGACGTGGACGGCGACGGCTGGCTGGACATTTACATCACTCACCTCGATCATGAACTCAACCGCCTGTACCACAACAATCATGACGGGAGCTTCGATGACGTTACCTACGCCTGCGGGATTGGGAACGAGGCGATCAACTTGAGCGGCGTCACCATGAAATTCCTGGATTACGACAACGACGGCTGGACCGACATTTGCCAGGTGAACGGAGCGATGCTCGACAACATTAATCTCTACCATCCGGAAGTCACCTACCCGGAGCCAAAGTTGATGTTTCGCAACGTGGGTGGAGGGAAATTCAAAAAGGTGTCTGACGAGTTGGGGCCCGATTTCATGCACAGCGTTCCCGGGCGCGGCCTTGCGGTGGCCGACTACGACAATGACGGGGACCTTGACTTGGCCATAAACGTCCGCGGCGAACGCCCTGAACTGCTGCGCAACGACGGCGGCAACAGCAACAACTGGTTCCAGGTGTTCCTTATCGGCACGAAGTCGAATCGCGACGCAGTTGGCGCGACGCTCCGGCTGGTTTCAGAAGGCTTCACTCAAATCAAGCAGCGGCAGGGCGGAATGGGCTATATGTCGGCGAGCGATCCTCGAGTGCATTTCGGGCTGGGAGCCCGCAAGTCGATCGAGTCACTGGATATCACTTGGCCTAATGGCACGGTGGAGAAACTCGACAAGGTGCCGGTGAACCAGATCATCAGCGTGAAGGAAGGAGAGGGCATTGTGCCGCGGCCCTTTCCCAGATCCCGGTAATGTGAGTAGGCTCGTGGGGAGCCGAACATGGCCGCTGGCGAAGAGTGGCACGCCACTGCCAAAAAGCAAATTCGCACGTTAATTATTGCGGCAGCGCCACGGTCTCGCGGGCAGGATGAAGCGTCATTCTCATCCCATACTCGGGTCGCAGGGTGAGCGAAGGCAAAGGCCAGGTGCGATGTCCCGGAACAGTCCGGAAGCTGAAGCGGCGCATGATAGTCGCCAAGACGAGCGCGACCTCGAAGAGTGCGAACTCCTTTCCGATGCACACGCGGGGTCCGCCTCCAAATGGAAAGTAAGCAAACTTGGGCAATCGGTCGGCGAGGTCATCCGCCCAGCGCTCGGGCCGGAAAGAGTCGGGATCGTCAAAGAACCGTGGATCGCGGTGCACAACCCACTGGAACATTGCCACCGTCGATCCTTTGGGTATTGTGTACCCGCCAATCTCGCAGTCGCTGAGCGCCTCGCGCACTACGCCATATGCGGGCGGGTACAAGCGGAGCGACTCTTTGATGACCCAATCGAGATAGGGTAACCGGCTCAGGTCGCGGAGCGTCACCGGACGGTCTCCCAAAACGCTCTCGAGTTCTTCCAGCAGACGGGTTCCGGCCTCGAGATGCTCTCCCAGCAGAAAAAGCGTCCAGGTCAGAGCGAGCCCCGTCGTTTCATGCCCGGTGAAAAAGAGCGTGGCCATCTCGTCGCGAAGCTGCTGATCTGTCATCTGGACGCCATAAACTTGCTGCGCTCGAAGAAAGGCTGAGAGCAGGCTGGTTTCGTCCGCGTTCGATTGCCGGCCGTCGCGGATGGCGTCGTAGATAATGCCGTCGAGGCCCCGCATGGCCCGCAGGTAGCGGAGGTTGCCCGGCGTGGGAATCCATTCCGGCACGGCGTACATGCCGAAGCGGTCGGCAAACTGTTCGAGATAGACGTTGATGGCAGCGGTTGCGTCTTCGATCTCGTCGGCGAGATCGCGGCCGAAAAGCACGCGCGCGATAATCTCCAGCGTGAGGCGCATCATCCGTTGGTGAACATCGTGAACCTCGCCGGCCTCCCAGCTCTCCAGCATTCGCTCGGTGTAGGCCACGATGGTCTCGGCATACGTATCGATATGCTCGTGGCGAAAAGCGCGCTGCCCAATGCGGCGCTCACGCAGCCAAGTATCGCCGTCGCTCGTCAGCAGGCCTTCACCAAACAGACGGCGGCTCTCGCGCAGATAGACCGCCTTGATGAAATTCCGGTAATTGGTAACCAGAACCTCCTCGATGTAGCGCGGATGGCTGATCAAATAGGTGGGGATGTTGACGACGCGCACGAACACGATGTCGCCGTATTCACGCGCGACTCGGCTTGCGAATTTGACGTCTTCCCTTCGGACCTCTGGAAGTACACCAAGTAAAAAGTGTCCCTTGGGGCCCGGGGGCCGCTTGACTGAAGGCATAGGTTGAAGTCTCAGCAATACAACGGATTAGCTATGCTAGCATGAGAGTAGACATCCCGCAAAAACAAACTTCGCTGCTTTCACGATGGGATTCTGCGCGCACAAGCGTCTTGAGTGCTCTCGCTTATAGATGGAGCACGGTGCCTAAAGGTTGCTGGACAAGATTGTTGCCACGGGCCCGAAAAAGTAGTGGAGTGAGTCTTCCCAAGCAGTAGCAGCGATGCGTTTGACGTGCCGCTCGCTTCGGTGACGTACAATGGAATTCGCCTCATGAACGACAGCCAACCAAGCTTGCCATCCGATCTCTGCGCCCAGATTCGGGCATTCGTCCAGTCGTTGCGACAGCCTGTGGCGGCGGAAGAGGGAGGTCCCGTCCTTCAGTTAACCGAGGGATTGCCTGGTAATGCGACGGAAGGCGGTTGGCGTCTGGAAGTTGAATTCGGCAAGCCGTTGCTGGAATTCTGGGGCAGCGGTCGATCGATCGTACGCCGCATCGAACGCATCAAGCGGGACGGCAGCACACTCCTCGTCGAGGCCCGCAAGCCGGGCGGCGTTCCGGTTCAGCTTGAAATCGGCGAAGCCGAAGCACTCGCAGGGGGTGCCACCAGGCGGAAGCCAAGCGGCTTAGACCGGAAACGAGCCTCAGAAGAAGCGAAAGGATCGAGGTCCGAACCGAGCCCTGAGCAAGACCCGGCAGCGCGCCGGGCCCGAGAGCGCGCCGGATTCGAGCGCGATCTTACGGCGATGCTGGCTCGCGAATTTCCGGGCTGGCGCCTGGAGCGCGTGACACACCGTTCCGACCGCGAACGCACCTTCTCGGGCTGCTACACACGAGGCTGGGCGTGGCGCGGACGCGAGACGTGGGCCTTTCTTGGCCTCTCCGAGCTCGAGGGTCCTTCCGCCATCGAGAACGCCCTGGTGTACGGACTCATCTGGTTGGATTCGCTGCGTGAGCGCGCGACGGCCGGCAAGACGGGCGCCAAGGCTCAGTGGACGGTGATGGGTGGGCTCAAGCTTGTACTGCCGCCGGCCGCGGTCGCCGTCGCTGCGCATCGGGCGGCCTATCTTGACCCTCAGCTTGCAGGCGTCGAAATTCTGGAGTGGACTCCCAGGCAGCAGCACGCCCGCGCTGTCGATCTTCATGACTATGGCAACGTAGAGACGCGGCTTACGGCACGATGGCGCAGCGCGCGGCTGTTGGAACAGTTTCACCCTCTCGTTCAGCAGTTGCTCGGCGATGTTCCGGCGGAGCGCTCGAAGCGGGTCAGAATCGTTGCGGACGCAGCGGGTGAGTCCGTCTCGCTGCGGGTGGCGGGCCTGGAGCTGGCTCGCATTGAAGGCCGGTCGCCCGCCAGGGTGTATTTCGGACTCGAAGGTCAGCGGCGGCTGCTGGAGGAAGAAAACCGGGCGGAATTTAATGGCCTGATGACGAGAGCGCTCGACCTTCGACGGCCGCGTAGCTCCGGCCGCGCGGACCCGCTGTACCGCCTTCAACCCGAACGCTGGCTGGAAAGCTTGCTGGTGGACGACATCAGTCGCGTTGACCCGGCCTTTGTCCCGGAGCACGTCTATCCGCAGGTGCCGGCTTTTTCGGGTCCCGCCTCGCCGGAACTCTCGCGCGGCGTGATCGATATTTTAGGCGTCACGCGTGACCCGGAAAGCGGTGTCCACCGCCTGGCTGTGGTGGAATTGAAACTCGATGAAGATCCCAACCTGCCTTTGCAGGGCCTTGATTACTGGCTCCGGGTCAAATGGCTCGAAGACCGGAATCAATTCCGGGACTGCGGGTACTTTCCCGGCCTAACGCCCTCGCCGTCGGCCCCTGTGCTCTATCTGGTGTGCCCCGCTTTCCGTTTTCACTCCACCACAGGGCGCATCCTACGGTATTTTCAGCCTTCGATTCGCGTCGTGAAAATCGGGATCAACCAGAGCTGGCGGGAGGGCGTGAAGGTCCTCTTCAGGCGCACGCTCCAGCAGGGACGCGTTCTCGAAGAAAGCAGGGCCGACAGGTGACGGCCGCAATTGAGTTGATTCTCCCAGGCGCTTTTTAGGTGACTTCGTGGCGAACAATGAAAAACTGAGCAGACCGCTCCTTCTCTTTGACGGTGACTGCGGCTTCTGCCGTTATTGGGTAGCGCGCTGGCGAATTCTGACGCGAGGTGCACTTGACTTCGCTCCCGCTCAGGCGGAGGCGTCGCGCTTCCCAAAGATTTCCAAAGAAGCCTGGTCGCGCTCCGTCCAGCTCGTCACACCCGAGGGCGAGATCTATTCGGGAGCCGAGGCAGTGTTTCGCTCGCTGGCGTACGCGCCTGAGCATGCCTGGAAGCTTGGAGTTTACCGGCATTTGCCCGGCGCGAAGCCCGTATGCGAGTGGGCCTACCGTACGGTTGCAGCCCACCGCAATCTCTTTTCGAAACTTTCCCGGCTCACTATGGGCCGCGACCCCGAGCCTCCCTCCTATGCTTTCAGCCAGTGGCTCTTTCTGCGCCTGCTAGGGCTCATTTACGTAATCGCCTTTCTCTCTCTGCGCGTGCAGATTCTGGGTTTGGTGGGCTCACGCGGGATTTTGCCCGCTGGCCTTTTGCTGCAGCTCTTTCAGAAAAACTTCGGATCTGCGAGCCATCGCCTCTTTCCAACCCTGGCTTGGTTCAGTTCCAGTGACGCATCGCTCAAGCTACTCTGCAGTGGCGGCGCATTGTTCGGTCTGCTTGTGTTTGTAGGCTTGGCCGCGCGACCAGCGCTAATACTCGCCTGGACCTTCTACCTCTCGCTTTTCACGGTAGGGCGCGATTTTCTCTCGTTTCAATGGGACTTGCTCTTGCTCGAAGCAGGCTTCCTCGCAATTTTTATGGCTGCTTGGCGGCCCGTCGATCCTCCGTGGCGGTCGGCTTCCCACTCCCACCAGACCCTTGTTCTCTGGTTGGGGCGGTGGCTTCTGTTCAGGCTGATGTTCCTTTCGGGCTCCGTGAAGCTTTTGAGCGGCGACTCGGCTTGGCGAAATCTCACGGCTCTCCAATTTCACTACTGGACGCAGCCCCTTCCTACGCCCGTGGCATGGTACGCAGCCCAACTGCCCGCGTGGTTCCAGAAGGTCTCGGTGGTGGCAGTGTTGGTTCTCGAACTGGGCGTTCCGTTCCTTATCTTCGCTCCGCGGCGGCTGCGTCGAGCCGCAGCCTTCCTGATTATAGGCTTCCAGTTGCTGATCGCGATCACGGGCAACTACGCGTTCTTCAACCTGCTTGGCATTTTCCTTTGCGTCCTGCTGATCGATGATGTTTGCTGGCGCCGCTGGTTGCCAAACGGCCTCGTACAGCGCATCGTGAGTGAAGCGCCCGCGCCGGCGCACACCCGGCTGGCCTCTGCCGGAAGGACCGTGCGCGCCGCCTTGGCAGTCGTGATTCTGGTGGTCAGTGGCAGTGAAATGCTGATGACGTTCAACCAGGACAAACTGGTGCCCGGTTTCGCGCGGCAGATGGTAGAGTGGCAGTCGCCGTATGGTATTGCCAACTCTTACGGTCTTTTTGCCGTGATGACGACTTCGCGTCTCGAGATCGCAGTGGAGGGAAGCGACGACGGGCGCAACTGGCTGCCCTATGAGTTCAAGTACAAGCCGGGAGAACTGGCGCGCCGTCCTCCGTGGGTTGCGCCGTATCAGCCGCGTCTGGACTGGCAAATGTGGTTTGCCGCGCTGGGAAGTTACCAGCAGAATCGCTGGTTTGCGAATCTTCTCATCCGGCTGCTCGAAGGATCGCCTGATGTGATCGCGTTGCTGGAAACGAATCCTTTCCCGAACGCACCGCCGCGTTACATCAGAGCTGTGGGTTACGAGTACCATTTTACGGACTTCGCTTCGCGCCGCGCCACCGGGGACTGGTGGCGGCGCGACTGGAAGGGGTTGTACTTTCCGGTAGCATCGTTGAGGGGGCAATAACGCCCGAAGCTCGGCGTAAGCCCTGAACTCACCGAGTGTCAATGGCACGGCGCTGCCCGCGGCTGCGAACATCAGCTCTCGCACCGTATGTCGCGGAATCATACTATAATCGGGAGCTGGGCCAAATTCGTGGCTTCCGATTTCTAGTTTTCGACTTGTGTTATGAAACTCTCCCGTCGACTCTTCCTGGGATCGTCTGTCGTAGCCTTGGGCTCGCAGCTTATGGACGCGCTGGCCACGCCGCTTTGGAAGTGGCGCAACGGTGTGGTGCTTGCCGCTTCGCCGCAGCCGGCCGCGGCCGCCGCACCGGCGGTCACGTTCGTTGACGTGGCTAAGGAAGCTTGCCTCACGGTCACCAACGTTTGGGGTGGTGTGCAACACAAGGACTACATCATCGAGGCCAAGGGCAGCGGCTTGGCTTTCTTCGACTACGATATGGACGGTTGGCTTGACGTCTACCTGACGAATGGCCTGCGCCTGAATGAAACCTATGCGCCGGGTCAGGCACCCACTTCGCATCTCTTCAAGAACAATCGCGACGGCACCTTCACGGATGTAACTGCCAAATCGGGCCTCGGCGTGAGCGGCTGGCAGACCGGTGTCTGCGTGGGAGACTACGACAACGATGGCTGGGATGACCTGTTCTGTTGCTTCTGGGGCCACAATCTCCTGTTTCATAACAACGGCGACGGCACATTCGCCGACGTTACCAAGAAGGCCGGCCTTTGGGAGGATTTTGGCACGAAGCCCCCGCGTTGGGGCTCCGGCTGCACCTGGCTTGATTACGACCGCGACGGCCATCTCGACTTGTTCGTGGCCAACTACATCGTGTTCGACAAGGACAAGATTCCGGCGCCCGGGCAATCCGCCTACTGTCAGTGGAAGGGTGTTCCGGTGATGTGCGGTCCGCGTGGCCTGCCCGGTGGATCGAACATCCTCTACCACAACAGCGGTGACGGCACCTTCACGGACGTGTCGGAGAAAGCCGGCATTCTGAAGCCCGGTCCGCGTTATTCCATCACCGCTGTTTCCTACGACTTCGACAACGACGGCTGGCCGGATATTTATGTGGCCGTGGATTCTGAGCCCAGCATTCTCTTTCGGAACAACCACAACGGCACCTTCACAGACGTCGCGGTGATGAATGGATGCGCGTACAACGAAGACGGCCAGGAGCAAGCGGGGATGGGCGTGGGCGTGGCAGATTACGACTGCGACGGTTCCTTGGATATCTTCAAGACGAATTTCTCCGACGACACGCCGGACCTCTATCACAACAACGGTGACGGCACGTTTACGGACGTGACCTTTGCGGCGGGGCTTGGCCTGAATACGCAGTACGTCGGCTGGGGTTGCGGGTTTCTCGATTACGACAATGACGGTTGGTCCGATGTCATGCAGATCAATGGGCACGTTTATCCGGAGGTGGATAAGTCTGACCTGGGCGTGAAATTCAAAGAGCAGCGGCTGCTTTATCACAACCTGGGTAACGGGAAGTTCAAGGACGTCAGCCCCGAAAGTGGGCCGGGAATCACCGAGTTGTATTCGAGCCGTGGCGCCGCTTTCGGTGATTACGACAACGACGGCAACATCGACGTGCTCATTCTCAACATGAATGACCCGCCTTCCCTGCTCCACAACCAGGGCGAACACCGAAACAATTGGATTACGCTCAAGCTCGTGGGCACCCAATGTAATCGCAGCGCCATCGGCGCCCGCGTACGCGTGGCGACTGGCAAACACACGCAGATGGACGAGGTGCATTCCGGCACCAGCGTGATGTCGCAAAGCGATCTGCGGCTTCACTTCGGCCTCGGCGAAGCGAGTGTGATCGACCTTATCGAGGTGAAGTGGCCAACCACCGGGAAGCTGGAGAAATTCACTCACGTCGAGTCCAATCAGTTCGTCACCATTAAGGAAGGATCGGGCATTGTCAAGTCTGAAAAAGCCCGCAACCAATCGCAAGCGAGTCCAGCGCACACCTCAACTCGCTTGGTTTCCGCGTCCCGCGAGCAAGGGTCTAAGCTCCTCAAGTGACCGCAGCCGCGGGTAATCCAGCCCGTCGTCGTAGATTCCGAAGCGGTCGATAAGTACTCCTTGAAGTCCTGCGTTCCGCGCTCCTCCCACGTCTGTGGCGTACGTGTCGCCAATGAAGAGCGCTTGGGATGGAGAGATGGCGGCCTGTCGAATGGCCATGTTGAAGATCTCCGGATGCGGCTTCTCAACTCCCACCACCGCCGAGTCCAGAATGGTGCGAAAGTACGGAGCCAAGCCAACGCGATTGAGTTGCTGCTCCATGGTACCCACCGAATTGGAGATGACGCCCAGATAGTAGCCCGAATCGCGCAACCACCGCAGCACTGGCTCCGTGTCGGGAAAGACGCGGGACCAGAATTGAATATCGCGAAAGCGCTCGATGACCTGTTCGGAGACGGCGCCGTGTTGATCGACCGGCACGCGAATGCGGTGCATCAGGGCGTGAAGATACTCCGTCCAGTAAAGGCGATCGACGGCCGGTGGCACTTCACCGCGCTCAAGCAAGGGCCAGAGCCACTCGTCAAACTTCTTCTTCGCCAGCCTCTCAGCGGCGTGGAAGTCCGCGACGGTCGCCGGGAATCCCACGTCGGTCAATTCTTGCGCCAGTTCTTCCACGCGGGGATAGAGAAGCGTATTTCCAGCGTCAAAGAAGATCCCGCGAATTGGACGTTCCGTCGCCATGTTGTGCAAGCCCTCGAAGGCAGAGACCGAAGCGAGATCTCTCGCGGCGCCGAAACGCGCGGCGGCGCTCGAAATGACGGGTTAGCCGCTGCCAAGCGCACTCAAAGAGTTCGTTCCACTTCGGGTCTCATGACCATCATGACCATCGCCCTCTTCATGAATAATCGGGCCACGGCGGGGCTAAGTGGCTGCAACCGATAAGCCGGTCATTCCCGCGGCGGATTCCGAGGCGTCAAGAAGCTGATCGAGAAGCGCTTGCCGCTCCGCGCGGGTTGCGAAAGCACCCCGAATCGCGTTCTCTGCCAACCGGATGATCTCGTCGGCCGTGAGTGCAAAATGAGTCGCGGCGAGGCTCATCTCATGCCCGATGCTGGTGCCGAACATGGCGGGATCGTCTGTATTGATCGTCACCGGAACGCGCGACTCAATGAGCTGGCGCAGGGGATAGTCCTCGATCCGTCCGATCAAGCCGGTTGCCAGATTACTCGTGAGGCAGGCTTCGACAGTAGTGTGACGTTCGGCCAGTAGACGAACCACTTCGATGTCGCGCGCCGCGCTCGTGCCGTGACCGATACGCTCGGCACCCAATTGCTCTACGGCGTCGCGCACGCTTTCGGGTCCAGCCGATTCGCCCGCGTGCGCCGTGAGGTGAAGGCCCAGGTCGCGGGCTTCGCGGTATACATCCGCGAAAAGGCGCGCCGGTCCGCGCACTTCATCACCGCCGATGCCAAAGGCCACCACGCCCTCTTCCCGGAAACGCGCCGCATCATGCATCACTTCGCACACGTGATCAACACCGAATTGACGAACCGCGTCGAAAATCCACCGCACCTGCAGGCCAAGCCTCGCCGAAGCCTCACTCGTCGCCTCCGCGATAGCCGCGAAGACCGCATCGAGCGATTGCTTCTTCCACAACACGACTCCGGCAGAAAACGTTACCTCCGCGTAGCAAACGCTTTCTGCGCTTAACTCCTCTATCAGCCGTGTGGTGGCAAGCGCGTAGTCGGCAGGCGTCTCCAGCAACAACGACAGCAACTTGAACGCGTTCAGAAAGTCCCCGAAGTGCGGATAGCGAAACCCTTGCCGCTCGCGCTCCTTGATCCAGCACTCGGTCTCGTCGAGCAAAAGACCCTTCCGTTGGGCGATCTCGCGCAGCGTTGCGGGACGAATGCTGCCTTCCAGGTGGAGATGCAGTTCCACTTTCGGCAAGCGGTTGATGAGAGGTTCGGGATCGAAGGAATGAGGCATGTAAGAAGAAGTCAGGAGTCAGAAGCAAGAAGCAAGAAGCAAGAAGTCAGGAGTAAGAAGCTAGTAATCAGCACCAAAGGTGGTCAGGAGCAACATTATTTTCCAGTCGATCTGCACATCTTCTTCAGCATGGTGATAGCGAGGGTACGCCATTGCCGTATATCACAAACGTCAGGATCATAAGTCAGTGATCATTTCTCTTAGAATGATCTCTTCTGCATTCTTACTTCCGGCTTCTTACTTCTCGATTCTTACTTCTGAACTTCTAACTCCTGACTTCTGTCTTCTGACTCCTGTCTTCACCGCGCCGGCAAGGTCGGCTGTCCCGCATTGAGCCAGGCGGTATACCAGTAGGAACCGGTGTCATGCGCGGCGGCGCTGATTTCCTGGATTGTCATTGAGCCTAGCTGGTTGTAGAACCGGTCGAAGTATTCATCCGTGTAGTCGCTCAGGCCCGCCCGCGCCCGCCAATCGGCCCAAAGAACGCGATCCACCCAGGTATTGGCTTCCAGCGCGGCCTGAAAAGCATACGTGGTAGGATCATCAATTTTCGTGGCCTCCTCCGGATGCAGCATGAAAAAGGTGGAGTAGCGATCAATTAAGCTCGACCCAAAGCGCACGTCCACGCCCGGTTGCTCTGTCAGGTGCCCGTCGAAGTTTTGAGTGGTGTGGAGAGGGTCATGCGCGTCGGCGACGAAGTGAGCCAGCACCACCGCATCGAGTTTGGCATCATCCCACTTTTGGGCCTGCAGGTTGTTTGTCAAGCGCAGACTGTACTCGCCGATTCTCCAGGGCAGCGTGCCGTTGGCGCTCACCCGTTTCCCACCGTACTTGGCTACGGCCAACTTGTAGGAGTACGGCAGGCCGAGGTAAGGAAAGAGCCCATACTTATCCAGATATATGTAATGATGCGTGCGTTCGTACGGGTCCTTCTTGATCCACTCGTCCGGGTCATTGGCATGGTCGGTGAAGAAGGACCGGTTGGCTTCGAAGAACGGCCGCATGGCGGGCGGCAGACTTGCAATCGCCCACGTGTTCACCAACCGGTGGGCCGCCGGTCCCCAGGCGTAGGCTTCATATCTAGGCCACAGCAGAAGCAAGGCGGCAGGAATAATGCCGAAAACGGCGACACCGGCAAGCAGTCGCCGCACAGCCGAAACTCTCCGCCGCCGGGCCCCGCCTGCGCCCTGCGGCGCACGTTGGCAGGACGAGATCCCCATGTTCTCAAGCACGATCACCCGGTTGGATGACCTCGGTTTCATGATGAACGCTCGCTGGCACCCGCCATCACTTGAGCGGGCCTGGCAAACTCGCTGTGAAAGCGGCTAAATCCAAAGTAGATGAGCAACCCGATGACAAGCCATACGATAAAACGCAACCACGTTTCGAGCGGCAAACTTGCCATCAGAATGAGACAACAGATTATGGCTGCCACCGGAAGCACCGGGACCCACGGGGTGCGGAATCCTCGCCGGCGTTCCGGCTGCTTGTAGTGCAACACCAGCACGCCCAGCGCCACCAGAATAAACGCGAAAAGCGTACCGATGTTCGAGAGCTCCGCGAGCGTACCGATATCGAACAAGCCGGAGGGAATGGCCACCACCAAGCCCGCCACCCAAGTGCTGACATGAGGCGTACGAAAGCGAGGGTGCACTTTGGAAAAGGAGCGCGGCAAGAGGCCGTCGCGGGACATGGCAAACCACACGCGAGCCTGGCCGAGTTGGTACACCAGCAAGGAACTGAGCATCCCGGTGAGGGCTCCCACTGTGACCCATCGTTCGACCCTGAGCAAGCCAATGGCTTGCAATGCGTTCGCTACCGGCGCCGCGTTGTTAAGCGTTCGCCAGCTCTGAATGCCGGTCAGGACAATGGCCACCCCGCAGTAAAGAACGGCGCAGACGATTAATGAGGCGATGATCCCGAAGGGAACGTCCTTCTGAGGATTCCGGGTCTCTTCCGCGCACGTCGAGACCGAATCAAAGCCGATGTACGTGAAGAAGACGATAGCTCCGCCCGTCAGCACACCTTGCCAGCCGTTCGGCATGAAGGGCGTCCAGTTGCTCATGTGGATGTACCGCGACGCAAAGACAATGAAGATCAGGATGGCGGCGATCTTGACGGCCACCATGATGTTGTTGGTCCGCGCGCTCTCGCGGATCCCGCGCACCAAGATCACCGTCAACAACATGACGATGACGAATCCCGGCACGTTAAAGTAAGACCCTGTACGCTGCAGGGAATCATTGAAGACGGGGTTGGCGATGCTGTCAGGTAACTTCAGCCCCAGCCCGCTGAGGAGGCTATCGATGTAGGCCGAAAAGCCCACGGCCACCGCCATGTTGCTCACCGCGTATTCCAGGATGAGGTCCCATCCGATAATCCAGGCCACGATTTCGCCGAGAGTGGCGTAGGCGTAAGTATAGGCGCTGCCCGCGATAGGAATCATGGAAGCGAGCTCGGCGTAGCAAAGCCCGGCGAGGGCGCAGGCGACTGCGACCAGGAAGAAAGAAAGGGCCACGGCCGGCCCGGCGCCAACACGGCCCACCGCGCCCGCCACGTGCCCGCCGTGGAGCAGAAAGTCAAGCAAAGGGACTTTCAGCACGGAGGGGAACTGCAGTACGGTGCCGGCAGCCGCGGTACCCGTCAGGATAAAAACCCCGGTGCCGATAATAGCGCCGATTCCGATAGCGGTCAGCGACCACGGCCCCAGCGTTTTGCAGAGGCGGTGAGCCGGCTCCTCAGACTCTGCAATCAGCCGATCAATGCTTTTCGTTGCCAGTAGTTGGCTGCTCATCTGGAAGCCGCCATCCGGCGTCTCTTCGGCACCGGAACGGGCGGTCAGGCCGCAGCCCGACCGTTTCTAACCTGCATTTCTCACCGGGATTCGAAAAGGGCGGGGCTTCAGCCGGCTTCAGCCCCGCCGAATCCTGCGAAATCGTGGCCTCTGTGTTCCGCTCTCGGCGCGGCTTGCCGTTAGCAATCTGCGCCAAGAGCGGAACACGTCAAATATCAAACCGACACTGTAACGGCGGGGCTGAAGCCCCGCCCTTTTCGAATCCCGGTGAGAAATGCAGGCTAAGCAAAAGACTAGGCGTACTTTCGGGTCCCGGGACCGGCGATCTCTGCGCTGGGCGCGTTACCGCTTGGAAGCGGCCGGGCCCTTCTTTTTCATTTTCGGTTTGTGCGACCCGCGCGGGTCAGTGCGCTTAGCCTTGGGCGGGCGTTTCGCTCGCGCTTCGCGCTTCAGCTTCTTCCGTTCTGCCTTGTCTGCGACTTTTCGTGTGTTCATGACATTCCTTTGTTGATTCTAAAAGACATAGTGGCTTCGTTCCTTGATTTGGCCACCGTTTTCAGACCTCTTGGTGACGGGCGGTCAGGTGTCAGAATTCAGCAATCAGCCTAACCCACGGAGTCCGGACATCGAAGACCGAAAACCGCCTATTGATTCTAAAGCATATTTTGGCTTCGTTCCTTAATTTAGGAGTATTTCTTCGAGCCAACCCTCCCGTCTTCCACGGTAGTGGCTCCAGGGCACCTGCCCCCTGGCGAAGTCTCCGACCTCAAAACAACGAGCCCACGACCAACCACCGGGCCAAGCTCGGGTTCGTTTCTTGGGTTCGTTGGGTTCGTTTCCCGATTTTGCACGTTTTCTCCCTCGAAAATCAGGTTCGTTTGGGTTCGTTTTCGAACGCCAATTTGGGCGCTTTTTGACTCTTATCCATATTTGAATCTGCGGGTTAAGTGTTTTGGGTTCGTTTTTTTGACTCGTTTGGTGAATTTGGCTCAAATAACAAATAACATCATTAATTAGAGCATGTTACAGTTTTGGGTTCGTTTCTAAATTCAAGTGGGGGTACCCCCGGGGGCCTCCACGGGGGCCTCCGGGGCCTCGGGGGGGTCCCGCAGCGCCGAGCTGGTCGATTGCGCATCTACGGCACTTCCAGACAGGTTCTGCACCGCTTTCACGCCCGAAGAGAGTCGCCACGAGACCTGCAGGCGTGTTGGCCACGGCTACGCCTTTTCCAGAGTTGCGAATCGGGGTAGCAGTTTCTTGGCCCCGTAACCGGGAAAACTGATGGTGAGCTTCTCGTCGTCGCCTTGCCCTTCCGACGCCAGCACGGTACCTAACCCATATTTCGCGTGACGCACCCGGCTGCCGCGTTTCCATTTGCCATCCGCTGACGCTCGGGAGGGGGTAGGCCGCCTGGGCTCCAGCCGCTCGCTAAACTTGTTAGCGTGCAGGAAGCGCTGAATCGATTCCCGTGAATTGAGCGCGCCTTCCCAACGAGTCTGCGGCTTCGCCGCTCCGTCAAGCCGTTCGGTGAACTCGGCCGGGATTTCGGCCAGGAAGCGCGAGCTCCGCGTGGTTTGCCGTCCCTCTTCCCCATAAGACCGGCGCGAGGCGCTTAAGGAGAGCGTCAGACGGTCCTTGGCGCGCGTCATGCCGACATAGCACAAGCGCCGCTCCTCCTCGAGAGCGGCGTCATCGTCCATGGACATTTTGTGCGGCAGCAGCCCCTCTTCGAGACCGGCCATGAAGACCGCCGAGAACTCCAGGCCCTTGGCGCTATGCAGGGTCATCAGGGTGACGCGCGCGGTCTCGTCAAAATCATCCGCGTCTGAGACCAACGCCGCGCGATCCAGGAAGGTGGTTAGCCCTTCGCCGGTCTCTTCGCTCTCGGCGACGGCGTTCACCAGTTCCTCCAGGTTTTCGATACGGGCCTCGGCCTCGGGCGTGTCCTCAGCCCTCAACATCTCAAGGTAGCCGGTGCGGGTGAGCACACTGCGGAAGAATTCGTCCAAGCGCAATTGACGGTAATCGTCAGCCAAGGCGAGAATCAATGCCTGGAAGTTGCGGAAGGCACGTGAGGAGCGCGTGGGATTTGCCTGGGCGAGCCTGACGGTCTCCTCAAGGGCCTCCCAATGGGTCAGGTGGTGTCGCCGCGCCATCGTATCGAGCTGCGCCAACGTGGTATCGCCGATGCCGCGCGGCGGGGTGTTGACGACCCTCAAGAAAGCCGCGCCGTCCCGCTGATTGAGCGCCAGACGCGCGTACGCCAACACATCTCTGATTTCGGCGCGCGCGTAGAAGCTGAAACCGCCGACCAGGCGATAAGGTACCTGGCGCGCCCTCATGGCCTCTTCAAACACCCGCGACTGAGCGTTGGTGCGGTAGAGAACGGCAGCGCTGGCCGAAGGATCTCGGGCCAGAAGCTCGGCAACCTGGCCGGCAATGAAGTCGCCCTCTTGTTCCGCGCTGTCCGCCCGGTAAAGACCAATGGGCCGCCCCGTCTTGCGGTCGGTCCAAAGATTCTTACCCTTGCGGGCCCGGTTTCGCCCCACCACGGCCGAAGCTCCGTCGAGAATCACCTGAGTTGAGCGGTAATTCCGCTCGAGGCGCAGGACTTTAGCCTCCCGGAAGTCGTGCTCGAAATTCAAAATGTTCTCGATGCTGGCCCCTCGCCAGCGGTAGATGGACTGGTCTTCGTCCCCGACGGCGCAGATGTTGTGGTGGGCGCGCGTGAGTTGACGAATCAGGCGGTACTGCACGGGATTGGTGTCTTGATATTCGTCAACGTGAATATAGCGGAAGCGGCGGCTGTAAGAGTCTGCCACATCGCGCGCCTGGTCGAAGATCTCCACGGTCTTGAGAAGCAGATCGTCAAAGTCCAGGGCGTTTGAGGCGCGCAGGCGCTTCTGGTAGCGCTCATAGACCGAGGCTACCTTCTCGGCGTCCCGGTCGCGCGCCTTCTGATACATCTCTTCCGGGCTGACGTCGTGATTCTTGGCGCGGCTAATGCGGGAGAGCACCGAGCGAGGCGGTAAGGCGCCGTCATTCAAGCCCAGTTCGGCGAGGCAAGCCCTCACCAGCTTGCCCTGGTCATCGTCATCGTAAATGGCGAAATCGCGGCTGTAGCCCAGGCTCTCAATCTCGCGCCGCAGCAGCCGCACACAGAGGGAATGAAAGGTAAAAATTTGGGGCCGTGAGCGGCCGTCAACTCCACCGCCGTAGACTGCGGCATCTTCCGAATCAGTCTCGGCGCCGGCCTCCCGGTAATCCCGGCGTTCGGCCAGCAGCCTCGCCACGCGTTCCCGCATCTGATCGGCGGCCTTATTGGTGAAGGTCACCGCCAGGATGTTCCAGGGCGGCACGCCGAGCGATTCGATCAGGTGTGCGATGCGATAAGTGACGGCGCGCGTCTTGCCACTGCCGGCCCCGGCCAGCACCAAAACGGGGCCCTCGGTGTGTTCGGCAACCGCACGCTGCTCGCTATTGAGTTGATCGAGAAGGTGTGTCATTCCGTTATGTGGGTTTGCCGCCCTCTGAGACTACCGATTAGCAATTTTGAATCTTAAGCCTACCACGGACTTGACTCACCGCGGGAATCGCTATTGTACGTTGATGCAGTTAGCCATCACGTGATTGTATTAACATCGCCGATATCTTGCTCTCCCCTCCAACTCTGTTAACATGGGCGGTGATGATGGCAACTGCCGCTCCGAGAACCGTGATGACAATGCTTTACACAGGCATTCAACAGCGCAGGTTCGAGGCCCCAGACGCCGGTTTGGTAAGGGTTGGGCGGGGATGGTGTGGACTGTCCTCAACGTAGCACGTGAGTCTGAGATTGTTGCCGGGCAGAGCAGTCGGTTATCCTTTCGTAGTTTGATGTTTGGAAGCCGGACCCGTGTCGATTAGCGTGAACCAGCGCGGCAGTCGCGACAAGGACATCCGCTCTCTGCTTCGTAAGCACCTCGGGCAGGGGACGGTCCTCGGCGTAGCAATACCAGTATTGGCAGACCACATCGAGGCAGCCAAGGAAGGGACCAGCCCTGGCGGCCTCACTGAGAAACAGATAGAAGCCGGGTTTCGGCAGGTTCTCGCTGAGTTCGTTAAAAGTGATTACCACTCAACGTATATCCATCGGCGTCTGGGTGCATCGGGTTTTCTCGAGCCCTTGAAGGGAAAATACCGAATACGCCGCTCTCTCCTCGCCGGACTGACGGTCGAGGATCTCGAGCGACTCCACGCCGAGTTGCTGGAATCGCTCCGATCAGCATACGAACAGCGCCAGGCGGTCATTAGAAGGTTGGAAAAGACGTGCTCCCTGCCGGGGGAGCAGGTCCAGGAACGCTCGGCCTTGGTTGACGAATATCTCTCCCAACTGACGGGGAATCGGGGTGAAATATTCGAAGTCGTCTCCTTCGCCGTTCTGCGCGAGTATTTTCGCACCTTTGGGTTCTCGCTGCAGCGGTTCTCAACCACTCACGCTAACGATGGCGGGATGGACTTTGTCGCGGCGGACGCAATCTATCAGGTGACGACCGACGAGAGTATACAGAAAGTTCGCAAGGATCTCGCGAAGGCCCCCGGCACGAGGCGGGTTCTGGTGCGGCCAACTGTGACCCCGGAGGTTACCGAGCTGTGCGGCGACGAGGTGCTTGAGACGATCGAACTGAGAGACATCTTAAACCATTTCATGGGCTGGCTTATGGGCCGTGACAGCCGCTCTAAGCAGTCAAGGCACCTTCAGCGGGTGCTTCAAATCGCGTTGGAAGAGTTTCGGCGCGAAAACAGAGCCGAGGTCGCATAGCCAGTACGAGAGGTCGCCGAGGGCGAGCTGGTCTTGGGGCCGACTCGGGGACTTGGTTTGGTGTAGGCCGAGCGAAAGGAAGAAGAAATGCCCTTCCAGTGGATCGACCCAGAGATCCTCACAGAGTACCGGGGGATCAGAATATATCACACTTACAAAGACGATGACTTCGAGCAGCCCTCCGAGTTCTGGTATAAGGCGGAGAACGGCGAGGATTCCGAGTTCGACGTGCGCGATCTGCCCGCCGCAGATGGGGTTACGGCGTGGAGTTGGTCGTCGGGCGATGTCAAGGTCCTAGTTTCAACCGGAAGGGACACCCACCTACGGATCATCAAGGCCGCCATCGACCGCGAGATCGACCCGTTTGCGCGGCTCCTGGAGTCAGAGGAGACTGATGGGGATTCTACGGACGGGGGATGACTGTTCTTTCGACCCGCCATTAGGTCCTCCGCCCCTTCGAGGTGTCAACGTACGTCCGCCTGTGAGCCGCTTCTCTCTCTGCTGCAAGAAGGAACGACCGAATGGTGGCGGCACCTGGACTCCCCCCTGTGCAAATAGCGCTGGAGACCAGAACTAAATTTAATTTCTGGTTCTCGTCCTCGGCCACGGCAATGCCCACCCAGTCCGAGGCTCGCGGATCGAACCCGCCGGCCAAAAGCATTTGGGATGACCATAGCGAATGTTATCCTGAACGGGCATGGTGGGCGAATCGCTCATTTCCGAGTATCGGGCGCTGCTGGAAGTCTCTGAATCCGTCGCGGTCCATCGCGATTTGAACGCCCTTTTCCACGATCTTGCGCGCCACCTGCCCAAGGTGCTCAAGTTTGACTTCCTTTCACTCCTGCTTCACGATCCGGCGCGCAATGTGATGCGACTTCACATTTTGGAGACGCGAGTTCCCATCGATGTTCGTACGGGAACCGAGACCGCTGTGGAGGAATCACTCGGCGGGTGGGTTTGGAAGACGCAACGACCGATCATCATCTCCGACACGCAAACGGAGACGCGGTTCACCGAGGCGCTGAAAATTATGCGCCAGTACGAGGTGAGGTCCGCGTGTGCGCTTCCTCTCACCACGGCTCAGCGGCGCCTGGGCGCGATGGGAATCGGGAGCCGCGAGGTGCGGGATTACAGCGCGGCTGAGGTGGAGTTTCTCACCCAGGTGGCGCGCCAGGTGGCGGTGGCGGTGGATAATGCCCTCAACGCCCAGGCCGCTCAGTCTTACCAGGAGCAACTCGCGCGTGAGCGCGACCACCTGCGGCTGCTGCTGGAAATCAATAACGCCATCGCCTCGAACCTCGACCTGCGGGGGCTGTTTGCCGCCATCTCCGCGGGCCTTCGGCGTCTGTTGGAATTCGAGTACACCAGCCTCGCCATCTATGACTCTAAGACGGGCCAGCTCCGGCTTTACGCCATGGATTTTCCGGCGGGCGAGGACTTTCTGCACGAGCAGATGCAGATTCCCCTGGAGGGAACGCCGCCGGGCCAAGCTTTCACCACTCGCAAACCCGTCCTGGTTGACGAGTCGAACTTTGACCAGTTCGCCTCCACGGAGGGCTTTCGCAAGATGCTGGCCGCCGGACTGCGATCGGGCTGCGTACTGCCTCTCATCTCAAGGGACCGCGCCCTCGGCACCCTCAACGTCGGAGCGCGAAGGGAAGGGAGGGTCTCTCCCGAGGAGGTAGGTTTGCTCACGCAAGTGGCACAGCAGGTGGCGATCGCGGTGGAAAACGCGTTGGCATTCTCCGAGATCGAGGAGTTGAAAGAGAGGCTGGCCACCGAGAAGCTCTACCTGGAAGATGAGATTCGCACCGAGCACAACTTCGAAGAGATCGTAGGCCAAAGCCCTGCCCTCAAACGCATCCTGCGACAGGTGGAGACCGTGGCTCCAACCGATGCCACGGTGCTGATTCAGGGAGAGACCGGCACCGGGAAAGAGGTGATCGCGCGGGCGATCCACAATCTTAGCCGGCGGCGCGATCGGACCTTCGTCAAGATCAACTGCGCCGCCATCCCTGCGGGGCTTCTCGAAAGTGAGCTCTTCGGACACGAAAGAGGCGCCTTCACCGGAGCCATCGCCCAGAAACCGGGGCGATTCGAACTGGCCCATCAGGGAACGCTCTTCCTCGACGAGGTGGGAGATATACCTCTGGATCTTCAGCCGAAACTTCTACGAGCCCTGCAGGAGCACGAATTCGAGCGGCTGGGCGGCACCCGAACCCAGCGCGTGGACGTGCGCGTGGTTGCCGCCACGAACCACGACCTGACAGACATGGTCGCAGACCAGCAGTTCCGCAGCGACGTGTTCTACCGCTTGAATGTTTTCCCCGTGCAGATGCCGCCTCTACGCGAGCGGCGCGAAGACATTCCGCTGTTAGTGCGCTACTTCGTGCAGAAGTACGCTCTGCGCATGGAACGGACCATCGAAAGCGTGTCCAAGGACGCTTTGCAAGCCCTCACGGACTACTCGTGGCCCGGCAACATCCGGGAGCTTGAGAACTTCATCGAGCGCGCCGTGATTCTTTCGAGCGGCACGGTGCTGACTGTTTCCCCGAATGACCTGCGGCCGGGCTCCGACATGGCGGCGAGTACCCCGGCCACGCTGGCGGCGGCCGAGCGGGAGCACATCACGCGAGTGCTCAAAGAGACCAACTGGGTGATCGGCGGACCCCAAGGTGCGGCAGCGCGCCTCGGACTCAAGCGGACCACGCTGCAATCCAAGATGAAGAAGCTCGGCCTCTCGCGGCCCGACCGCTAGACTGTAGGCTAAAGACGCGAAAAGATCGAAGCGCCTGGGAGCGAGGGCGTCTCGCCCGCCGCCTCAGTTTCTCAGTTCGGAGTTATTCGCGGAAGGTTTGGAACTCGGAACTCCGAACTGTCGGCGGGCGGGACGCCCGCGCTCCCAGGGGTTCCGTCAGTGGACCCAGAGGCCGGTGGCGGCGACGAGGATGCCGGCGAGCGCCAGCCCGGATCCCATCCCCCAGAAAAACCTTCGCCGGGTGATGAGTGTGATGGAAGTGATCACAAGTCCGGCCTCGAGGCAAACCTCACCGAGATCGTAGCGTGCGGCGCGGCGCTCGTTCTGCTCTGCTTCGGCCGTAAAGCCCACAGCCCTGCTTTGGGCGCCCTTGAGTTCCTCTTCGTAGCGCTTGATTTCACCCGCATATTTGGCCTTGATCTGCTCGGCCTGATTGGGATCCTTCACCTGAACCACAGAGAGAAGGTCGACAAAAACCTGGTAGCTGTGGCGGCGGATGTTGCGAGCCTGATATTCAGCCCAGGAATCGGCGGCCTCGGTCTCTTCCACGATCGTCCGGGTATGTGCACGGTGGCCGAGTACGGAGACCGCGGCCACCGACACCGCGATCACGGACATGGTGAAGGTAGCGCCAACCAGCGCCGGCAGCTCGCGGGCCTTTTCAGCGTGCTCGTGAAGTTCTTGAAGATCTTCGGACACGTAGTGAACTCGAAGTTTGGGATCGAAGCAGCTTTCAGCTTTCAGCCATAAGCTCTCAGCCTTCAGCTTTCAGCAATCAGCTATCAGCATGCAGCCAGCGGGTGTCAGCGACAAGCCTGCCTCGCCTGCCGCTTCCCGCGGGAGCCGGAACCGCCAGGCCCAGTTCCTACAGCGTGTGGGGGAACCGATTGCTAACTAGCCAAGGGCTCCGCCCTTGATATCCGGATGTAGGGCCGGGGCTTGCCCCGGCCAAGGCCGACCCAAGGGTCGGCCCTACGACCACGAAACGAGAACAAAATTCACGTTTCGATGCGCATAACGGTCTAACTAGCCAAGGGCTTCGCCCTTGATATCCCGTGTCCGCCGGGATTCGGGGTTCGGGACTCGGGATTCGGTGGCCAGTAGGCAGTCAGCAGTCAGCAGGTCCGCAACTCGGAGGTGCGAGCGAT
>Ga0335085_10003042_pt1 | contig 29947 bp, 41 predicted proteins | sample Lox_Sample_45_FD_206712 | JGI IMG/M metagenome (GOLD analysis project Ga0335085, IMG submission 206712) | Soil microbial communities from Loxahatchee National Wildlife Refuge, Florida, United States - Lox_Sample_4.5 | ecosystem: Environmental > Terrestrial > Soil > Wetlands | place: USA... | reverse complement strand
CCGATAAAGACTCATGCCCGCGACATGGTAATTTTACCATACATGGTGGGGCTAAATATTCAGGTTCACTCGGGTCGAGAATTTGTCGCATTGGATATCAAGCCTGAAATGGTTGGTCGTTATGTTAGCGAGTTCGTCATCACAAATAAGAAAGTAGTTCACGGAACCCCAGGTATTGGGGCGTCTCGTTCCAGTCTGTATGTCCCACTGAAATAACTCAATCAATGTCGCAATTGTTGGATAAGATTCTAGAATACTCAATGCTTCACAGTAAGGTATTTATTCGGTCCAGGAAAAAGTCCCCTTTCTACAACAAGTGTTAGACGAAATTGCCGCTTTTCAGGTACTCTTTTCAGAATTATGATCCTTTACTTCACATTAGGGCCTCCGGGAGAGAAGTTGATGTCTCACCGAAGACTGCTCGAGAAGTCTGTAAGGCGATTAACGGGATGTTTTTGCCCGATGCCAAGGGGTATCTGGAAGCGGTTCGAGAGAAAAAGGCAGCCGTTCCATTTCGCCGGTTCAAAAGGGGAGGCGCGCACCGGTCCGAAATTAACGGTTTTCACGCAGGTGGCTATCCCGTGAAAGCTGCTTCGAAGATCTTGGAAGTTTTGAACAATTTGGAAGCAAATTCAGAGTTCAAGGGTCGCGATTTGGAAAGGATGAAGATAATTCATGCCAGTGCTGCCCGTGGTCGCTTGATTAGGGGTTATACTCCTCGAGCACAAGGTAGATCTTCGCCCTCGTTCAATACGTTAGTCCACATTGAACTTGTGGCGACTGAGGCGTAGATTTTTTGTCGACTACTACTATTACCACAACGAAAAAAGTCCTAAACAAGTTCGAGCGAAACGCTGACATTGACGAGTTCCTTGAAAAGGCATTAACCGAAGCTGGCTACGGTGGTGTAGACATCACAACTTCGCCTGTCGGTACAAGAATTACTCTTTTTGTGCAGCGACCTGGTCTGGTTATTGGCAGAAGGGGAATGGGAATCCGAGACCTGACTGAGAAGCTGGAGAAAAAATTCGGTTTACCTAATCCTCAAATTTCTGTCGTTGAAGAAGAAGTTCCCGAGCTAAACCCTCGAATAATGTGTTCTCGAATCGCGCAGACCGTCGTACGAGGAACGGCATTTAGGAGAGCGGCACTCTGGGCTATGAATTCTATGATGAATGCCGGAGCTCTTGGGGTTGAAATTACGATATCAGGAAAGTTGCGCAGCGAAAGAGCTCACTTCGAGAAATACGTTTCTGGAGTCGTCCCAAAAAGCGGTGAGACGGCTGACCGAATAGTCAGAAGAGCTACAACTGATGTCTTGCTGAAGATGGGTCTTTATGGAGTTAAGGTAAGTATTGCGATTAAGAATTCGATTGCTCCTGACGTAGAATTCATAGAATCTTCTGAAACTTCCTCGGAAGGTTCAGCAGATCAAGAACAGGTAGAGGCAAATTTATCCCAGCCAGAACGGCAACAGGTGGAGCAGCAACCAGCCCAGAAAGAAGGACAGGCCCCTCGGTCCTCTCGACGAAGTTCGACGAGCAGAAAGGAGTCAAAGAAAGAAGTTGAAGCGGCTCAAAACTGATGAATTATCTGGTCTATCCGACCAGGATCTTATGAAGCGACTTAGCGACCTGCGATCTGAGCTTTCCAGACTGAGATCTAGCGCCGCTCGTGGTACCCTCAAGAAAGAGCTCGGCGAAATAAAGACGGTTCGTCGCAACATCGCCCGTGTTTTGACGGCTTCGAGCGTTAGAAAGAAGACATCTGTAACTAAGCGGAAAAATGAATCCAAGACTCAACCCGCGAGTGAGTCAAGTTAACTGTTACACCTCGGAGTGGAAAGTAAATTTTGTATTCAGGAATGTTGATAGGCAAGGAGATTGAGGTTCTTGCTTCCCGCGATAGCTCAATATTGAATCTCAGAGGACTTGTAATTGATGAAACGAAAAACTTGCTAGTCGTCATTACGCCTCTCGAAAGGCAGGTTAAGGTGCCAAAGTCGATAGTGACGTTGCGGGTTGGTTTCGACAAAAAAGAAGACCTGGTCATTGATGGTTCAAAGTTGTTAGGCACTCCCGCGGATAGAATCAAAGGATAGAGAGATTAGAGATGTCACAAGCAAGGAGCATTGGTTTGGAAGTAAAAGCGCCTTCAAGACAGTGTGAAGATCCTAACTGTCCCTTCCATGGATCTTTGAGGATCAGAGGAAAATTGCTTACTGGCAAGGTCGTCAGCGTGTCGGCGAAGAATCTTGCCGTTGTTCAGAGGGAATCTACACAATTCAATAAGAAATATCTGAGATATTTGAAGAAGCGTCATAAGCTTCATGCTCACTTGTCTCCTTGTTTTGACTTAAAGTTGGGTGACGTTGCTACAATTGCCGAATGCCGCCCGATCTCAAAAACTGTGTCGTTCGTTGTCGTGGATCGGGTGCGATCCGATGCTACAGGAACCTCAGCAAAGTAAAAGGGTTGTGAAAGTTAGTGTCGACAAAATCGAGAGCAGTTTCGGCTAAGGGAGTCTCTGAGTTCAAACTCTACATAACAAGAGCTGTTCCAGTTAACGCGATTATTACTTGTGCTGACAATACCGGCGCAAAGACGCTCAAGGTAGTAAACGTAACTCGGTACCATGGCAGATTGAGACGCGTTCCTGCGGCTTCTGTTGGGGACCATATTACAGTTGTAGTAAAGAGGGGTCCGCCGGAGCTTAGGAAACAGACCTTTGGAGCTGTTATAATTCGACAAAAGTATGCCGTGAGAAGAGTGAGTGGACAAAGAATAATGTTTGAGGACAACGCGGCGGTCATAATTACTCCGGAGGGAGACCTCAAAGGGACCGACATAAAGGGACCGGTCGCAGCCGAGGCTGCAGAAAGATGGCCAAGGATCGCTAACCTAGCGACTATGATTGTTTAATGGAGAGCTGAAAGTTTCGAATGAAGATTTCGCCCAGTTCATCAAAACCTAGAAAAGTGAGAAAGAGCGTTGCAACGACTTCTACTCGGGAGCGAACTCTTAAGCTCGCAAGATCAATGCTTTCTACTGAATTGAAGTCGAAATACACGACTAACTCTGTGCGTGTTAGGCCTGGGGACAGCGTGAAATTGGTCCGCGGTGAATATGCTGGCGTCGAAGGGAAGATCCAAAAAGTGTTCCCCGAAGAAGGGAGAGTGACGGTCGAAGGAGTAACTAGAGAGAAAATTGCAGGCGGCACGACACCACTTCGTATTCACACTTCAAATCTGGTAGTCACGAGTCTAACGTTGGATGATAAATTTCGCCGCCGGAAATTGGAAGGCACTTCCTGAAAAGAGATGCTAAGTTAGAAATGGCAAAAAAGAGCGGCAGTTTAAAGGCGAAGCGATCAGCGGCTCCTGCATTTTGGCAGATATCGAGGAAGGACAAACGCTTTGTAGTTAGGACATCACCTGGTCCTCATCCCAAAAATTACAGCTATCCATTGCTAGTAGTTCTGAGAGATATTCTTGGTCTTGCTAGGACTCGACGAGAAGCGCTTTCTGTTCTGAACGAAGGGAAAGTTAGCGTAGATGGGAGAGTTGTCAAGGCGGAATCTTTCCCAATTGGACTAATGGATGTCATCGATTTTCCTGATGTAGGACGTTCATATAGAATGGTGCCTCGCTTTGGTAGACTCGTCCCTGTAGAGATCGGATCGCACGAAAAGGGTCTAAAGCTTTGTTACGTAAAGTCAAAACAAACGATCGACGGTTCAAAGATAAGTTACGGGCTTCACGATGGAAGGATAATTTTCCCCGAAGCAGAAGTTGACATTAAGCCGGGCGATTCTTGTATAATTAAGATACCCTCGCAGGAATTTCAGGCAAACTTCAGACTTACAAAAGAGAGTCTGGCACTCCTGATTCGAGGAGAAAAGTCAGGAGAAGTAGCCTCGGTAGAGGACCTTAAGCCTGGTACTTACTCCAGAGGCAAGATTGCGACGATTAGATTTGCCGATGGAACCACTTCAGAACTTCCCACTAGCGTACTTTTGCCCCTTGGAAAACAGGTGCCCGAAATTACATTGACCAAACTCGCGGCATCCTAACAAGAAACAGGTAACTTTCAATGAGCACAACAACCACGACAATTCAAGAGAAAAAAAAGGACAGTTCAGATCCTCGCAGCGTTAGGATAGGAAAGGTCGTCATTAACATCGGAGTTGGACGTTCGGGAGAGGCGATCGAAAGGGCAAGACGCGTTATTGAAGATCTTGTCCATCAGAAGGCGAGTTCTAGGCAGGCGAAGAAATCGATACGGGATTTCGGAGTACATAAGGGTGAGCCGATCGGAATGATGGTGACAATTCGTGGGAAGCGAGCACCCGAGGTATTGAAACTTCTTCTTCAAGGAAGAGAAAATAGGATTCCAGCTTCCGCATTTGATGACTTTGGAAATTGCTCTTTCGGAATAAAGGAACATATCGAAATTCCGGGTGTAAGGTACAGTCCTGATATTGGAATTTTTGGAATGAATGTCTCTGCCGTTCTTGAAAGAGCGGGGTATAGGGTATCGCGTCGGAATCGCTCGCCAACAAAGGTTGGTAAGTCACATCGAGTCGGAAAAGAAGAGGGAGAGGAATTTTTCAAACAGAATTTCGGAGTGGAGATAGTCTAGTTGCCAAAAGAACGTCATGGAAAGCCCAGGAAGTTCGGCAAGGGCGCGAGATATTGTCGGCGCTGTGGTCAATATGGCGCATTGATTCAGAAGTACGATCTAATGCTATGTCGCCAATGCTTCAGGGAAGTTGCCCCCAAGTTAGGATTCAAGAAGTTTGAGTAGGATATAGTGTATAAGATTGGCTGCAAATAACGTAATGGGGAATCTCTTTGCTACTATTTACAACAACGAGATTCGAAATAAGAAAGAATGCTTAGTCATACCAGCTTCAAAGCTTGCCACTGCGGTTTTGAGATCGATGTCAAAAAACAAGTACATCGGTGAATTTGAATTGATCGACGACGGAATAGCGGGTAAGTTCAAGATTCAGCTTCTCGGGAGAGTAAATCGCTGTGGTTCTATATCTCCTAGGTACAGTGTTCCTAGGACGGGATACACCAGATGGGAACGCCAATTCCTTCCGGCGGTTGGAGTCGGAATCCTGATAGTCTCGACCCCTCAGGGAGTAATGTCTCATAATGAAGCCCAGGAAAAAGGGTTGGGCGGGAGATTGATAGGATATGTCTACTAGCGAATCTGACACAGATTCTCTTTCGAAGAAATCTCAAAATCTTGACGTAGAGGTCGAACTTCCGGAAGGAGTAAGTGCGAAGTTCAAAGATGGACAGGTTACTGTTACGGGACCACTCGGTAAAGTCTCGCAAGACTTTTCGAAAATTCCGGTCGATCTTGAAATCAAAGGAAGCATCGTGAAGCTCTTGACTCATGGTGCGCGGCGAAAGAACCGATCAATAATCAACACTGCGAAATCTCTGATCACTAACGCAGTTCATGGTGTGACTAAGGGATATCAGTACAAGCTTAAGGTTATTTACGCTCACTTTCCCGTTACAGTCAAGGTTCAGGGAAAGAGGGTTGTCGTCGAGAACTTTTACGGCGAGAGATCTCCTCGCGTTGCTGAAATCATAGGAGATACCAAAGCTGAAGTCCAGGGCGAAGATGTTATTCTGAATGGCGTTTCACTTCAGGATGTCGGTCAGACGGCAGCGAATTTAGAGCAGGCCACGACCGTGAAACGAAAAGATCAGCGAGTTTTTCTTGACGGAGTTTATGTCTATGAGCGAATCAGGAAGTAAAGCAAATACGGGTAGACCTGCCTCTAGGCAGGATATTGCCAAGATGTTAGAAATTAGGGCAAGGATTAAATCCCGCACTCCCTACTTTAGGCTCTTTGAATCTTGGCGATACGTTAGACTTCACGAGCCTTGGAAAAAGCCGAAAGGTGTTGATAATCACCAGAGACTCTCCGTCAAAGGATGGCCTCACCTTGTCAAGATTGGATATCGTGTCCCCAAAGAAGCTAGATACCTTCATCCCTCTGGATATCGAGACATTTTGGTTCACAATATGAAGGAACTTGAGGCTTTATCTCCCGACACGGACGCTGCGAGGCTTGCAGCTGGCGTGGGAAGACGAAAGAAAATCGAGCTTGCAACTAGGGCGAGGGAGTTGGGTATCAGAGTACTAAACGGGCGAAATCTTCTATCGAGTGCAAAAAAGGAAGAAACTCAAGAGCCTAAAGACGATGACAAGAAGACGTCTGATTCGAAAAAGAAGAAGAAGTAGTGCAATATAAGAAATGGCAGATCTAACTAGCAAAAGACGTTTAGCTTCTGAGCTACTCGGCGTCGGTAAATCTCGAATTAGACTTGACCCCGATATCACAGAACAACTTCAAGATTCGATCACTCGGGAGAGTATTCGCGGATGGTTATCAGCTGGAGTTATTTGGGTTGAACCAAAGAAGGGAAATTCCAGGGGTCGTTTTCGGGCACGTCGCATAAAGCGAAAGCGCCGAGGTCTCGGTCAAGGTTCTAAGAAAGGTGCTCAGGGAGCACGTGTGGGCAAAAAGAGCCTTTGGGTAGCAAGAGTACGAATGTTAAGGCGGATTCTGAAAGTCAAGAGAGATAGAGGAGAGATTACAAATCAGGATTTCAAAGTGCTTTACCTTCAAGTAAAAGGAGCTCAGATTAGAACGAGGAAGAGACTCGATGAAGAGCTCGCCAAGGTAGCGAGGAGATAGATGTAGAAAAATGCCGACTAGTCACTACGTGCATATCTTCCGAAGAAGAAGGGAGGGAAAGACCGACTATCGTAAACGAAAGGGAATAATCTTAGGAAAAACTGCCTTCGTTTCAGTGCATATTTCTGGAAGGTATATTTACTCCCAGATTTTGAAACCAACTCCGACTGGAGATACTACCGTTGCGTCTGCTTCTTCTCGCGATCTCATAAAGAAGTTCGGCTGGAAAGGTTCAACAAAGAACCTTCCGGGTGCCTATCTTACCGGCTTTTACCTCGGGCGCCAAGCCGCAGAAAAGAACTTGAAACAAGCGATAGTTTACTCTGGTGTCGGTCGATTCGTTCATGGTTCTAGGATCGCATCGTTGATCAATGGAGCTAAAGATGCTGGGCTCGATATCCAGATTAGTGATGAGAGCTTGCCAGACGAAGACCGTATCTCTGGAAAACACATTGCAGACTATTCTCAAAAACTCGAAAAGGAAAATCAAGAAAAACGAAAACAACTCTTTTCTAAGGTACTTTCATCTGGGTTGAACCCGTCTGAGTATCCAGTTCATTTTGAGAGTGTCAAGGCAAAAATTGAGTCGGACGGAAACGATAGTTAAACGAGATTAAGTGTGATTTATTAGAAATGTCGCAAGATTCAGTAGCCAGTCCGTCACCTCCTCAAGTTGAGAGCCCATCTGCTCCAAGGCCCCCACCACAGAGGGAGGAAAGGAGACGAGAAAGAGAACAAGCACCTTGGGTGCCAAAGACCAGACTTGGAGAACTAGTTGCAACTGGAAAAATAACTTCACTTGAGGAGATCTTTGAAAGCGGTCAGAGGGTGAAGGAGGCGGAGATCGTCAAAAAGCTGCTGCCCGATATGAAGTCAAACGTTGTCAGCGTGGGGATCGTCCAAAAACAGACTGACGCAGGTGAGATTACAAAGTTTGCCGCAGTCGTCGCTGTAGGAAATGAATCGGGATGGTTTGGTGTGGGCCGTGGAAAAGCGGTCCAAATGCGAAGCGCCATCGACAAGGCGACGACCGACGCTTACCTAAATATCATACCCGTAAAACTGGGTTGCGGCAGTTGGGAGTGCAGAGATGGCCGTCCGCATTCTGTACCATTCAGAATTACAGGTAAAGGTGGAAGCGTGAGAGTTGAGATCATCCCAGCACCGAGAGGTCTCGGGTTGGTTGCCGGTGAAACGGTACGAAACTTGCTGGGTCTTGCCGGAGTTAAGGATGCATGGACCCGAACTTACGGATCGACGAATACGATGTCTTCTATCGCGAACGCCGTTTATGACGCGCTGAAAAAGATTCACGGCATTAGCGTAATCAAGTAAATCTGAAGATAGGAAGTTTTGAAAACCATGAGTACAACGAGCAATCCGACGATTTCGAAAGGATCCAAAAAGACTCAACAGACGGGTTCCCTTCTTGTCGTAAATCTCCGAGGGCTTGTGAATACGCGAGCTCCGGTCAGGACGACTCTAGAGCAGCTAAAGGTCGGAAGGAGATTTAATGCAACAATTGTTCCGAATGATGCCGTCCACCAAGGAATGCTGCATCTAGCTAAAGAGCACGTTGCGTGGTGTCCTCTCAACGCATCAATTGCTGAAAAATTGCTGGAAACGAAGTCAGAAAAATCCACAGGTAATAGAGTTCCTGCGAACGAGTTTCCAAAAGAGCTGGGTACCTTGGGAGAAATTGCATCCGCCTTGGAATCTGGCAACATTAAGTTGAATTCAATTGAAGCGATAAGGCCATTTTTCAGGCTAAGCCCTCCACGAGGTGGATTCAAAAGGTCAATCCGTCGTCAGTATCGAGACGGAGGAATACTAGGACCTAACGAAGAGTTGTCTCTTCTCGTCGAAAGAATGATTTAGGAAAAAAATCAGGTTAAGATTCAAGTTGGCATCAAGATTTAGGAAGGTCCGTCGGTTACGCGGATCACGAACTCACGGCTGGGGCCAGATTACTCAACATAGACGAACAGGTGCCAAGGGTGGTTCTGGAATGGCGGGACTACACAAGCACAAATGGAGTTATACGGTAAAGTACGCTCCGGATCACTTCGGTTCAAACAAATGGCATCCTCCGAACCAAGTGGTCGTTGACCGATGGGTCAATCTTTACCAGATTGAGGCATTGGCTGTAAATGGAAGTGAAGTTGATCTTGTCGCATTAGGTTATGATAAGCTCCTCGGACAGGGTCAAGTTCATACTGCCCTGAAAGTCAAGGCTAGGCGTGCGTCTCAATCCGCAGTTGAAAAGATCAAAGCTGCCGGCGGGACTATTGAAGTCTTAGAAGTTGCTGAGGTCCCCGAAGAGAAACCACAGCCCAAAGATGCGAAGAAGTCATCAAAAAAGGCAAACGAATCGGCTAAAAAGAGCGTTCAGAAATAATATATCGTCCTGTTTCCAGACATGGGTCATCTGGCGTATAACGACTCTAAAATCATGAGTTGAATAGAATGGGCGCAGTCAAGAATTTCGTCAAGGGCGCCGCAACTGTTCTCCCGGAAATTAGGAAGCCCGTCCGCAAACCCTCCCTTAACGAGAAACTGATGTGGACCGGTATTGCTCTAATTGTCTACATGGTCATGGCGGTCACTCCACTGACTGGAGTACCAATCGGTGCGTCAAATCCTAACTCTTACTCGAGCATCATTTTTGCCTCCCAACAAGGAACTTTGATGACGCTGGGAATCGGTCCGATCGTAACTGCAGGACTCATTTTACAGCTTCTCGCCGGCTCTGAAATCATCAAGGTAGATTTCCAAAATCCGGATGATCGAGCCATTTTTACCTCTGCGACTAAATTACTAACGATGATTGTTATCGTCGTAGAGGCTTCGGCTTATCTGATTGGTGGCCTTTTCGGATCTATTGCGCCAAATGCGGCGATCGCAATATTCTTCGAACTTTTCGCTGCTTCGGTAATCGTCATGCTCCTCGATGAACTGATCCAAAAAGGTTGGGGATTGGGCAGCGGTGTAAGTCTGTTTATTCTGGCCGGAGTCGCCCAGAGGGCAATGTGGGATATTTTCAGCCCGATTACCGTTTCAGTAGGTCAGGGTCTTTATCAATTCTATGGGGTTGTTCCCGCAACGATATCCGCGGCGGTACATGGAACTCTAGCTTCGATGTTCTTTAGAGAAAATGCTCCGCAGTTTCCTTCGATCTTCGGATTAATTCTTACTATTTCAGCTATCTTGGTGATTGTGTATGTCGAAGGAATGAGAATTGAGATTCCAATCACTTCGACAAAGTACAGAGGTTTTGCCGGTGTCTATCCGATTAAGCTTCTCTACGTTTCGAATATTCCGGTCATCCTTTTTTCGGCCCTTACATCAAACATCCAATTCTTTGCATCGTACTTGTGGAAGGCCTACGATCCCACCAACACGAATATTTACTTTAACTGGTTTGCTCGATTCAATCAAACGCAGATAGCGCAAAATCCGGGAGCCTCGCCTCTAACTTACCAACCTCTTCCTGGGAACTTGATTTACTACATGACATCGCCCAATTCAATCTTCGTGCCTCATCCTGATTATCTCAGAGCATTGACCTACGTGTTGTTTGCTGTAATTTTCTCTGTAATGTTTGCGAGAATCTGGGTTGAGATAGGGGGTCTTTCGCCTAAAGCTGCTGCCAAGAATTTGATCGGCGCGGATGTCATGGTTCCAGGATTTAGGCGCAGTGGTAGTTCTGTTGAGGCAATCCTGTCAAAGTATATCCCGATCATTACAATAGTGGGAGGGATCTTCATAGGTCTGCTCGCTTCCCTGTCAAACATCTTAGGAGTTTACGGAACTGGAGTCGGCTTACTTCTGATGGTGGATATCATAATTCAGTACTACCAGATGCTCGTAAAGGAGCAACTGGAGTCGATGATGCCACGGCTAGGTGCGTTACTTGGGCGGTCCTAACCTGTCTGCCGAAGCGGTAAACGAATCCGGAATCATGGAATCACTCCAAGTCGCTACGGGTTCCGGAGGCCACCACCGTGATGCCGACCGTCGAAGGGTCATAATTGTGGGAATTCCTGGGGTGGGCAAGACCACTGTTGTAAACAAAGTCGTAGAGATTCTAAAAGAAAGAAAGGAATCTGTAGGTCTCGTGAATTACGGCACAATTATGATGGAGGAGGCAACTTCACGACACGGCCTCAAATCCCGAGATGAAATGCGAAAACTTCCCGTAGACCACCAAAGGTCGCTTCAGGTTCATGCTGCAAAAAGAATATCCTTGATGGAAGATCAGTTTGTAATAGTTGATACGCATCTTTTCATCGCGACGAAAGAAGGCTTTTGGCCAGGAATGCCACTAGATGTGCTGCAGGCTCTGAGACCTACCCATCTGGTTTTGGTCTCTGCTTCGCTTGAAGAAATTAAGTCTCGAAGAGAAAGCGATGGGACAAGGGCAAGGGATATGGCAACAATCGAAACACTAGAGACCGAGATGGACGCTGCAAAATCGCTTCTTTTCGCCTCCAGCTTGATTTGTGGTTGTCCAGCGCTTATCGTAACTAATTCAACAGGTCAGGCGGACAGCGCAGCCAAAAAGATAATCAGTTCGGTCTTCACAAACTAGAAGTGCATGTTGACTCTTCTATTGCCTATTGCAGGATTCCTTAGTTCGATGCCGTCGATAATTGGGAATTCTTTGATCCAAGTTTCTGCTGCTCCCTTTACAATATCGCTCGAACAGACTTTGCTTGTCGTGGCTGAAGCTCTCGGTGTAAACTGCCTATACGCTGTCGGCCGTCGAAGGTTTACAGATATCGATAAGATGAGGCGCTACAACGCTGAGATGAAGGCCTTTCGCTCAGAAATGTCTGCCGCTCAGAAGGCCGGGGATAAGCAAAAGCTCGACAAAATGAAAAAGAAACAGCTCCAGATGCAAAAGATGCAGGCGGAGATGAGCATGGACAACTTGAAACCCACGCTACTCTTCATGCTTCCCCTTCTGGGGGTTTACTATCTGGTTAGCAGTTTCATCAAGAATGCTATTCTCGCAGTTTCGCCAATACCACTTCAGATTTTTAACTACGGCCCGCCGATCGAAGTCCCGTTTTTCTGGTGGTACATGATTTGCTCGTTCACTTTCAGCCAGATAATCACAAGGCTTTTCGGACTGTCTCTGGATTAGCAGAATTCAGCATTGGCGCCCTAAACACCACCTGGAAAAAGACGAACATATTGCGATTGTCTTTAATGGTTCTTCTCCAGCATTGAGCCCATCAGCCCGTTTATTGAACCGGGCTCTTACCTCTAACTTTAGCAAGTGGTTCAATGTTGGTTGAAACTAAATCAATGACAAAGAAGTTGGCCGTGATAATCTCAGGAATGCCTTCGGTTGGAAAGACTACCGCGGCCGACGAGATAGCTAAGAGATTTCACCTAAAACACCTGGCTGGTGGAGATATGTTGAAACAGATCGCCTTTGAGAGAGGTTACCGGCCCTCGGGATCTGATTGGTGGGATACTCCCGAAGGAATGAAATTCATATCAGAAAGAAAAAAAAATCCAGAATTTGACAAGGAAGTGGATCGAATGCTTGCTGACCACATCAACAGAGGCGGAGTAGTGATAACTAGTTACTCGATGCCATGGCTATCTCCCAATGATGGACTAAAATTGTGGTTTGATGCTTCCCAGACGACCAGGGCTTCTCGCCTCGCTGGAAGAGATTCAATAAGTAAAACCAAGGCCCTAGACATTATCAGGCGGAGGGATCGAGAAAACAAACGGTTGTACAAGAAACTCTACGGAATCGAATTTGGAAGGGATATGACCCCCTTCAATTTCAGAATTGACACAAATGATCTTTCGGCAGCTGAAGTGGCCAAGGCTGCTTGTGCAATAGTTGAAGCATACTCGAAATCTGAAACGCGAAAAAAGAAATGATCGTCAATAATGATTTATGTCTACGAGAACTCAAACCTAGCCGGTTTCACAAAAGAAGCGGCTGAAAAAAACGAAAAGGACCTGACAATCGTTTCTCCCGAAGAGAAATCTGATCCTCGGTATGGTCAAACACCAGGGGAAAGGTCGATCAAAGATTATCTCTCCTACGGTTTCATCACCCTTGACAAGCCTCAAGGTCCGACCAGTCACGAGGTGGTCGCGTGGGTTCGCAAGATGCTGTCACAGGAAAGAGCCGGTCACTCCGGGACGCTCGACCCAATCGTCTCTGGAGTTCTTCCAATCGGATTAGGCGACGCAACAAAAGCTCTCTCAGTACTTCTTCTAGGTCCGAAGGAGTACATCTGCGTTGCAAGAATTCATGATTCGGTTCCGAAGGAAATTCTCTATGGTGCGATATCACAATTCATCGGCCCCATATTCCAGAAACCTCCGCAGCGATCGGCAGTGAAGCGAGTCACGCGAACCAGGACGATTTACGAACTGGAAGTGCTGGAACAGGTGGGAAACTTAATTCTGATGAGAGTTCTCTGCGAAGCGGGTACCTACATTCGAAAACTCATCTACGACATTGGAGAGGTCATCGGCGTTGGCGCCACGATGGCAGAGCTGCGAAGGACCCGAGTTTGTCACCTGAATGAATCTGATCTAATCCGATTGCATGACCTAAACGAGTCAGTAGAGGTATTCAAGGAAACGGGAAAGGAAACCGCTCTCCGCGGTCTCGTAAAACCAATCGAATTTGCGGTGTCATTTCTGAAGCAGATCCAAATCAGAGACTCGGCAGTAGAGTCTGTCTGTCAGGGTGCCCAGCTAGCCCTCCCGGGAATTGTTTCTTTTTCAAAAGAGATAAAGAAGGGGGACATTGTCCGGATCATGACCCTGAAGGGAGAACTGGTCGCAATTGCCGAATCGCAGTCTGATGAAGCGGATCTCCTGAAAGAAGAGCATGGACTAGCTTGCGTCACAAAAAGAGTCATAATGGCTGTAGGAACCTATCCTAAAATGTGGAAAACAAAGAAGGAACTTGTCGTTCAAAGCGAAGGAATCTCGGAAACCATGCTTAGAAACTCGATTCTAGATAGCCTGGAAAAAGAAGAAAACAACGATGAGGGCTAGAGAGCTCCTCGATAAAAAAGATAGAAATACAGAAGGGGTCAAAAACAGTTTCGAGCGCCACAGAGAATGGGCTTACGAACTAGCTATGATGAAGTGCCGGGGTCGCCTAGAGCTCTTTTCTCGCTCCAAGTAAATGGAAAGAGTGGGAATCCTGGTAGGGCGCAGTTTCGTCTCAACGCCAAATCTTGATGTTAGACTTTGGCATTTGAGATGATTTGCGTACGCCTGGAAACCAAAGGCTTCTGGATCAAATCGCATCGCATATGCGGAGTGCTTTGAGCAACGGAGAGCCTGTGACCGAATTGGTCTCGTGGGTTCAAATCCCACCCCCGGCGCTCTCTTCGTTTCCTTTTTCAAGGTGAAAAATGCTTCGTTGTTGATCAGAAGTTTTTTTGCAGGTCAGAAGTTCTTTGGCACACAAACCCATAGTGATAGGGGCCAGGATTTAGGGCATGAATGATCTTGAAACCATTTTCTTTTAGTATCGATCTAGATTCATTCTCCGAGAGCCTCCACTCCATCGGAGGGCCGTGGTTGTTTGGTTCCTGCTTCTTCCAATCCAAATCGACAACTATGCCACTCTTGCGCAAGATTCTATCTACTTCCACAAAAAATTTCTTGCGATCTTCAAGGTCGTGTAGAATGTCCGAAAATAGAACTAGATCGACTGATGCATCAGGTATGCTATTTCTAGCGGATACATCTGCATTGAGGGGAATTAGTTCCGCGAGATCGTCATGAGAACTAAATTTCTTGAGATTTGCCGAAAGATGATCCAACATGATCTGATTTGCATCGACAGCGTAAACTTTTCCTTCTTTGCCAACCTTTTCTGCCAACGGTAACGTGAAAAATCCAGGTCCACAACCCAGATCGGCCGCCGTGGCACCTTTCGAGATCATCACTTGGTTCAGAAGTTCTTGGGGATTTTCCCAACTCTTTCTTTCATCAGTCATAAGCAACTTTGCGAAATCATTGGCGTCCATTATGAAACATCACTTGGTCTCCACCAAGTTCGTGGCAATACCGTGAAATACTTTGGATCCGACCAAATTTTTTACTCTGCAATGACAGTTCTCGGAAAGAGTGAATTAATAAAGCTCGTAGAATCTCAAAAGACGATTTACCCTCACGATTATGAGTTGTTTGACGGCGACGGTTATGTCCTGACCGTTCGAGAAGAGGTCACTTTGAACTATCTTGAGCACAGAAATGTCATTTCGCACGAGGTGATATTCACGCCGCCTGATCTCGTCGGGCACCTGACAGCTAAGAGTAAGTTTGGAAGACTGGGGCTTTCGTTTCTAAATTCTGTAAAGGTTCACAGCGGGTTTGTTGGAAGACTTGCTCTGGAACTCGTGAATCTGAACAACGAAAGAGCTCCTATTACCATTAGGAGGGGAGATCCGCTCATTCATATAGAATTCGATACGAGAGAAGGCACGCCCAGTCCGTACTCAGGACAGTACATGTTTCAGTATCTCAATGACGACGAGTGCTTGATGTATTCAAAACTTTTGTCCGAAAAATATCATGATCTGTTCAATAGCGAAGACGTTCAAAAGAAAATCAAAGCACGCGTGAGATATGAATAGCTTTTATTTTCTAGAATTTGAGACAAGCTTTTAAAATCAGGGTTCAACCCCTACGGGGATTGACTTTCAGAGCTAGCAAGAAACACAAAACACAGGAGTCAACAAAAGCTGCAAAGAATGCCCTAAAGCTTGCTTCTAGATTCCAACACTTTTTGAACACGGGAGATGCCACCAAAAAAGATCTGAAGGAAATCGACGAACGTTTTGCGACTCAAGTTTCACAACAATCTGACAAGATTCTCACTCTGTTAGATCAACTTCGGGAAGTTGTCCCAAGAAATAATGGGCAGGAATATCTTTTTCGAACTTGCGAATCTTGGTCAAAGTGGGTTTTGACGCTTGATTCCAGGGAAAACCTTGGTTATTCTAATCTGAAATTAGGTGATGGCGCGGCAGATGAGACCCTTGGAGTTCTTCTCGAGGGAGTTGTAGATTCTGAAACACACCTTTTCCAGATGATCTTTGCTTTCAAGTCCTCTATTTCATCTGCGTTAAAAGTCCCTGAATCATTGGATGCGAGAAGCTGCTTAGATTTTTCGGAGGGTGCCAAAGAGATTATGGAATGTTTCCAGTCCCGACAACGAATGCTCGCTAAAATTGCAAATTCAAAACACTAGCAAATTCTACGCGCTGCGTGTCTCTATCTTCCTGATTTTTCGCTGAATAAAGGCTCGGCAAACAGTTTTATCAGGAAAGCGCATTCGTTACTGATTCATGATATACCGTTTTTCAGATAACCTTACGGAAAAGCAAGTCCAGGAATTATCCTCAAGACTAGAAAATCGAAAGATAATTAGGTTTGATTACGAAAGTCAAGGAACTGACAATTACTTTGTGTTAGGGTTTGACGACGAAACCAAGCTAACAATTTTTTACGAGACGGGAAAGGGCACTCTGGTCCTGGGAGAGGGTTTCCCCTAAACAGTCGCGACTTTCATTTCCTGCGGAGTGAAAAGATCATACTCGTTTATCATGCCTGCGGCCTCGCCGTTTCGCGTAATCAGTAGACGCCTGAAATTGTGTTTTCGCATCAACTCTAGCGCTTTCTTTACCGGGGTATTTTCTTCGACCGAAACTAGAGGCGACGACATTATCTTCCTGAGTAGCACGTGGGCAGCAGGAAGGTCGTCCGCGACTATTTTGTAGAGCATGTCCCTCTCCGTTACAATCCCGACCGGTTTTCCTCCAAGAGAAACAAACACGCTGCCTGTTTTCTTATCCCTCATCAACTTTGCAGCATCCCAGGCACTCGAGTTGATATCAATGGTTAGAATCTCCAGGGACATGTACTTGCTTACCGGATCGTCCATTGGACTGGATGCATCCGTCCAGTCAATCCAGAAGGACACCTTGGCATTGCAGGCCGTGCAGCTATCAGGTGGAAGGTCCTGTTCGTAAACTTCACCGCAGCGGTAACATTTCCATTTTGGCAATTACAGGGTATAGCCGTGCAACTTGAAGATAACGTTTACTGTGATTTTCTCTTAAAATCGACTAGGGTAGACCCAAACCATCGACGTTTTCGTGTGTTTCTGGCTTGATGTTATCATAATCGACGATCATCTCGTTGTTCAAAAGGCGCCTCTGGATTTCTGACATGAGATCTTCGATCTCGTCACTGCTTGCCCCGCTGGAGATTGCCATTTTGTCTTCATCCGAAATGTTGACGCTTACATTATGCCCTCCATAGTTTCCACCAAATGCAACGCCTTCGAAAGATACCTTTGTAGTCGAACCGAAAGTCGATCCCAAAGTAAAGTATCCTTTCATTCGATACGAAGAGCCAAGACCCTCTAAAGAAGTAAGATAGACCTGTTCCAAGCGATCAACTAGCATCTTCGATTCTTTTCTCTTCAATCCAATTTCAGCCAAGGGAAATTTAGCTTTTGTATTCGGCTTCCTCGCCTTTTGGCAAGACCCAAAGACTTAATGCAATAATCTAATGCGGATTGAAAATTGACAGGTTCGAGTAGAACCGCGCGGACATGATCAATTGTTGGGAAAACGAGTTGCGCTGATAAGAGGAGACGGCACGGGACCAGAGCTTGTCGAAGCCATGCTGGTTGTCTTGAATGCCGCCGGAACAGAAGCTGAATTTGTGCAATGTGATGCAGGACTCGAGTGGTGGGAGAAGCATGGAGGACAATCTCTCGTCCCGGAAGAGACATGGAAGATTCTCGAATCATCAATTGCATGTTTCAAGGGACCGACTACAACGCCTTGGACTCCGGGTTCTCCGCGCAGTGTTGCCGTGAGTATTCGTCAGAAATACGGTCTTTATGCAAACGTCAGACCGATCAAAACATACAAGGGACACGTCTCCCCTCTGGGAGAAGTGGATTTTGTTTGCGTGAGGGAGGCGACTGAAGGCATGTATAGCGGATTGGAACACCGCCTAAGTAACGACGTCGCAATAGGAATCCGGAAGATAACCCGAGCTTCGAGCACTCGTGTTACAGAGTACGCGTTCAAAGAAGCTGAACGTAGAAATTGGTCCACCGTCTACGCCATAAGCAAGGCAAACATCTTGAAGGAAACGGACGGCCTGTTTCTCGAAGCAGTGAGAGATGTTGCTGCAAAGCATCCAGGAATAAAGTTGGAAGAGAATTTCATTGACAATTTTTCACAGCAGCTCATTAAAAATCCTGAATTGTTCAACCGATGCGTACTGCTGAGTACAAATCTTTTCATGGACATACTCTCGGAGGAAGCCTCGGGTCTCGTCGGCAGCATCGGAACCGTCTACTCTGCAAACTTTGGCGACAAGTACGCAATGTTCGAGCCCGCCCATGGAAGTTCACCCAAATACAAAGGACTGGACAAGGTTGATCCAGTTGCCACTATTCTGTCCGGCGCCTGGCTCTTGAGCTACATCGGAGAAGAAAATCGTTCGCGGGCGATTTTCGAAGCCACTGCAAGCGTAATTGAAGAAGGGGTTGTGGTGACTTACGATCTAGGTGGAAGTGCAAAGACTTCGGAAATGGCCGCGGCAATTGCCGACCGCGTAGGAAAGAGGCTCAAATAACTTCCGCGTAGGGAATCTTTCTAGCTCCTTTGATGTCGACTCCCCTTAAAGTTACGTTTACGAACCTTGTTGGAGCGTTCTCAATCAAAAATTCCAGTGATTTCTTTCCCCATTCCAGCTTTAGCGGGCGTCGTGGATTTCTCGGTCTCCCGTGCCTGTTCACAGAAAACTTTCCTTCTTCAACGCCGAAATCCATGCCGGAAATTACAACCCTTGTGGGATTGAAAAATGAAGTAACGTAGCAGGCTCGGTCACCATCGGTAAATCCTCCGAAATTGTAGGCTGGCGGTCTGGTCTCAACCTGAGTCGTCCCAATTTTATTCAATGCCAGTTTCGGTACTATTGCCCTAACTAAATCGATGTTGTCCCCATGGGCATGAACGAAGACAACTCCCTTTTTGCTGCATTTCTCCAGACTTTGGAAAGTACAGCTATCAAGATCTGACACCATCACGTCGGGTGCTACTCCAGCCTGATAGAGTGCGTCAGCGGCTCCGTCGGCCGCAACTATCACCGGGTGTTTAACTAAAATGTAATCTTGCAATCCTCTTAGATCTTCTTCCAGTGAAGGACCTGCGCCAAAAACAGCACACTCGTTCCCTTGAATTGCGGTTCGAGTTTTTTTGAATAACTCTTGAGGATTTTCGCCCTCCCGAAGAAGGAGAGAGCAAAGTGTATCTCTTGACTCAACGTCCGCTTTCTGATCTAGTCCGATAGAGACGCAGATGGGATCGTAGAAAATCCTAAGCCAATTTTCTCCTATTTCGCTTGAGAAAAAGGAAGGATCCAAGGTTTTTAGGATGTCATATTAGTAACCTATCCAAAAAAGAGATCTCTTGTTTTGTTGACAAACCGTTCCCATGATTCTTTGATTGCAGGTAAGTTAGGAAATCTGGACGTCGGGGATAATGAGCCCGTCAGAATAATGGGAGTCATCAACCTGACCGGCGATTCGTTTTACTCGGGATCTGTTCGCAAGTCTCTTGAAGATGTCAAATCAGAAGCTTTGCGAATGGAGGCTGAGGGTGCGGATGTAATAGACCTTGGTGCTCGCTCGACCGCTCCATACAAGAAGTTCGACATCTCCGTCTCAGAAGAGGAGAAGGTCCTCCAGAAAGCAATCAGAATCGCGTCAGAGGTTGTAAAAGTTCCCGTGTCGGCAGATACGACTAGATTTGCCCCTGCCAAAGCAGCTCTCGAAAGCGGAGCAACAATCCTAAATCACGTCTACGGCCTCCTGAGTGAAGATTCCGACAAGATCGCTCGCCTGATTGCTTCACGGGAAGCCTCCGTGATAGTCTCCGCTCATGAATCCGAGCAGGTTGAAGCGAGTCAGAATCCAATCGACAGAGTTGTAGTGGCACTCTCCAAGAGCCTTGATTTTTGCCGTACGCACGGAATTCCAAATGAAAAGATCTCGATTGATCCCGCGGTGGGTTTCTTCGAGACCGACGGGATATCAAGCGTGAACTGGAACGTTAGCGTTCTTGCGGAACTAGAAAAATTGCGTGATTTTCATTTGCCAATCTGTGTGGGCGTTTCTCGAAAACGATTCTTGGGAGAACTGAGTGGAGGAAGGCCCCCGGAAGGACGGTTGTTTCCTTCAATAGCTGCTGCTTCAATATCTGTTTACAACGGAGCCCACGTCATCAGGACTCACGATGTCGCGGCCACAAAAGAAGCATCGATCATAGCGAAGGCAATCCGAGAAAAAAAGTTTATTCGCTCTCGGCCTTAATCCGGAGTGAGAAGGTCGGTTTCGTGACGAAGAGCGATTCTCCCAACGAAGATGAAGTGAAAAAGGCCGCCGAGATGCGTGAGTGGCTTGAGGAAAGAATCGCAGAGGTCGAAAGCGAGCTTGCTCGCTTGAAAGACATGCAGTCAATGGTGGATTCTGTTCTGCGTCGAACTAGTTTTGTCCCCGCGACCGAGCTTCGAGGATTTGCTTCTCCAAAAAATCGTCCGCCGGTCGAAAAACCTTCGGAGACCAAATCCGAAGTCCAGGCTGCCCAGGTGACGAAAAGCCCGGGAGAAGAGTCTCGGGAATTGAGAAGAGCTAAAGATGGAAAGCTTATCGCAACCGCAGTCGTTACTCCTGAGAAGATAATCGTCGTCCCTACCAGCGATGTGCGCGTTTCTCAGACAATCCCGCCGTTCCAAAATTTCTTTGTGAACCGGATTGTGAAAGGATACGAAACCAAAGATCAGGAGCTAGTTTCCTCAGGCAAACTAGACGCACAGAGTTCGCTGAGATTCGGAGTGGAGGAATCAGACGGGACTATCGTCAAAGTCACGATAGAAAACTATCGAGAGAAAGCGAGACTCAATGAGATCTTGAATACAATCAACTGGGCGTTTACGAAAATGCTCGAAAAGAAATGAAAAGTTACGGCGATCATAATAAACACTTAAAGCGAACTTTCAATGGTTTAACTTTGGCAAGGGAGAAATTGTTAGTCCTTTGCCAGCCGATTTTTATTCGAAACTTGTAAACGCTAGAGGAGTCTATACTTTCCGCGATTTTGTTCTGCTGCCAGGCAGGAGCGATGTCGAACCTTCTAGTGTTGACCTTTCAGTCAAACTCACTTCCAAGATAAAGCTGAATCTACCCCTCGTGTCTTCTCCGATGGATACAGTCACCGAGGCGGACATGGCGATCGCACTCGCGCGCCAGGGCGGAATCGGAATCATCCACCGCAACATGCCAATCGAGGAGCAGGTTGAGAACGCAAAGAAGGTAAAGCGCGCGGAGTCTTTCATCATCCGCGACGTGGTTACCGTCAGGTCATACCAGCGGGTGTCCGAAGCGCTTGAACTAATGAAAAAGAACAGCATTTCAGGTCTGCCGGTAGTGGAGTCCGGCGACAAACTCGTCGGGATCCTTACCAGAAGGGACGTGAACTTTGCAGACAAGACCGACGACGTGAAATCTGTAATGACCAGCGACGTAAAATTCGCTGGCGCTGACGTTACAATCGAAGAAGCCAAGAAAATCATGTTCCAGCACCGCGTGGAGAAACTGCCCGTGGTTGATGCAGACCGTAAACTGCTTGGCCTTATCACGATTAAAGACGTATACTCCAGGGAAAGAAACTCGCTTGCTTCTAGAGACGATGAGGGCCGACTGCTTGTCGGCGCGGCAATCTCGCCTCACGATCTAGAGCGCGCGAAAGCTCTTGAAAAGTACGTCGATGTCCTCGTCTCAGACGTGGCGCACTTTCACAACGTGAACATTATCGAAGCTGCAAAGAAGCTCACCAGCCAAGTCTCGACCGAATTCATCGTTGGAAACATCGGAACCGAAGAGGCTACTCGTGATGTAGTCGATGCTCTCGGCGACAAGATCTCAGCTATCCGTGCCGGCGTAGGGTCAGGCTCGATATGTGTGACCTCGGAAGTGACAAAGGCCGGAGCTCCGACTCTATTTGCAGTTGCGCAGATCGGGGAGACGCTTGAAGATCTTGGTCTAGACGTTCCGATCATTGCAGACGGAGGAATTAGGGCGGCTGGGGATGCGGCCCTCGCGCTAGCGTCAGGAGCTTCAGCGGTGATGATGGGAAACGTTTTTGCCGGGTGCACTGAATCGCCAGGCGGACTGATAAAGATCGGGGGCAAATACTACAAACCGTACCGAGGGATGGGAAGTATTTCATCGCGTCAAAAGCGCTTTGCCCTTGATCGCTACAACCAACCGGCGAAAGGAATCGCAGAGGGGGTCGAAGGGGTTGTTCCGTACCGGGGGGACGTGCAGACGGTGGTGGAAGAGTTCAGCGCCGGCCTTCGAGCTTCCTTCGGGTACGCGGGCGCGATGTCGATCGCGGATCTCTGGAACAAGGCAAAGTTCGGCGCGGTAAGTGCGGCGGGCGTAGATGAGCTCCGGCCTCACAACATTATACTCCCCGGCGAAGAGAAGATTTAGGCACTAAATCCCTTGCGCCAAATCGAATCACTGGAAAAGATTCTCGTACTGGACTTTGGAGCCCAGTACGCTCACCTGATCTGCCGAAGGATCCGCGAGCTGGGAGTATATTCAGAGCTCGTTTCATTCAACATATCTCCGGAGGAGATTAGGAGAAAGAATGCAAAGGGACTCATACTCTCGGGAGGTCCTAAGAGCGTCTTTGCGCGCGGCGCTCCGCTGCCAAAGAAGGAAATTTATGGAATGGGAATACCTGTCCTTGGAATCTGCTACGGCCTTCAAGCTATGGTGCATCAGAATGGCGGCCGCGTTTCAAGGTCTGCAAAGAAGGAGTTCGGTCGCGCTTCCGTCAAAGTTGATCTTGCGTCTCCGCTTTTCGCTGGATTTGCGTCGGATTCGACCATATGCTGGATGAGCCATGGGGACAAAGCTGAGGAACTTCCTTCCGGCTTTGCTTCTGTCGGAGCCTCGGTCAACTCTCCATATGCATCGATTGCTTCTGGAAACCAGCTTTTCGCTGTTCAGTTTCATCCGGAGGTCACTCAGACTGATCAGGGGATGCAGATACTCGGAAACTTTGTGTTTGCTGTCTGCGGATGCGAGAAAAACTGGACACCAGGAGTTATGATGCAAGACGCACTGGAGAAGCTGCAGGGCAAAATCGGTCCCTCGGAAAAGGTGATCTGCGCTCTGAGCGGCGGAATTGATTCTGCGACTACCGCGGAACTTCTGCGGAGGGTTATCGGGAAAAGGCTCTACTGCGTGTTCGTGGATCACGGTCTTTTGCGGAAGGGGGAACGCGAGAAAATTTACTCCATGTTCAGTAAGGAAATGGGTTCCAACCTGATAATAATGGACGAGTCCCGAGTCTTTCTTTCAAAGCTAAAAGGAGTAAAGGATCCTGAGAAGAAGAGAATCATCGTCGGAAGACAGTTCATACGCTCTTTCACGAAAGCCGCCGCGAGAATTGGTGGCATAAAGTGGTTGGCTCAGGGCACGCTTTACACAGACATTATTGAAAGCGCAGCCGGAGCTTCAAAGCACGGTGCAAAGATCAAATCCCACCATAACGTTGCAGGCCTTCCAACGAAATTGGGATTTGGTCTGGTCGAACCTCTGAAGGATCTTTACAAGGATGAGGTTAGGGCGGTTGCCTCAGAGCTGGGGCTGCCGAGAGAACTAGTGTTGACCCATCCCTTCCCAGGACCGGGTCTTGCCGTCAGGATCATCGGAGAGATCACTAAAGAAAAGCTTCGGATTTGCAGGGAGGCAAGTGCGATCGTCGAGGAGGAGCTTGTAAAGTCGGGATTGTACGAAAGGACTTGGCAAGCTTACGCGGCTGTTGGTGATGACTTGGCGACCGGAGTCCTCGGCGACGAGAGAAAGGTCGGGCACGTTGTTATTGTAAGAATAGTCGAATCCAAAGAAGCGATGACCGCAGATTGGAGCCGAGTTCCGTACTCGCTCCTGGAGTCGATCAGCACGAGGATAACAAACGAGGTGGAAAACGTCACTTGGGTCACATATGCAGTTAGTAGCAAGCCGCCCTCGACAATCGAGCCACAGTAACTCACTTGCCGTATTCCTGATTCAGGAAACCCAAAATCTCCTCTTTGTCGGGAGAAACCGCATGCTCCCTGGACACAAATAGACCGGCTGCCCCGTTTGCCAAGGCGAGCCTGTCCTCAACCTCGAGACCCGCGTTATAACCAATGATATCACCGGCGTCCCATACGTCACCTGCCCCTGTAATCGTTTTTTGTTCTACTCGGTGGCAATCAAGTATTGAAATCTCGTTACCGTGGCAAGAGGCGCTGAATCTGGCAGCATGAATGTCAACTATCTCCCCGCTAAAGTCTGCAAGGATGCTGATCGTCTTTTTCAGCTCGTCCTTTGTGTAATCATGCGCTAGTTTATGACCTGATAATTCTTTGACGACTATCCTTGCCTCGTTTTCATTCAGACTAAAGTAGTCGATCAGCCCTTTATCCAGGACTCTCTTTCTCAGATCAGGAATGTCTCTTGATTTTTCGTAGACATCAGCGGGATCAAAAAATGTTCTGATGCCTTTTTCCTTCGCCTTCGAAAAGACAGCTTCCGTCAGGTCGGTCCCATTTCTCATTGCGCTCCAGTTGACGAGGCAAACAAGATCAGAACCAGTGATCCAATTCCAGTGTTTTTCGTCAAGTTTTGTATGATCGAAATCTGTTAGATAGCTGCCATCACTCACCATGACGTTGACCATCCGGCCATTTTTCACAAATTCTATCGCAACAGTGTAGCCGGGATCTCCATCGATAATATCCAGGTTTACGTTGGAAAGTTTTCGGAATGTCGCGCTCAGTGCTTCCGCGGCTAGAGAGTTTGCAATCGTAATGAGATTTGTCTTGACGTGAAGTGCGCCGAGGGAATAGGCGAGGTTCACCGCATTTCCGCCTTTGACCTCCGCCTGCTTTATTCCGCGGACGCTTCCACCGCCGCCCTCCCGGCCTCTTTGATTTATCGCCCGTACGAGCTCATCGAAATCATCTACTCTAACAAAACGATCAACGAAATAGTCCGGCAGCACAGTAACGGTTCCGGAGATTGGTGCTTTGTCCAAGGCCTGCTTGATTCTCTGAAGCATGTCTTCCTTTTTGCTGACAGGCCGTGAAACCCCCAATGTTTTACTTGGAGTAATCAAAAACTAGAGTTAAGTAATTCGCAAAGGAAATCCAGCAAATCGTTTTTTAGCATAGAACTGCTTTTCTTGCTATTCTCATGTCGTCATCTGGCTATCTGAAACGCGAAGAAGTCATCGGAAAATCGGTTGTCTCGAAGGATGCAAAGATCGTTGGCACAGTTCTTGACCTTGCAGTTTCAACCGACGGACGACTGGCTATTCAAGTACAAAAGAAATCCGGAGACCAAACAGATTCTCAGGAAATGTTCATTGGTGCTCAGGAAATTCAGGCCGTGGGTGATGTCATCCTTCTAAAGAATGGTGCAGGACTTGGACCCGTTGCTCCTCAGGCTCCACAAACCGCTACTGTTCTGCCGCCCCCACCTCCGGGTTCAGGTTCAATGGGAAGAACCTGCCAAAAATGTGGTTACGTCAACTCCGCAACCTCGAAGTTCTGCATCAAATGCGGGGCATCGTTGATGGCGTAGCAAACTATCGCAGAGTAAATGCGACTGTTGAGCTAAACTCAGAAACGAGGCTTTGGACGCGCTTTTTCAACTCGTCACTTGATTTTTTCTTTACCAGCCCATCAGAGATAATTTCGGCAATCTCCTCCATTTCCGTTTCTTTCATTCCACGTCTGGTTACCTCAGATGTTCCAAGCCTTATACCGGCGTCGACTATGATGTCGCAATCTTGGAGAAAATCGGCAATCTGCGGCGTGACTTTTTCTTCGTAGCCAAGAAGGACCTGATGGGACTTTGTATAACCAATATTGCGACACTTTACCGGTACTCCTGATTCGGCAAGAGCTTTTGCGAGTGCCTGAGAGTTTCGGACGATCTGCGAAGCGTACTCTGGTCCAAATTTCAGGAGCTCGATCATAGCGTAACAGAGTGATGCCACCCGGTTCAAGTGAACATTGTCCACGATTCCCGGGAATATCTTGGAATCGATTAACGAGAAAATGCGATCGTCATTTGATAGCATCAAACCTCCCTGCGGCCCGAAAAGACTCTTGTGCGTAGATCCCATCAAAATGCTGCAACCCTCGTTCAAAGGAGATTGAAACTGTCCACCGGCGATCAACCCCAGGACGTGAGAGCCATCGTAAGTCGTTATTCCTTGATAATCTTCGGGAAGGGAGTTTTTGATGTCGTACGGGAATGGGATGAAACTAGATCCGAAAACGATCATCTCGGGTGATTCCTTCGCGATGAACTTTTTCGAATCCGCAGGAATTACGTTCATCACTTCAGGATCATAGGAAAAGTACAGGTTTTTCAGGTTCAATAATGGTCCAAGGCCCAGCTCCGACGAACCCGGATATCCCCCGTACTTCGGAGGACATGTCACTATCTTGTCTCTAGGCTTCAGCAGCGACATGAAGAGAATCATCGAGCAAGTGTGGCCCGAAAGGGGGCGAACATCCGCGAATTTTGCTCGGAAAAGCTTCTTTGCAACCTCAACTGCAAGTGTTTCTACTTGATCACTGTACTTCGTCCCTCTGTAGAAATTGTCGCGGGCAGTGTATCTGTTGGAAAGATCGCTAGAGAGGAATGACCTGGTTTCCTCACTGGCGAAATTTTCTGCTGCGAGAAGATTCAGAGTCTCCTTCGTTCGCCACCTTTCATGATCTGAAACATGAGCCTTCAAACGAGTTACGTAATCGACAACGTCTTCTTCCGAGATGTCTTTCATTTTCTAACGCTCCGTACTTTTTACAAACAGTTCGAGCATCTTGCCGGATGCGTAGCCATCGGGATCAATTTCGACATCAAGATAACCCAGCGCCTTCAATTTTTCTGAAATTGCACCAAATTTTTCATTAACCCTGCAGATCGAATCTTTGTCCACCTCTATCACTCCGCGATCGCCGATCGTTCTTACTCTAACTACTGACGCGCCGGTTAGAGCACGAACTATTTTTTCAGCGTTTTCTACTCGCTCAAGAGTTTCAAGAGAAATATTATCTCCATAGGCAATACGGCTGGACAGACACGCCTCACTGGGCCGATTCCAATTTGATAGATCTGCGAGAAAAGCCATGCCCCGGATATCTTTCTTTCCAAAGCCTAATTCTGCTAGTGGCGCCCTAAATCCATTCTCGCGGAGAGCCTTTACGCCCGGCCTAGGTTTTTGAAGATCATCCTTGTGCGTTCCGTCAACGCAAACCTCGATGTCTAATCTTGCCTTTACCGGCAGTAACGCAAGCGCAAGATTAGATCGACAAAAGTAGCACCTTGTAATCCCATTTCGAACATAACCCGGATCGTTGAGATCGTCCTGTCGAACTTCGATGAGCTCGATTCCGATTTCCTTTGCAACACTCCTTGCTTCATCTCTTTCCGATTTGGCAAATGCGGGAGAAAGTGATGTCACGGCGTAAGCTCGGCTGCCGAGAGCACTTTTCGCGGTAAGCGCAAGTAATGACGAATCTACACCGGCCGAAAACGCCACGATGCATGAACTGTAACCCCTGAACCAGTCGTCGAGACGGCGCAGATTTTCTTCTGGGCTTATGATATCCTTCATCAAAAATCAACTGTTAGTTTTTCGTTAATTTCTTGTTGATTTGTTCGGCCGCCTGTTGCGAAATCATTTCCAAAACTTGTCTCAACGGGATGTTTTCGCTTTCAGAGATCTTTTTGGCATCTTCGAATTCCGGCTTTATTCTCAAGTCCGACCCAATCCTTGAAACCTTGACACTCAGGTTTCCCTGAAACTTGCCCACTTTTACCCTAACCGAGAGAATTCTCCTCGGAACGATCAACCTCGTCCACTCGGTCGTCTTCACTCCTAGCGTCCCAGTCTCTTCTACGAGTATCTTGGCGAACTTGTCCGCAGAATTTCGAGCGCATACAACCCTGACGGTCTGTCCAGATCTTCCTTTCTTTCCCAGAAATGAACTAACTGTCGCGTCAAATGCGCCCTCGGACATTAGCCGCTCAATTGTTCTTCCAAGTATCTCTCCCGTGACGTCATCGACATTTGTTTCCACTATGCTGACGACATCTCTTTCAAAATCCAGTGTAGAAACTCCTGACATGCGAAAAGATCGAGAAACGAAAAAGCTTCCCTGTACCGTTTAAGAATTGTGCTTCTCAGATGATTCAAAAGTTCATGAATTTTTCTTTGGAATCATAAAACACTATTAGGATACTATCGAGGGATCAGGAATACCAAACAGAGAGCTGGAGATAATTCTTTGATTTCTATAATTGGTTCTGGTCGCGTTGGAAGCACTCTTGCTATGATCCTTGTTCAAAGGAATGTTGACGACGTTACTCTGGTCGACATAATTCCCGGGTTACCGGAGGGCGAGGCTCTAGATCTTAGTCATATGGCCGCGGAGCTCGGCATCGACAGAAAGATTAGTGGTTCTAACGATTATTCAGCCTTGAAAGGCTCAGACATTGTGGTTGTTACTGCGGGACTAGCTAGAAAGCCTGGTATGACTAGAATGGACCTTCTCCAGAAAAACGCGGGCATAATAAAATCCGTGGCGGGAGAAGTTACAAAACATGCTCCAGATTCAGTCTTGATCATGGTAACAAATCCCCTCGATGCGATGACATACGTCGCACTAAAAGCGACCGGTTTCAAAAAGCAACGAGTTTTTGGTATGGGTGGCATGCTTGATCTTTCCCGTTTCAAGCAGCTACTCTCTGAAGAACTGCATGTTTCGAGATCTTCAATCAACGCGCTGGTGTTGGGAGAACACGGTGAGTCCATGACTCCTGTTGCAAGCTTCTCTTCAGTTAATGGAATCCCGCTCAGACACTTTCTGAATGATCAACAGATCGATGAGGCAATAGAAAAGACGCGAAAGGTTGCTGCTGAAGTTATTGCGAAAAAGGGTGCGACTTTCTACGCTCCGGCAAATGGTATCGCAAGAATGGTCGAGGCGGTGTACTATGATAAGAAAGCTCTGCTACCGGTTTCCGCATATCTCGAGGGTGAATATGGCCTCTCAGGTCTCTGTATAGGAGTCCCAGCAGTAATCGGAGAAGATGGTGTTGAGAAGATCGTAGAAGTCAATCTGGAGGGTAAAGAAAAGGATTCCTTCCAGAAGGGCGCGGCAACTTTGAAGGAAGCCCTAGCAGCGCTGCCCTAGCCGTATCTGTGAGAGAGGCCCCTGCCCCAGCGAGGAAACTTCCATTCGATGTTTCCGTAGGGACATATAATTCTACATGCACCGCACTCTACACAGTTATCGTACGACACGATATTTCGCTTTCCCTCTTCCCACTTGTAAACGTCGGCAGGACAAAGAATCATGCAGGGCTGAGGGGTACCGTTGATCTGAGCGCATTTTTGACAGACCTCCTGGTCAAGAACAAGTAAATGCGGCCTCTCATCCAGTTTGTACTTCGCTAGGTACAATTTTTCCTCAATCGTCGTTTTGGTTTCCTTTGCAGCCGGCTGCGCTGCATTTGGTTGTGATTGTTGCTGCTGTTGGGTACTCATCTTATCGAAACTCCCTATGTTGCTCTTCTGTAAATCCCGTACAAATCCCTGAGAAGGCCTAGTCTTCCCCGCTTCGTGTAAAGCTCGTCTTTGATCTCCCTGATATGGTCTTCCTTCGGCCGTCCGTCAACTTCGAGGAACTTGTAAAGCACACTGTTCATCAATTCCGGATAAAGAGTTAGAAACTGCTTGTGGCTCGCGATGTATTGAGGAACTCTTCTGAATTTTTTCAGATCCCTCAGAACAAAACTGTTTTCGAGATAAGCTCTGTAAGCCGATAGCTGCTCTTTTGTGTAGGTACCTGCTTTTTTCGCGTCTAAGGCAGACTGGCCAGCGAACTTGCCCGAAATCATTGCAAAGTTCGTTCCCTCAAAGTTTAGGGCGTTTACCAGACCCGCCGCGTCTCCTGCAACCATCATTCCATCGGTAAAAAGCGGTGGAATTCGGTCGTATCCGCCTTCAGGAATCAGATGAGCAGTGTATTCACGAAGTGTGGTTCCATCGAG
>Ga0335085_10003041_pt1 | contig 29952 bp, 28 predicted proteins | sample Lox_Sample_45_FD_206712 | JGI IMG/M metagenome (GOLD analysis project Ga0335085, IMG submission 206712) | Soil microbial communities from Loxahatchee National Wildlife Refuge, Florida, United States - Lox_Sample_4.5 | ecosystem: Environmental > Terrestrial > Soil > Wetlands | place: USA... | reverse complement strand
TCCACGTCGCCCCCGGCGACGTGGTGCACAACGAGGACCCGCTGGTCACGCTGGAATCCGACAAGGCGACCATGGACATCCCGTCGCCCGGCGCGGGCACGGTCCGCGAGCTGCGGGTCAAGGTCGGCGACCTGGTCAGCCGGGGGTCGCCCATCCTGCTGCTCGACACCGAGGGCGCCGCGGTCGCGCCGCCGCCGCTGACCGACCAGCAGGAGCCGCCCGCGCTCGACGCCCCCGACCCCCTGGCGGCCGCGCGCGAGCCGGCCGAGCGCTCCGCGGCCGAGGCGCTCCCGGCCGCGACCGCGCTGCCCGCCGCCGCGGCTCCCGGCGCTCCGGCCACGGCCGCCCCCGTGGCCACCCGACCCAGCGGTACGGTACCGGACGGTACTGTGGCGGGTGGGGACGGCGGGGCCAGTGTGGACGGCGGGGCGGGCGGGTTTGCTGGGGTGCATGCTAGTCCTGGGGTGCGGCGGCTGGCGCGGGAGCTCGGGCTTGACCTGGGCGGGCTGACCGGGACCGGGCCGAAGGGGCGGATCACCAAGGAGGACGTGATCGGCGCCGTGCGCGGCACCGGGAACGGCGCCGCGGCTCCGGTGGCGGCCACGGCGGGGGCGGGCATCCCGGAGGTGCCGGCCCAGGACTTCTCGAAGTTCGGGCCGGTGGAGGTCAAGCCGCTGACCCGCATCCAGCGGCTGTCCGGGCCCGCGCTGCACCGGTCCTGGCTCAACGTCCCGCACGTCACCCACGACGACGAGGCCGACATCACCGACCTGGACGCCTACCGGCGCGAGCTCGACGCCGAGGCCAAGGCGGAGGGCTACCGGGTGACGCTGCTCGCCTTCCTGATGAAGGCCAGCGTCTCCGCGCTGCGCGAGTATCCCAAGTTCAACAGCTCGCTGACGCCGGAGAAGGACGCGCTGATCTACAAGGGCTACTACCACCTCGGCGTGGCCGTGGACACCCCCGAGGGCCTGGTCGTGCCGGTGATCCGCGACGTGGACCGCAAGGGCATCCGCGAGCTGAGCCGCGAGCTCGGCGCCGTCTCCGCCCGGGCCAGGGAGGGCAAGCTCGCCCCGGCCGACCTGGCCGGCGCCAGCTTCACCATCTCCAGCCTGGGCGGCATAGGCGGGATCAGCTTCACGCCCATCGTCAACGCGCCCGAGGTGGCGATCCTCGGCGTGGTGCGGTCCAAGATGGCCCCGGTGTGGGACGGGGAAGCGTTCGTGCCGCGGCTGATGCTGCCGCTGTCGCTGTCCTACGACCACCGGGTCATCGACGGGGCGCTGGCCGCCCGGTTCGCACGGTACCTGTGCCACGTGCTCGGGGACGTCCGCCGTCTCGTGCTCTGAGGGAGGATGACGTGGAGAATCAGACGGCCGAAGTCCTCGTCCTCGGGGCCGGACCGGGCGGCTACACGGCCGCGTTCCGTGCCGCCGACCTGGGCAAGCAGGTGGTGCTGGTGGACAGCGGGGCCACCCTCGGCGGGGTATGCCTCAACGTCGGCTGCATCCCGTCCAAGGCGCTGCTTCATGCGGCCAAGGTCATCGCGGATGCCCGTGAGATGGGCGGGAACGGCATCTCGTTCGGTCCGCCCGAAATCGACCTCGGCCGGCTACGGGCGTGGAAGGATGCTGTGGTCGCCCGGCTGACCGGCGGGCTGGCCGGCCTGGCCAAGCAGCGTAAGGTGACCACGATCCGCGGCTACGGCCGGTTCACCGGGCCGCACGAGTTGCGGGTGGAGCTGGCCGCGGGCGGCACCGTGACGGTCGGGTTCGAGCACGCGATCATCGCGGCCGGGTCGGAGGCGGTGCGGCTGCCGTTCGTCCCCGAGGACCCGCGGGTCATCGACTCGACCGGCGCGCTCGAGCTCGCCGAGGTGCCCAGGCGGCTGCTGGTCATCGGCGGCGGGATCATCGGCCTGGAGATGGCCACCGTGTACCACGAGCTCGGCGCTAAGGTCACCGTGGTGGAGCTGCTCGACCAGCTCATCCCCGGTGCCGACCTGGACATGGTCACCCCGCTGGCCAAGCGGGTCGGCCGGCTCTACGAGAACGTATTTTTGAAGACCCAGGTAACCGCGGTGCGGGCGGCACCAGAGGGACTAGTGGTGTCGTTCGAGGGCGCGAAGGCCCCGGCGACCGACACCTTCGACCGGATCCTGGTGGCCGTGGGCCGCCGCCCCAATGGCAAGCTCATCGATGCCGAACGGGCGGGCGTCACCGTGGATCCGGCCGGCTTCATCGGGGTCAGCAAGCAGATGCGGACCAACGTGCCGCACATCTACGCCATCGGCGACGTGGTCGGCCCGCCGATGCTGGCGCACAAGGCCATGCACGAGGCGAAGGTCGCGGCCGAGGTGATCGCGGGCAAGAACAGCTACTTCGACGCCCGGGCCATCCCCTCGGTGGCCTACACCGACCCCGAGGTGGCGTGGGCCGGCGTCACCGAGAACGAGGCCCGCGCGGCCGGCGTCGGGTACGGCAAGGGCCTGTTCCCGTGGGCGGCCAGCGGGCGGTCGCTGACCCTGGGACGTTCGGAGGGGATGACGAAGGTGCTGTTCGACGAGGCGAGCGGCCGGGTCGTCGGCTGCGGCATCGTCGGGCCTTCGGCGGGCGACCTGATCTCCGAGGCGGTGCTGGCCATCGAGATGGGCGCGGACGCGGCCGACATCGGCCTGACCATCCACCCGCACCCCACGCTGTCCGAGACGGTGGCCATGGCGGCCGAGGCGTTCGAGGGCACGATCACCGACATGTACCTCCCCCGGCGACGATCCTGACCGGCTATCTCCCCCCGGCGACGGCCCTGACCGACCTGCACCTCCTTCGCCCATGGTCCTGACCGGCTATCTCCCCCCGGCGACGGCCCTGACCGGCCTGTACCTCCTTCGCCGATGGTCCTGACCGGCCCGTTCCCGTGCGACGTGTCCCTTCAGGACTGGATTTGTTTAATTATGTGAGTTTTAATCGATAGATGCTCATACGTCGCCTGCCTGTGGTTTCTGCTGTGTCAGCCCTGGCCGCGGTATTGCTGGCGCTGCCCGCCCTGCCGGCGGGGGCGCATGCGGCCGCCCGGGGCGGCGGCAGCGGGAGCGGTGCCCTGGCGATCGGTTCTGGCGGCGCGGTCGCCTCGATGGACGCGGGCGCCAGCCAGGCGGGCATCGACGTGCTCAGGCACGGCGGCAACGCGGTCGACGCGGCCGTGGCCACGGCCAGCGCGCTCGGCGTGACGATCCCGTTCGTAGCCGGCCCGGGCGGCGGCGGCTTCATGGTGATCTACCTGGCCAGGACGCATCAGGTGGTGACCATCGACGGCCGGGAGAACTGCCCGGCCGCGTGCACGCCGACGATGTTCGTCGATCCCGCGACCGGGCAGCCGCTCGGCTACGACGACGCCTCGGACCAGCCGCTGGCCACCGGGGTTCCCTCGATGGTGGCGACCTGGGCCAAGGCGGTCAGCCTGTACGGTCGTGGCACGCTGGCTTCGGACCTGGCCCCGGCGATCGGCGTGGCCGAACGGGGATTCCTGGTCAACGCCGACTTCGTCCAGCTCACCCAGTCGGACCTGCCCGAGCTGCAGGCTTACCCGGCGAGCCGTTCGCTCTTGCTGACTCCGTCCGGGCAGCCGCTGCCCGTCGGTACGCTGCTGCGCAACCCCGACCTGGCTAAGACCTACCGGCTGCTGGCCAGGTACGGTCCTTCCTACCTGTACAACGGGCCGCTGGGTAAGGCCATCGTGCAGGCCGACGACCACCCGGTGCTGACGCCGGGGCAGCAGGTGGTCAGGCTGCCCGGGATCATGACCGTGAACGACCTGCGCGCCTACCAGGCCCGGGTGCAGGCGCCGACCCGCGTGCGCTACCGCGGCCTGGACATCTACAGCATGGCGCCGCCGTCGAGCAGCGGCACCACAGTCGGCGAGGCGCTGAACATCCTGAGCGGCTACCACCTGTCGGCCGAGCCGCGGGCCACGGCGCTGTTCCACTACCTGGAGGCGTCCCGGCTGTCCTACGCCGACCGCAACGCCTACGTCGGCGACCCCCGGTACGTCAGCGTGCCGGTGTCCGGGCTGCTGAACCCGGCGTACGCTGCCACCCGGCGCTGCCTGATCGGTGGTACGGCGCTGACCTCGCCGGTGGCACCGGGCAACCCGAACGGGCCCTACACCGGCTGCGCTGCGCAGAGCGCGTCGGCGATGGCGCCGGAAGGCGGTCACACCAACAACATCGTCACCACGGACAAGTGGGGCGACATCGTGGCCTACACCAACACGATCAACTTCTTCGGCGGCAGCGGCCAGGTCGTGCCCGGCTACGGGTTCCTGCTCAACAACGAGATGACCGACTTCGACTTCGCCCCGTCGTCGGCGGGCGTTTCCGACCCCAACCTGCCGGCCGGCGGCAAGCAGCCGCGGTCCAGCATGGGTCCTGTCATCGCGTTCCGGCACGGCACGCCGGTGTTCAGCGTGGGCGCGGCCGGCGGGTCCACGATCCCCACCACCATCTTGCAGATCATCCTGAACCACGTCGATTTCGGCCTGTCGCTGCCCGCCGCGCTCGCGGCCCCGCGGGTAAGCCAGCGGAACGCGGATACCTCACTGGCCGAACCGCTCTTCTACAACAGTGCCCTGGCGGCGCAGCTGACGAGTAAGTACGGCGAGAAGTTCACGCTGGCCACCGGGCCGATCCTGCCGCTGGACAACTACCCGGGTGACGCGACCGCGCTGCAGATCCTGGGCCACGGGCAGGCCGAGGCCATCGCCGAGCCGGTCCGGCTCGGCGGCGGCAGCGCCATGGTGGTGCATCCCGAGTCGTAGGGTCGTAGGGTCGTAGGGTCGTAGCCCAGGGTGCCGTCGTCCAGGGGCGGCCCCGTAACCTAGGGTGCCGTGGCCAGTCGCGAGCTCGTCGTCCTCGGCACGGCGAGCCAGGCGCCCACCCGCCGCCGCAACCACAACGGCTACTTCCTGCGCTGGGACGACGAGGGCCTGCTGTTCGACCCGGGGGAAGGCACCCAGCGGCAGATGCTGTTCGCCGGGGTCACCGCCAGCCAGGTCACCCGGATCTGCGTCACCCACTTCCACGGCGACCACTGCCTGGGCCTGCCGGGCGTGCTGGCGCGGATGTCGCTGGACCGGGTGCCGCACCCGGTGGAGATCTGCTACCCGGCGGGCAGCCGGGAGGTGTTCCGGCGGCTGCGGCACGCCTCCCTGTTCCGCGACGTGCTTGACCTGCGCGAGCGGCGGATCAGGGGCGCGGGCCCCGTGGTCGTCGACGCGGCCGCGTTCCGGCTCGAGGCGCGGGCGCTGTCGCACAGCGTGCCGACCGTCGGCTACCGGCTGACCGAGCCGGACGGGCGGCGGATGCTGCCTGACCGGCTGGCCGCGGCCGGCGTCGCCGGTCCCGACATCGGGCTTTTGCAGCGGACCGGGCGGCTCTCGGTTGGTTCTGGGCGCACGGTACTGCTGGAGCAGGTGAGTGAGCACCGGCCGGGGCAGCGGTTCGCGTTCATCATGGACACCCGGCTGTGCGACGCGGCCTTCGAGCTGGCCGAGCAGGCGGACATGCTGGTCTGCGAGTCCACCTTCGCCAACGCCGAGGCCGCGCTGGCCCGCGACTACGGGCACCTGACGGCCGGGCAGGCCGGGCAGATCGCGGCCCGGGCCCGGGCGCGGCTGCTGGTCCTCACCCACTTCTCGCAGCGCTACGAGTCCGATCCTGGTTCTGGTCCTGGTCCTCGTTCCGATGGCGTGGAGCGGATGGCCGGGGAGGCGGCGGAGGCGTTCGGCGGGGAGGTGGTAGTGGCCAGCGACCTTGCTCGCATTCCCGTGCCGATGCGGCCCTCTCGGACCGGCACGATGTGAACCGGTTATGGCCCAATACCAGGAACTTCCCCCTCGGGCCTGCCTGCTTTTCATGATCGTGAACAGTTCGGAACAACTATTAGCTAAAACTGTTCACGATCATGGTCTGTGCCGGTTATGCCCGAATCCTGGATTCGGGCATACCGGACGGCTCCGCGCCAGCCCTGTGATTGATATAGTTAGCATTTGCTTGCTATATAGAGCAAGGGACGGGAGTAGGGCGTCGACGGGCGGCCGGTGGCGGTCAGGGGAACGCGGCCGGTGGCGGTCAGGGGAACGCGGCCGGTGGCGGTCAGGGGAACGCGGCCGGTGGCGGTCAGGAAAACAGGGCCGCTGGGTGGGCCGGGAGAACTCGGCCGGTGGCGGTCAGGAGGACAGGGCCGACGACGAGCTACCGGAGGTGGCGCGGTGAGCCGGACCAGGTATGCGCGGAGCGGCGGGACGCGGATCGGGTATGAGCTGCGCGGGAGGCTGCGCCGGCGGCGGCCGTGGCTGGTGCTGATCCAGGGCATGGGACTTGACCGGCGTGGCTGGGAGGGGATTCCGGCGAAGCTGCGGCGGCGGTTCCGGCTGGTGCTGGTGGACAACCGGGGATGCGGGCGCAGCGAGCGGCCGGCCGGCTCGTTCACGGTCGCGGACATGGCCGGGGATGTCGTCGCGGTGCTCGACGCGGCCGGCATCAGGCGGGCGCACGTGCTGGGCGCCAGCCTGGGCGGCATGGTGGCCCAGGAGCTGGCGATCAGGCACCCGGAGCGGGTGGATGCCCTCGTCCTGGCCTGCACCACGCCGGGCTGGCCCTTCGCCTACCCGATGCCGGCGCCCTCGGTGCGGCTGATCGCGGCGACCGCCCGCCTGCCGGCCGAGGCGGCGTGGCGCCGCCACATGGAAAACGCCCTGTCAGCGCGGACTGTCAGGGACCAGCCGGACCTGGTGGAGCGGCTGCTGGCACGGCAGGCCGCGCGGCTGGCCGATGCCGGGACGCTGTCGGCGCAGGCCACCGCCGGGGCGCGGTACGCCGGCCGGCTCAGGCAGTCCGGCATCCGGGCTCGCACGCTGGTCCTGCACGGCGGCGCGGACACGGTCGTCGACCCGCGCAACGGCAGGCTGCTCGCCAGCCGCATCCCCCGGGCCAAGCTCAGGATCTTCCCCGAGCTTGGCCACCTGTTCTTCTGGGAAGAACCGGACGGCTTCGCCGCGGCGGTGTCGTCGTTCCTGGCCGACGACGGACCGGAGCTCAGTCCTGGTCGAGGGCGTAGGAGCCGAGCTGGACCTGGCCGGCCGGCTGGTAGGTGGCGATGATGACGCCGGTGCTCGTGGTAGTGGCGCTGACCAGGCGCAGCGCGGCGGAGGGGGCGCCGTCGCGGAACAGCTTCTTGCCCGTGCCGAGGTGCACAGGGAAGTAGAGCAGGCGGTACTCGTCGATGAGGTCGTGCTCGATGAGCGTGTGCGCCAGGGCGCTGCTGCCGTGCACCTGAAGCTCGTCGCCGGGCTGCTCCTTGAGCTTGGCCACCTCGGCTGCGACGTCGCCGCTGCCGCCGATCAGCGTGGTGTTGTTCCAGTCGGCCGCGGTCAGCGTGGTCGTGGGGACGTACTTCGGCAGCGCGTTGAGCTTGCTCGCGATCGGGTCGGCCGGATCGGTGACGCGCGGCCAGTGGCCGGCGAAGATCTCATACGTCCGGCGGCCGAGCAGGAACGCGCTGGCGTGCTCGAACCAGCCGGTCACGGCCGCGCCGAAATCCTGGTCGCCGAACGGGAACGACCAGCCGCCGTAGGCGAAGGCGCCGTCGCGGTCCTCGTCGGGACCGCCGGGCGCCTGCATGACGCCGTCCAGGGTGAGGAAGGTGTGCAAGGTGAGCCGCATCGTGTTCTCCTTCGCGTCGTCCGGGCCCGCTCGGGCCGGGTAACGGTCAGACGGGCCGGGGCCGCGTGATTCATCGCGCGTGGTGGTCTACTTGATGGAAACTTCGGAGGAGGTCATCATGCACCCGTTCGGTACCGCCGTGGTGGCGGGCGACATCGACGCGGCCCTCGCGCTGCTGGCCGAGGACGTGGTCTTCCGCAGTCCCGTCGTGCACACTCCCTACCGGGGGCGTGACGCCGTCGCCCCGATCCTGCATGCCGTCTCGAAGGTGTTCGAGGACTTCCGCTACGTGGACGAGATCGGCGCACCGGACGCGACCAGCCACGTCCTGGTCTTCCGGACCCGGGTGGGCGACCGGGAGATCGACGGCATCGATCTGCTGCACGTCGGTGCTGACGGCCTGATCGACGAGTTCACGGTCATGGTCCGCCCGCTCAGCGGGACGCTGGCGCTGGCCGGGGCCATGCGTGCCCGGCTCGCCGCGGGGGCCGCTGGACCGGGCGGGGCCGGCGGGGCGTGAAACCGGGGTGCGCGGATGCGGGGCCGCCTGTTACGGTGGCGGGCATGCAGCGCGCGGGAAGGACGACGACGCCGGAGCCAGTCCCGGTGCGCTGATCGCTGTCTTACGTTTCGAAGCCCCGGGGCGAGCGCCCCGGGGCATTTTTTAGCATTTCCCCGCGGCCGCCCGCCCTCCGACCTGGCCAGGAGGCCACCATGGAGGATCATCGCAAACTCGGCCGCGAGCTCGGCCTGTTCGGCACCGACCCGCTGATCGGGGCCGGGCTGCCGTACTGGCTGCCCGCCGGGGCCGTGGTCAGGCACGCGCTCGAGGAGTACCTGCGCGAGCTGGAGCAGCAAGCCGGCTACCAGCACGTCTACTCCCCCGTGCTGGGCAAGCGCGAGCTGTACGAGCTATCCGGGCACTGGTCGCACTACCGCGACGGCATGTACCCGCCGATGGAGCTCGGCCCGGACGGGGCCGACCGGGAGCCGGTCGTGCTGCGGCCCAGCCTGTGCCCGCACCACGCGCTGCTCTACCGGTCCCGCGGGCGGAGCTACCGTGAGCTGCCGCTGCGGCTGGCCGAGCTTGGCGGCCAGTACCGGGCCGAGCTGTCCGGCGTGCTCGGCGGGTTGACCAGGGTCCGGGCCATGCAGCTGAACGACGGGCACGTCTTCTGCACCCCGGACCAGGCCGCCGCCGAAGCCCGCGGCGCGCTGGCGATGATCCGGCAGGCCTACACCGCGCTCGGCATCGAGCCGGTCAGGTACCGGCTGTCGCTGCCCGGCCCCGGCGGCAAGTACACCGGCGACCAGGACAGCTGGGAGCGGGCGGCCGCCATGCTGGCCGCGGTACTCGACGAGGCCGGTCTGGCCTGGGAGGAAGGCCCGGGCGAGGCGGCGTTCTACGGCCCCAAGATCGACGTGCAGGTGGCCGACGCGGCGGAGCGGGAGGCGACCCTGTCCACCGTCCAGGTCGACTTCTACCAGCCCGAACGGTTCGGCCTTGAGTACACGGGGCCGGACGGCGGCGGGCACCGCCCGGTCATGGTGCACCGCAGCGTCGTGGGCAGCATGGAACGGGCGGTCGCGCACCTGCTGGAACGGCACGGCGGCGCGTTTCCCGACTGGCTCGCGCCCGAGCAGGTCGTGGTGCTGCCGATCACCGACGCGCACGGCCCGGCCGCGGCCGGGGTGGCCAGGCAGGCGGCCGACCTCGGGCTGCGCGCCCACGTCGCCGGGCCGGAATCCGGCACCCTAGGCCGCCGCATCCGGTCCTCTCGTCTCGTCCCCTACCAAGCGGTCATCGGCGGCAGCGAGGCCGCGGCGGGTCAGGTCGCGATCCGGCTCCGGGACGGGCGGCGGCTGCCACCGCTGCCCGCGGGGGTGGCGCTGGCGGGCATCGCGGCCCACGTCGCCGCGCGCCGTGCGAGCCGGTGGGACGCCAGCCAGCGGGACGCGACCTGAGTCGCCGCCCGCCGTGCGAGCCGGTGGGACGCCAGCCAGCGGAACGCGACCTGACCGGCTGGCTTCAGGGCCCGGCGGCCGTCTGCCCCCGCACGGCGGCCGCCGGACGATCACGCCTACGGTGTGACGGCGTCGGCGTGGCTGATGATCTGCTGGAGGGCGGCGGCGTGGCCGCTGAAGGCACGGCGGCCGACCGGGCTGAGTTTCAGGTGGGTACGCCGGCTGCGGCCCGCGCCGGTCTTGCGCACGGTCACGTACCCGGCCTGCTCCAGCGTGGAGACCTGCTTGGACAGCGCCGAATCGCTGAGTTCCAGGCTGTCGCGGACGAAGGTGAAGTCGGCCCATTCGGTCGCGGCCAGCAGGGCGACGATGGATAGCCGGGTGGGCGCGTGGATGAGTTCGTCGAACTCCGGAGCGGCGCTCATCAGCCGGCGGCCTGGAGCCGCCGCGCGGTCATCCGCTGGGCGAGCGGCAGGCCCGCCACGTACACCGCGGCCGTCACCAGGCCGGCCAGCGTGCTCGGCAGCGGGGCACCCGCCGCACCCAGCGCCACCCGGGCGAGCACGTAGACCCCGGCCACCGCGATCAGCAGCGCGGCCTGCGGCCAGTTGACCCGGAACGTGCTGCGCGACCGGTGCAGCCGCACCCGGGTCCTGGCCGTCAGCGGGATCTGCAGCAGCGATACCCCGCAGCAGTACACCACCAGGAACAAGGCGGCGTTGTCGTCGAAGTCCATGGCCGCCGAGATCGCCAGCATCAGCGCCGCGGTGGCGGCCACGTACCACCACGGCCAGCGGAAGCTCGCCGCTTCCCGCACCGCGTGCGCCTGAGCTGCCTCGATGCCCGACATTCCGGCCCGCGCGTCATCGATGTCCATCGTGAATCCCCTTTACCCCGTGTACTGACCCCGTTTGACTTTCCTACCAGGAAAGCCTAACTCTTGACTTTCCCGCTTGGCAAGTCAAAAGGTCGCGGCGGGTGGGGTAGGCGGGCGCGGGACGGGCGGTGCTGGGGTGGGTCAGGTGAGGTCGGTTTCGCAGAGGGACTGGAGGTGGGGGACGCTGGCGTCGTCGCAGACGGCGCGGGCGAAGCGGATGCGGGCGCGGCGGCCGTCGTACTCGAGGGCGGAGAGCATGTTGTGGAACCAGGAGCCCTCGGTGATCCGCCAGGTGATTCGCGGCCGGGAGGCGCCGGCCAGCTTGGCCAGGGTCGCGCCGAGCACGCCGCCGGCGCGGGAGGTGGTCAGCTGGTGCAGGCGCTTGTAGTGCTCTGGCAGGACGTTGTGGATCGGCGAGCAGACCGCCTGGTAGACGGCGCTGCGGGGGTTCGTCCCGGCCGGGAACTCCACCGCGGCCAGGTAGCTGTGGTGGATGTCGCCGCCGATCACGGTGACCGTGGCGGGCGGGGCCCCATGGGCTCCCGTAGCCAGGTCGGTGAGCAGGTCCTCGAACCGCCGGAACGACGCGCCGAACGCGGACCAGTGCTCCAGGTCGAGTTCCTGGCGGACGCGCTCGCCGAGGCCGGCGAGGCGGCGGCCCCAGGCGCCGCCGCAGACGGCCTCATTCCACGCCTCCATCTCGTGGATGCCGTCCGGGAGCAGCAGTGGCAGCGAGCTGGCCAGGACGACGTGGTCCCAGTCGCCGGCCACCGACTCGACCACCCACTGCCACTCGGCGTCGTCCACCATCAGGCGCTCACCCTCGACAACCCGGCCGCCGCGCGAGTCGATCACGACGACCCGGACCCCGCCGAAGGTGCGCCGGTAGCTCCACTGGACGCCCTCAGCCTGACGCTCGGCCCCCGGCTGGTCAGCCCGGACCGCGAACTCGCCGAGCACGTCGGCATGATCGCCCGGCGTCTGCATCTGCTGCCAGAGCTCGTTCTTGGCCAGCTCGGCCGGCGAGAGGTTGCCGATGTGCTGGTAGATCCAGTAGCTCATGTAGGCGCTGCGGATCCGCTCCGGCCACCAGGGCTTGGCCGCGTACTCGCGGCGCCACGTGGCCGAGGTGTTCCAGTCGTCGTGCACGTCGTGGTCGTCGAAGATCATCGCGGTAGGGACGACGGACAGCAGCCAGCGCACCGACGGTTCGGTCCAGGCCTCGCAGTACAGGAAGCAGTACTCGGCGAAGTTCGCGACCTCGTAGCCTGGGGGGATCTCCGCGCCGCGGGTCTGGTCGATGTGCTCGCGCAGACCTGGTCCCGGGTTGTCGGCGTAGACCTGGTCGCCGATCAGCAGCATGAGGTCGGGCCGCTCATCTGACGACGCCCGTTTCAGGTCCAGCGCGTAGGCGACCATCGCGTCGGGTCCGTGCTGCTTCTCGTCTTCCTCGGCGCGCCGCCGCTGGCGCTGCGGACTCCCGTGGTGCCGCGGGACGGGTAGCTCGTCGATCCGGCAGGAGCCGTACACCAGCCGGACCGGGCGGTCGGGGTTGGTGGTCCTGAGCACGCTCGGCGGGAAGTCCGAGCCCGGCTCGGGCCAGCGGACCGTGCCGTCCAGGGCGACCTGGTACTCGTACTCCTGGCCGGGCCGCAGGCCGTCGAGCACCACCAGCGCGTAGTGATGCCCGGCGACCTCGAAGGTCTGCGCCTGGTGACCGAGGATGGTGACCTGGCAGGCCCGGTCGGTCTCGACCCAGATGGTGGCTTCGGTCTCGGCGACGTAGCGCAGCAGTGGACCAACCTTGAGTTCGGGAGCGCCATCAGTCATGCGCGCTTCCTACCCGGCCAAGGAAGGATCATGACGAACTGGACCGAGGCGGAATACCGTCGTCGTTCGTTATCAATGTCTTGCTGCCCCGCAGCAGGTAAGCGGACCTCAGCCGGGCCGGGTCGTCGCGTAGCTCGCTGGCCAGCCCGGAGAAGCGGATCCGGCCGCCCTCCATGATGTGGGCGCGGTGGGCCAGGCCGAGCGCGACGGTGGCGAACTGCTCGATCAGCAGCACGCCCGCGCCGGATTCGGCCACCGCGGCGATCACCGGGACCAGCCGGCTGACCACGACCGGGGCCAGGCCCAGCGACAGCTCGTCGATCAGCAGGTAGCGGGGCGCTCCGATCAGCGCCTGGGCCAGCACCACCATCTGCTGCTCGCCGCCGGACAGGGTCCGGGCCGGGGCGTCGAGCCGCTGGCGGAGCTGGGGGAACAGCTCGAGGACCCGGTCGCGGCCGGTCTTGGCCTGCGCCTTGGTCAGCGCGTAGCTGGCTACCCGCAGGTTGTCCTCGACGGTCAGGTCGGGCAGCAGCCTGCGGCCCTCGGGGACGATCGCGACGCCAGCCTGCCTGATCCGCTCCGGACGGCGGCCGGCCAGGTCGGCATCGTCCAGGAGTACCGTGCCCGATCTCGGCTTGAGGACGCCGCCGACGGCGAGGACGAGGGTGGACTTGCCCGCGCCGTTCGGCCCGAGGAGGGCGGTGACCTGGCCCTCGGCGATCTCCAGGGAGACGTCCCTGACCACGGCGCGGTTGCCGCGCTCGACGGTGAGATCGCGCAGGGTCAACGTCATGAGTCCACCCCCAGGTAGGCGCGGATCACGGCGTCGTCGCGGAGGACGGCGGCGGTGGGGCCCGACGCGATCAGCTTGCCGAAGTCGAGCACGGCCGTGGTGGCGCAGCAGGCCGACACCAGGCTCATGTCGTGGTCGACCAGGATGGCCAGCGCGCCGGTGTGCTCGGGGATGCGGCGGATCACCTCGGCCAGGTGGCCGGTTTCCTCGTCGGGCAGGCCGGCGGCGGGCTCGTCGAGCAGCACCAGGCGGGGCCTGCCGACCACGGCGCGGGCCACCTCGACCAGGCGGCGCTGGCCGGCGCCGAGCGTGCGCACCTGGGCATCGGGGGATTCTGGGTCGACGTCGAGGCCGGCGAACTCGATCGCGTCCAGCACGTCCTGGCGGCGGGAGGCGCCGCCGAGCCGGGAGTGCTCGTGGACCATGGCCACGTTGTCGAACACGGAGAGTTCCTCGATGGCCTGCTCGGTCTGGAACGTCCGGCGCACGCCCCAGCGGGCGCGGCGGAAGTGGGCCATCGCCAGCAGGTCGGTGCCGAACGCGCGCACGGTTCCCGCGGCGGGCCGGACGAAGCCGCTCAGGACGTTGAAGAAGGTGGTCTTGCCCGCGCCGTTCGGCCCGATCAGGCCGCAGGTGCCCTGCTCGAACGTCAGGCTCATGGCGTCCAGCGAGGTGACGCCGCCGTAGCGGACGGTCAGGCCGTCGACTTCGATCATGGGACGCGCTCCGGGGCGGGGGCCGTGGTGGCGGCCTTTTTATTGCTGCCTCTCCGCAGGCGGCGGCCCAGCCGGGCCAGGTCCCTGGGCACCTGATCGGCCAGGCCGGCCGGCGCCGTGGTCAGCACCTGGAGCACCCCGATGCCGAACAGGATCGTCAGCCAGTCGGCCGAGACGCCCCAGTTGTTCAGCAGGGACGGCAGGAACTGGTAGAGCAGGCCGGCCACCACCGCGCCCCACAGGCTGTAGGCCCCGCCCATCAGCACCACGGCCAGCAGCGTGATCGAGTCCTGGGTCGGGAAGTTGATCGAGTACAGGTAGTGGATCGCGCCGGCCAGCACGCCGCCGGCCACCCCGGTGATGAACGAGGCCAGCGCGAACGCCCACAGCTTGTACAGCCAGGTGTTGATGCCGGCCGCCAGCGCGGCGGGCTCGCTCTGCCTGATCGCCGCCCAGGCGCGGCCCGGCCTGGTCTTGATGTGCGCCAGGACCAGCCCGAACATGGCGATCGCGATGATCACGGCGAAGCGGAAGTAGGCCGGGTCGCTGGCGGCGAAGCTGGGCCGGCGGATCGGCGGGATGTGCAGCAGGCTGCCGTCGTAGCCGAGGAAGCCGTGGCCGCCGTTGGGGAAGTTCACCGTGGCCAGCACCACCGTGATGCCGCCCGCCAGCATCAGCGTGATCAGCGCCAGGTACAGGCCGCGCAGCCGCAGCGCGGGCAGCCCGATGATGATCCCGACCGCCATCGTGGCCAGCCCGGCCTCCAGGAGGACCAGCAGGTAGGGCTGGCTGGTGGCGAACAGCAGCCGGGCGGCCACCCAGGCCCCGATGGCCAGCACCGCGGCCTGGCCCAGCGACACCAGGCCGACCCGGCCGACCAGCACCCCGAGGCCCAGCGCGACCATCGAGTACACCGCCACCTGGGTCATCGTGTCCACGTAGTACAAGCTCATCAGCTGCGGCAGCACGAGCAGGACGAACAGCAGCAGGAAAGTGGTGACCAGGATCCGCGGCCGCGTCAGGTCGCTGAGCCGCAAGCCGTGGAGCCGGCGCACTAGGCCCCCTCGCGGGACTGGACCATGACGCGGTGCCTGGACAGCACGAGCAGGCCGATGGCGGCGATGACGAACGGGGTCATGTCGCGGTAGTTGCTCAGCGAGACGACCGGCGTGAGCAGGTCGTGCAGCAGGCCGACGACGAGCGCGGCCGCGAACGTGAGCCAGATCGAGCGCAGCCGGGCGATCAGCACCGCGGCCAGCGACGAGATGACCAGGAAGGTGAGCGTGGTGGCGTCCAGCGCGACCAGGTCGGCCAGCAGCAGCCCGGCGATGCCGGAGAGCGCTCCGCAGCCGAGCCAGGCGGCGGCCTCCACCCGGCGGACCGGGACACCGAGGGTGGCGGTGATCTCGCGGTCGTTGGCCATCGCCCGCATGGCCGTGCCCAGCTGGGTGAACCGCAGGAACGCGGCCGTGGCCGCGGTGAGCACCACGCCGGCGGCCAGCGCGATCACCTGGGTGTCGGTGACCGTGATCTGCCCGATGGTGAACCCGCTGTTGTCGGTGGGCAGGGTGAGCGAGCGGGCCTGGCCGCCGCTTGTCGTCCAGAGCAGGTCCATCAGGCCGTAGAGGATCAGCGTGAGCCCGATGGTGGCCACCGCCTTGACCAGCGGGTCCCGCTTGGCCAGGGCCGGGCCGAACAGGGACCCGTAGCCGAGGGTCACGGCGGCGGCGACGGCGATGCAGGCCAGCCAGGTCAGCCAGCCCGGCGCGCTGGCCTGGGCCAGCGACCACGCGGTCAGCGCGCCTAGCGCGCCGACCGCGCCGAAGGCCAGGTAGAGCACGCCGGTGGCCCGGTACAGGACGACGAGCCCGACCCCGGACAGGGCGTAGACCCCGCCCAGGGCCAGGCCGCTCACGATGAACGGCTCGAAGTCCGCCCAGGGGGGCATAACTGGTAGTGACCTGTCATTGGACGTTCGCCGCGGTGCCGGCGGCGGCCCGGTACTGCGCGATCTGCGGGTCGACGGCCGAGATCGGGGTGCAGCCCTGGGCCGTGGTCATCTTGCCGTCCTTGGGCGTGACGGTGTAGTCGGCGTTGTTCGGGATGTGCAGCGAGTAGTCGCCGTAGGTCCAGGCCTGGCAGAGCATGCCGGTGTCGAAGTCCTTGACCGCCTTGAACGCGGCGTTGACGCTCTGCACCGTGTAGGCGCCGGTTATGGACTGCAGCGCGTGCACCGCGATCTCGGCCTCGGTGAAGCCCATCTGGCTGAAGCTGCCGATGCCGCCCTGGACCGCCTTCCCGTACTGGGCCAGGATCGCCTTGTACAGGCTCATCTTGGGACTGTCGGTGCCGGGCGGGGTCAGCTCGGCGTTCACGAACAGCTTGCCGTTCCACTTCGGGCCGAGCGAGGTGGCCAGGAAGTCGGTGTTGCACGGGGTGGAGCAGCCCCACAACTTGACCCGGTTCTCGAGCCCGAGCTTCTGCGCCGCCTGCAGGATGATCAGCGCCTCGGGCGGGGTGAAGTTGAGGATCACGGCGCCGTTGGAGCCGGCGTCGTTGACTTCCTTGATCGCCACCGAGTTGGCGTCGGTGATCGGCACGTTCTCGGTCAGCTGGACGATCGGGACGTTCTTGTCCTTGGCCAGCGCGGCCGGGCCGGCCGCGATGTAACCGGTGCCGGGCACGTTGGACTGGTCGAACACGACCTTGGAGACGCCCTGAGCCAGGGCGTACTGGACCGCGCCGTCCGAGCTGTAACGGGGGCCCATGTTGACGGCGGCGCTGTTCGACGTGGAGTAGCACTCGGGGGCGATACCGGAGTCGATGACGTAGTAGCCCATCTTCTGCCAGTAGCCGCTGTTCACCGAGCACTCGATGATCGAGGTGTTGCCGACGATGCCGAGCACGTGGTCGCTCTGCACCAGCTGCCTGGCATCGGCCGCGACCTGGGCCGGGTTGGTCTGCTCGGTCTCGATGTAGTACTTGATCGGGTGGCCGTTGACGCCGCCGTTGGCGTTCACGCAGTCGAAGTACGCCTTGGCCATGTTCGGGATGTCGGTGAAGCTGGTACCCGGCTGGTTGGTGGCGATGGCGCCGAGCGCGATCGGGGTGCCGGTCGCCTTGACTCCGGGCTTGCTGCCGCACTGCGAGGTGTCCACGGTGGCGGCGCCCGCGGCGCTGCTCGACGCGGACGCGGCGGGCGTGGTCGCGCCGGTGCCGGTGCTGCTGTTCGAGATGCTGCTGCAGCCGGCCGCGGCCCCGGCTCCGATCAGGGTAAGGGCGGCGGCGAGAACGGCCGCGCCATGTGCTCTTCTTGCTCTTCGTCTTTTCATAAGCTCCCCCTCGGGACGGTGGAGGTTGTCATTGAGCGTCAGTTCACATTCAGTTCACGTTCACCACGATCTTGACCGCGTCCGGCGGCCTGCTCATCGCGAATTCGAATGCCTCGGCCGCGCGGGCCAGCGGGAAATGGTGCGAGAAAAGCTTGCTAATGTTTTCGCGGGCACTGATTACCAGGCTTATCGCGTAACGGAAATCCGCGGCGGTCGCGGTGCTCGAGCCGAGGACGTCGATTTCCTTCTCCGGGAAGATCCCGGGTCGTACGGGCGCCGCGCCCGAGGACATGCCGACGACCACGACCCGCCCGGCCGGGGCGACGATCTCGGTCACCGTCGGCAGCACGCTGGTCGCGCCGCTGGTCTCGATGACCAGGGGCGGCCCTTCTCCCGTGGTCCAGTCGCGGGCCTGGGCGATGAGGTCCTCGGGTTCTGCTGCCCAGGTGACAACCTCGGCGCCGAGGCTCGCGGCCAGGTCACGGCGGCCCTTGACGGGATCGACCGACATCACCCGGGCTTTTTCGTGCCTGGCGGCGGCCAGGACGGCCAGGCCGATCGGGCCGGCGCCGATGACGAGCACCTGCTCGCCTGCGCGCAGCCGGCCGCGGGCCACGGCGTGCACGGCTACCGAGGCGGGCTCGACGAAGGACGCGCAGTCGGGATCCAGGTCTCCGACGTTGAAGACCAGTTCTTTGGGGACTTCGAGCCGTTCCTGCAGGCCGCCGTCGAGATGCACGCCGACGAGGCGGAAGGCCGGGCACACGTTGGGCCGGCCGGTGCGGCAGGGGTAGCAGCGGCCGCAGGGCAGCAGGGGCCAGATCGCCACCCGGTCGCCTGCCTTGGTTTCGCCGCCGTCGCCCGGGTCCTCGACGATCGCGGCCACCTCGTGGCCCTGGACCCGGGGGTAGAAGTCGCTGGCACCGGAGAGCGCGCCCAGGTCGCCGGAAAACAGGTGGAAGTCAGAGCCGCAGATACCGACCGCTTCTGGCCGCACGATGACGTGCCCAGGCCGGGTGCGCCGCGGCCCGTCGACGTTCTCGACCACCATCTCACCTGGCGATCTCGTCACTGCGGCCAGCACATACGCCCCCTCCCCGCGGGTGCCTCTGACCAGCGTGAATGATGGGAAAACTGGTCATTATCGCGTTAATGCGGAGATTCCCACGGGCGGGCGGGCCGGACAATGACACGGCCACCAAAAACGCCCGGTGAATTCCTGGTCCCGGCCACAAGCCGTTGATTCCGGGCACGGACGGGGTTTGGCCCCAGCACAGATCATCGAGCCGAACGGGGTAGCGCGCGCCACCCAGGTGCTGAGCGCTCGCCCGCACTGGGTGCCCGCCCGCACTGGGTGCTTGCCCTAACAGAGCGCGCGCCCTGACCGGGTCATTGCCACATCGTCCCGGTCAGGACCGGTACAGATTCACATCGTGCCGACTAAAGCGGGATCCAGGACCTCGCCCTGGTAACACCTGTCTCCCCTGGTACCAACAGGAGCTGGCTGGATCGGCAGTGCGGCACGCGAGCCGCGCCAGCCGCAACCCTGAGGCAGAAGTGACCAGTGTCTGATTCCGTCGCCGGTGGCACAGGGTCGGTGGCCCCCCGGGTACCGTCTTGGGTACCCGGGGGGCCACCGAGTCCGGGAGCGTCGGGGCGGGCGGAGCGCCGACCGCGTTTCGTTCGGAGTCGATGGGCCATCGGGCAGCCTCTTACACGTCCGATGTGCCATCGACTCCGAATCTGGGAGCCGGGAGCCGCGGAGCTGGGATCAGGCGAGGCCGGCGGCGGCGCGAATCGGAGCGGGCTTAGGCGAGGCCGGCGGCCGCGCGGAGGGCGGCCGCTTTGTCGGTGTTCTCCCAGGTGAAGCCGGGTTCGTCGCGGCCGAAGTGGCCGTAGGCGGCGGTCTGGCGGTAGACGGGGCGGCGCAGGTTCAGGTTCTCGATCAGGGCGGCGGGGCGCAGGTCGAAGTGCTCGCGGACCAGGGCGGACAGTTCGGGCTTGCCGATCTTCTCGGTGCCGAACGTCTCGATCAGCAGGGACAGCGGCCGGGCGACGCCGATCGCGTAGGCGACCTGGACCTCGGCCCGGTCGGCGAGGCCGGCCGCCACGATGTTCTTGGCCACGTGGCGCGCGGCGTAGGAGGCCGAGCGGTCGACCTTGCTCGGGTCCTTGCCCGAGAACGCGCCGCCGCCGTGCCGGGCGAACCCGCCGTAGGTGTCCACGATGATCTTGCGGCCGGTCAGCCCGGTGTCGCCGACCGGACCGCCGATGACGAACCGGCCGGTCGGGTTCACGTAGAACTCCTCGCGCAGGGCGACGGGGTCGTACAGGCCGGGCGGCAGTGCCTGGGTCACCACCTGCTCCCACAGCGCGTCGGGCAGCTTGGCCTCCACGCCGTCCTCATGCTGGGTCGAGATGAGGACCTTCTCCACGCCGGCCGGCTTGCCGTCGGCGCCGTAGCGCACCGTGACCTGGGTCTTGCCGTCCGGGCGGAGGCCGGGCAGCAGCCCGTTGCGCCGCACCTCGGCGAGCCGCCTGGACAGCTTGTGGGCGAGCATGATCGGCATCGGCATGAGCTCGGGGGTCTCGTTGCTGGCGTAGCCGAACATCATCCCCTGGTCGCCCGCGCCGAACGTGTCGAACGGGTCGGTGCTGCCCGACCGGATGTCGTGGGACTCGTCGACGCCGCGGGCGATGTCGGGCGACTGCCGGTCCATCGCGGTGATCACGCCGACCGCGTTGCCGTCGTAGCCGAACTCGCCGGTGTCGTAGCCGATGTCGCAGATCACCTGGCGGGCGATCGCGGCGAAGTCGAGCACCGCCTCGGTGGTGATCTCGCCCGCCAGCACCACGAGCCCGGTGGTCAGCAGGGTCTCGGCGGCGACCCGGGAGGCCGGGTCCGCCGCCAGCGCGGCGTCCACGACCGCGTCGGAAATCTGGTCGGCCACCTTGTCCGGGTGGCCCTCGGTCACGGATTCCGAGGTAAACAGGAACCCCTCGCCGTCGGCGCTCATCTGATTACGTCTCCTGTGGTTGGGATCCGGCTAGCTCTGCTCTGACCTGAGCGACCCCGGCCACCATGGCACGGAGCTTGCGCCTGGCCACGTCGGGCGCGAGGTGCCGCAGCCCGCAGTCGGGGTTGATCATCAGGCGGTCGGCCGGCATGTACTCCAGCGCCCGCCTGATCCGGGACGCGACCAGCTCGGCCGCCTCCACCTCGGGGTTCTTGACGTCGATCACGCCCAGGCCGAGCCATCGGTCCCAGTCGTACTGGCGGATCAGCCGGAGGTCGTCCAGGCCCTTGCGGGCGAACTCCAGGACGATCTGGTCCACCCGGGCGGCCTTCACCGCGGGGAACAGGAAGTCGTAGTGGCCCTCCCAGGACGGGCGCGCGTACCGGTTGCCGTAACACACGTGCAGCGCCCAGCTGACCGGCACGTCCTCGGTCACGATGTTGACCGCCTCGACCGCCAGGTCGACCTGCTCGGGGTACCCGGCCAGGAATGGCTCGTCGATCTGGAGCAGGTCCGCGCCGGCCGCGGCCAGCTCCCGCGCCTCGGCGTTGAGGCGGCGGGCCAGCGCGCGGACCAGCTCGCCCGGCTCGCCGTAGGCCTCGTCGCGAATCCGCCTGGACAGCGAGAACGGGCCGGTGAAGGAGAACTTCACCGGCCGCTGCGTCAGCTGACGGGTGAACATGAAGTCGGCGGCCAGGCCGAGGCTAGTGCTGGAGTCCGGGCCGTCCTTGTCCCCGGCGAGTTCGGGCAGCGGCCTGGTGACCTCCGCGTCGTAGTAGTCGAAGTAGTCGGCCTTGGCCCGCTGCGGGATGTGCACCCCGGGGATCCTGGCCAGGAAGTAGTCGACGTCGTTGTCCCGGCGCAGCTCGCCGTCGGAGACGATGTCGATGCCGGCCAGCTCCTGGTCCTTGACCGCCGCCTTGATGGCCACCTCGTGGATCTCGGCGAGGTGCTGGGCGCTGATCCGGCGCTGGTAGTACTCGGTCTTCAGGCGCTCCAGCCATTCCGGCACCGAGTACGAGCCCACCACGGTGGTCGGGAGCAGCGTCATGGTCAGTCCCTGGCCTGCGCGGTGAGCGTGGTGATGTTGGAGCCCGGCCGCTGCCGGAACGGCGTGTACTCCACCGCGTACCCGCGGCGGCTCGCGACCAGCTGGAGCAGCGGCCCGTTCACCCAGTTGACCACCGACCCGTCGTACTTGCCCGGGCCGTAGAACCCGGTCCGGTACTGCTGGCCGCTGGTCAGGAACAGGTCGTGACACTGCACCCGGCCGAACGGGTGGAGCAGGGGCAGCGTCCCGGTGAAGCTGCCGAGCGCGCCGTTGCTGACGTGCATCCTGACGTCGCCGTGTCCCTCGATCAGCGGCCGCATGATCTCGCCGGTCAGCGTGGGCGTGACCTGGTAGCTGTCCAGGCCCTCCAGCGGCACGTAACGTTCCCGCAGCCGGAGCGCCTCCCACAGGGCCTGCCAGAACGCGACCGCCTGGCCGGTGTCGGCGCACTTGTCCGGGGCGGACTCGCTCAGCAGCTCGGGCCCGATCCGCAGCAGCCGGTCGATGAGCGGCACCAGCTCGTGACGGCGGCAGCCGAGCTGGGCCGCGATCCGGTCCGCGTCGTCCTCGCTCAGGCAGGCCTGCGTCTCGACCAGGTACGTGCGTCCCTGGATGCTGGCCAGCTCGTCGGTGGGCAGGTTGTCGTACACGTTGGAGATGTAGACCAGGAAGGCCTTGCCGGCCAGGAAGCCGAGGGTGACGGACGGCCTGGTGGCCTCCACTACCAGCGCGCTGACCCGCTCGCGGTGGTGGGCCACGGCCTGCCGGGCCCGGTCGAGCACGTGCGGCGAGTAGTCGCCCATCAGGTAGTGGAGCCGGTGGTAGTACTCCCGCCCGTGCCTGCGGTCGAGCTGGACGAACTCGTCGAGCCAGGTGCGGGCCTGGCTGCCGTTCCCGACCCCGAGCTCGAGGACGTAAAGCTCCTCGGGCAGGGCCCGGCGCGCGGCGAGCTCGTCCCAGATCCGGAAGAGCTCGAGGATGAGCTCCCTGGCGGCCTCGGTGTTCCGCGCGTCGCTCTCGCCGCCGGGCAGCGACTGCTCGTACTCCCGCCCGGTGGCCACCTCCCAGTGCGATAGCGCCTGCCAGTACAGCTGGTTGAACCGCCAGATGCAGCTGTCCCGCCCGGGTACCCACGGCTCCAGGGCCAGCCCGGGCAGCACCCCGTGATCCTGGAGCGCCTGCTTGACCTGCGCGGTGAGGTTCTCCGGGGGGATGCCGGCGCAGCGGCGCAGGTCGAAGGCGATCTCGGTGCCGGTGTCGCCGACCGGCCTGCCCATCACGGGCTCGCGGAAGTTCTGCTTGTACTGGATCCAGTCGCAGACCACGCGCAGGCTGGCCAGGTCGGCCGGCGAGGCGCAGACCGCCTCCAGGATCGGGCCGACCGCCGCCCGGGCCGCGGCGGACTCCCGCAGCTTCCTGACCGGCCGCAGGTCAACGTCCATCGCGTACCGCCCCGATGCCGGCCTCCCCGAGGACGTCGGGCACCGCCCGCTCGTTGCCGGCCATGAACAGGTGCACCCCGGCCACGCCCTCGATCGTGGTCAGCTGCTTGATGGTCTCGGCGGCGAGCCTGGCGCCCTCGGCGGCGGTCTGGTCGGCCGGGACCGCCATGAGCCTGCGGTACACGTCGTCAGGCACCGTCACCCCGGGCACGTTGTCCCGCATGAAGTCGAGCCCCCGGCGGGACCTGACCGCGCCCACTCCGGCCAGGATGTAGCACCGCTCGTGCAGGCCCAGGTCGCGGACCTGCGCCATCCACTGGCCGAACCCCGCCATGTCGAAGACGTATTGGGTCTGCACGAACTGCGCCCCGGCCTCGACCTTCTTGCCGAGCCGGTCGGCCCGGAACCCCGCCGGCGGGGCGGACGGGTTCTCCACCGCGCCGAGGAAGCACTCGGGCGGCGGGTCCAGCTTCTTGCCCGACAGCGCGGCGCCCTGGTCCCGCATGTGGCGCAGCGTCCAGAGCAGCTGGATGCTGTCCAGGTCGAAGACCGGCTTGGCCTCGGGGTGGTCGCCGAACTTCGGGTGGTCCCCGGTCATCGCCAGGACGTTGCGGATGCCGAGGGCCGACGCGCCGAGCAGGTCGGACTGGAGCGCGATGCGATTGCGGTCCCGGCAGGTCATCTGCATGACCGGCTCGAGCCCGGCCGCCAGCGCGGCCAGGCTGCCCGCCCAGCTGGCCAGCCGGACGTTCGAGCCCTGGTTGTCGGTGACGTTGACCGCGTCCACCCAGTCCCGCAGCAGCCCGGCCGTCTCCGTTATCGCGCCGGTGCCCGCGCCGCGAGGCGGGCTGATCTCGGCGGTGACCGCGAAGCCGCCGGACGTCAGCCGGTCACTCAGGCCGCTCATGAGCCCCCCAGGACCCGCTCGCGATTCCGGCTAGGTCCCATACCGCCAGTATCGCCGGTCACGGCGGGTCCAGGTGGGCCGGCCACCCACAACCCGTCGTCGCGGCCCTGCCAGTAGTTCAGCCAGGAACTCTCCCCCCAGCGGCGGTGGTCGATGGGGAGGTGCAGCAGGCGCAGGTCGGCCACCCGGCCCTGAGCGGAGGCGCGCTCGTAGGCCTCGACCCAGACGCAGCGCAGGTCGGGGTACACCTCGCACGAACCGTCCCGGCCGACGCCTCCGCAGGGGCCGTTGCGCAGTTCCTTCGGGCAGCCCATCGGGCACACGTACCCAGTGACGGGCAGCGCACACTGGCCGCACATCCGGCAGCCGAACAAGGACTCCTTGACCTGGCGCTCGGCCCCGGTGAACAGCGGCCGGGCCAGCGCGGACGCCTCGACCCTGGCGCTGAGCCAGCGCCAGGCCGCCCGGGGCCGCAGCAGCCGCTGGAGCCGGTAGGCCAGGCGGACTCCCAGGCGCGGGCGCGCGGGAACGGGCCGCCTCGCCGTCACCAGGCCGTCCGGGCGGCCGTCAATTGCGCACGGAAATCATTTACCGGCCGGTTACAAATACATTGCAGCCGGCTTCCGCGGATCACACCGCATCCCATGATGGATATGCTCGGTCTTAACCGGTGCGAAAACAACGACGGCCGCCACAAGCTTTCCCGGCTATCGGTTGTGAGCGGCGACAACCCCACCCGGGATAATCCATGAAAACGAGCCTTTAATAGTCGGCTAGCACAAATAAACGGCCTCGGATTTGTGGCCTGACTCAGATTGCCACCGCGCTAATGACGGCGGGTTCGGGCGCCGGGACGAGGCGAGCGCGCCCAGGACCGACGCGCGAGCCGCGGTCTCGATCGCGTGCAACTGCTCCAGCGTCCGCAGGCACTGCGCCTGCGTCGCGGCCTCCATCGCGGTCGCGTCGGCCGCGGCCAGGTACCCCATCGCGGACCTCAGCATCCCCAGCGCCTCGGCCACGCTGCGCGGCGACGCTGGCGGGTTCGTCGTGATATGCCACCTCCTGCAAGCTCAGCAACTAGTTCGATTCTAGTGACTGGCTAGGACATTCAAGGGACCGCAAGCGGAGAGTGGACAGCTCGCGCCGGACGAGGACAATGGGCGGTATGCGCCGTCGATCGCTGTTCCTGGCGCCCGCGGTGGCCTGCCTGTTCCTCTCCGCGTGCACCGGAGATACCACGCATCACGCCGGGCAGGCGACGGCCCCGGCGGCGAAGCCATCCGCCGGTCCGCCCGGGAGCCCGGGCCATCCGGTGGTGTTTGGCTGCGCCGAGGAGTCCTTTACCGAAGCCGGGATCCCGCAGCGGCCGCAGCCGGGCGACCTGGCCATCGGGCCGCTGATCATTCCCGGCGGCCAGCGGCTGGCCACGGGCGATCCGTCCGGCTACGGCGAGCACGGAAGTTACAAGATCCCCTTCATCGTGACGATGGGCGCGACAGTGACGGTCACCATCGAGCCGCCGGCCCGCGGGCACGTGGTGATCTCCAATCCTTACGCGCCAGCCGGGGTGACCGCCGCCACCTACCGGCCCTGCGCGCACGTCGCCGGGTTCTACGCCCAGGGCTTCGCGTTCACCGACGGCCAGGTCCGGGGCTGCGTGCCGCTCGGGGTGACAGCCGCCGGCCAGCCGCGGGCGCGGCGCGTCACGCTGTCGCTGTTCGCCGGCGCCTGCCCAGGCTAGCCGGGTCACGACGCCGCGGCCGGTCAGCCGGACGGAACGGGCACGACCGACGCGACAGGTGTGGGCGTGCCCGTGGTGGTGCTCGAGGCGGCCAGGAGGAAGAACGCGGCGACGGCCGCCATCACCAGCAGGGCGACCCCGATCCAGCCCAGGACGATCCCGATGGTGGCCAGGCTGGACCCCCGCTGGAAGCCGGCCGAGCGCCTGATCTCCCGGCGCGCCCGGTAGCCGAGGATCAGCGCGGCCAGGGAGCCGATACCGCCCAGCCAGAAGATCCCGAACAGCAGCGAGGCGATGGCCAGCCCGTTCGTCTCGGGGGCGGGCGCGGGGACGGGGTAGGGGACGAACTGGCCGTCCGGCATCGGGTCGGCCGCGGCGGCGACGATTTCCTCGGGTGACCCGAGCCGCGCGAGCACCGAGCGCACGGCCGCCTCGTCGCCGGCCGGCACCTGCCGGAGCGCTTCGTCCAGGTGCGCGCGGATCTCCGCGAGCAGTTCCTCTCTTCGGTAGTCGGGTAGCGCCCACGCGGCCGCCTCCAGACGGCGCATATAGTCCTCGACCAGCGGATCAGTGTTCACCTGCATCGCCCTTCTCCTTGTGCTGTAGCAGTGCGTCGACAGAGTCCCTGAACTTGGTCCACTCGTCGCTGAAGTCCGCCAGCGCCCGCCGGCCGGCGTCGGTGAGGTGGTAGTAGCGCCGTGGCGGCCCGCTCTCGGATTCCTGCCAGGACGTCTCCACCAGGAGGTCTCGCCGCAACCTGCTCAGCAGCGGGTAGATGGTGCCCTCGCTGACCATCAGCCCGTCCGCCTCTGACAGGGTGCGGACCAGCTCGAACCCGTAGCGCTGCCCTTCCCCGAGCAGCGCCAGGACGCAGTACTCCAGCGTGCCCTTCCTCAGCTGGCTTAGCGCGTTACGTGCTCGGCCAGGTTCCATGCATTACAAGGTACTTGGCGGTTCACGACACAGCAAGGCAATAGCCTGACGGGTCCGTCAGGCTAGCTGGGACACGACCTCGCGGCCGAGGAGGGCGACGTGCTCGGTGTCGGTGACGTCGTACAGGTGGAGGTAGACGGTGTCCGCGCCCGCCGCCCGCAGGCCGTCGATCCGGCCGAGGATGTCGCCGGGGGTTCCGGTGACGCCCATCCGCAGCATCCGGGCGCCGGGCTCGCCCAGGACGGCGGCCCGGCGGGCGGCCTCACCGCGGGTGGCGCCGCAGCACACCGGCAGCGTGGTGGACAGCCGGACCTCGGCCGGGTCGCGCCCGGACTGCGCGCAGATCCGGCGGAAGTTCGCGAACCGCTCCGCCAGCCCGTCCGCCATGCCGCTGTTGAACTCGCCGGCGAACCGGGCGGCCAGCGCGGGCGTGCGCCGCGGGCCGGCCCCGCCGATGATGACCGGCGGCCGCCGGGCCGGGCGCGGGATGCTGGCGCACTCCTCGAGCCGGTAGTGCTTCCCGTGGAAGCTGAACCGGTCCCCCGGCGCGGTGGCCCACAGCCCGGTGATGATCTCGAGCTGCTCGGCCAGCCGGTCGAACCGCTCGCCCAGCGGGGGGAACGGGATGCCGAAGTACTTGTGCTCGCGTTCGTACCAGGCGGCGCCGATGCCCAGTTCGGCCCGGCCGCCGCTCATCGCGTCCACGGTCGCGACGGTGATGGCCAGCGGGCCCGGGCGGCGGTAGGTCGACGCCGTCATCAAGGTGCCGAGCCGGACCCGTTCGGTCTGGACGGCCAGTCCGGCCAGGGTGGTCCACGCGTCGGTCGGCCGGTAGCCGGTCTCGTCGGCGTCGATGCCCAGGTAGTGGTCGGACCGGAAGAAGGCGTCGAACCCCGCCGCCTCGGTGGCCAGGGCCAGCGCCAGGATCTGGTCGTAGCTGGCGCCGTGGTGCGGTTCGAGCAGGACGCGCAGCCTCATCACGGGGTATCTCCGATTTTTTCTTCCGAACGGGGTGTGCTGCGAGCCATCGGGACGAGCGGGAAGTGGCAGGCGACGCGGTGCCCGGTGGCCAGCTCGCGCGGCACCGGCTCCTCGTCTGCGCAGCGCTGCTCGGCGCGCGGGCACCGGGTGCGGAACCGGCACCCGCTGGGCGGGTGGACCGGCGAGGGCGGCTCGCCGCGGATGGTCTTGTGGGTCGCGGCGCCGGCCCCGGGCACCGAGTCGAGCAGCGCCCGGGTGTAGGGGTGCAGCGGCTGGCGGTAGACCGCCTCCCCCGGGCCGACCTCGCACAGCTTGCCCAGGTACATCACCGCCACCCGGTCGCTGACCTGCTTGACCAGGGCCAGGTCGTGCGCGATGAACAGGTAGGACAGGCCGAGCTCGGCCCGCAGCCGCTCGAACAGGTTCAGCACCTGGGCCTGGATGAGCACGTCAAGCGACGACACCGCCTCGTCGCAGATGATCAGAGCCGGGGACAGCGCCACCGCGCGGGCGATGGCCACCCGCTGGGCCTGCCCGCCGGACAGCTCCCGGGGCCGCCGGCCGCCGTGCCCGGCGGGATCCAGGCCGACCAGCTCGAGCACCTCGTCCACCCGGCGCCGCCGGGTGGCCCGGTCCCCGGTCTTGTAGGCGATGAGCGGCTCCTCCACCAGGTCGCGTACCCGCCACTTCGGGTCGAGCGAGCCGAACGGGTCCTGGAACACCATCTGCAGGTGCCGCCGGGCCTGCAGCAGCCGCGCGCCGCGCAGCGTGACCAGGTCGGTGCCGCGGAACAGGACCGCGCCGGCCTTGGGCCGCGGCGCCTGCATGACCGCACGGGCCAGGGTGGACTTGCCGGATCCGGTCTCGCCCACGATGCCCAGCGTCTCCCCCTGGTGCACGTCGAAGGAGACCCCGGAGACGGCGTGCACGGTGCCGATGTCGGTGGGGAACTCGTGCACCAGGTCGCGGACCTGCAGCAGGGGCGCGTCGGTCAACTGGTGCCTCCGTCCACGGGGTGCCAGCAGGCCCAGCGGTGGCCCGCTTCGTGCTCTTCCAGCGGCGGTGCCGCGGCCCGGCAGTCGTCGGCGGCCCGGCGGCAGCGCGGCGCGAACGAGCAGCCGGGCGGGAGGTCCGAGGCGTCGGGCGGGCCCAGGGGGTGGCCGCCGATCACCGGCAGCGGGGCGTGCGCGGGCCGCTCGAGCCGCGGGATCGCCTCGAACAGGGCCTGGGTGTAGGGCATCCTGACGCGGCTGAACAGCCGCGCGGCCGGAGCCTGCTCGACGATCCGGCCGGCGTACATCACGATCACCTCGTCGGCGTACGCCCCGGCCAGGCCGAGGTCGTGGCTGATCAGCATCAGCGCCATGCCCAGTTCGGCCTGCAGCTCGAGCAGCAGGTCCATGATCTGCGCCTGGGTGGTGACGTCCAGCGCCGTGGTGGCCTCGTCGGCGATGAGCAGTTTCGGGCGGCAGGCCAGCGCGATGGCGATCATGACGCGCTGCCGCATCCCGCCGGATAGCTGGTGGGGGTATTCCACGCTGCGCCGCTCGGGCAGCGGGATGTGCACCAGGCGGAGCAGGTCGACGGCCTGCGCCTTGGCCCGCGCCTTGCTGACGTCCTGATGGGCCCGGACCGCTTCGGCGATCTGGGCGCCGACCCGCATAGTCGGGTTCAGCGACCGGGCCGGGTCCTGGAATACCATCGCGATGTTCGCGCCGCGGTGCTCGCGCAACTGGTCGTCGCTCAGCCCGATCAGCTGGCGGCCCTGGAACCGGGCCGAGCCGGTGATCAGCGCGCCGGGCGGCAGCAGCCCCATGACCGCGCGGCAGCTGACCGTCTTGCCCGACCCGGACTCGCCCACGATGGCCAGCGTCTGGCCGGCGTAGACGCGGTAGCTCACCCCGTCGACCGCGTGCACCTCGCGGCCCCGGCCAGGGAAGGTGACCCTGAGGTCTTCGACGTCCAGAAGAGCGTCCGTCACCTGCTCTGTCCCATCGGGTTGGCCCACCGCTCCCTGAGCGCGTCGCCTAGGACGTTCAGCGACACGACCGTGGCGAACAGGAACGCACTGGGAATCAGCACCAGGTCCGGCGACGCGGAGATGGTCTGCTGCCCCTGCGCGATCATGCTGCCCCAGCTCGGCTCGGGCGGCGGGATGCCCAGGCCGAGGAAGCTGAGCGCACCCTCCAGGATCATCACCACGCCGATGCCGAGCAGGCTGAACGTCAGGAGCTGCGGCATGATGTTAGGGACAATGTGGCGCGTGATCATGCGCCGGCCCCGGGTGCCGGACAGCCGGGCCGCCAGCATGAAGGTCTGCTCGCGCAGCGTCAGGGTGGCGCCGCGGGCGATCCGGCCGAAGGCCGGGATGCTGAAGATGGCCAGCGCCCAGATGACGTGCAGCTCGCTAGGGCCTAGGCCCTCGGCGATGGCCAGCGCGAGGACGAGCGCGGGAAACGCGATGAACACGTCGAGCACGCGCGAGATGGCCGTGTCCGCGGCCCCACCCCAGTAGGCGGCGGCCACCCCGAGCAGACCGCCGATCGCCAGCCCGATCGCGGTCACGCTCAGCCCGACCTCGAAGGAGACCTGCCCGCCATGCAGGATGCGGGAGAAGATGTCGTTGCCGACCGGGTCGGTGCCGAAG